>Ga0209683_10000148_pt1 | contig 27078 bp, 40 predicted proteins | sample DOMMetBare2Fresh_FD_187474 | JGI IMG/M metagenome (GOLD analysis project Ga0209683, IMG submission 187474) | Wetland sediment microbial communities from St. Louis River estuary, USA, under dissolved organic matter induced mercury methylation -... | ecosystem: Environmental > Aquatic >... | reverse complement strand
GTCCATTCTCAGTCAATCCCCCCACCCGATAAATAAACGGTCATATTAAGACGGCAGCGCTACCCTGACCGGCCTGCTGGTTCATTTCTGATAAGGCAAACCGTGAATAATCGTATAGGCCCGATAGAGTTGCTCCAGCAGCAACACGCGCGCCATTTCATGCGTCAGTGTCAAGCGGGACAATGACCAGCGTTTGTCAGCAGCCATCGATAGATCCGGCGAAACCCCAAGAGGACCGCCGATTACGAAACTGACTTCTCTGGTTCCCTCGTTGTGCCAACGTTGCACCTGCGCTGCCAGCTGTGGCGACGTCCACTGCTCGCCGTCGGGATCCAGCAGCACGGTCACCGTCCCCTCATGCAAAGCGTCTCTGATGCGCTTCGAATCCTTCTCGATGCCTGCGTTGCCCGTGCCGCCCTTAGTTTCGCGCAGCTCGGTAATTTCGCAGCGCACAAACCTCGTTAGTCGCTGCAGATAATCTTCGCTAAGCGCCCGCAATTGAGCATCTTTTGTTTTTCCCGTCCAGATAACCCGCAATCGCATCATCAGAACCCGGAATGAGGGCCGCAAGCAGAAGGGCGAAGAAAACGATTTTTTGAATGCCCGCTTTTGCTCCCTCCCTCATCCTTCATCCTTTAGAAAGTCTCGCCAGCCTCTCGTAAAGGTTTTTGCGACTGATCCCCAAAATTCGCGCCGCCTCAGCTTTGTTACCCTTTGTCGTTGCCAGAACCTCGTTCACGTAGGCCGCTTCAATTTCCGCGAGCGTGCTGGGATGCTCCTGGCGATTTTGTAAACTAACAGTGGCCCTGATGGGATCGGGCAAATCACTTTCTTCAAGTAGTTTGCCGCTCGCAACAATCACAGCCCGCTCCAGAATGTTCGCCAGTTCGCGAACGTTGCCCGGGTACTTGTACTGCTGCAGCACTGCCAGTGCTGCCGGGGCGATTGCAGCTACCGCGCGCCCATGCTTGGCTGCGTAACGATGCAAAAAGCTTTCTGCTAATTCCGGCAAATCCTCCGTCCGGTGCCGCAGTGGGGGCATTACAATCTGCATCACATTGAGGCGATAAAAAAGATCTTCGCGAAAATCGCGCCGCGTGACCGCGTCAGAGAGATCGACATTGGTCAGCGCCATCAACCTGGCGTCGACTTTGATCGTCTGACGCCCGCCTAGCCGTTCAAACTCGCGAGTTTCTATCACCCGCAGTAACTTTGCCTGCGCCTCAGTTGGCAGGTGCGCAATTTCATCAAGCACCAGCGTGCCGCCATGAGCAGCTTCCAGGCGACCGGGCTTTCCTTCCACCGCTCCGGTAAATGCGCCCCGCTCATACCCGAAAAGCTCGGCTTCCAGGAGGTGACCGGGCAAGGTAGCGCAATCAATCTTCACCAACGCCCGGGCAGCACGAGGTGATTGTCGATGAATGAAAGCCGCCAGGGCGTCCTTGCCTGCCCCTGACTCTCCAGTGATTAAGACGTTAGCGTCAGTAACGGCAACCCGCTGGGCGAGGCCAATGGCCTCGCACATAGCAACCGACTTAGCCACAATCTCGCTCACTATTTCCATTCTCAAAGAGCCATTGGCAGGTTTGTTATTTCCGCCGGCAGCTCGACTCTCTTACTCTCGCGCCACAAGCGCTCGAGGTCGTAGAACTTGCGAGCCTTATCCTCGAAAACATGAACAATGAAGTCACCGTAATCAACCAGTATCCATTCGGCTGTGCGATAGCCTTCAACCCGCGTCGCCGGTGTTCCGGATTTCTTCAGCGTATCGACGACCGCGTCCGCAATGGCCTGCACCTGGCGCTGGTTTGCTCCACTGGTAATCAAAAAATAATCAGTGAAAGTGGCAATCTCACGCAGATCCAGCATCACCGGATCCAGGGCTTTCTTATCGCTCGCTGCCTGGAGCGCCATCAGCATCCGTTCATCAATCGGCTCAGTGGCCGGCTCGTCGGGCCGGTGTCGTACCGCGGGGTGAGCCGCAATTTCCAGCGGCTGCAGCGATTTTTCTTTAATGGTTGAATTATCTTTCATGCGAATCTCTGTAAAGCTTGTACTTCCCTATATAGTTAGCCACGACCGTTGGCACGAGTTCGGCCAATTCGCCGCTGTTTTCTCGCGCCGCGCGCCGAATGTCCGTCGCCGAAACATCAGCCATCACCGCATCGGTGATGAATATTCTCTCGCCCGGCCCAGCCTCTTCTATCTGGCGAGGATCCTTCTTACCACGTAGATCAACCACGCGCGCGCTTAACTCCGGCGCTATGTGATCCACGCTGAGACTGTATCCGGGCCGGCTGACCACAATGTGATTTGCCATGCCCAACAGTCTTTCGTGATCGCGCCAGGTATTGATTTCGGCCCAGGAATCTGCTCCCATTACGAAAAACAGAGTGGTGGGGTCCGGAAATGCCGATTTGAAATAGGCCAGGGTGTCCACCGTATAACGGCGACCCGGCGCTTCAAGCTCAAAGGTCGAAATAAAAAAGTGCTCATCAGCTTGAGTCGCCAAAGCCAGCATCGCATAGCGGTGCAACGCCGGTGTTACCTGCAAGCCCAGCTTGTGCGGGGCAACCTGGGCAATGACGAACCAAAGTTCGTCAATTTCAAAGAGCCGGGAAATGGTCCGTGCCACTTCCAGATGTCCGAGATGAATCGGGTCAAACGTACCGCCGTAAAGAGCAATCCGCTTTTTGCGGTCCATGGGCACCACCCCTTAAAGGCAACCCGGCTTAGACACCCACCTCGACCACGTCACGCAGAGCAGTTGGAGATAAAGCCGGATCATCGAGCCTGGTGGCGATTGCGTTCACGAGTTCACGCAGTCCCTGATTAGTCACCGCCGAGATAGCGAAAAACAGGCGTTGGTCTGCAGCTGCTCGTAAGCGCAATGCTTCAACTCGTTCCGGTTCGTCCACGGCATCCAGCTTGGTAGCCACCACGATCTGCTCGCGCACTGCCAACTCCGGATTGTAGGCTGCTAACTCATGATTGATCGTTTCGTAGTCAGCCACCGGCTCACGACCTGAGAATGACGACACGTCGACCAGATGTAACAACAGTCGGGTGCGCTCAATATGTCGCAGAAAGCGATCTCCCAGACCACTGCCCTCGTGGGCTCCGGCGATCAACCCGGGTATGTCCGCCACAACAAAGGTGCGAAAGTCTCCCATATCAACGACGCCCAGATGCGGCTCAAGGGTGGTGAATGGATAGTCGGCAATCTTCGGACGCGCGGCTGAGATAGTCGAAATCAAAGTAGACTTGCCGGCGTTGGGAAATCCGACCAGCCCCACGTCGGCCAGCAGCTTCAGTTCGAGCTGCAATTCAAATTTTTCGCCTTCGCTTCCTTCCTGATGATATCTGGGTGCTCGATTGGTCGAAGTAGCGAAATGCGAATTGCCGAAACCACCGCGCCCGCCGTGAGCCACCAGCAGGCGCTCACCATCTGTGGTCAAGTCTTTAATCAAATCCCCGGTCACTGAATCCAATACCTGCGTTCCTACCGGAACTCGCACCAGCACATCCGCTCCATCGCGCCCGGAACAGTTCGAACCTTCACCGTGCATGCCGCGGCCGGCAATGTGTTCAGGGTTGTAGCGAAGGTGCAGCAAGGTGTTCAAGGATGAGTCGGCTACGACCCAGACATCTCCGCCACGTCCGCCGTCGCCTCCGGATGGACCACCGCGCGGTACGAACTTCTCGCGCCGGAAAGCGGTAACACCGTTTCCGCCATGGCCCCCCTGGACACGAATTTTGGTGCGGTCAATAAACATCTAAATCAAAGCGACGCCAACTCGCACTGAGCAGGCGTCGCGCAGTTTCGAGCTTGAAAATCACGATGCCTAGGCGGCTACAGGTACCTGTTCCTCGGCGACAGCCGGATAAACGCTGACAAATTTACCGCCGCGGCCTTTGTCCTCGAATTTGACGATGCCATCAATCAATGAGAACAGCGTGTCGTCTTTGCCACGGCCGACGTTCTTGCCCGGCTTCCACTTGGTGCCTCGCTGACGAGCAATAATGTTGCCGCCACGCACCAGTTCCCCGCCAAATTTTTTCAGGCCTAGTCTCTGCGAATTTGAATCGCGACCATTACGAGACGAGCCCACTCCCTTTTTGTGTGCCATTTTAAACTCCCGAGTTTAGGTCTTTGGACTTTGGTTTTTGGTCTTTGCCAAAACCATAGACCCAAGGCCCAAGTCCAGCCGTCAGCCTATTGAATCTATCCTCAAAGTGGTGTAATCCTGGCGATGGCCCTGTTTCCGCTTATATTGCTTGCGCCGCTTCTTTTTGAAGACAATAATCTTGGGTGCCCGACCATGATCCACAACTGTCGCCGAGACTTTTACGTCGCCCAGCGCCGGCGCCCCAACCTTCGTGTCATCACCGGAAGCTACCAGGACGTCCAACTCGATGGACTTACCTGCCTCGGCGGCGACTGAAGGAACGCGGATAGTTTTGCCCTCCTGGACCAGAAATTGTTTGCCACCTGTTCTGATAACTGCGTGTGCCATTTGCTTTACCTCTCAGACGAGACCAACTCGTCATAGAAAAGTCGAATATTATAGGGCTCCGGCTCTGAATCAGCAACCGCCGGAGTTCAAATCCGCGCGGCCGGGGTTGAAACCGCACCCGGTCGCGACTCAGAGGCCAGAAACTCCTCCATAAAACCGGTAGAAATGTCTCCGGCGCGGAATTTCGGGTCGTCCATTATTTTCAGGTGCAGCGGGATGGTCGTCTTTATTCCTTCGATAACCATCACCTCGAGCGCCCGTTTCATCCGGGCAATGGCCAGGTCGCGCGTACGCGCGTGCGTGATGACCTTGGCGATCATGGAATCGTAGAATGGCGGCACCATGTATCCCGCATAGACATATGTATCAACGCGCACCCCGGGTCCCCCCGGAAGATTAAAGGCAGTGATGCGGCCGGGAGAAGGCGCAAAGGTCTCTGGATTCTCCGCGTTAATACGGCACTCAATTGCATGCCCAACAATCATCAAATCGTCCTGCAAATAGCCCAGGCGCTCCCCTTCGGCAATGCGAATCTGGTTACGCACGATGTCGGCCAGCGTCACCATCTCGGTCACCGCGTGCTCCACCTGAATACGCGTGTTCATCTCCATGAAATAGTAACGATTGTCCTGATCCAGCAGGAACTCAAAAGTGCCGGCGCTTGAGTAGCCAATTTGCTTGCACGCTTTGACCGCAGCCGCGCCCATCTCAGCCCGCATTTGCGGCGACAGGACGGTTGAAGGAGCTTCCTCCAAAAGCTTTTGGTGTCTTCGCTGGATAGAGCATTCCCGCTCACCAAGGTGAATGCAGTCTCCATATTCGTCGGCCAACACCTGGATTTCAATATGTCTCGGCTTATCAATAAAACGTTCGATGTAGACACTGCCGTCCTTGAACGCCGCCGCGGCTTCAGTTGAGGCAGTTTCGAGCGCCGACCCGAGCTCAGATTCAGTCCGAACCACTCGCATTCCCCGGCCTCCACCGCCTGCGGAAGCCTTGACGATTATCGGAAATCCAATCTCCCGAGCGATTAGCAGGGCCTCTTCCTCCGAAGTAACGGGCTCTGAACTCCCGGGAGTAATGGGCAGGCCGGCAGCTTTCATGGCCCGGCGCGCCTCCACCTTGTCACCCATCAGGCGGATCACGTTCGAAGGCGGGCCGATAAATTTTATGTTGCAGGCCTCACAGATCTCGGCAAAGTAAGACGATTCAGCCAAAAACCCATAACCCGGGTGAATCGCATCTACATTAAATATTTCAGCGGCGCTGATGATCGCCGGAATATTCAGGTAGCTTTGCGCGGAGGGCGCCGGACCGATGCACGCAGCCTCATCCGCATACCGCACGTGGAGCGAATCGCGATCGACATCGCTATGGACCGCGACGGTGCGGATACCCATCTCTTTGCAGGTCCAGATTATGCGACAGGCAATCTCGCCTCGATTGGCGATCAGTATCTTGCGAAATTTACGATTAGCTGCGCGCATTATTCCCAAAAAAGCCCAACGTCCAATGCCTGCCGTCGCACAACCGAGGCCGGACATTGGACGATAGACTGAACAGATTGGCTACGGTCTTATTCCGAACAAAGGCTGTCCGTATTCAACCGGCTGGCCGTTTTCTACGTAAATCTTCACTACCTCGCCGCTGGTTTCTGCCTGGATCTCATTCATCAACTTCATGGCTTCGATGATGCAAACCGTGGTGGCAGGTTCGACCTGGCTGCCGGTCTTCACAAAAGGTTCCGCGTTGGGGGAACGGGCGCGGTAAAAGGTGCCGACGATCGGAGATTCGATGATATGCAGGTCCTGATCTCCGGAGGCGGCGGTTTGAGCCTGGGCTCCAGGATGAGAGGGCGCCGACGGAGTGGCGCCCGGCGGCGCCAGCTTGGCTACCGTGGGAGCTGTCGCTGGAGAAACAGCAGCTGTGCCCCGCGTTTCATCCGTCTCGTACTCAGCTCCCCGGCGTAGACGAACGCGAAAGCCTTCGCGTTCCAACTCGAATTCCGACAGGCCATTGTCGCGTAGCAATGCGATCAGCTCACGCAACTCGTCCATGTTAACGGAGGCTTCGGGCTTCGCTTGCCGGTTCACGCTGCGGTCCCGACCCTGGCTCCCGGATGCACCTGCCTCGCGCGACTTGCGTTTAACTTTGGCCCCAGCTTGGCGTTCGGAGTCTTTCATGTTTTCGATCCTGCACAGGTGTCAAATAAAGTGATTAGCCCCAAAGAACGTCGCAGCGTGCCGACCGTCGCTTGGGGCTTGGCCTTTCGAGCTTACCTGGCGGAGCCAAAGGCTCGCTCGAACCGTATTACCTACTTCTCTGAATCCTGATCGACCGGCGACTCCGCGCCGCCTTCCCCGTCGCCAGAATCTCCAGCGTCTGCGGTTGCGACTACGGTGTCCTGGCGCTCTGTGGCGGCCTTACTGCCAATTTTGCTGTCCTTGATCTTGCCGGGCTTCTTTTTTGCTCCCGCACTCTTGGCGCGCTTTTTAGCATTCTCAACAGCTTCAATTTCCCGTGCATTGTCGACCAGTTCAATAATTGCCAACTCGGCATTGTCTCCGGCACGGCGCCCCAGCTTTAAGATTCTTGTATAGCCACCCGGCCTGTCCTTGTAACGCTCGCCCAGTTCGCCGAAAAGTCGTCGCAGCGCCGCTACCCCCGCAGTGCGCGGTAAAGGCAACTGTCCGCGCTTCCCCGTTTGGGCTGCCCGCTGGATATTTCCCGAATGGAAGAAGCTTGCCGCCTGGCGTCGCAGGTGCAGGGCTCCGGCTCCCGCCTCTTCGCCCATCTCCTGAGCGCGGCGCGAAAGTGTGATAGCGCGTTCGACGAATGGTCGCAACTCTTTCGCCTTCGGCAGGGTCGTCACGATACGATCGTCCCTCGAGTTAATTAGCGAAGTGGCCAGATTTCGCAACAGTGAAATCCGATGTTCGGTGGTCCGGCCCAATTTCCGGTGTGCTTTTAAGTGTCGCATAATCCTATATTGTTCGAAGTCCGGGCAATTCGAGCCTGAGACCTGCTCTCACCAGGACTTATTGCTCGACTTCGTCCTCGAAATCGCTCAAATCCGAGGCATCACGGCCACCTGAGCCGGGAATCGGATTACCCTGTTCATCGAATTCCATTCCAAAATCCAGGCCCATGCCATTGAGAATGTCCTTAATCTCATTCAATGACTTCTTACCAAAATTCTTGGTGGCCAGCATCTCACGCTCCGAGCGCTGCACCAGATCGCGGATGGTCCGAATGTCCGCATTCTTCAAACAATTGTACGAGCGCACAGACAACTCCAGCTCATCGACAGAACGGTCCAGTTGATCGTTGCGTGGCAACGGCGGACGCTCGATCTTGGCATAGGCAAAGTCGTCGGTGTCCTCTTCAAAGTTAATGAAGATGGACATGTGATCCTTGATTAACTTGGCCGCCAAACCAATCGAATCTTCTGGTTTTACTGAGCCATCAGTCCAGACCTCGATGGTCAGTTTGTCGAACTCGGTGTTCTGACCAAGACGGGCTGCTTCGACAGTGTAATTGACCTTCTTGACCGGAGTATGCACGGAGTCAATCGGTATGTAGCCGAGCGAAAGATCCTCATCAAAATTTCTATCAGCGGACACATAACCTCGCCCGCGCTTCAGACGCATCTCGACTTTCAGGGAGCCGCCCTCGCTGACCGTGGCGATATGTACCGTCGGATCCAGCACCTCGATGTCCGCGTCGGTCTCGATATCGGCTGCGGTGACCTCGCCGGCGCTTTCCTTGGTAATCCGCAGCGTCTTTGGTTCGCTGCTGTGCACCTTGAACGGCACTTGTTTGAGATTGAGAATGACGTCGGTCGCGTCTTCCACCACGCCTTTGATTGAAGAGAATTCGTGCTCGACCCCCTCAATCTTAACTGCCGTGATGGCCGCTCCCTCGATTGACGATAAGAGCGCGCGCCGCAGCGAGTTGCCGATGGTGGTGCCGAAGCCGCGTTCAAAAGGCTGCGCGGAAAATCGCCCGTAACGACTAGTGAGCGTTTCAGAATCAGCCGCGAGTCGCCGCGGCATCTGAAACCCCGTCCACAGATTGTTCTGATCCATTGCCATAGCCATAATTTCTACGTGTTCGGAAATTTGTCCTTCGGCGGCGTGCCCGAAATAGGGCCACCACACTACAATTAATTACTTGCTGTAAAGCTCAACGATAAGTTGCTCGTTAATGGAGCGATCGATGTCGTCTCGAGTGGGCAACGCATTTACCCGCGCCCCCATATCGGCTCCTTCCTGAGCCAGCCAGGAAGGACGGCCACGACCGGCAGCAGTCTGCCAGGCTCCTTCAACATGGGGGTTCTTGCGCGCTGATTCCTTCACCGTGATGACGTCGCCAATCTTGATTTGGTAGGAGGGTATGTCTACCTTGCGCCCGTTGACCAACATATGACCGTGGTTGACGAGTTGACGCGCCTGCCGGCGAGAGGTCGAGAAGCCGGCGCGATAGACAGTATTGTCCAGCCTGCGCTCGAGCAGGAATAACAGGTTCTCACCCGTAATCCCTTTCATCCGAGCAGCGCGCTCGAAATAGTTACGAAACTGTCCTTCAAGAACAAAGTAAATCCGCTTCACCTTCTGCTTCTCGCGCAGCTGCTGGCCATAACCAACCACAGCCTTGCCGCGACGCAGAGAGTTGCCATGCTGTCCGGGCGGCTGAGTACCGCGCTTTTCAATGGGACAGGACGGCTTGTAGCACCGATCACCTTTGAGAAAAAGCTTTGCACCTTCGCGACGGCACAGACGGCACACCGCATCTCTATACCTAGCCAATTATTTTGCCTCCAGTCTGAATTCTAGACGGAAAAGTTTACAAGCGCCGTATTCCGATTTGGAATTTCAGGTTGCTCAATTGCGAACCAAATCCTGTCTCCAAGATTGGAGTCCGCAGTGGGCAATCCGGGCGGCTGCTCTTCATCCTTTAGGTCAACTTGTCAATTCCAATTGCCACGAACCAAACGCGGCACCAGATCCCTGAGATCGGCGCCCCGGCACTCGACAACACCTCACACCCGGCGTCGCTTGGGGGGCCGACAACCATTATGGGGAATCGGTGTCGTGTCGCGAATCGTACTGACCCGGATACCCGCATTAGCAATCGCGCGGATAGCAGATTCGCGTCCCCCGCCTGGTCCCTTTACGCGGACCTCACATTGCTGCATGCCGGCCTCGTGGGCTTTCTTGGCCGCTTCGAACGCTGCCTGCTGAGCAGCGAACGGGGTTCCCTTGCGCGAACCGCGGAAACCTCTTGACCCGGCAGATGATTGCGCGATCAGATTTCCCTCAAGGTCGGTGATGGAAATCATCGTGTTATTAAACGAGGCTGCCACATGAACGATCCCCACCGGGACGTTCTTTTTCTCTTTCTTGCGAAAGACCTTCTTTTTTCCGCCAGTTGCTTTTGCCATATTATTTAGACCCGCGACGAGGGACTATAGACCACCATGAATGGTCGGCCGTCGATCGTCATATCCCTATTTCTTGCCCGGTGCTTTCTTCTTGGCGATCGTTGCGCGTCGCGGGCCCTTGCGAGTGCGAGCGTTGGTGTGAGTCCGCTGGCCCCGCACCGGCAATCCACGGCGGTGCCGTAGGCCACGATAACAACCGATGTCCATCAGGCGCTTGATATCCATTTGGATACGTTTGCGCAGGTCACCCTCGATTTCGCCCTGGGCTTCCAGCACGGCACGAATGCGACTCAATTCATCTTCGTTAAGATCCTTGATGCGCGTATCAGCACTCACACTCGCCTCTTTTAAGATCGAGGAAGAGCGCGAGCGCCCAATACCGTAGATATAAGTTAGACCGACTTCCGCCCTTTTGTTGGGGGGCAGGTCGACGCCAGCAACACGTGCCATTTATCTATTTCTCCGACAGTTAATTCGCAGGGTCATATTTTTCAGCCGCGACGGCCTACCCCTGTCGCTGTTTATGCTTTGGATTGATGCAAATCACGCGCACCACGCCTTTGCGGTGAATGACCTTGCACTTATCACACATCTTCTTTACCGACGCACGCACTTTCATTACACGTTCCTCAGGAGCTTCAACGCGTTACTTGTAACGGTAAGTTATTCTTCCCCGATTAAGATCGTAGGGTGAGAGCTCAACCAGCACCCGATCGCCCGGAAGAATACGTATAAAGTGTTTGCGCATCTTACCCGAAATGTGCGCAAGCACCTGGTGCTGGGAGTCCTCCAACTCGACCCGAAACATCGCATTTGGCAAAGTCTCGAGGACTTTGGCCATGACTTCTATGGCTTCTTCCTTCGCCATATTCTCTTAGATCGAAACTTGCCTGCACCGACAAACTGCAAATAATAGCATGCGAAGAAGTCTTTGCCAAGCCGCACCGACCAGCACTTACATGGCCACCGCCTCGGTCTGCTTTGAGACCTCAGAAGTCACTCGGGTCAGCACCTCAGGCCCGTCTTCGGTGACGGCAATAGTGTGCTCAGTGTGGGCGCTGGGGCGCCCATCCAGCGTTACCACAGTCCAGCCGTCAGCCAGGACCTTGGTTTGATGGGTTCCCAGATTAATCATGGGTTCCACTGCAAACACATAGCCGGTCCTAATCTTAGGCCCCTTGCCGGGCTTGCCGTAGTTGGGAATCTGCGGATCTTCATGCATTTTCCGCCCGATGCCATGACCCACGTATTCGCGCACTACTGAATAGCCGTGACCCTCGGCATGTTCCTGCACGGCCCAGCCAATGTCCCCCAGATGCAAGCCGGCGCGACACTGCTCGATGGCGCGCTCCAGGCATTCTTCGGTGACGCGGATCAGTTGCAGCAGGTCCGCGCCAACCTCGCCAACCGGGACGGTCGTGGCCGTGTCACCCACAAATCCCTCGAGTGTCACCCCGACGTCGATCGAGAAAATATCCCCTGACTTGAGTTTGTAGTCCGAAGGAAAGCCGTGGACCACCTGCTCATTGACTGAGGCACAGATCGAATAGGGAAAACCGTGATACCCAAGAAAAGTGGGCACCGCACCACCTTCTCGGATCATTCGTTCGGCGGCACGATCAACTTCCAGGGTCGAGATCCCAGGCTGCACCAGGCCGCGCAGTTCCTGCAAGACCTTGCCTACGAGCTTACCGGCGGCCCGCATTTTGTCGATCTCTCTTCGTGACTTGGCGATGATCATTACTACCTGGAAAATACCAGACGACCTTGTGTATTCCTGGTCCTTACCTAACTGTCTTTGATGATCTTTTCCAGATCATTGTAGATGGTGACGCGATCCCTGGTCCCATCAACGCGCTGGAGCCGATTTGACTGAGCATAATATGCCAACAATGGCTGGGTCTCGCGTTCGTAGGTCTGCAGGCGAACACGTACCTTCTCAACAGTGTCGTCGGCTCTGATAATCAACTTTACTCCCTTATCGCGATCGCAGGTTTCATCCGATTGCGGCGGCTTGAAATACATATTGTAAATCTCACCGCAGACAGGACAGGAACGCCTGCCCGTAGTTCGCTTCTCCAGGACATCCAGCGGAACATCGATGGCGATGGCAACAATCGGCATCAGCTGTCTCTTTGCCAGCTGCTCCAGCATCGCAGCCTGTGCCAGCGTGCGGGGAAAACCATCAAGCACGTACCCATCTTTGCAGTCTTCGCCGGCGGTGCGCTCCTGAACTACGCGAATGACCAGGTCGTCGGGCGCCAGTTTCCCGGCTGCCTGAATTGACCGGATCTCCTGGCCCAGCGGATCACCTGTTTCGGCGCGCGCTCGCAGGATATCGCCAGTCGAAATCTGCGGAAGTTTGAGCCGCTCCTGAATCAAACGCGCCTGCGTACCTTTTCCAGCACCAGGCGCACCCACCAAAACGATAATATTCGACATAAGGATTCTTGACTTTAGATCTTAGCTTCGCGATAAGTTAGCGATCGATCTAAAACCACAAATCTAAAATCCCGGTTAGGCTCTCCTTCCGCGCAGGCGCCCACCCGCTCCGAGGAACCCTTCGTAATTGCGCATGACCAGCTGGGCCTCGATCTGAGCCACTGTATCCATCGCTACACCCACCAGGATTAGCAACGAAGTACCGCCAAAATAAAACTGGTACCCCATGCCGGTGGGAATCCAGGAGAGTCCTGGCGTCGTACTTACGAATGAATCGAGCCAGGCGCCAATCAGAGGCAACCGGGCAACCTTAAAACCGCTCAGCATGAATTGGGGGACAAAGGCTACCAGGGCCAGATAAACTGCCCCGACAACTGTCAGTCGGGTAAGGATTGTGTTCAGATACTCGGCAGTAGCCCGGCCCGGTCTAATGCCCGGCATGAAGCCACCGTGCTTGCGCAGGTTATCGGCTACTTCTTCGACATTAAACACAATCGATACATAGAAGAAGGTGAAGAAGATGATCAGGGTCAGAAAGATCAGTTCGTAATAAGGGTCACTGGCATGAAACGTCTGGAAAAAAGTGTAAATGTGCGCCCAGACCGAATTCGGCTTAGACGGGTCTGGCGGAAGGGCAGCAAAAAGACTCTGCGGCATCGACAATACCGAGGAAGCAAAGATCACCGGAATGACGCCGCCCATGTTGATCTTGAGAGGCATGGTCGTTTGCTGGCCACCCACCAGCTGGCGCCCCACGTGTCGTTTGGCATAGCTAACCGGTATCTTTCGCCGCGCCGCCTCGACGAACACAATAAAGGCGATAACCGCCACCAGGGCCACTACGAGGCCCACAACTCCCACCGCCTCGAGCGTATCCCCGCCGCGCAGGCGCTCAACCACCTGCTGCACGCCACGCGGCAATCCGATCACAATCCCGGAAAAGATCAGAAGCGAAATGCCATTCCCAACGCCCCGCTCAGTGATCTGCTCGCCGAGCCACATAACGAAGATGGTCCCCGTAGTGAGCGTCAGGATAATAGTTAAAAGAAAGCCCCAGGTCGGCGCGCCCACGCCATTGATCTGCAGCCAGTGCGCCACAAAACCGGTCTGAATCATCGCCAGACCCACCGTCAGGTAGCGCGTCCACTGATTAATCTTCTGCCGCCCCATCTCGCCTTCTTCCTGAAGCTTTTTCAGTTGGGGCGAAACCACCGTCATCAACTGCAGGATAATGGAGGCCGTGATATACGGTGTGACTCCGAGAGCAAAAACGGAGATCGTGCGGAAGTTTCCGCCTGAGAAGAGATCCAGCACGCCGAGCAGCGTCCCAGCCACGTCCCGCCAAACCGCGTCCAGTCGCTCCTTATTGATCCCCGGGGCGCCGATGTGCGCTCCGAGACGATAGACGGCCAGCAAGCCCAACGTGAACAGAATCCGCTTGCGCAGATCCGGCACATTGAACATATTGCGAACGGCGGCAAGAAACTTTTCCATAATTAAACAGCCCGGACTTGGTGTCTGTCGTCTTTAGTTGCAACCCAGACCGAAGTCTGCAAAGTCGCAAGTCACTCGGCCCCGATCTCCGTCACAGCGCCACCAGCCTTTTCGATCTTCTCCCGGGCACTTTTGGTAAAGCGATGCGCGGAAACGCGCAATGGCTTTCCCAGTTCGCCGGTGCCCAGCACGACCACGTCATGTTTGGCCTTCTTGATGATGCCGCGCTCATGCAACACTTCCGGTGTTACTTCCTCGTTCGCTTCGAAATTTCTCTCGAGGGCGGAGAGGCTCACCTCCAACCAGCGTTTTTTGAAAATATTCGTAAACCCGCGTTTGGGCAGACGGCGATGAAGGGGCATCTGGCCGCCCTCGAAGCCAATCTTGGCTGAGTATCCGGACCGTGACTTCTGTCCTTTTTCGCCACGGCCCGCAGTCTTTCCCAAACCGGAGCCGGGCCCTCGGCCCACGCGCTTCTTTTTGTGCGTGGAGCCCTTGGCCGGGTGCAAGTTATTAAGAGTGAGTGCCATCTTCAAAAACCATCACTTGCCGCTCTTCATTTGATATTTTCCATCGCCATCCTCGAATCGAACCGGCGGAGTTCGATGCAGATGACAGAATGATAAATATCAAATGAGAAATGACAAATGCTGCCTCCCTTACTTTATTCAACGATCCGCAAAAGGTGCGGCACCTTGGCCACTACGCCCCGCATTGACGGTGTGTCGGGACGATCGACAATTTGATTGAGCTTGGTCAGACCCACACTCCGCACGATCGTCTTGTGCGTTTTCGGAGTCGCAATGAAACTACGGTAATACTGAATGCGAATCATCTTTGCCGGATCGGCTGGAGGATTGGCTTTCCGCTTTGTCTTCGCTTCCTGACTAGGTGCTTTTCTCGCCATACTGGGTACCTGCAACATTCAAACTTGAAACTTGAAACCTGAAATTTATAACTCTTCGACCTGCTTGCCGCGCAGGCGGGCCAGCTCCATCGGATCCTTCATACGCAGCAGGGCGTCGAAAGTCGCGCGCACAACATTATGCGGATTTGTCGAGCCCAGCACCTTGGTGCGCACATCATGAACGCCCACTGCCTGCATGACGGCCCGAACCGCACCGCCGGCAATCACGCCGGTCCCCTGGGATGCCGGCTTGACGAGAACGCGGCCGGCGCCGAATTTACCAATCAACTGATGCGGCAACGTGTTCTGAATCAGCGGCACGCGGATAAGGCTCTTCTTCGCGGCCTCAATCGCCTTTTTAATGGCAATGGGAACCTCGCGAGCTTTACCAGTGCCGAAGCCAACATGTCCTGATTCATCACCAACTACAACCAGCGCCGCGAACGACAAATTCTTGCCGCCCTTAACCACCTTGGTGACGCGATTGATGGAGATTACCTGGTCCTTCAGATCCAGTCCCTGCGCGGAAATACGATGTTTGGGTTGTCTCATTATTGCTCTTGATTCTCGTCGGTCTCGTTTGTCGCCGACTCCTCAGTTGATTCGTCTTTGTTTAGTCCCGCTTCGCGGACGGCGTCCGTCAAAGCCTTAACCCGACCGTGGTACAAATAGCCACCGCGATCAAAAACGATGCGCGTGATACCTTTGGCCAGCGCCCGTTGCGCAATTTCCCGCCCGACCCGTTTTGCCGCGTCGATATTGCCGCCGGTTGGACCACGCAGGTCTTTTTCGGTCGTCGAGGCGGAAGCAAGCGTTACCCCCTGCTCATCATCGATCACCTGCGCGTAAATGTGGTTCAAGCTGCGATAAATAGCCAGGCGCGGGTGCTGCGTGGTCCCATTTACCTTGCGTCGAATTCGCTTGTGTACCGCGGTACGGACTACCGCTCTACTTGTCTTTGCCATGATTATTTCCCTGTCTTACCGGGCTTCAGCTTGATCGGCACATCGGCGTAACGAACACCCTTGCCCTTATAGGCGTCCGGTTTCCTCAGCTTATGCATTTCCGCCGCAACCTGGCCCAGCTTCTGCTTGTCGATACCTGAAAGAGTTAAAGTTGTCTGATACTGCTGGATGCTGCCCTTGGTTGTCATACGCTCGGCTTTGGCCTCTATGCCATCGGGCAGGGGAAACTCAATCGGATGCGAGTAGCCGAGGGAAAAGACAATCTTCTTCGCCTGCACATCGGCCTTGTAGCCCACGCCAACCACATCCATTTGCTGGCTAAAGCCCTCGGTCACGCCCACAATCGCGCTGTTTGCCAGGGCACGGGCGAGCCCGTGCATCGCCGCCAGATCGTCCGAAGCGCGCTCAGCCTGCAACTGATCACCCTCGAGTTTGAAGGTTATGCCCTGCGGGACAGGCGTTTTCTGCGAGCCCTTCGGCCCTTTGACTTCGAGCTCCCGTTCCTTAATCGTGACAGTCACGCCTTTCGGGACGGTGATTGCTTTCTTTCCTATACGTGACATAAGAACCTCAAGAGACGCGGCGAGACGGAGACACGGGGACGCGGGGACCTCTCAGTTCTCCGTGTCTCCCTATCGCCGCGTCTCCCTGTCCGTCTTTGTTCATCCTTCATCCTTTAATAAATTTGCGCCAACAACTCGCCGCCGATGTTTTCGCGTCGCGCCGCCTTGCCGCTCATCAAGCCGCGCGAAGTGGAAACTATGTTTACCCCATAGCCGCCGAGCACTTTCGGAATATCCTGCGAGCCGACATAAACACGCCGGCCGGGCTTGGAGACTCGTTCGAGGTGCGTAATAGAAGATGTACCGCGCGCGTCATAGCGCAGGAAAATGCGTACGCTGCGCTTCACTCCCTCACCCTTCAGAACGAAGTTGTTGATGTACCCTTCTTCTTTCAGAATGCGGGCGATTTCCAGTTTCAGTTTCGAAGCCGGGATATCAACACGCGAATGTTTTGCCGCAATTGCATTGCGGATTCGCGTTAACATATCGGCAATAGGATCAGTCATGTATTACTCCATTTTCGATTGCCAATTGCCAGGGCCGATACAATCGACCACGCAACTGGAATATCGTTACCAGCTCGCTTTGATGACGCCAGGAATCTGTCCCTGCAACGCCAGTTCACGAAAACAGATGCGGCAGAGATTAAACTTGCGCAAATAGGCACGCGGACGACCACAACGCTTACAGCGCGTGTACCCGCGCACCTTGAACTTGGGCTTGCGCGCCGCCTTGGCGATCAGTGATGTTTTTGCCATAAACCTCGTCTTCTCTTTCGGGGCCTTCCAGGTCTGTCTACAGACCTCAAATCCGAAATCTGAAATCCCTTTTAGTTTTGCCTGAAAGGCATACCCAGAGCCTTTAAGAGCGCTCGTGCCATTTCGTCAGTGCGCGCGCTCGTGACGATCGAGATATTCATGCCGCGCAACTTATCGACCTTGTTGAAATCTATCTCCGGAAAGATCAATTGCTCGCGGACCCCGATGGTGTAGTTACCGCGGCCGTCAAAGGCCTTAGGGGAAACACCGCGAAAATCTCGCACGCGCGGCAAAGCAACCGAGACCAACCGGTCCATGAACTCGTACATCCGATCCCCGCGCAGCGTAACCATCACACCGATGGGCATCCCCTGGCGCAGCTTGAACGAAGCGATTGATTTCTTGGCTTTGGTGATCACAGGCTTTTGGCCGGTAATCGACTTCAGCTCGTCGGCTGCCGTGTCCAGAATCTTGGCATTGGCGATAGCCTCGCCCATACCCATATTGATGACGATCTTTTCCAGCCGCGGGATGGCCATCGGATTCTTAATCCCAAATTCCTTGGCGATCGCCGGGCCCACTTCTTTTTGGTATCGCTGCTTTAACCTTGCTGCCATGTTTTCAGTCTCTCTTGTTCGAAAAGCTCCAGCTTGTCCCAAGCGAAATGCGCTCGCCTCGCGGAGCAACGACAAACTGAAGTCTGTCCAACTCTTAAGCCTTATCCAATGTGTGCCCGCTGCCGGCCGCAACTCGCGTCTTGGTGCCATCGGCCTGCACGTCATATTTCACGCGCGTAGGCTTGCCGCTGTCCGGATCGATCATCTGCACGTTGGAGATATCGATCCATGCCTCTTTCTCAATAATGCCGCCGCCGCGATTACCAGACGGATTGGCTTTTTGATGACGCTTGATGATGCCGGCGGCTTCAACCTTGACCTTGCCGCGCACTGGAGCAACCTCAAGCACCCGGCCGCGCTTACCCTTGTCGCGCCCGGCAATAATCGCTACCTGATCGTTCTTTTTGATTTTTGAACGTTTCGTTCCGCGCATGATCGTCAGATGACCTCCGGAGCCAGTGAAACAATTTTCATGAAATTCTTGTCCCGCAATTCCCGCGCTACCGGCCCAAAGACGCGAGTGCCGATGGGTGTTCCATCTTCTTTAATCAGCACGGCCGCGTTCTGATCGAAACGGATGTAGGTGCCGTCCTTGCGCCGCACTTCCTTGCGCGTCCTGACGATCACCGCATCCTGCACCGTACCTTTCTTGATGGTACCGTCGGGCGACGCCTCTTTAACGGTGACCTTGATACGGTCTCCCAAACTGGCAATCTTGCCAGTTGAACCGCCAATGGGCATGATCATCTCCACGCGGCGCGCTCCTGAATTGTCGGCAACGTCCAAAGACGTCTGCATCTGAATCATAACTAACCCCTCTAGGAATTTCGGATTTCGAATTTCGGCTGGCGAATTGTCAGCAGGCCCAGGCCCTCAGCATCCACAATCCGAAATTCCCAATTCACTTTGCTGCTTTCTGCAGAATCTCGACCACCCGCCAGCGTTTGCGCGCCGACAGCGGCCGCGTTTCGACAATGCGCACCTTATCGCCGACCGTCGAACCCACTTCGTCATGCGCCATGAACTTCGAAGTGCGCTTTACATAGCGCCGATATTTGCGGTGCTTGACCACGCGATCCACTCGGACCACGACGGTTTTTTGCATCTTGTCGGAAGCCACGATCCCGATCTTCTGGACTCGCCGGCTGCGCGCTGTTGCCACTGGTGTGGCGGCGCTTTCCGCGGCCTGATTCTCTTCTATTTGTTTTTCTTCTTCTGCCATTGCTTTTTACTCGAACCTGTCCGACAAACCTACTTTGCCGATTGAATTTCCCGTTGGCGCATGATTGTCTGGATGCGCGAGAGCGATTTCTTTTCCTGGCGAATGCGCTTGACCGCATCCACTTCACCAAGCGCCAGCTTGAACTTCAAGCGGAAGAGCGACTCTTTCAAACGCGCCGTCTCGGCGTGCAATTCGTCCGCCGGCAAGTCAAGATATTTGTCCAGTTCTTCACGTCGTTTCATAGCTAGATCACGCCCCCTTCCTGGTCCGCGCGGCTGACAAACCGGGTCTTAACCGGCAGCTTCTGCGCCGCCAGACGCATGGCCTCGCGTGCGGTGGGCTCGTCGACACCCTCAATCTCATAAAGTATGCGGCCCGGCTTAACGACGGCAACCCAGTACTCTGGAGCTCCCTTACCCTTGCCCATACGGGTTTCCGCGGGCTTTTTGGTAACCGGCTTGTCGGGAAACATGCGAATCCAGATCTTGCCGCCTCGCTTGATGTGGCGAGTCATGGCAATACGGGCCGCCTCGATCTGCCGATCGGTAATCCAGGCCGGCTCTAAACATTTCAGTCCGTACTCACCGAAGCTAATCTCCGCCCCGCGATGAGCAGCGCCGGTCATGCGTCCCCGCATCTGCTTCCGGTGCTTAACTTTTTTCGGCATCAACATGATGATTTACCCATTTCCGCTTGCCAACTGCCATTGCCGATTGCCGATTGCCGATTGCCGATTTTAAGAATCAATTTGCCAAGGGCGCCAATTGGAAATCGGAAATTGCAAATCGGCAATGCCTTTACTCTTCTCCGCGACTACGAGCCTCACGCTCGCGCCTCGTGCGCGGCCGGCGCTCGCGCTCCCCGGTACGAGTTTCATTGATCGGATCAGAACCTGTCCCACGGGCCATCGCGGCCCTGGCATCCATGATTTCACCGCGATAGATCCAGACCTTGACACCAATGATTCCAAAGGTGGTGTGGGCCTCGGCAAAGCCGTAATCAATGTCTGCGCGCAGGGTGTGCAGCGGCAACTGGCCCTGCAGGTGCCACTCACTGCGCGCGATTTCTGCGCCATTCAAACGGCCGCTCACCTTGACCTTAATACCCTGGGCGCCAAAACGCAGCGATTCTTCAACTGCCTTTCTCATCGCGCGGCGGAAAGCAATGCGCTTCTCGAGCTGGGCGGCAATCTTTTCCGCCTGCAGTTGCGCGTTCAGCTCAGGCTTATGAATCTCCTGAATTGAGACCAACACCTCGCGACCGGTTTTCAGGGAAAGATCGCCTTTGAGCTTGTCAATCTCAGCGCCCTTGCGACCGATGATGATCCCGGGACGCGAAGTATAAATGATAATCTTCAGGCGGTTCGCGGCCCGCTCGATGTCCACGTGAGACACGCCGGCCCCGGCAAAGCGGCCTTTGAGATCCTTCTTAAGCTTCAAATCCTCGAGCAGGAATTCGCCGAACTGCTTTTTCGCATACCAGTGCGAATGCCAATCCTTGTTGTAGCCGAGGCGGAAACCGTATGGATGAACTTTCTGACCCACAATTTTCTCCAGTTCTACCTGAGTTCAGATAACCTGAAACTCTGTCTCTGAAATTTCTGCAATCAGACTTGAGAAATTCCGTGTCTCAAATCTGCGATCGATCTATTCCTCGCTCGCCTTTGGTTCGGCAGCCTGCGGTTTTGCCGTGCGTTTGGCCTTTTTCTCCGGCTGTGCCTCTGCCGATGTCCTGGCTTCCGCCCTGGGCGTCGCGCGCTTTGCTCGCGGTGCGGCTACTGCGCCTCCGCGCTTGCGGCTCTTGCTCTCCGCCAGTTTTGCCGGCTTAACAGCGACGCTCTTTTTACCCTTTGCTTCTTTCGCTGCCGCTCGCTCGTCGTTTGAGAGCAGGATGGTCACATGGCAAAAGTGCCTCTGCTCGCGATAGGCGCGTCCCTGCGGAGCGGGTCGAACACGCCGGCGATTCTTCGTCGGGCCACGATCCACATAGGCAGCCTTCACCCAGAGATCGTCCGGGTCGATGGTGACATTGGCCTTTTCGGCCGCTTCATTTGCGTTTGCAATTGCTGAGCGCATGCATTTTTCAATGCCGAGCGCCGCCCGCTTGTTTGCAAAACGCAAAACCGCCAGGGCCTTATTCACGTCCTTGCCGCGAATCATATCCACTACCAGGCGCGCTTTCTGCGCCGACCCTCGAAGATATTTCGCACTCGCCGTTGCTTCCATTTCCGTTTCCCTCTCGGTGTCGAGCTAACTCGAAACTACTTCCCTACTTTGGTCGCCTTTTCGACTTTCGTTCCCGAGTGACCCTTAAAAGTCCTGGTGGGTGCAAATTCACCCAACTTATGACCAACCATATTTTCGGTGACGTAGATAGGCAGGTGTCGCTTGCCGTTGTGCACGCCGAAGGTGAGCCCAACCATGTCAGGCGAAATTGTCGAACGTCGCGACCAGGTCTTGATCACTGGCGGGCGCTGCCCGCTGGCGCGCACGCGGTCAACTACCTTGCTGACGCTGCCGTCGATAAATGGTCCCTTTTTAACTGAACGTGCCATAAAAGTCTCCGACTCGGTCTTAGGTCTTCGGTCTTCGGTCTTCGGTCTTCGGTGTTTCTTGTCAAAGGCCAAAGACCTAAGGCCCAGGACCTAATACTCTATTTCGTTCTACGATCCTTCAAGATCATCTTCTGCGTTCGTTTGTTATGCCGCGTCTTGTAACCGCGAGTCGGCTGGCCCCAGGGTGTAACCGGATTTCGGCCGCCGGAAGTCTTGCCCTCGCCGCCGCCGTGCGGGTGATCCACCGGGTTCATGGCCACGCCGCGAACCTTGGGACGTAGGCCCTTCCAGCGCGAGCGGCCCGCCTTGCCCAGAGAAACATTCTCGTGCTCGATATTGCCAACCTGTCCAATCGTCGCCCGGCAGACGAGCGGCACCCGTCGCACTTCTCCGGACGGCATACGGACTTGCGCATACGCGCCTTCCTTCGCCACCAGTTGCGCAAAGGCCCCTGCCGACCGCGCCATCTGACCGCCTTTACCGGGACGAAGTTCAATATTGTGAATCTGCGTGCCCAGGGGGATATTGATCAGCGGCAGAGTGTTCCCCGGAAGAATATCTGCTTCGGCTCCAGCCATGATCGTCTTGCCGATTTCCAGTCCGGCTGGCGCCAGGATGTAGCACTTCTCGCCATCAAGATAGGTGATGAGCGCAATGTGCGCCGAGCGATTCGGATCGTATTCAATCTGGGTCACGCGGCCGGGAATACCTTCTTTATTCCGCTTGAAATCGACCACTCGATAGAAGCGCTTGTGCCCTCCGCCGCGCCGGCGAACGGTTATGTGCCCGTCGTTATTGCGACCGGAAATCCGTTTCTTCGGTTCCAGCAGAGACTTTTCCGGCACAGCGCCGGCCGTCAACTCGTCACGCGTCAGGTACGTCTGGTAGCGACGCGCCGGGGATGTTGGTGTCAGTTTCTTGATGCCCATTTTGCGCTTTCGGACTGCGGATGTCGGACTGCGGGTTTAAGCGAAATCACTCTCGGCCCCAATCCTGATCCCCTGCTCCGAACCTCTCAACTTTCTTCGGATTTCAAAATCCGCAATTCGCATTGCGAAATCCGCTTTGTGCTTCGCTCGCTGCGAACCTCTCAACTTCTTCCGGATTTCAAATCCGCAATTCGCATCTCAAAATCCGTCTGTGCTTCGCTCGCTGCCAACCTCTCAACTTCTTCCGGATTTCAAAATCCGCAATTCGCATTTCGAAATCCGCAATTCCTAGACAGCCTCGCCGTAATCAATCGGGTTCTCACCTTGCTTCAAGGTTACATAGGCTTTCTTCCAGGAGGGTTTGCGTCCTTCAAAGCGGCCGCGTCGGGCCGTCTTGCCCATGAAGTTGATGGTGCGAACCTGATCCACTTTGACCTGAAAGATCGTTTCCACCGCGGACTTGATCTCCGGCTTGGTGGCGTGCTTGTCAACCCGAAACGTCAGCAACTGCCGCCGGTCCTGCGTTTCCTCTTTAGCAATTAGCGCCTTTTCGGTAATTACCGGCGACTTTACGATGTCCCAAATCGTTCTCATCTCTTAGGCCGCCTCCTCTTTCGGTTTGCGCGTGCGCTTTGGTTTCACGACCTCGGCCGCTTCCTCTGCCGCCGGCTCTGGCACGGCTTCGTTCTTTTCCACCCGCGGGCCAAGCAGGTCTTCCAACTCGGCGGCGGCTGCGCGTGAAATAATCAGCTTTTCGTGATAGAGCAGGTCGTAGATATTCAACCCAAAGCTGTTGACGATTTTGGCCCGCTGTATATTGCGAGCGGAAAGCACGAGATTTTCATTCTCGAGCGAATCCACGATCAGGGTCCGGCTGTCATTGAGGCCCAACTGCCCGAGCGATCCGAGCAGTTCGCGAGTCCGTGGCTTCGCGAGCGTCCAACCTTCGACCACGATCACGTTGCCTTCGCGCACACGCTCGGAAAGCGCCGCGCGCAAAGCCCCGCGCCGCATTTTCCTGGGCATGTTATAGGACCAATCGCGCGGCTGGGGGCCGTGGACGTTGCCGCCGCCTTTCCACAGGGGCGAACGGAGCGAAGCTATACGCGCGCGACCGGTGCCCTTCTGCTTCCAGAGTTTGCGGCCCGAGCCGGAAACATCACCGCGCGTCTTGGTGGCAGAGGTTCCCTGACGGCCATTGGCCATGAAATTACGCACCGCGGCATGAACCAGCGGTTCATTAAAGGGCACGCCAAACACGGCATCCGATAATTCGAGGTCGCCAACCTCTTCATTTTTTAAGTTGCGCACTTTAACAGTGGGCATAGGTCAAAACTCCGTTTTCCGACATTGGAAGATAGGCCAGATAAGAAACCTGCTTCGCTTTGGCCATCGTCCCTGGTCTGTGGTCCATGGTCTCTTCTATGATTTCTTTTTCTGCCGGGCGGCCTTCTTAATCAGGACAACGCTCCCATTGGCCCCTGGCACTGCGCCGCGCACCATCAACAAATTGTTTTCGACATCAACCCGCGCGACCGTCAGGCCCCGAATCGTGACTCGCTCGTCCCCCATATGACCTGAGGAGCGGATACCCTTGACGACCCGCGAGGGATAGGCTGACGCGCCAATCGAGCCGGGCGCGCGCACGTTCATCGAGCCATGCGATTCCGGCCCGCGATTAAAGTGATGGCGCTTGACCGTCCCGGCGAACCCACGCCCTTTCGACTGGCCCACCACCTCGATAGAATCGCCGTCCGCAAACTGGTCCACCAGGACTTTGTCGCCAATGCCCGCTGCCGAGGTCGCTGTTTCGAGTCGAAACTCTTTGAGAATCCTGGTGGGCGGGGTGCCGCCGCCAGTTTTTTCAAAGTGGCCACGCATGGGCTTGGTCACGTTCTTGAGCCGTACCGGCCGGTCTTCGACCAGGCCCAACTGCACTGCGTCATAACCGTCCGGGCCGGCGGCAGATTTTGTTTGCACGACAACACATGGTCCGGCCTTGATGACGGTTACCGGCGTAACCGTGCCATCGGGCGCAAACAATTGCGTCATGCCAAGCTTTCTACCGATGATTCCGTTAATCATAAGTACATTTCCAATTGCCAATTGCCGATTGTCAATTTAAGAACATTTCCGACTTGCACATCACCATTCGCTTCGATTTCAACTGGAAATCGGCCTTTGCAAATCGGCCTTGTCTCCTACTGTCTACCAAAAGCTTTGATTTCGACATCCACGCCCGCGGGCAGATCCAGCTTCATCAGCGCATCTACCGTTTGCGGAGTCGGATCGAGAATATCCATGAGACGCTTGTGCGTGCGTATTTCAAACTGCTCTCGCGATTTCTTGTCGACATGGGGCGAGCGCAGCACGGTCCAACGATTTTTTACGGTGGGCAGTGGAATTGGCCCGGCCACTCGCGCGCCCGTACGCTTCGCCGTCTCAACGATTTCGGAGGTGGACTGGTCCAAAACGCGATGATCGTAAGCTTTCAATCTGATTCTGATCTTTTCATTCAACATAATTTTTAAACCTGCGGTTTGGGTTTTTGGTTTTTGGTCTTAGGCTCTTGTTCGCTGCAACCTCATAGTCCCGAAGTCGGCAACTCCAAAACCCACGTCCAAAGACCCAAGTGCAGATACCTAAAGTCCAAAGACCTAAGCCTAAAGCCCTAAGACCTTTCCTACTGCAATATCTCCGTGATGGTTCCGGCGCCCACCGTGCGGCCGCCCTCGCGAATCGCGAACCGTAAACCCTTCTCCATCGCGATCGGCGTGATTAGCTCGATGTCCATGGCCACGTTGTCGCCCGGCATCACCATCTCGACCCCTTCGGGCAGCGTCGCCACTCCCGTCACGTCCGTCGTCCGAAAGTAGAACTGCGGCCGGTAGCCCGTAAAGAACGGGGTGTGTCGTCCACCTTCTTCCTTCGTCAATATGTAGGCCTCGGCCTTGAACTTCGTGTGCGGCGTTATGCTTCCCGGCTTCGCGATTACCTGCCCTCGCTCGATGTCCTTGCGCTCCACTCCCCGCAGCAACAACCCAACGTTGTCCCCGGCCGTCCCTTCATCGAGCAGCTTCTTGAACATCTCCACTCCCGTCACCACCGTCGTGCGCGTATCCCGGATGCCCACTATCTCTACCTGCTCGTTCACTTTTACCTTGCCACGCTCCACTCGCCCGGTAGCTACCGTGCCTCGTCCCTGGATCGTAAAAATGTCTTCCACCGGCATCAAAAACGGCTTCTCCACGTCGCGCTCCGGCGTCGGAATGTAGTTGTCGACTGCTTCCATCAGCTCGTCGATTCCCTTCTCCCCTTCCGCATCCCCTTCCATCGCTTTCAACGCCGACCCCTTGATTACCGGAATCGTGTCGCCGGGAAACTCATACGCCGTCAACAACTCCCGCACTTCCAGCTCCACCAACTCCAGCAACTCTGCATCGTCCACCGCGTCGCACTTGTTCAAAAACACCACCATCGCCGGCACTCCCACCTGCCGCGCCAGCAAGATGTGCTCCCGCGTCTGCGGCATCGGTCCGTCGGTCGCCGCCACCACCAAAATCGCCCCGTCCATCTGCGCCGCCCCGGTGATCATGTTCTTTACATAGTCAGCGTGACCAGGACAGTCCACGTGCGCGTAGTGCCGGTTCTTCGTCTCGTATTCCACGTGCGCCGTCGCAATCGTGATCCCGCGCGCCTTCTCTTCCGGCGCGTTATCAATCGAGTCAAACGAACGCACCTGGATCTTCGGATTGTGCTTCTGCAGCACTTTCGTGATCGCCGCCGTCAACGTCGTCTTCCCGTGGTCTACGTGTCCTATCGTCCCCACGTTTACGTGCGGCTTCGACCGATCAAATTTTTCCTTTGCCATCTCTTGCTCCTTGTAACGATGAACTCAAAATGATGAAAGATGGAGTCTTTGCTTCACCCTTTCGTCTTCATCCTTCATCCTTTACTTTGCGACGCCCTGTACTTTGGCGATTACCTCTTCAGCGACATTCTTGGGGGCTGCCTCGTAACGCTCGAAATGCATCGTCGAAGTCGCCCGTCCCTGCGTCGCCGAACGCAGATCAGTTGTGTAGCCAAACATCTCTGACAGCGGCACGAAGGAAGTGATCACCTGAGCACCCCCTGGCCGTGGTTCCGTTTTTTCGATCTGGCCACGACGGCGCATAAGATCGCCGTTGACCGCTCCCATGTACTCGTCTGGCGTTACCACCTCAATGCGCATGATGGGCTCGAGCAGCACCGGCTTTGCCTTGCGGACCGCGTCCTGAAACGCCAGCGATCCGGCAATATGAAAAGACCGCTCGTCCGAGTCGACATCGTGATAATTGCCGAAGACGAGGCGCACTTTTATGTCCACAAGCTCATAACCCGCCAGGAAGCCACGGGCCATTGCATCCTTGACTCCCTGCTCAACAGGCTTGATGTACTCTTTGGGAATCGCGCCCCCGGTAATCTTGTTTTCGAACACAAAACCCTCACCGGGCGCCGGCTCGATCTCGAGCTCGACGTGGCCAAACTGTCCGCGTCCGCCGGTCTGCTTTTTGTAAATCTCTTTGCCTGGCGCTGCCTGAGTAATAGTCTCGCGATAGGCGACCTGCGGCTTACCTACATTCGCCTCGACGCCAAACTCTCGCTTCATCCGGTCCACAATGATTTCG
>Ga0209683_10000145_pt1 | contig 27302 bp, 27 predicted proteins | sample DOMMetBare2Fresh_FD_187474 | JGI IMG/M metagenome (GOLD analysis project Ga0209683, IMG submission 187474) | Wetland sediment microbial communities from St. Louis River estuary, USA, under dissolved organic matter induced mercury methylation -... | ecosystem: Environmental > Aquatic >... | reverse complement strand
TCCCCTGTCAACGCTTCGCCGAAGCCCTCGCGGACCACTGCGCATGACTCGGGGTCGATGTGGATCGCTATTCCTTCATCGTAAGGGACTTGCACCCTCTACTCCTTGCCGGTCTCCCGGCGCTTCGCAAATGCGGTCCGCAGTCCCGCCAATAGCTTCCGCGGACACGCCGGCATCATTCAGCTGTTACCGAACGAACGCTCGCGTCTTACGAGCTCGCACCCCTAATACGGCTTGTCGCCACAGATCGTGACGCGATGGCCGTGGCGCCGGTTGGGGAAGTAGTCCCACAGCGCGTGGTGCTGGGCGCAGCGATTGTCCCAGAATGCGATTGAGTTTTGCTGCCAGCGGAAGCGCATGCTGAATTCGGGCGTCTCGATGTGGCGAAACAGCATCGCGAGGATCGCATCGCTTTCGTTGCGGCTGAGCCCCACAATGCGGGTCGTGAAGAAGCGGTTCACGAACAGGCATTTGCGGCCCGTGACCGGATGCGTGCGCACCACCGGGTGCTCGGCGCGCGGATATTTTCTTCCGGCATCGTCGACGCCATAGCGTCCACGATAGAACGGCTCGCCATCGTGGATGGCGCTGAGGCCGTCGACCAGCTTGCGCACCGGCTCCGACAGCGTCTCGTAGGCGCGATACATGTTGGCGAACATGGTGTCGCCGCCGCCATCGGGCGGGACCTCTGTCAGATACAGCATCGTCCCCATCGGCGGCTCGGGATCGCAAGAGACGTCGGAGTGCCAGTCTTCGCCGGCGATATAGGTCGATGTCTCGTCCGCCGCGATCACCATCACCTCGGGATGCCCCGCAACCGCGTGCGGGGACGCCGGATGGGTATGCAGCCTGCCGAAGCGGCTGGCGAAGTCCTTCTGCTGCTCGACACTGAGCATCTGGTCGCGGAAGAAGATGACCAGGCGGTCCATCAGCGCGTCATGCACCTCCTGGAACTGCTGATTGCCAAGGGGACGCGACAGATCGATGCCGAGAATTTCCGCGCCGATGTGCGGCGTCGATTTGCGGATATCGATGGTCTGGTAGCCCATACGGTGTCCTTTCGATCTGATCGAAAGCGTCTTGAGCTTGTTCTTGACCTTGCACCCTAACTTATTTGGTCTCGAGCGTCACGCCGCCGGCTCCTGAGCCAGAACGCGAACATGACCACAAGCACCGCCGCAAGCCCGTACCAGGTCATCGCGTATTGCAGGTGGTCGTTGCGCAGGCTGGGTACCAGGCGCCCCGCGCGCGGCAGTGGCCCGGTCGGTGTCTCAAGCTCGAGGTAGAACGGCGCCACCCTCCCCCAGCCCTTGGCCTGCGCCATGGTAAGCTGGTCGCGCACGAACCAGAGATTGCGGGCGGGGTCGTCCTTGGGCACGAAGGAGCCGCGCGCCTCGGGCCAGCGCAGCGCGCCGACCAGATCGACGCGGCCCACTGGCGGCAAGTGGGTGCGGGGATCCTGCCGGCCCTCCGGCACGAAGCCGCGATTGACCGCGACCACGGCGCCGCCTTCAAGCTCGGCCGGCGCGAACACCCAATAGCCCGGGCCTGAGACGTCGGGACGGACGCTCGAGCCGGCGGCATAGACCAGCGCCTCGCGGTCGGGCGCAAAGGTCGCCGCAAATGCCATGCGACGAAACTCGTCCGTGGCAGGATCGAGCATGGACCAGCGCTCGGGCGGCGGCAGCGGCACGGGTTCCGCATTGACACGCTCGTCGAGCGTTCCGATCAAGGCTTCCTTCCAGGCCTTGCGTTCGAGCTGCCAGGTGCCGAGCCCGATCAGCACAATGAAAGCCGCAAGCGCGAAGAGGCTTGGCCACCAGAAGAGGCTCGGCCACCACACGCGCGTCGAGCGACCACTCACGGCCTAATCGCCGCGCCAGAGCCGCCCCTCGGCGGCTTTGTGATGGTATTGCAGCGCAATCATCACGCCCTTGATCGGCCGCAGCGGGCCAAGCGTGGTAAGCGCAATCAGCGGCAGCCACAGCAAGGCGTGCACCCAGTAGGGCGGCTGGTAGGCGAACTCCACCGCCAGCGCCGCGAACACGACAATGAAGCCCGAGATCATGATCACAAACACCGCCGGCCCGTCGGCGGAGTCGGCAAACGAATAATCGAGACCGCAGCGCTCGCAGCTCGCTCGTAGCGTGAGGAAGCCCTGGAACAGCCTGCCCTCGCCGCAACGGGGACAGCGCGCCCGCAAGCCGCGCATCATCGGCGCTCGCAGAGACCGGTCGTCAGTCGACATGGCGTCGCCTCTCAGCAGGGGGACTGGGCGCATGACGCCAGACCCCATCATGCCCCCCGCGATGGCTGCGGCCGCGCTCGGTAGAGCGGCAAGCGTACGCTGGACGTCAGTGTGCCCCAGCGGCGGCACCCGCGGCATGTCCCGCGCCGGCGCCCCAGACATAGATGCAGGCGAACAGGAACAGCCACACCACGTCGACGAAATGCCAGTACCAGGCCGAGAACTCGAAGCCGAGGTGCTGCTCCGGCTTGAAGTGTCCGAGATAGGTGCGGATCAGGCAGACAATCAGGAAGATCGTGCCGATGATCACATGCGCGCCGTGGAAGCCGGTCGCCATGAAGAACGTGGCGCCGTAGATGTTGCCCGAATAGTGGAAGGCGGCGTGGCTGTACTCGTAGGCCTGCACGGCGGTGAAGGCGAGGCCCAAGAGGATCGTGCAGATCAGGCCCCACTTCAGACCCTCGCGGTCGTTCTCCAGCAGCGCATGGTGCGCCCAGGTGACCGTGGTGCCCGAGGTGAGCAGGATCAGCGTGTTGAGCAGCGGCAGATGCCACGGATCGAAGGTCTCGATCCCCTTCGGCGGCCATTGCCCGCCGAGGACCTCGGTGCGCTGGACGTTGCCGAGGAGCTCGGTGCCGGCCTGGATAACGTCGGAGGGAAACAGCGCGGTGTTGAAGTAGGCCCAGAACCAGGCGACGAAGAACATCACCTCCGACGCGATGAACAGGATCATGCCGTAGCGGTGCGAGATCTGCACCACGCGGGTGTGATAGCCCTGGTGGGTCGCTTCGCGCGCGACGTCGCGCCACCATCCGATCATGGTGTAGGCAGTGCCGAGCACGCCGGCGAAGAAGACATAGGGCGCCGCCGCGAACATGTGCCGCATCCAGGTGATCGCGCCGACCGCCAGCAGGAACGCCGAGATCGCGCCGACGATCGGCCACGGGCTCGGGTCCACGAGATGGTAGTCGTGGTGCGGCTTGGCGTGAGCGTCGGCCATCTTCAACGTCTCCGTCTTTGGCGAGCGACGCGGATCGCGCGCGCTCTGGTCATCGTCCTGAGCATGCCCAAGGTCATGCTCTAATCCTTGAGCATGATCTTATCCGAAAACCGGCTTCCACTTTTCGGGATCATGCTCCAATCCTTGAGCATGATCTTATCCGAAAACCGGCTTCCACTTTTCGGGATCATGCTCCAATCCTTGAGCATGATCTTATCCGAAAACCGGCTTCCACTTTTCGGGATCATGCTCTAACTCCGCCCGGGCGCCGCAGTGCCGCCGCGCTCGACGCGGGGCGGCTCCGGCAAACGCACGGGATACATGGTGTAGGAGAGGGTGATGCTGGTGAGGCCATCCTGCTCCGAATCCTTGGCAAGCTCAGGGTCCACGAAAAACACGACCGGCATGTCGCGCGTCTCGCCCGGCTCGAACCGCTGCTCGGTAAAGCAGAAGCAGTTGATCTTCGAGAAGAAGGCGCCGACGGTCGGCGGCCACACGTTGTAAGATGCCTGCCCCGCGGTGGCCTGAGCCGACAGGTTGGTGACGCGATAGTTCACCGTCACGACGTCGCCGATCCGGACCTCGACGGCCGGCTGCTCCGGCTCGAACCGCCATGGCAGCCCGGCCGCCACGTTGGCATCGAAACGCACGAGGATGCGACGATCGAGCACGCTGCCGGGCGCCGCCGTCGCCACCTGCGGGGTGCCGCCGAACCCGGTCGCGCGGCAGAACCAGTCGTAGAGCGGCACGGCGGCGAAGGCCATTCCCACCATGCCAGCCACAACCACGCCGCAGGCGGCGGCGACTGCGAGGTCGCGCCGACGTTGCTGCGTTGTGTGGCGGTAGGTGGCGTTCATGGCGATCACTTCATGGCGTTCAGTTCATGGCGTTCAGTTCATGGCGTTTACATGGGGCGGTTCAACACGCCGGGGCCTTTCACGAGAGTGACGACATAAAACAGAATGACCAGCACACCGAGCACGACCGCGATGGCGATCGAGCGGGCACGCCGGCTGCGCTGCTGCTCTGGAGTGAGCGTGACTCTGTCGGGTTTGTCGGCCATGTCATTACCAGCCCCCTCACATGGCCACGCGACCCAGAAGGCCGGGCAATCCGCGCTCGATGAGGAGCACGGCAAAGAGCGTAAACAGGTAAAGGATCGAATAGGAGAACAGGCCGCGCGCCGCACGCGCGGCGCCCTCACCTTCGGGCGCCTTGTTCACGCGCCAGGCGAGCGCAACCATCAGGACGCCCGCGACCACGGCCGTCACGCCGTAGATGGCGCCCGCGCTGCCTAACAACCACGGCGCCAGGGCGACCGGCGCCAACACCAGCGAATAGAGCAGGATCTGCCGCCTCGTCTCACGGGGACCCGCCACCACCGGCAGCATCGGCACCCGCGCTCGCGCGTAGTCGTCGGTACGCAACAGCGACAGCGCCCAGAAGTGCGGCGGCGTCCACAGGAAGATGATCAGGAACAGAAGAAAGGATTCAAGCGAGACGCCGCCGGTCACCGCCGCCCAGCCGATCATCGGCGGAAAGGCGCCGGCAGCGCCGCCGATGACGATGTTCTGCGGTGTGCGCCGCTTGAGCCACACCGTATAGATCACGACATAAAAGAAGATCGTGAAAGCGAGCAGCGCGGCGGCAAGCCAGCTCACCAGGACCGCCAGCACGGCCACCGAGAAGCCGCCAAGCGTCAAGCCGAAACCAGCGGCCTCGCCCGGCGTCACCCGCCGCGACGGAATCGGCCGCGAGGCGGTGCGCGTCATGATCGCATCGATATCGGCGTCGTACCACATGTTGAGGGCGCCGGCTGCGCCGGCTCCGATCGCGATGCACAACAGCGCCGTGAACCCGAGCACCGGGTGGATATGCCCGGGCGCGATCATCAGCCCGACGAACGCGGTGAACACCACGAGCGACATCACCCGCGGCTTCATCAGCGCCAGATAGTCGCCGACCCCCGCCTCGCTGATCAGCCCAGCGGGGGCCAGCGGCGCAACCTTCTTGCGATGATCAATAGCCGAAATGTCGGTCACTTTGACTCACTTGATGAGCGGCAGCTCATTGAACTGATGGAACGGCGGCGGCGACGGCAGCGTCCATTCAAGCGTGGTGGCACCGGCGCCCCATGGATTGTCGGCGGCCTTCTCCTTGCGCATGAACGCTTGCGCCACGCCATAGAAGAAGACGAGCGTGCCCGCGGCCGAGATGAACGAGCCGATCGAGGAGACGTAGTTCCATCCGGCGAACGCGTCCGGGTAGTCGGCGATGCGGCGCGGCATGCCGGCGAGCCCGAGGAAGTGCTGCGGGAAGAACACGATGTTGACCCCGATGAAGGTCAGCCAGAAGTGCACCTTGCCGATGGTCTCGTTGTACATGTAGCCCGACATCTTCGGGAACCAGTAGTACCAGCCGGCAAAGATCGTGAAGACCGCGCCGAGCGAGAGCACGTAGTGGAAATGCGCCACCACGTAGTAGGTGTCCTGCAGCGAGCGGTCGACGCCGGCATTCGCCAGCACCACGCCGGTGACGCCCCCGATGGTGAACAGGAAAATGAACCCGATCGCCCACAGCATCGGCGTCTTGAACTCGATCGAGCCGCCCCACATGGTGGCGATCCAGGAGAAGATCTTCACGCCAGTGGGCACCGCGATCACCATGGTGGCGGCGACGAAATAGGCCTGCACGGTCGTCGACATGCCGACCGTGTACATGTGATGCGCCCACACCACGAAGCCGATGCCGCCGATCGCGACCATGGCGTAGGCCATGCCGAGATAGCCGAACACCGGCTTCCTCGAGAACGTCGACACGATCTGGCTGATCATGCCGAAGCCAGGCACGATCAGGATGTAGACCTCGGGGTGACCGAAGAACCAGAACAGATGCTGGAACAAGACCGGGTCGCCGCCGCCCTCGGGATTGAAGAACGTGGTGCCGAAGTTGCGATCGGTGAGCAGCATCGTGATCGCGCCGGCGAGCACCGGCAACGACAGCAGCAGCAGGAACACGGTGACAAGCTGCGACCACACGAACAGCGGCATCTTGTGCAGCGTCATGCCGGGCGCGCGCATGTTGAAGATCGTCGTGATGAAGTTGATGGCGCCGAGGATCGATGACGCGCCGGCAAGGTGGAGCGAGAGGATCGCGAAATCGACCGCCGGCCCGGGGTGCCCGATCGCCGACGAGAGCGGCGCGTAGATGGTCCAGCCGGCGCCGACGCCTGCCTCACCACGCTCGCCTTCCACGAACATGGAGATGACCAGCAACGTAAAGGCCGCCGGCAGGAGCCAGAACGAGATGTTGTTCATGCGCGGGAACGCCATGTCGGGCGCCCCGATCATCAGCGGCACGAACCAGTTGCCGAAGCCGCCGATCATCGCTGGCATGACCATGAAGAAGATCATGATCAGGCCATGTGCGGTCGTGAACACGTTGAACATGTGTGGGTCGTAGAAGTACTGCAGACCCGGCTCCATCAGCTCGAGCCGCATGCCCATCGACAGAATGCCGCCAACCAGCCCGCCCACGAGCGCGAACACGAGGTACATCGTGCCGATGTCCTTGTGGTTGGTGGAGTAGACGAAGCGCCGCCAGCCGGTCGGATGGTCATGATGCGCCTCATGCAGCGCGTCGTGGGCATTGGCGTCGTGCGAAGATGTAGCCATGAATCGGTTCCTTCGAACTGTCGTTGCGGCCCGATGGCCGGTTGCTGGGCCGTTTACTGCGCCGATTACCGGGCCGTCGTTTGCTCAGCCGCTGCAAAGTTGGTCGGAGCGCTGTCGTCGCGAGCCCACTTGCGCTTGGCCTCATCGACCCAGGTCGCGAACGCCTGGTCGCTGACCACGCGCACGGCGATCGGCATGAAGGCGTGATCCTTCCCGCACAGCTCCGAGCACTGGCCGTAATAGATGCCTTCCCGCGTCGCCTTGAACCAGGTCTCGTTGATCCGGCCCGGGATGGCGTCGATCTTGATGCCGAACGACGGCACCGCGAAGGCGTGGATCACCTCGGCGCCGATGGTGAGCACGCGCACGGTCTTGTTGACCGGCACCACCATCTCGTTGTCGACGCCCAGCAGGCGCGGCTGGTCAGCCCGCAGCTTGGCCTTGTCGCGCACCATCAGCGAGTCGAACTCGAACTTGCCGTGGTCGGGATAATTGTAGGTCCAGTACCACTGTTTGCCAGTCGCCTTCACGGTCAGGTCGGCGGTTGGCGTGTTGAGCTGGAGAAACAGCAGCCGGAACGAAGGCACCGCGATCGCCACCAGGATCACGACCGGGATCACCGTCCAGGCGACCTCGAGCAGCGTGTTGTGGGTCGTGCGCGAGGGCGTGGGATTGCTGCGTGCGTTGAAGCGCACCATCACGATGACCAGCAGCACGAGCACGAACAGGGCGATGGCGATGATCGTGTAGAGCAGACCGGTGTGGAACCGGACGATGTCATCCATCACCGGCGTGGCCGATTGCTGGAAATTGATCTGCCAGTCCGACGGTCGCCCGTCGCCCGCAAAGACCCTATCAAGGCCCGCCATCAGTGCGCAGATCGTTACCGCCACGGCGGTCAACCGCTTGAACACGAGCATCGTCGTCGTCGCTCCTTCGATGAGGCCTTCCGTCCGCCGCATGATCCCCCGCATGACACCAACAACACGGGGTTGCCGCCCGGAGCGCAGCGTCCTTCAAGGGGGCGTTCGGCCGGGCGAGCGGCGGGACTTTTGGGGAATCCCGCCCCCTCAAAACCACAATTCCGGGCTCCTCGCAATGCACCTCGTCATGGCTTCCATGCGATCATCCACCGGTGCCCACAACCATTGGCACCCACGGGTCAATGACCCCATATCTCGGCCACAATGGACTGTTTTACGGTTCCATAGTGCGCCCACCCGAACTTGGGTGGAGGCCAGTGCGTTTGCCGCAAGCGCTCGTCCGCATATTCCCCTTGGATGCGGTACGAGTGACGCGGAAATGATGGTAGCATTGCGGCGTGCGGAGCGGCGACTCGTACGGCGCGGCTAGTGCCGCCGATTTGAAGTTCCTGCACCACCTGCAGCAAACGCTGTCAGGAACTTCAAATCGAAAAGCGGCACTAGAATCATAGAGTTGCTAGTGCCCCTTTGTTTCCGAAGTTCGTGTCAGAGGTTGCTGCGATGTACCACGAACTTCGGAAACGGGGCACTAGTGCAGGGCTCCAGCTAAGGGCTTCAGACGACAAGGTTTCATGATGGGCTCACGCAACCAAGAGGCTTTCCGGCTTGTACCGGCGTTGTTGGCACTCACCGTCCTTGCGGGATCGGCCGGGCCGGTGACCGCACAAGGCACCGTGCGGTCCGTCCATAACGATTGGCAGATCCGCTGCGACACCCCTCCGGGCGCGCAGGGCGAGCAGTGTGCCCTTATTCAGAGCGTCACCGCCGAAGATCGTGCCAACGTTGGCCTGACCGTGATCGTGCTCAAGACCGCCGACCAAAAGAGCCGCCTGATGCGGGTGGTCGCCCCGATGGGGGTGCTGCTGCCCTCCGGCCTGGGGCTCAAGATCGACCAGGCCGATGTGGGGCGGGCTGGCTTCGTGCGCTGCCTGCCGAACGGCTGCGTCGCCGAGGTCGTCATGGACGAGAACTTGGTGAAGCAGATGCGCGCCGGCCAGACCGCGACCTTCATCATCTTCCAGACTCCCGAAGAAGGCATCGGATTCCCGATGAGTCTGAAGGGCTTCGGCGAAGGCTTCGACAAGCTGCCGTGAGCCTTGCCGCGGTATTCGCGCGCCAAAGCGCTATCGCACGGCCGATCTCGTGGAGATCGCCTCCACCATCCGCTCGACCAGCGACGGCGGGAAGGCGTAGACGCGCGCCATCAAGCGCTCGATCTCTTCGCCGGACCGATAACCGACCTCGGTTCCGGTCCGCTCCATCTCGGCCAGGAAGGCCGGATCCTTGGCCAGCCGCTCGAACGCGAGCCGCAGCACCGCGACCCGCTCGGCCGGCACGCCGGGCGGCAGCAGGTAGGGCCGCGAGATCACCTTGGGAGCCAGGATCAGGTCCCAGATCTGCCGGATGTCGTCGGATTTCACGAGATCGTACACAGTCGGGGTCGACTTGAGGTCGGGATGCGGCTCCAGACCGGTCTGCAGCAGGATGCGGATCTTGCCGTCCCGCAGCCAATCGGCCTTGCGGGTCTTCACATAGGACCACGACACGCCGTGCAGGCCCTGGATCTCGCCCTTTTCCAGGGCGAGCAGATTCTCGGCCGTGCCGCTGTAGCCGCGGATGATCTGGATCGGAGCGCGCATGAGCTTGATCATCGCGCTGGTTTCGATCTCGCTGTCGGTCTCCTGCCCGAGGCTGCCCACGATCAGCGGCGTGGTCAGCAGGTCCTCGGCCTTGCGGTGCGGCGTATTGGCCCAGACCATGGTCACGCTCACCTCCGAATTGAGGCTGCCAAGCCAGCTGAACTTGAACGGGTCGTAGACGATGCTCTTGTTGCCGCGCAAAAGCTCGAACGGCGTGTGGCGCTGCACCGCACCGATGGTGAGCCCCTCCTTCGAGCCGACCGTGTAGAGCGAATTCGCCGCCGGCAGCCCGCCAGCCGCCCCCATGTAGCGAACCACGATCGCGGGCTCGCCCGGAATGATGCGGCCGAGATGGCGCGACACCGGCCGCGCATAGGCGTCGTAGCCGCCGCCGGTGTTGGCGCCGACCACCAGCGAAATGGTCTGCCCGCGGTAGAAGTCGGCGACCGGCTGGGCCAGCGTCGCAGTCACGGCAATTGCAAGAAGACCCACAAGAAACAGCGGATGATGAGGTGCCATGGCGAGCCCGGCCGATGAAGGCGGCGCCAGGATGTCAGGTTCGTGATACAGGCACAATCATCGTTGTCCCGCTCGCAAGGCCGGATGCGAATGACTATCTTGTGCAGATAGCAACCCCTGAGGCCCATCATGACCACCATGTCGCTGCTCGACCGCGCCGGATTGGACCGCAATGAAGCCCGCCGGCAGCTCGCCCGCGGCCTCGAGGGTGCCGATGACGGCGAGCTGTTTCTCGAATATCGCCAGTCCGAGATGCTGCATTTCGACAACGGGCGGCTCAAGCAGGCGACCTACGACACCGCGCAGGGCTTCGGCATGCGTGCCGTCAAGGACGAGGCGGTCGGCTACGCCCATGCCTCCGACCTGTCGCCGGCCGCGATCGCGCGCGCGGCGGACGCAGTGCGCGCGGTCAAGGGCGGCTATTCGGGCCGCTACGCCGAGCCGCCCGGGCGCACCAATACCCGGCTCTATGGCGACGACAATCCGCTCGAGGAGCCCGCGTTCGAGAGCAAGGTGCGGCTCCTGGAGACGATCGACGCCTATGCGCGGGCCAAGGATCCGCGGGTGCGGCAGGTCTCGGTCTCGTTCGGCGCCTCCTGGCAGGTGGTCGAAATCCTGCGCGGGGACGGCGAGAGCTACCGCGACGTGCGGCCGCTGGTGCGGATCAACGTCTCTGTGGTCGTCGGCGAGGGTGACCGGCAGGAATCCGGCAGCTATGGCTACGGCGGGCGTGAGGGCTTCGGGCGCTTCATCGCGGCCGAGAGCTGGCAGGATGCCGTTGAGCAGGCGGTGCGCCAGGCGCTCACCAACCTGGCCGCGATCCCTGCGCCAGCCGGCGAAATGGATGTGGTGCTCGGCGCCGGTTGGCCGGGCGTGATGCTGCACGAAGCGGTCGGGCATGGGCTCGAAGGCGACTTCAACCGCAAGCAGACCTCGGCCTTCGCCGGCCTCATGGGCCAGCGCGTCGCCGCCAAGGGCGTCACCGTGGTGGACGACGGCACCATGGCGCAGCGCCGCGGCTCGCTCTCGATCGATGACGAAGGCACGCCCACCAACCGCACCGTGCTGATCGAGGACGGCATCCTGGTGGGCTACATGCAGGACCGCCAGAACGCGCGGCTGATGAACATGACGCCGACCGGCAATGGCCGCCGCGAAAGCTATGCGCATGTGCCGATGCCGCGCATGACCAACACCTACATGCTCGCCGGCGGCCACGACCCGGCCGAGATCATCGCGTCGATCAAGAACGGCATCTACGCGGTGAACTTCGGCGGCGGACAGGTCGACATCACCTCGGGCAAGTACGTGTTCAACGTGACCGAGGCCTACCGGATCGAGGACGGCAAGGTCGGCGCCCCGCTCAAGGGCGCCATGCTGATCGGCAACGGCCCGACCGACCTGCATCGCATCAGCATGATCGGCAACGACCTCAAGCTCGACACCGGGATCGGCACCTGTGGCAAGAACGGCCAGGGCGTGCCGGTGGGCGTCGGCCAGCCCACCCTGCGCATGGACCGCATCACGGTCGGCGGCACGGGGTGAGGGGGGAATCCATGGGCCGGATCACTCTTGAGTTGGACGACGAATCAATCGCCGCAGCCCAGGAAACCGGCATCGACCTTTCTGAGCTTCTTGTTCAGGCGTTACGTCGGAGACTGCCGAATTTGCACGCATCAGAACGGGCGGAAGCCGCCCGGAAGTGGTACGAAGAAAACAAAGAGGCCATTGATGCCTACAACGAGATGATCGAGGAGGATGGGCTTTTCTACGAGCGTCGCCGGAAGCGCCGATCCACCGGCGCCTAACCGTCAAAAATACGCGATGCTGCGCCCGCAGGCTGCGACCGCGATCCAGATCGCAAGCGACAGCAGGCCGGCTGTCTTCGCGCTTGTCGGCATGATGGTGCCGGGCGCCAAGCCAACGAGCGCGCGCTTCACGCCGAACTCGAACACCGCCAGGTTGGCGAGACCTGCTGCGATCAGTGCGAGCTTGACCTGGAACACCGGGTTGAGCGCGAGATGGCTCGCCTCGGCGGTGAACAGCAGGAAGCCGGTCGCCGCCAACAGCACGAAGGCCGCGATCGCGACGCTGCGCGCGCGCATGATGAGGCGCACAGGCGCGGTCGCCGCAAGCCCGCCCAGCAGGCGGACGTCCATGATCGCGATCGCGCCCGCGAACACCGCGAGCGCGAGGATATGACCGACATTCGCCACCGGAAACAGCCACACCGACTGCCGGATGGCGGCGCCGAAACCCGACTCTTCGAGCGCGACGAGGATCGCCGGCGCCTCACCGGTCATCAACGCAGCTCGTAGGTCTTGCCGTCGATCGTGATCCGCTCGGCGCGCATCTCGTCAGGCGTCGCCGTTGACGGGTAGCCGTAGGCCGAAACCGACTTGCCGACCGCAATGACCTCCGCGCTGGCGCCGCGGCTCGACATGCGCGAGGTGGGCGCAAGCGTCACCGTCCAGACCTTGCCGTCGCTGCGCACCGTGATGGTGGCATGCGGGTTCTCGTATTTCGACGTGGCGATCGCGCCCGTGACGGTGACGGGCTTGGCCGCGTCGTAGCTGCCCCACCCGTGATGGGCGAAGGCCGCGCCGCCGGCGAGCGCTAGGGCAGTGACGGCTGTCATGGCTCTCAACATCGGTGCCTCCAATGCAGCGGAAAACGTGCTTGAGATAACTGATACCAGACCGGGAGGGGCCGAAAACCGGACCTTGTCCCCTTCAACTTTCCGCGATCCAGGGCCGCATTGTCGGCCTGAAACCGGCTTTTGGGAGCGCGACGCGCAGCTCAGCGCACCACACCGGACACACAACACGGCCTGCGCTCCGGACGGGTGATGCGATTCTTGAGGTAGCAGACGGCGGAAGAGCCGAGATAGCCCGGCCGCAGGTAGGTCCAGGCCCGGCAGGCTTCCTCGCCCTCGCAGGCGGCCTGACAGCTCTTGCCGGTGGGGTCCGGCGGCAGCTCGAAATGCCGATAGTCGCCGCCACTGCGATCGAGGGAAAACTCAATGGGCCCGGCTTTGAGCTCGATGATGCCGGCGCCACGCACACCCGACACGCAACAGGAGGCGGCAATGCGCGGCATGACCCGCGACTTGAGCCAGCATACGGCATTCGCGTTCTCGGTCATGGGATACGAGAACGCCCAGGCGCGGCAGCGCGGATCGCGCTCGCAGCGCGCCGCGCACTGCGAGGGATCAGCGGAGCGCGACGGAACGCTTTGGTAGTCGCCGCCCGGCCGGTCGAAGCCGACCTGCGCCCGCGCAGGCGCCCCCGCGAACGCGATGACCAGCAGCCCGCAAAGGAACCCAAGCGCCTGTCGTCTCATGCCATCACTCATCAGGGCATCCGCGATCGCCCTTTGGGGCATCGGGTCGCCGCAAACATGCCACCGCTGGCGCGAAAGTCACAACTGTTTCGAGGCGACAGATCGACCCGCCCTGCCAGCGCCCGCGCGCCGGTGCTAAGCTTCCGGCGGCAACAGACTCGGAACCCACATGAAGAGAAGTTCAGCCGTCGCCGCACGCCAGCGTCGTGAAGGCGACCTCACTTCTTGGCTGGCCTCGGACGACGCGGTGTTCGCCGAGAACGCCCGCAAACTTGCGTCGGCAAAAGGGCGCCCTGCTCGTGAGCGGCTGATTCGGGACGAGCTCGCAGGAGACTTCGCAGCACGATTGTTGACGCAAGCGCAGGGAGACACCCAACGCCAGGTCGAAGGCTGGAAACTCGTCGGAGCGCTCTGGGCCGACGAGGCCTGGCGAGCCCCCCTTCGCGCCGCCGAGGTGGCAGGCGCGCCGCCGTCGCCCCACAGTTTCTCCGGGGTTCCGCTCACCCCGATCGCACAAGCTCTGCTGGGACTCTATGGCGAGGATGCGTTGGAGTGGTGTGTCTACGCGTACCTGGTCAGGACCGGGCCGGCCGCTACCGCCATCGGGGAAGCGATTGTTACGCGCGCACTTGATGTGCATGCGGTCATCGAGGCCATCGGGACCGCTTTGACGGAGCTTGAGGCCGATCCGACATCGTATCCCAGCGGAATCCCGGGCAAGGTCGCGGGCCTGCTCTTGCAGCGTTTTGCGGGGACGTCCACGCCGGGCCAAAACAAGGGCGCCGCGGCGAAAATCGGCGCGCTCACGTTCAACCGCGAGCAGGCCGCCACCCTCATCCAGGCCCTGCTGTCGGCAAGGCTCCCCGCTGCAGCGCCGCCGGCAAGCGCCAATCTCGAGAATGCTCTGGCGGAAACCGCCTGGGTGGAGGCCGACGAGGCGCTGGCGCGGGCGCTCCAGCAAACCCCCGCGCTGCGCGAGGCGATCCGCGAGCCGGCCGGGCTTGGCCCGCAGCTGCGAGGCCAGATCGGCGCCATCATCCAGGCGGTTCGGACGTCCGCTGCAAAAAGGGAGCTGGACATCGAGGGGACCCCGGGGAGCGAAGCCACATTCGATCCCGTCAAACATGCGCATGACGACCCACGCGTGAACGCGGTGAAGCGGGTCCGCATTATTACGCCAACGGTCTTTCAAGGCCGTGGCGCAAACCGGCGCGTGCTACGCGCCGCCGATGTCGAGCCCGCCTAGTTCTAGGAACTTCAAATCGGCGGCAGTAATCGCGGCAACGCGAAATCAGGAGGACCATGAGCAACGAGCGCAAGAGTATCTTTGGAAGGCTGCTGCGTCCGAAGCCGGCGACGGAGCCGACATCGTCACCGCCCGCGCCTGCGCGCGCACGCCCTTCGGCACCGGCAACGTCGCTGCAACTCGACCGCAGCCTTCTCGATGCCGAGGTGGACGACAACTGGACGGCGTGCATCGATTTCGGAACCGCATTCTCCAAGATCGTCATGGTGCGGCGCCACGAGGCCGGCGCGACAACGACCGAGCACGTCAGGCCGCTTCAGATTGGACCCGCCGCAACGCCGGGCTTCTCGCCCCTGATGTGCCCGTCGGTCCTCTACATCCTGCAGGAGCGGATTCACTTCGGGGAGCGCGCGTTCATCGTCCACGCCAATCATGGGGCCGACAACCGGCGACGCTTTGAATCGCCCAAGCATTACATCAGCGCGCTCAACCAGCAGCTGCTGGAGACGCCCGCGAGCGAGGCGGAAGATCCCACCCAGCGCTTCACACGCGCGCAACTGCTGTTGCTCTTGTTGGGCTTCGTCCTGTTCCGCTTCGACCGCGCGCTGCAAACCGAAAATATTCAGAAGGCTCGTGTCCCTCGATTGCGGATCGCGCGACCGGCCTGGAAGCGCGCCTATGAGCAGGATGGCGAAGCCCTGCTCCTCGACCTCCTGGCCCGCGCCATGATCCTCGCGCGCACGATCGGGGCGCGCTACGAGGCGAATGAGGGCCTTGCCATCGAAGCCGCCATGGCAGCCCTCGCGCTGGTTGATCATGTGACCGAGCCATCGGCGCAGCTCAAGGCGAAACTGATCCGCACAGCCACGCCGGCGGACTGCATCGAGCGAGGATTTGTACCGGAAGCAACGGCGGTCGCCGCAGCCGCAATCCGGCCGGAGCAAGGAAAGCAACGCGTCTTTGTGATCGCCGATATCGGGGCCGGAACATCGGATTTCGGCGCCTTTATCGCCGTCCCCGGCCGCGACCGGCAGGGTCGGATCGGCGAGTATGCCAAGGCTCGGCGCATCGTGGAGAAGGCTGGAAACTTTCTGGACAGCCAAGTCGTCTCATATCTGATCAGAAGAAATGGCTTGAATGCCGAATTGCCGGCCGACATCGGAACCATCGCCGCGCTCAAGCGCGAAGCGCGTCGCTACAAGGAAGACCTCTTTCGCGACGAGGAATTGCTCGGCTCCTTGCAGGGGGAATTGCGCGAGCTTCTGGCTGAGCCGGAAATAAAGGCGTTTGTAGACGAATTGCGTGGCAGTTTCGGCGAAACCTTGGATGTCGCCTGCAAGGAGGCCGCGATGCTGCATCAGCGCCCCCCGGTCCGGGTGCTTCTCACGGGCGGTGGCGCCGCGCTTCCATTCGTCCGCGAACTGGCCTCGACGCCTCGGCAGGGAGCCGTGACGATCGTCGAAGAGGATCCCACCCCGCCTTGGGTCGCGACCACGAACTGGAACGTATCCTTCAGGCAGCTCGCAGTCGCGCTCGGCGGCGCCATGCCATCGCTGCCCGAGCAAAAGTGACCGACGCCCTCCAGAGGAGGAATCGGCACAACAGGCTGCGGTCGGTATCGAGTATTCCGGCAGCCGCCACACCGCCAAATGAGCCTCCTTTTTCACGCCCGATCTCGGCAAACGCCATCAGCGGCGACTTCAAAAAGGGCGAGTAAAGGCCGTTGTTGTTGTTTCGTCCTCGCGCGCGAAACAGTTCCCAGCAGCGAGTTGCAGCGTGAGCCGTATCGCAGCCACATGTCGGTGGCGGCCGGAATGCGAGCCATAGTGACGACCTTCATGCCAACCGTGCCGTCAATCCCAGTGCCACCGTTGTGACCCTTGTGGTGACTACCATGCCATATGCTTGGCAACCGCCGCAAATCGTCTGGCGCGAGAGATAACCTATGCGTAGATCATCTGGAGGTCCGACAGCTGCTTATGGCACTTGTCGACACGTCGCGGCGCTGCACCATTCCGACAGCAGCCAAGGGGCAATATCCGACAGAATTTGTTCTTCGCGCTTGTTTACAATGCAGCTGGTGTGCCAATCGTAGCCAGTCTATCCTACTTTCGGCATCCTCTTGCAAACGAAACTGAGGTTCATGGAGAATGTGGGCTGACCATTAGTCCCGTCACGGCATTTGTCACGGTGTCTTTGCTCTTCGGCACCCTGATCGTTCTTGTCACTCCGCCGCTGCGAGGCCCCGACGAGACTGCGCACTTTCTGCGAGCGTATGGGGTAGCGCAGGGCGATATCGTTCCGTCCCTTCGTGACGCTGAAGGTCGCAAGGGCATTCTCGTTCAACCGCGCCTTTATGAGGGTTTCAATTTTTTTGAAAGCGTGCGCATCAAGGAAAAGGCGGCCGGATTCGCCTATGGACCGGTGTTCCAGGCTTATTTCAGCCGCCGACCCGCCAGGGTAGATTCGGACCAACCGCCCACCTTCGTCCCATACGCCGGATCGGAAGGCTATTCACCGGTCGCCTACTTGCCACAGATCGCGGCGGCGCTTGTGGCGCGCGCGCTCGACCTCGATTTTGTTCCCACGCTTTACCTGATGCGATTTGCGGGTCTTGCCGCCCTGACCGGGGTAATCGCCTACGCCATTGCGATGGTGCCCAACCTCGCGTGGATCTTTCTCACCATCTCCATGCTACCGGCGGCAATCTACGGACGCTCCGTCATCAATGCCGACGGCAGCGCGCTCGCCGCGGCCATGGTGGTTATGGCCTTATGGCTGCGTGGGATCTTGTCTCCGCAGCTACACATACTAGGCCGGCAATCATTCTGGATGATGTTGTGCGCGCTCACGAAGGTTCCGAATCTCGTTTTCGTCCTGCTCGCGCTGATGCCCCTGCGTGGCAAGCCGGCGCGGAGCTGGCATCTGCTTGCTCTGACGACCCTGCCCGCGATTGCCGTCGCGGTGCTTTGGACCTTCAGCAGTGGAGCCGACACGGCGACGTGGCGAATGGTCGACATTACTGGTCAGAATTTGGACGCGTTCAATCCGGCCGTGAAGCTCACCTATCTCCTCGATCATCCAATGCACTTTCCCGCCGCCGTCATTACCGCCTTGCATGAGAAGGATCTGGGCGAGCTCTGGCGACAAGTCATCGGAGTGCTCGGGCTGTTCGATACCGTATTGCAGCGTTGGGTCTATCCGACGGTGAGCGGACTCCTTCTCTGCACCTTTCTCACGCGGCTGCCGCTTGCACCTGCCGCCCGCTATCAAGTTGCGACCGTGGCCGGCATCACCGCGCTGACCTATATCGTCGTCGTCTACTTCGTCTGCTATCTGGTTTTCACGCCGCTCGACGCGAACAGTGTCTGGGGCGTGCAGGGGCGGTATTTCGTTCCCATTCTTTCGCTAGTTGCGATCGTGGTCGCGGCCGTGGTCAATCGCGCCCCGGACGAGCGGCTCAGCGCGGCGCTGGCGATCTCCGCCGCCGTGCTGTCTGGCGGCGCAAGTGTCGAGGCGATCTTGAAGGCCGATTGGATTTGAGGTTCTTCACCAAGACAAATTGCTAAATCTCAGACTGAGCACATCGCTTCCGGCTAATGAAGTCCGCGGCCTAGTAGGCGTACTCCTTATAAACCGGATCGACCGATCCGTTCCATGGCCCGTGAAACTTCTCCAACAGCTCCTCGGCCGGCGTGATCCCGCGCGCGACGAATTCCTGGATCGGCCGCAGGTAGCGCGTTTCGTCGTGGCCGGCCGCATCGTGCTGGCGCCGGCGCGCGAGCCCCGCTTCGGCGAGCGTGAGCGTCGCCTTGGCGAGATTGAGCACGCTCCACTGCCGGATGCGGGCTTTGAACCCGAGCCTCGGCACCTCGTCGCGCAACGTCTGGCGCTCGTCGGCGCGCCAATCCTTGACCAGCTCCCAGGCGGCATCGAGCGCGGCCTCGTCGTAGAGGAGCCCGACCCAATAGGCCGCGAAGGCCGGCAGCCGCCGCCACGGCCCGCCGTCGGCGCCGCGCATCTCGAGGTAGCGCTTGAGGCGCACCTCCGGAAAGATGGTCGAGACGTGGTTGGCCCAATCGGACAGAGTCGCGCGCTCGCCCGGAAGCTCCGCCAGCTTGCCCGCCAACAGGTCGCGGAACGAGCGGCCTGCGACGTCGATGTAACGGTCGCCGCGCTTGACGAAGTACATCGGCACGTCGAGCACGTAGTCGACGTAGCGCTCGAAGCCCATGCCGGGCTCGAATGCCCACGGCAACATGCCGGACCGATCCGGATCGGTGTCGCGCCAGATCTCCGATCGAAACGACACGAACCCGTTGGGCTTGCCTTCGGTGAATGGCGAGTTGGCGAACATCGCGGTCGCGACCGGCTGCAGCGCCAGCGACACGCGCAGCTTCTTCACCATGTCGGCTTCCGACGAGAAGTCGAGGTTGGTCTGCACCGTGCAGGTGCGATACATCATGTCGAGACCGAGCCGGCCGACCGTGGGCATGTAGGCGGTCATGATGCGATAGCGGCCCTTCGGCATGGTCGGCATGTCGGCGCGCGACCAGTCGGGTGTCATGCCGAGCCCGAGAAAGCCGATGCCGAGCGGACGCGCGACTTCGCGTAGCTGCGCCAGATGCGCCATCAGCTCGGTGCAGGTCTGGTGCACGGTTTCAACCGGCGCGCCTGAGAGCTCGAACTGGCCGCCGGGCTCGAGCGAGATCGCACCACCCCCGGTCACGTCGAACATGCCGATGATGTTGCCGTTCTCCATGATCGGCTCCCAGCCGAGCAGGAGCTGCATGCCGTCGAGCAGCGCGCGGATGCTGCGCCGGCCCTCATAGGGCACCGGCCGGTGTCCTTCCACCGTGAAGGCGAACTTCTCGTGCTCGGTGCCGATGCGATATTGCGACTTCGGCTTGCAACCTTCCGCGAACCACGCGACCAGCTCGTCGCGCGTCTCGATCGGCGTCATGTCGACTTGGTCACGAGCCATTTTTGGTCACGAGCGATGGGGAACCGTTGTCAAAGGGGCGGACCATACACGGGGGCTGTGATCATGGGCAATGGCGGGGCCGTCACCGCGACGTCACTTTGGTCTGGCAACGGACCGCCGCAACAGCGGCACCACCGCCAGCGCCAGCGCGGTGAAAACCGCGCCCGCGATAAAGGTGACCTGGGGTCCGAGGCCATCCCACAGCGCGCCGGCGATCACGCTGGCAACGACCGTCGCCACGCCGGCGGCCAGATTGAATAGGCCAAAGGCCGTCCCACGCAGGTCGGCTGGCGCGGTGTCCGCGACCAGCGATGCCAGGATGCCTTGAGTGAGCCCCATGTGCAGGCCCCAGAGCGCGGCCCCGGCGACCACGGCCGCGACGCCCGGCGCGAAGGCAAGGACGAGGTCGGCCACGATCAGGATTGCAAATCCGCACGTCAAGAGCCCGTAGCGCCCGATCCGATCCGAGAGCGCGCCCGCCGGCCAGGCGGCAAGCGCATAGACCACGTTCATCGCCACCAGGATGGCCGGCACCAGGGCAACCGCCATGCCGACCGACTGCGCCCGCAACAACAGGAACGCCTCGCTGAAGCGCGCCAGCGTGAACGTGCCCGAAACGGCGACCACGATCCAGAATGCGCCACCGAGCCGCGCGATCTCCTTGCGCGAAAGCGGCGAGCGCACAGGCGGCAGGTCAGCCGGGCGCTCCGGCTCATGCACCGCCAACACGATGACGGCGAACGACAGAAACGCCGGAATGGCCGCGAACCAGAACACCAGCGTGAAGTTGTCGGCGGTGAGCAGCATCAGCCCGATCGCCGCGAGCGGTCCGAGGAAGGCCCCGATCGTGTCGAGCGACTGCCGCAGCCCGAAGCTCGCGCCGCGCAGGTCGGGCGGGGTGATGTCGGCAATCAGCGCATCGCGCGGCGCGCCGCGGATGCCCTTGCCGATGCGGTCGATGAAGCGCGCCGCGAACAGCCAGCCGACTGAGGGCGCAAGCGGGAACACCGGCTTGGTGAAGGCCGCAAGACCATAGCCCGCGGCCGCGAGCCACTTGCGCTGACCGAGCCGGTCGCTGAGCGCACCCGAGAAAATCTTCACGATCAGCGCGGTTGCCTCCGCGATGCCCTCGATGACGCCGACCGCGAGCGCAGAGGCGCCGAGCCCGACCACGAGATAGAGCGGCAACAGCGCATGGATCATCTCGGAGGAGATATCCATCAGCATGGACACGATCCCGAGCGCCCAGACGCCGCCGGGTATCCGGCGCCAGCGCAGGAGCGAGCGATCGGGCTCTGGCTCAGCACTCAACTCCATGCCCTCACAATGGACCTCACCCGCGATTCGACGGAACCGCAACGCCCGTTCAAACGCGCACGAACTGCTGCGACTTGAGGTGCTCGCGATAGCCGTCAAAGGCTTCGTTGATGCGCGCCCAGCTCGGCAGCTTCTTCATCGTGTCGAGCCAGCGCCGCACGTTCGGATAGGCCGCGAAGTCGCAACCGATGAGCTCCCCCAGCGTCACAATCCCAGCACCGAAATAGTCCGCAATCGTGATGCGATCCCCGCACAGATAGGGCTTCGACCCGATCCAGTGGTCGTTGAGGATCCGCAGCCAGTGCTCGGCGCGTCCGGCGGCGAACTCAAGTGTTGCCTGCTGCGCCTCGTCGCTGCGCCGCCGATGGTGTGGGAACAGCTGCGGATAGCAGAGCCCGTAGCCGAAATCGCGATAGAAGTTGGTGTTGATCCAGTCCATCGCCTCGTTGACCTTGGCGCGTGCCTTGAGGTCCGTGGGATAGGCCGGCGAGCCGATCTTGTCGGCGAGATATTTCAAGATGGCCGAGCTTTCCGTCAGCTTGAGATCGTCATCGACCAGCATCGGCACCAAGCGGTTGGGATTGAGCGAGGCAAACGGCTCCTGGAGGTGGGCGCCGGTCATCAGGTCGACCAGCTCCTCCTCGCAATTGATCTTATTGTCAGCGATGAACAGACGCACGGGACGCGACGTCATCGATACCGGATGCATGTACAGCTTCATGTCGTCTCCACGATTGAATAGCCGATGTCCGGAGCTCAAATCGGCGGCATTAGGCCGCCCGCGCCGAGCCGGGCGCGAAGCGGCCATAGAACGCCTCGCCCTTGGTCGCCATGTCGAGCAGGAGCTTGGGCGGCTCGAAGCGCGACCCATGCTTCTTCTCCAGCCGCTTGCAAAGATCGACGAACCGCCTTGTCCCCATCATGTCGATGAAGGACAGCGCTCCGCCCGAATACGGCGCAAAGCCGAAGCCGAGGATCGAGCCGACGTCGGCCTCGCGCACGTCGGTGATGACGCCTTCCTCAACGCAGCGCGCCGCTTCCAGCGCCTGCACGACCAGCAGGCGGTGCTTGAGCTCCTCAACGCTGATCTTGTCGGGGTCGAGCTTTTTCTTCTGCAGATCGGCAAGGCCCGGCCACAAGCGTTTGGGGCCGCCCTGCGGATAGTCATAGAAGCCCTTGCCGTTCTTACGGCCAAGCCGGCCCTGCTTCTCGACCAGCTCCTGCAACAGCGCCTTCTGCTGCGGATCGACCGCCTTCGGCCCAAGGTCGACCTCGGTTGCCTTGAGGATCTTCCAGCCGAGATCGAGCGCGACCTCGTCGTTGAGCGACAACGGCCCGACCGGCATGCCGGCCATGCGGGCGACGTTCTCGATCATCGCGGCCGGCACGCCCTCCATCAGCATCAGATGGCCTTCGCGGATGTAGTTGAGCACGCAGCGGTTGGCGAAGAAGCCGCGCGAGTCATTGACCACGATCGGCGTCTTGCGGATCGCCCGCACAAAGTCGAGCGCGGTCGCGAGCGCCGCGTCCCCGGTCTTCTTGCCGAGGATAATCTCGACCAGCATCATGCGCTCGACCGGCGAGAAGAAATGCACGCCGATGAACTGCGCCGGCCGCTTGGAGTCCTGCGCCAGCGAGGAGATCGGCAGCGTCGAGGTGTTGGATGCGAAGATCACGCTCGCGCCGATGACCGCCTCCGCGTTGGCGATCGCTTCGGCCTTGACCTTGCGGTCCTCGAACACGGCCTCGATCACGAGGTCACAGTCCTTGAGCGCACCGTAGTCGGCGGACGGCGTGATGCGCGCGAGCAGCGCGTCACGCTCGGCCGAGGTGGCGCGGCCACGGTTGACCTGATCGCTCATGAGCTTGTGGGAATGCGCCTTGCCCTTGTCGGCGGAGGGCTGGTCGCGATCGATCAGCACGACCTCGATGCCGGCGAGCGCCGTGACGTAGGCGATGCCCGCCCCCATGAAGCCAGCGCCGAGGACGCCAACCTTCTTGAGCGTCGTTGGTGGCACATCCTTGGGCCGCCGCGCGCCCTTGTTGAGCTCCTGCATGGATACGAACAGCGAGCGGATCATGCTGGCCGCTTCCGGCGAGCGCAGAATCTTCGCAAACCAGCGCGACTCGACCCGCAGCGCGAGATCGATCGGCAGCTGCAGCCCCTCGTACACGACCTGCATGATCGCGCGCGCGGCCGGATAGTTGTCGTAGGTCTCGCGGCGGTAGATGGCGTTGGCGGGAGGAAACGTCATCATCCCGGCCTTGGAGTAGACCGGTCCGCCGGGCAGGCGGAACCCATCCACGTCCCACGGCGCCTTGGCGGTGCCGCCGGCCTTGATCCAGGACTTGGCGGCGTTGACGAGCTCGGCTGGAGGCACGACCGCGTCGATGAGCTTCATGCCCTTGGCCTGCGCGAGCCTGATCTGGTCGCCCTTGAGCAGGAACTGCAGCGCATCGCCCGGCTGCATCATGCGCGCGACGCGTTGCGTGCCGCCGGCGCCTGGGAACAGGCCGACCTTGATCTCCGGCAGGCCCAGGCGCGCCTTCGGATTGTCCGCAGCCACTCGATGGTGGCACGCCAGGCAGAGCTCGAAGCCGCCGCCGAGCGCGGTGCCGTTGATCGCCGCCACCCAGGGCTTGCCGCTGGTTTCGAGCCGGCGATAAAGCTGCGAGAGCTTGCGGCTCTCCTCATAGAGGCGCTTGACCGCCATCTCCTCGCCCTGCGCCTTCGCCACATCGCTGAACTCGCGGCTGAAGACTTCGAGCATGGTGAGGTCGGCGCCGGCGCAGAACGTCTCCTTGCCGGAGATGATGACGGCGCCCTTGATGGCGGCGTCGCCCGCCACTGTCTCCACGATACCGGACAGCTCCTCGATCGTCTTGAGATCGATGACGTTCATCGAGCGGCCAGGCGCATCCCAGGTGACGAGCGCGATGCCGTCGGCGTCGATGTCGACCTTGAAGTTGACAGTGGTCATGGCTGAGCCCTCAATTGTCTTTCGCGCCGGCGCGCCGCAGATCGGAACGCTTTTTGTTACTTCCGTGGTGGATATGGCTCTCCCGATCTGTGCGTAAATCGGGGGCCGTTCTCGTCCTTGATGTTCAGGAGGTCGATGTCGGGATAGACGACACGGTCATGCACCTTGCGGGTCCCGACCTCGAGATAGACCACATCGCGCTGCGAGCGATTGATCAGGCAATGGCCGTTATCGGCGCCTGCCTTCCAGCCGGCCGCGTCGCCCGCCTTCAGCACGGTCTCGCCGTCGTTCTCGCGCAGCACCAGCTCGCCTTCGAGCACGTAGACGAACTCGTCTTCGCTTGCATGCCAGTGCCGCTGCGACGACTGTTGGCCGGGCGGCAGCCGCGTGAGGTTGACGCCGAACTGGTCGAGCCCGACGGCGTTGCCGAGCCGCTGGCGCGCCCGCCCCGCAACCGGGACATGATAAGGATCCGGATAGCCGGTGCCGATCTCGGTCTTGAGGCTCGCGATATCGATCTTGGGCATGCGTGCAACTCGTCAATCTCTCATTAAGTCGGATATGGCTCGCCCGATTTGTGCAGAAAGCGCATGCCGCGCTGGTCGCGCTCAAACACAAGGTCGACATCCGGATAGTGGCCTCGCTCGGCGGCCGCGCGCGTGCCGATCTCGAGATAGAGCGCGTCGCGCTGCGACTTGTTGACGAGATGGTGACCGTTGGGAACGCCGGCCTTGAAGCCGGCGCAGTCACCCGGTTTCAGCACGGTCTCGCCGCCATCCTCGATCATCACGAGCTCGCCCTCGATCACATAGACGAACTCGTCCTCCTGCTCGTGCCAATGGCGCAGCGCCGAGGCCGCGCCGGGCTTGAGGCGGGTGAGATTGACCCCGAACTGGGTCAGCCCTGCGACATTGCCAAGCGCCGCCTTCTCGCGTCCGTCGGTCATGCTGGTGTAGGGCTGCGGATAGATGCCCTTGGTGCGGACGACCGCCTTGGTGATGTCGATCTTGGGCATCGCTTACACGCGCTCGATGATGGTGGCCGTGCCCATGCCGGCGCCGATGCACAACGTCACCAGCGCGGTCTCGAGATCACGGCGTTCCAATTCGTCGATCACGGTGCCGAGGATCATGGCGCCGGTCGCGCCGAGCGGATGCCCCATGGCGATCGCGCCGCCGTTGACATTGACCTTGTCGGGGTTGAGCCGGAACGCCTGCAGGTAGCGCAGCACGACCGCCGCGAACGCCTCGTTGACCTCGATCAGGTCGATGTCCTTGAGCTTCATGTTGGCGCGCTTGAGCACCTTCTCGGTGACGTCGACCGGGCCGGTCAGCATCAGGGCGGGCTCCGAGCCGATATTGGCAAACGCCTTGATCTTGGCGCGCGGTTTGAGCTTGGCGGCGCGGCCGGCCTCGCGGCTGCCGATCAGGACGGCGGCGGCGCCATCGACGATACCGGAGGAATTGCCGGCGTGGTGCACATGCTCGACGAACTCGATCTCGGGATGGGCCTGCACCGCCACCGCGTCGAAGCCGCCGAGCTCGCCCATCTGCACGAACGCGGGCTTGAGCTGCGCCAGCGACTGCATGTTGGTGTCGGGGCGCATGTGCTCGTCCCGCGCCAGGATGGTCAGGCCGTTCACATCCGTCACCGGGATCACCGAGCCGCCGAAGCGGCCTTCGTCCCAGGCCTTGGCAGCGCGCTGCTGGCTCTCGACCGCGTATTCGTCGCATTGCGCGCGCGAGAAGCCATATTTGGTCGCGATCAGGTCGGCCGAGATGCCCTGCGGCATGAAATAGGACTTGAGCGCGATCGACGGATCGACCGGCCAGGCGCCGCCGGAGGCGCCGATCCCGATCCGGCTCATCGATTCGATGCCGCCGCCGATCGTCATGTCGTGCTGGCCGGACATCACCTGCGCGGCCGCGAAATTGACCGCGTCAAGCCCGGAGGCGCAAAACCGGTTGATCTGAACCCCCGGCACGCCGTCACCATAACCAGCCGTGATGGCTGCCGCGCGCGCGATGTCGCCACCCGCCTCCCCGACCGGATCGACGCAGCCCAGGACCACGTCGTCAATGAGCGCGGGATCGAGCGTGTTGCGCGCTTTCAGCGCTGCGAGCGCCTGGGTCGCGAGCGCGAGCGCGGTCACCTCGTGCAACGCGCCATCCGCCTTGCCGCGGCCGCGCGGCGTGCGCACGTGGTCATAAATAAAGGCGTCGGGCATGGGGCTCTCCCTGTCGACCATCGTCCCGGCGGAACGATGGGCGAATCACGTAAGGCCACTGTACGTGTGCGCGCATCCCGGAGCGAGCAACCCCCAGGAAGCGCATCGGTGGGTCATTAATTTCATCCTCTACTCCAAGGACATGATAGATTATTCTTCCTGTTCCACCTGCCTTAATTGGTATTGGTTCCTCCCTGCTTGCACCCTCTGGGTGCGAGGCCTCCACGTGACAGCCAATCATCCCGCTTTCAGGACGCCCCTGGACCAGGCCCGAGGCATACTGCCGGGCCTCGCGCTATCGGCATTGGTCGCGGTCGTCGCCGTAACGGCGGCGCCCTTCATCGGCCGCGTCGTTCCAATCCCTGCCATGGTGGTCGCGCTGGTGATCGGGATCGCGCTCAACCCGCTGGCGCGACGCCCCCTGTTCCAGCCCGGTATCAGCTTTTGCATGAAGGTCCTGCTGCGCTGGGCGGTTGCGCTGCTTGGCTTGCGTATCGCGCTCGGCGAGATCGCGGCGCTCGGGCTTGCGACCGGGCTCCTGGTCATCATCTCGATGGCGCTGACAGTGGCCAGCGGCTTCCTGTTCGCCCGCGCCTTCGACCAGCGCGCCGCCTATGGCGCGCTCGCCGGCGCAGCCACCGCGGTCTGCGGCGCCTCCGCGACGCTCGCGACCGCGATCGTGCTGCCCGACTACAAAGGCAAGGAGGCGGACGTCGCCTTCGTGGTGGTCGCGGTCAACGCGCTGTCCACGATCGCGATGGTGCTTTATCCGCTGTTGTGCAGCTCGCTCGGCTTCGATCCGCAAGCGACCGGCGTGATGCTCGGCGCCACCATCCATGACGTCGCCCAGGTGGTCGGCGCCGGCTATGCGGTGTCGGAGCCGGTCGGCAACACCGCCGTGATCGTCAAGCTGTTCCGCGTCTTCCTGCTGTTTCCGGTGGTGCTCCTGATCGGCTTCATGTTCGCGCGGCGCTCGGTCACGGGCGAGGCCGCCCGCATCCCGTTCCCGATGTTCGCGCTGGTGTTCGTGCTGCTGTGCATCCTCAACAGCATCGCGATGGCGATCAGCGGCGTCGCGCCTTTGTTCGCGCTGATCAAGGCGCCGCTGATCGAAGCCTCGACCTGGGGCCTCCTGATCGCG
>Ga0209683_10000144_pt1 | contig 27410 bp, 21 predicted proteins | sample DOMMetBare2Fresh_FD_187474 | JGI IMG/M metagenome (GOLD analysis project Ga0209683, IMG submission 187474) | Wetland sediment microbial communities from St. Louis River estuary, USA, under dissolved organic matter induced mercury methylation -... | ecosystem: Environmental > Aquatic >... | reverse complement strand
ATCGGAGCCCAGTGCAGATCCAGCATGTAGGGCGCATAGGTGGGCACCTGGTCGAAGTTCGCCAGGAACGCCGGCACGGGCAAAGCGTCGATCATGCCATTGCGCAAGCCGAGCAGGATCTGATCCGGCTCGAGCACCACGGGCGTGTAGTAGGCCTTCATGAGCTCGACGCTTTGCGGATCGCCAGAACTCGCATACACGCGCAGCGACTTGAGGTCCTGGAAACGCCTGATGGGCTTGCTGGAAAAAAATCGCACCCAGCCGGCATCGGCCCAGAACATCACGACATAGCCGGCGTCGCGCAGGCGCTTTTCCAGGTCGGGACGCAGCCGCTCACGCACAAGATCGACGTCGCTCCAGTCATGGAACATCAGCGGCATGTATTGCAGCGCCGTCACCGAGCGCTCGATCTGGGCGAGACCGACCGCACTCAGCATCGCGCCCTGCAGCTGCCCGACGCGCATGCGCCTGACGATCTGCAGTTCGCCGCCCTGCGTGCCGGCATAGATGTTCATCGATACACCGCCGGCGCCATGCACCCATTCGTTGCCGAGCGCCTGCAGGCGTTTGTGGAAGGACGAACCGGCCGGTGCGACGGTCGCGATGCGCAGCTCCGTGCCTCCCGCCGCAACGCCGATGATTCCGAAGCCGCAGGCCAATCCTGTCAGCACCATGGCTACAAGGCGCGTGGAGAAGACTGAGCTGCTGATCATGGTTGTTCCTCTAGACCTTCGGTCTCGTCCAGCGGGGGCAGGATCCAGCGATCCACATTGGCCAGGAGCCATGCGGCACGGCGCTGAATTATCGTGTTGGCCAGCCGCGTGGCCGGATCGTCGTCCGGATTGACCTTGATTGCCGCCTGGAGCATCTGCTCGAAACATGCGCGATCCTCCTTTGGCAGGCACACCGACTCGGCCCAGGAAACATACGGACCCGCGGCCTTGCCTTGCGACAAGGCAATGGCGCGGTCGAAATGCACCCGTGCACTGGCGACCCGGTCATCAAAGTTCCCTGTTGCATCGGGCCGCGCCATCTCATAAGTCACAAGGAAGGCATGAATGGCGCCACGGTCCCAGTCCGCGTCCACGGCGAGTGCCCGGTCGATCAGTGCCGACACGAGCGCGAGATCAGCGACCAACGAGGGATCATCCTTACCGAGTCCGATTGCTGCTGCCCAGGAGGCGGCGGTCCAGTAGAGCAGATCGACCTCAGCTGCGCCGGCTTTGCCGACTGCCGCGGCGGGCGCGGTCCGGAGGGTCGCGCTGAAGTCGGGCACCGCCACATCAAGAGCGCGCAGCCCATAGTCGCGCGCGCGCAGATACATCCTCCGCGCCCGATTCCATGCGACCCAGGCGCGATCCGTGTCATCGAGTGCGATTGCATCGGCCTCCTGCTGTATGAAAGCGTAGGCGTATTGCGTAAATCCGGCGGCGGTCGCCGCGAGCAGCTCGCGGTGCCTGGGAGTGGACGCCAGAACGCTTTCCATCAGTTTCAGGCTGAATGGCAGCGCCGCACCGATCAGTTCAGGATCCTCGTCAGCAGAATAAGTCGTGCCGGACGCGGCGAGCGTGTTACCGATCCTGTTGGTGGCGAACCGCTGCACCGAGCAGCCTGATGCCAGCAAGGCAGCCGCCAGTATCGCGAGGCACGCCCGGCTTCCGAACGGCAAGTGCATATCCGTGGACCCTCCGTGCATGATCGCATGGCGAGCGGCGTGGCACATCTATGACTCAGTCCGCAGCAAGAAAATCCCCGATCGCCCGCAAATAGCCCGGGTATAAATCGATGGAATTGTGGGTCGCGCCATCCAGCAGTACTGCGCGGACCTGCGACCGCGGAAACGCATTCACCAAGGCCTCAGATCTTCCACGCGGGATGATTTCGTCATCGCTGGCGATAACGGCCAGCACCGGCGCCGCTACCGCCTGCACCCGGCTTGCAGAGTCATAGCGGTCGCGCATCAGCAGCCGAACGGGAAATATCGGCATGTGTGCCGCCGCAACATCGGCGAGGCTGTCGTAGGGCGTCACCAGCACGAGGCGATGCACTTCGCGGGCTGCTGCGAGTTGAACGGCGATGCCCGTGCCGAGACTGCGGCCCACGATCGAGATATGCGGATACCTGCCATGCAGCTGATCGTAGACGGCAAGCGCGTCGGCGACCAGCGCCGATTCCGAGGGCTCGCCGGTACTGCCGCCGTAGCCACGGTAATTCACCAGATACAGCGAATGCTGCGGAAACGCGGAAGAAAAGGATGCCAGATTTGCGGACACGTCCTCGGCATTGCCGCCAAAGTAGATCAGGGCGCGCGGGCCCGGCCGCTCGACCACCCAGATCTTGATGGTCGCATCGCCGCTTTTCAGCCGTATCGATCGCGTGCCGGGTGGATTCGATTCCGGCACCGGAAAGTAGATCTGGGAGCGCTGCGTGAGAAAGAACCATGCACAAAGACCAAGGTAGGCAGTCGCGAGCGAGAGCGCGAGGATCAGCAGGGATCGCATCGGCGAAATCAGCCAGCGACCGTCGTCGCGTTCGACGATTGCCTCGATGTACTCGGTGGCACGGCCCGCGCTGACATGCAGGCATTCGCAGGCATCGCCGGCTCGTCAGCCCGCAAGCCTGAAGGGCATTTCGCGCAGGCGCTTTCCGGTCAAGGCGAACACGGCATTCGCGACCGCCGGCGCGACCGGCGGCACGCCGGGCTCGCCAATGCCACCCGGCTTCTCGCTGCTGGAAACGATATGGACCTCGACGTCCGGCATTTCGGAGAGGCGTAATACAGGAAAATCATGGAAGTTCGATTGCTGCACGCGCCCGTCCTTGAATGTCAGTTTGCCGTGAAGCGCAGCACTGAGACCAAAGGCCACGGCCGATTCGACCTGCGCGCGGATGGCCTCGGGATTGACCGCGACGCCGCAGTCCACGGCGCAAACCACGCGGTGTACGCGGATAGCACCCTGATTCACCGAGACTTCCGCCACCTGGGCGAACCAGCTCGCAAATGAGAAATGCACAGCGATGCCGCGCGCGCGGCCCGCCGGCAGGGGCTGCCCCCAGCCAGCCTTCTCCGCCGCCAGATTCAGCACGCCGAGATGACGCGGTTCATTCTTCAGGAGCGCGCGGCGGTATTCGACGGGATCCCTGGCGGCCGCCGCGGCCAGCTCGTCAACGAGACTCTCCATCACAAAGGCCGTGTGGCTGTTGCCGACCGAGCGCCACCAGAGCACGGGTATCCCGGTCACCGGCGAATGCAGCTCAACGCGATGATTCTCGACCGATTTCAGGTATGGCGAATTGGCCGCGCCCTCGACCGAGGTTTCGTCGACGCCATTGCGCACCATCATCGACTCGAATGACGTACCCATTGCGATCGACTGGCCGACAATCGTGTGTTCCCATGCGTCAGGCATGCCGTCGGCGCCGAGGCCGACGCGCGCGCGATGCAGATACATCGGACGGTAGTAACCGCCGTGCATGTCGTCCTCGCGGGTCCAGACCGTCTTGACGGGCAGACCCGCAGCCTTGGCGACGTGCACCGCGTCCGCAACGAAATCCGAGGCGGCCGTCGCGCGGCGGCCAAAGCCGCCACCCAGAAACATCGTCTGGATACTAACCTGCTCGGGCTTCAGGCCCGTGATCCCGGCAGCCACGCCCTGGTCCATGGTCTGGAACTGCGTGCCAGTCCATATCTCGCAGCGATCAGGCCCGATCCGGACCGCACAATTGAGCGGTTCCATCGGCGCGTGCGCCAGATAAGGCACGAAGTACTCGGCCTCGACCGCCTTCGCGGCACCAGCCATTGCGGTCTTCGGATCGCCCGCCTGCGCCGCGACGGCGCCCGGTTTTTCAGCGAGCTGCCGGAACTGCACCCGCATCGCATCCGAGTCGAGAGCGGCGTTGGGACCGAGGTCCCAATCGACCGAAAGCGCATCGCGGCCCAGCTTCGCGGCCCAGAAATGCTCGGCCACGACCGCTACACCGCTCGGGACCTGCACCACTTTCAGGACGCCCGGCACGGCCCGGGCCGCACTGTCATCGAATGACTTGACCGTGGCGCCAAACACCGGCGCGCGGGCGATGACCGCGGTCTTCAGTCCCGCGAACTGCACATCCATGCCGAAGCGCGCGCGGCCGGTAATCTTCTCGGGTGTGTCGAGGCGTTTCGTCGGCTTGCCGATGATCTTCCAGTCCTTCGGATCCTTCAGAACGATGTTCGCCGGATCGGGGAGCGGGAGCTTCGCGGCGTCATCGGCGAGTTCGCCGTAGCGTGCGCGTTTCTCGCCGCAGATGACCTGACCGTCGCCAGTGCGGCAATCCCCGGCAGTGACCCCGAAGCGCGCGGCTGCCGCCTGCACGAGCATGGCGCGGGCCGTTGCACCCGCCCGGCGATAGCGTTCGAATTCGGACCAGGTGCTGCTCGATCCACCCGTCATCTGCACGCCAAATGCCGTATGAGCGTAAGCGGGCGCCGCCGGCGCATGTTCGACCCTGATTTTTGACCAATCCGCGTCGAGTTCCTCGGCGATCAGCATTGGGAGTGCGGTCCAGATGCCCTGCCCCATCTCCGAATGCGCCAGCAGGACCCTGACCGTGTCATCGTGGTCGATCTGCAGGAAGGCGTTCGGAATGAATGGCCCGGGCGCGGCGGCCTGCGCCTGTGCCAGACGCCCTGCCCCGGGAACGACGAAGCCTATGACCAGGCCGCCGCCGACCAGCGCACCGGTCTGCAGAAACTCGCGTCGCGAAAGCCAGGGTAACGGGTTCATGGTTCATCTCCTCGCGAGAGCCGCGGCACGGTGCACGGCTGCGCGGATGCGCGGGTAGGTGCCGCAACGGCAGATATTCCCGGACATTGCCTGATCGATGTCGGTGTCACTCGGTTTCGGCATGCGCGCGATCAGCGCCGCAGCGGACATGATCTGGCCCGACTGACAATAACCGCACTGCACGACGTCGAGTTCAGCCCAGGCGCGCTGTACCGGGTGCCCGCCCTTTTCATCCAGACCTTCAATGGTCAGGACTTCCCGGTCGCCTACCGCCGAGACTGGCGTGATGCACGAGCGCGTGGGCGCACCGTCCAGATGCACCGTGCAGGCACCGCATTGTGCGATGCCACAACCGTACTTGGTGCCGGTCATCCCCAGCAGGTCGCGAATGACCCAAAGCAGCGGCATGTCCGGGGGAGCGGCCACCTCGTGTTGCTTGCCATTTACCAGCAATTTCATGGCTCTCTCTCGTGCAGGCAGGGTGGCATGAGACTACTACCGATTGTCAGGGCCCGCCACCTCACCGCATGATGTCGGTACCCCCACATTGAAAGAAGGTGTGCCGAATGACCGGTGTTGCAGGGCAGTACGAACGTCTCGAGGCCCGTCGCGCGCTGATCGGCGATGGATTCGAGATTCGCCGCGCGGTTCCAAACCGTCATCGCCGCATGGTGGGCGCCTGGTGCTTCCTCGATCACGCGGGTCCGGTGGATTACGCGCCGGATCAGGGCCTCACCATTGGCCCGCACCCGCACATCGGCCTGCAGACTTTCACCTGGATGATCGAGGGAGAAGTGCTGCATCGGGACAGCCTGGGGTGCGAGCAGCTGATCCGGCCCGGACAGGTCAACCTGATGACCGCCGGCCGCGGCATCTCGCATTCCGAAGAATCACCTGCCGGGCGTGCGGGGCGCTTTCACTCCACGCAGCTCTGGATTGCGCTGCCGGATTCCGAGCGTCATCGCGAGCCGGACTTCCATCACTACCCGGATCTGCCGATCATCGATCGAGGCGGATTCCGGATCACCGTGCTGGCCGGCGAATGCGACGGCGAACGATCGCCCGCAAGAGTCTATACGTCGATCATCGGTCTCGACCTCGCCACCCGTGGGCCTGCAAGGATGACCCTGCCGCTCGAGCCTTCATTTGAGCATGCCGCATTGACACTCGAGGGTGCGCAAAGCCTGAATGGAGAAATGCTCGAGCCGGGCACCCTCCTCTACCTCGGCACAGGCCAGTCGTCGCTGGAACTTGCATCATCCGCCGCGTCCAGGATGCTGTTGATCGGCGGCGCGCCATTCGGCGAGGAAATCCTGGTCTGGTGGAACTTTGTCGCACGCACCTCGGCCGAAGTGGAGACCGCGACGCAGGACTGGATCGCAGGCCGGCGTTTCGGCAAGGTCCATGGCGCCAGGGGCCAGCCGCTGATAGCGCCGGACCCGAAGAGTCTGCAGGTCAAGGAGGCCCGATGACCAGGATGCGAAAGGTACTCGCGATCCATGATCCGCATCCCCCGCACTGGGTCGGTGACGGATTTCCCGTGCGGTCGATCTTCAGCTACGACGGCCTCGGGCGCGAGCAGTTGAGCCCGTTCCTGATGCTGGATTACGCGGCACCGCGAAATTTCGCGCCCGCCGCCCAGCGCCGCGGCGTCGGCGAACATCCGCACCGCGGATTCGAGACCGTCACGATCGTCTACCAGGGCGAGCTGGAGCACCGCGATTCGGCCGGCAATGGCGGGCGCATCGGCCCGGGCGACGTGCAATGGATGACGGCCGCCTCCGGGATCATTCACGAGGAATTTCATTCGGAGAGGTTCACGCGCGTGGGCGGCCCCATGGAGATGATGCAGCTCTGGGTCAACCTCCCGGCAAAGGACAAGATGGCGGCGCCCGGGTACCAGACGCTGCTCGATCGCGACATCCCGTCCGTCGCGTTACCAGGTGACGCGGGACGCCTGCGCGTGATCGCCGGTGAATTCGCCGGGCACAAGGGCCCAGCCAGGACGTTCACGCCCGTCAATGTCTGGGACTTGCGGTTGAAGGCAGGCAAGACCGCCACATTGGCGACACCGGATGGCCACACGACGGCGATCATTCCGATGCATGGGCGCACCCTGATCAATGGCAAGCAGGCCGCGGGTGAAGCGCAACTCGTGATCCTGGATCGCAGCGGCGGTGAATTCACGATCGGAGTGGATACCGATGCGACGCTCCTGCTGCTGAGCGGCCAGCCGCTCAATGAGCCCGTGGTGGGTTACGGACCGTTCGTCATGACGAGCGAACGTGAAATCGCTGAGGCGATTCGTGACTACCAGAGCGGGCGATTTGGCAGCCTGCCGGCTTCCGGCTGAACTCAGGCGCCGAGATAATCCATCTTGCCGAGTTCGACGCCGTTATGGCGCAGGATGTTGTAAGCCGTCGTCACGTGAAAATAGAGATTTGGCAGCACCTGATGCACCAGATAGGGCTGGCCCTGCATCGACCGCTCGATCGTTCGTGACTTCCACTTGATGGTCCGGTCTTCCGAACCCTCGAACTGCGCGGGCTTCAGGGTCTCGAGGAAGGCAGCGGTCTTTTTCGCGCGCGCAATCAGCTCCGGAAGCGTCTTTTCATTGTCTTCGTAGGATGGCGGCTCCAGCCCCGCGAGCCTCGCGGCGCCGGCCTTGACGGAATCCGAGGCGATCTGCACCTGCCTCAGCAGCGGAAACATGTCCGGATAAAGACGGGCGTTAACCAGCACTGCAGGGTCGATCTTCTTCGCCTCGGCATGTGCCGCCGCCTTCTCGAGTATTGCCGCGAGACTGTTCATCATGCGGATGCCGGATGGCACACAAGCTTCGTACATGGATATTTTCATGATTAGAATGCTAGCACAATGAATGCCGCCGGAATCGTCTGGGACAACCACGCCTGTCTGCCTTTCAACGACACCGAGCAGTGGCTGCCGGGAATCGAGCGCTACCGCAAATCAGGTGTCGATGCCGTCACCATCAATATCGGCGACAGCCATGTGCCGCTGGAAGTCCTGGTCCGCACCGCCGCCAGCATCCGGCATTACGTCCAGGCTAATACTGGCCAATTTGTGCTGGGCCTCACCACGCGCGACATCCGCGCGGCAAAGGCTTCGGGCCGCCTCGCGGTGTGCCTGGATGTCGAGGGCGTCTACGCCCTTGGCGAACAGCTGAGCCTCGTCGAATTCCTTTACCAGATCGGCGTGCGCTGGATGCTGCTGGTCTACAACCGGCGGAATCTCGCGGGCAGCGGTTGTCATGATCCGGATGACGAAGGCTTGACGAACCTTGGGCGCGGAATCCTGCGCGAGATGGATCGGGTCGGCATGATCAAGTGCTGTTCACACACGGGATACCGGACGGCGCGCGAGATCCTGGAGCTCTCCGACCGCCCGGTGATCTTTTCGCACTCCAATCCACGCCGGCTGCGCGATCATCCACGCAACATTCCTGACGACTTGATCAGGGCCTGCGCAGCAACCGGCGGAGTCGTCGGCATCAATGGTGTGGGCCTGTTCCTCGGTGACGGCGATCCGACCGCGGAAGCGGTGGTGCGCAATATCGATTACGTCGCGCAGCTGATCGGCGCAGAGCACGTCGGTCTCGGCCTCGACTACATGTTCAAGGGCTCGGGCATCGAAGAACCGGGTCGCGAGAGTCGCGAGTTGTGGCCCGCGGAATGGGGTTATCGCGCCGGCATGGGATTCCTTGGCCCGGAAGCCATACCGGAAATCGCCGCGCGGCTCGCACGGCTTGGCTACCCCCCCGCCGCCGTCAGTGGGATTCTGGGAGAGAACCTGATGCGTGTGGCCGACGCCGTGTGGAGTCCCTAGCGAAACGCCCGATGCTTTCGTGGCCGTCTTGCCTCACGAACCTGCCAATTGTGGGTTCTCCAAGCCCGTTTTCGACCCAAATCCCTGATCCAGATCACAGTTGGTTCCGGGCCCGGTAAGGTTACATATGACGCGGCCAAGGGCTTGCCATGGTGGCCGCGTGAACGACCTGGAACAGGCACGCACAGGAATGTCTTCGGCCACGGTACCAACGCTCATCAATGCGCCACGCGATCCTTTCGCGGCCGGCTGGACAGGCGCCGTCGCGATCGGCCTCCTCGTCTACATTGTCGCAACTATCCTGGTGACCGTCCTGGGCCTCGGCTCAGGGCCCTGGAAAGAGTTTTTCACGCTGTTTTCCGACTTGCCCACCAGCATTGGCGTGGCATTGCTCGCGGTGGTGGCGGCGCGCAGCGAACAGGAACCATCCGCGCGCCGCGCCTGGCAGCTCATGGCTGCAGCGCTCGTCGTCTACGGCGCCGGCAACCTGCAAAATTCGATCTACTGGTTTTTCGGACACGACCCGTTCCCGTCGATTGGCGACGTATTCTTCCTCGCGTTTTACCCACTGGTGTTCTCGGCGATATCGACCGTCATCCGCGCCGGTTCCTTGCGCGTGCCCTGGGGCCGCCTCGCACTCGACAGCTTCATCCTGATGCTGGGTTTTGGCGCGTTCTTCTGGTTCTTCGTGATCCGACCATCGGTTAACGCTGGTGGCGATGCGGACTTGATCAAGTACGTCCTGAGCCAGACATACATCGCGCTGAATTGCATCATGGTGCTGGCGTTCGGCGTGCTTCTATTGAATGCGGGCGCCGGTCCCCTCGGGCGTCGCACACTCCTGTTGCTGACGGTTGGCTTCGCAACCATGTCCCTCGCCGACATCGTCTGGGCAATGGCAAAGGTGAGCGGTAACTACCTGCCAGGCGGACTGCCCGACGTGCTCTACCTGTCGTGCTACGCATGGCTGGTCGCCGCAGCACGCGAACAGCTGCGCGGCCCGCCGCCCCTCAAGGACACGATGGGTTCGTTCGGCAATGCTGTGGTCCAGGGCCTGCCGTACCTCGCGATGATGGTCTCATTCCTCGTGCTGGTGTACTTCGAGAGAGGCGAAGTCGGCAAACCGACCGCCGTCATGACCGTCGTCATATTCGCGCTGACATTGCTCGTCATGTTGCGCCAGGGCGTGATCCTGCGCGACGACGCATCGCTGCGCGAGCGCCGCGCCGCCGGCATCGTCGAGGCACGATACGCGTCGCTGATCAGGAACTCCTCAGACGTCATCTTGATCACGGACATTCAGGGGCAACTGCGTTTCACATCACCGGCCGCTGAGCGCATATTCGCGATGCATACGGACTCGCTGATCGGCAAGAATCTGTTCAAGCTTTGCTCCGAGGAAGATCGGGACCGCCTTGCAACATTCCTGGCTGATGTGACCGCTACTCACGGCAAGGCTGTTGGCCCGGTCGAGATTGCGGTTAGTAGCCATTCCAGGCGTTATACGCTTGAATGCGTCGGCAGCAACCTTCTGGATGATCCTGCGGTCAGCGGCCTTGCAATCAACCTGCGTGACGTCAGCGAGCGCAAGACGCTCGAAGAGCAGTTGCGCCAGCTCGCATTCCACGATCCACTGACACTGCTGGCGAACCGCAGCCTGTTCCGGAATCGCGTGCAGCACGCGCTCGCGCTGGGCCAGCGCTCCCGGCAGCAGATCGCGGTCCTGTTCCTCGATCTCGACGACTTCAAGAACGTCAATGATTCACTCGGCCACGACGCCGGCGACCGGCTGTTGCAGACCGCGGCGCAGCGCCTGGTGATGAGCACGCGCTCGGCAGATACCGTCGCGCGCCTGGGCGGCGACGAATTCGCGATACTTCTGGAAGGGATCGTCGACAGAGCCGATGTCGAACGGATCGCGGGATGCATCATCGATTCCTTCAAGCAACCCTTGCTGCTGGATGGCAACCCGCTGTTTGTCGCCGCCAGCATTGGCCTGGCATTTTCGCAGGACGGTGACGACACCGAGCAATTGCTGCGCAACGCCGATATCGCGATGTACAGCGCGAAGGCGTCAGGCAAGGGGCGATACGTGGTCTTCCAGACACGCATGCAGGAGCAGCTGCGCGAGCGGCTGCGGCTTGCGGCGGACATCGATCGGGCGCTCAAGAACAAGGAGTTCTTCCTCGAATACCAGCCGGTCATCGACCTGAAGACCAGGGAACTGCTGGGCGTCGAAGCCCTCGTGCGCTGGAATCACCCCGAACAGGGCCTGGTCATGCCGGGGAGTTTCATAGCGGCCGCCGAGGAATCGGGCCAGATCGTGGAACTCGGACGCTGGGTGCTGGCGGAAGCCTGCAGAAGCGTCCGCGGCTGGCGGGATTCGATTGCATCCGGCAGCGCATTGCGGGTCGCGGTCAATATCTCCGGTCGTCACTTGCTGCATGCCGACCTCGTGTCTGACGTGCAGAATGCGCTCGAGGCTTCGGGCCTGGAGCCGGAAAACCTGGTGATCGAGCTGACCGAAAGCACGATCATGCACAATACTGAACTCAACCTCGAGCGCTTCAGGAAGCTGAAGGCTCTAGGCGTTCGCCTCGCAATCGACGACTTCGGTACCGGTTACTCGTCACTCTCGTATCTGCATCGATTTCCGATCGACATCCTCAAGATCGATCGTTCGTTCGTCGGCCGCCTGACCGAAACCGGCGACGGCCCGGAGCTCGCGCGTGCCGTCGTGGTGCTCGGCGAAACACTGGGACTCGAGACCATCGCCGAGGGCGTTGAACAGGAAGACCAGGTCGCGGAACTTCTGGAACTCGGCTGCGTCGCGGGACAGGGTTTCCTGTTCGCGAAGTCCTGCTCGCTGGATGCACTCACGACCATGGCATTCAGCGAACGCCGGGCGGAACTCCGTCGCCGGCATTCGGCATACGACCGTCTGACGGCCACCGGGCGTTATCGCATCGCGGATCTCGCGCCCAAGCGTTCGGTTGCATAGCCGCAGCGCGGCGCCGGTCAGTCGCGCGGCCTGTCGTCGAAGACGATTTCACCCCCAATCACTGTCATCGCGACGCGGCTCTTCAGAATCTCGGCATCCGGCACCTGCATGATGTCTGCGGACAGCACCGTGAAATCCGCGAGCTTTCCTTCCTCGATCGTACCGCGCTCCTGCTCCTGGAACGCCGCATAGGCAGGCGCGATCGTCAGGATCCTGAGCGCTTCCTCGCGCGTCATGCGCTGATCAAGGCCCCAGTCAGCCCCTGCATAGCCGTCCTGCGCGCGGCGAGTTACTGCCGCGTAGAATTCGATGATCGGGTCGCCCTGCTCCACGGGCGCGTCGCTGCCGCCCGTGATGATCGCGCCCGCATCGAGCAATGAGCGCCACGCATAGGCGCCCTTGATGCGATCAGGCCCCAGGCGGCTCGGTGCGAAGAACATGTCGCTGATGGCATGTGAAGTCTGCATCGAGGCGATCACGCCGAGTTTTGCGAATCGCGGAATGTCCTTGGGTGCCAGGACCTGGGCGTGTTCGATGCGAAAACGCGGTTCAGCGACTGTGCGTTCCGAAGGGGGAACGCTGGCAAACGCCTGTTCGTAGAGGTCGAGCACCAGGCGGTTGGCGCGATCACCGATCGCGTGTGTCTGCACCTGAATGCCACTGCGCAGTGCAGCCTTGGCGATCCGCAGGACTTCGCCCGGCTGGTTGACCAGCAATCCCCGGTCCTGCGGGGAATCGCTGTAGGGTGCGAGCAACGCCGCGCCGCGCGAGCCCAGCGCGCCATCCATGTAGAGCTTGATACCGCGCACCGTGAGCCGGTTGTCGCAGCTCCTGTGAATGCGTCCCAGGGTCAGCAGGCGCTCGGCGTCCGGCCCGGGCCCGCCGATCGCGGCGTAAACGCGGAGATTGATCTTGCCCTCGGCGTACAGCCGGCACAGCATTTCGATTTCTGCGTCCGTGGTGCCCGCATACTGCAACTGGGTCCAGCCAACCCTGACGCTGCGGTTCGCACCGGTTTCCAGGGCCGTTTTCAGCTGGTCCCTGGTCGGCGGCGGCACCAATTTCTCGATCAGGGCCTTGGCATTGTCGATCAACATGCCGGTCGGTTCCCCGGTCGCGGGATCCCTCAGGATCTGGCCGCCGGGTGGATCGGCTGTCTCGCGCGTGATGCGCGCGATCTTCAGGGCAAGGGTGTTGGCAACGATCGCGTGACCGTCAATGCGTTCGAGCATCACGGGGCGGTCAGCGACGGCTTCGTCGAGGTCGGTGCGGGACGGAAATACGGCCGGCGTCCAGCGGGTTTCGATCCAGCCGCGTCCTTCGATCCAGGGACTGATCTTGTCCTGGGCGGCGCGATCACGCAGGCGTTGCTTCAGTGCGGCAAGGCTCTCGACACCCGTCAGGTCGAAGTTCAGTTCGCGCCAGCCGATGCCTGCCAGATGCGCGTGGGAGTCTGTCAGGCCGGGCAGGACGGTGAGGCCGCCGAGATCCAACTCGCGGGCGCCGGGTGGAGCGCGCTTCAGTGCCTCAGCGCTCGTACCGACATAGGCGATGCGCCCATCAACGGCGAGAACAGCCTCGGCGCGCGGTTGGGAAGGGACACCGGTGTAGACATTGGCGTTGGCGAGGATCAACGCCTCGGTGGCAAGGCACCAGCCTGGCGCCAGCGTCAGCAGGCAACAACAGGATCGCAGAAATCCCCGCATCCGCATGACGGGTACGATACGCGATCGCGCAGGTCGCTGGCTACCGGGCGAGTCGCGATCCACAGGTTTGCGCCGTCGCCACCGGGTTGATGTACATTTGATATGCGAAGGACAGGAGTTCCGCAATGAAACTCTATTACCACCCTGTTTCTACCGTCAGCCGCCCGGTCGTGATGTTCGCGCTGGACAGCAAGATCGATCTCGACTACCAGCTCATCGACCTGATGACCGGCGAGCACCTGCAGCCGGCATACGAGACCATCAATCCAAGCAAGCTCGTGCCGGTGCTGGAGGATGGCGATTTCCGGCTGACCGAGAGTTCGGCGATTTTGAAGTACCTCGCCGACAAGACCAACTCGCCTGCCTACCCGAAGGACTTGCAGAAGCGCGCGCGGGTCAACGAGATGATGGACTGGCTCAATACGGGTTTCTATCGTGACTTTGGCTACGGCCTGGTCTATCCGCAGATCTTTCCGCACCACAAGCGGCGCAGCGACGAGGCCCAGGCCGCGGCGGTTGAGTGGGGTAAGCAGAAAGCGAATTTCTGGCTGAGTGCACTCGATCAGCATCTGCTCGGCAGTCACAAGAAGTACCTGTGTGGCAACGAAATGACGATCGCCGATTATTTTGGCGCCGGGATCATTTCGCTGGGCGAAGTCACCCACTGCGATTTCACGAAGTTTCCGAATGTCGCGCGCTGGTATGCGGCCATGAAGGCGCGCCCCAATTGGGCGAAGGCCAACGAGGCGTTTTACGGGATGGTGAATGCCAGGAAAGATGCGGCATTCGTGACGATCTGAACCCGCACGGCGACAACAGCGATGCTTGCTTTCATCGGTTGGCTCGTTCTGCTAGTGCTTTGCTGGCCCCTGGCCCTGCTCGCGCTTCTTCTATGGCCATTCGTCTGGCTGATTTCCCTGCCGTTTCGCCTGGTCGGCATTACCTTCGAGGCGATCTTCGCGCTGCTCAGGGCGATCCTGTTCCTGCCAGCCCGGGTGCTGGGCCACAAACCGAAGGCATGACCGAAAGAGACTACGTACTCGGAACCCACGACGAGGAAATCGCCCGCCTCGGCCTGCAGCATCGGGTCTGGCGGCCGACGGTACTCGAATGCTGGAAGAGAGCCGGGATCGCGCGCGGCAACAAGGTGGTCGATGTAGGAGCCGGCCCAGGATTTGCCACACTTGACCTGGCCGACATCGTCGGCCCGACAGGTGAGGTCCTCGCGGCCGAACGCTCAGAGCGCTTTCTCGAAACTGCGAAGAAGGCCTGTGCCGGCCGCGGACTTTCGAACGTCCGTTTCCGCAGCATGGACCTGATGAACGAATCCCTGGGCGTCACCGGCTTCGACGCCGCCTGGTGCCGCTGGGTGGCTTGCTTCGTTTCGTCACCGCAGACGCTGATGCAGAAGATTGCCGACGCACTGCGTCCTGGCGGCCTCGCGATGTTTCACGAGTATTCCAACTACAGCACTTTCCAGTTCACGCCCCGTCGCCCGGCGCTGGAGCGCTTTGCCCTGGAGGTCATGGCGAGTTGGCGCACAGCCGGTGGCGAGCCGAACATCGGGCTCGACCTGCCGGCGCTGCTACCGGCCGTGGGCTTTCGCTTGCGCCAGGTACGCCACCACGTCTTTGCGGTCACGCCGCGGGATGAATTCTGGCAGTGGCCGGCGAGTTTCGTCGGAATCAACGTCGATCGGTTGCGCGAACTCGGGCGCGTCAGTGCCGACTGGGCCGGACAAGTGCGTCGGGACTTCCAGGAAGCCGAAGCGGATGAGAGAACAGTGTTTACAACACCGTTGGTTCTCGAGGTCATCGCAGAGCGTCAATGAAGCGATTAGATTCGGGCCGGGTCAGGATGCGACGGCTCAGCTAGCGGCGCTCGTCGACGACACGCACGGCCTTGCCCGCCGAGCGCGGCAATTCGCCGGGCTCAAGCACGACGACCGCCGTGGAGGCCGCCAGACATCGGTATCACCGTCAGTCCTAGCCGCTCCGCACCGTAGTGCGCGCCGAGACCGCCCGTGAAAAGGCCAAAGCCGTAGGCGACCTGCACCTTGTCGCCGCGCCTGCCGTCGGCTGCCCGGATGGAGCGCGCGACCAGGCTGGACCAGGTGTCGATGTCGCTCTATCGTGTAGCCGACGACCGTCGGTTTCCCCGTCGTGCCGCTCGATGAATGGATGCGAACCACCTGATCCACCGGCACGGCGAACATGCCGGCTTCGGTGCACTTGGCACGATACGGTACTGAATTAGAGTACGCGTGCTGCAGGATCGCCTGCAGCCGCCTGAACTGCAGATCGCGAAGCTCGCCGACACCCGCACGCTCGATCGGCTCCAGCTCGCTGGGATCCGGCTTCCGGCGCCCCACGGTCATCCCCTATTCGCAGCCACAGCCCATCAACCGCTTGCTCAAATAGGTGTACTCCAGCGCATTGGTCAGCGCCACCTGATTGAGGTTTGCACCCGCCGAATGCCCGCCTTCCATGTTCTCGTAATAGAGATACGGGTAGCCCAGTTCCTTCAGTCGCGCGGCCGCCTTGCGCGCATGGGCTGGATGAACTCGGTCATCGGCCGTGGAAGTTTCCAGGAAAACTTCCGGATAGCGCTTTCCGGCCCGGAGATTCCGGTACGGGGAATAACGCTCGAGGACGGCGCGCTCCGCGGAGACTGCGGGGTCGCCATATTCACCCACCCACGACGCCCCGGCCCCGATCTGTGTGTAGCGAATCATGTCAAAGAGCGGAACCTGGATCACGATTGCGTGGTACAGCTCGGGCCGCTGCGTCAGCGCCACGCCCATCAGCAAACCGCCATTCGATCCGCCCATGATGCCGAGCCGCCGCGCGCTCGTGATCTTGCGAGCGATCAGGTCCTCCGACACCGAAAAGAAATCGTCGAAGACCTTCTGGCGATTTTCCTTGAGCCCCGCGTTGTGCCAGGCGGGGCCGAACTCGCCACCGCCGCGAATATTCGCGACCACGAAGGTACCGCCGCGCTCCAGCCAGAGCTTGCCGATGATGCCCGAGTACCAGGGCGTCATCGAGACCTGGAAGCCGCCATAGGCGTACAGGAGCGTCGGCGCGGCGCCGACCAGCTCCACGTTCTTTGGCCGTACGACGAAATACGGAATCTTCGTTCCGTCCGTCGATACCGCTTCGAACTGATCGACCTGGAGATTGGCAGCATCGAACCGGGGTGCGAGAGCTTTCAGCCGCTCGACCCGCCCGGTGGCGCCGTCCGCCAACCACTGGGTCGTGGGTGTCAGAAAACCGGTGACGCTCGCGATCATCTGGTCACTATGATCGGACGTCGTGACGATGCCGACCGAAGAATTGCCCGGCAGTTGATCGAGCTTGCTCCGCGTCCAGCCATCGCCGCTGCGATCGAAGGAAAATATGGCGCCCTTGACATTCTCATAGAGCGCGATGACCAGCTTGTTGTGGGTGCTTGCGACTTCTTCGATGGATTCACGCGGGCCGGGGCGGAGAATGAGCTGCGGCACAGCGTGATCCGGATCCGTCTTCAATGCTGCGAGGTCATAGGCGGCAAGGTCCCCTTCATTCAGGTTCCGGGCCGGCCAGTTCTCCTCGAGCGTGAAGACCAGCTCTCCGCGGACCAGCGACTTGACGGTGGACTTCAACGGCAACGGCAGCCTCACCGGCGCTTGCGCGTCGATGAAGTAGTACTCGGTCGTGAAGAAATCGATCGAGCGAGAGGCCATTACGGCCTGGACTGCGCCGTCGGCATCGCGCAGCACCGACGGATCGACGCCGACGTCCTTCGCGTCTCCGCGGAAGAGTTCATGCGCCTCGGCCAGCGCCCGACCGCGTTTCAACGACTTGATGATGTAGGGATAGCCAGAGGCCGTGAGCTGGCCCTTCTCCCATTCGGTCGCCACGAGGATGGTGTCGGCATCCAGCCAGGCCAGGCCATGCTTGCCCTCGGGCAGCCTGAAGCCGCCCTCGACGAAGGCACGTGTGCGCGTGTCGAACTCCCGCACATAGACTGCATCCTTCCCGGCATCGGACAGCGAAACGAGGCACAGCCGGTCTTCGGGCGGCAGGCAGGTGACTCCGCTCCAGACCCAGTTCGCCGCCTCCGCTTTCGACAGCGCATCCACATCGAGCAGCAACTCCCAGGTCGGCGTCTCGCTACGATAGCTTTCGAGCGTCGTGCGCCGCCAGATGCCGCGCACATGATCGGCGTCCTGCCAAAAATTACGCAGTTCATCGGTGCCCGCAAAGGCAACATTCGGAATGCGATCCTTGGCGTTCAGGATCGCCAACGCGTCGGCGTGTAATCCGCCGAATTGCGGATCGGCTTGCAGCAGCCTGAGCGAGCGCTCATTCTCCGCCTTGGCCCAGTTGAGCGCCCGCTCGCCTGTAATTTCTTCCATCCAGATGTAGGGGTCGCGGGTGTCTGCTGCATGGGCAGCACTGCAAAGCCATGCGGCGGCAACGAGCAGTATCGGGCGCAGGTAATTCGGTTTCATGGTGCTGATGTTAGCTTCTGTTGACGACAGGCACACGCCCAGCAGAAAAGCGATGAAATACCAGCCTGGCGCGACGAATCGCAGTGTCCACCAATGCCTGCCGGCCTGCGGCGCATTATTGTAGCGTCATGAAGAACACCATCGCTTTCGTCCTGCTCGCCGCTATCTCGACACCCGCACTCGCCCAGAGCACATTTCACGGCAACATCGCCCGCACCGGTGTCTATCAGGGCACCGGTCCGGCGCAGCTCTCAGGAATCAAATGGTCGTTCGCTACCGGTGGCCCGATCGTCGCCTCTCCCGTGATCGCGGGCGGTGTTGTCTATATCGCGAGTCTCAGCGGGCAGCTCTTCGCGCTCGACCAGCAGACCGGCGCAGAGAAATGGAAGTTCAAGTCGAGCAGGCCAATCGCGTCCTCGCCGGCGATCGTGGACGGTACGCTTTACTTCGTCTCGAGTGCGGGCTCGCTCGCAGCGCTCGATGCCTCCACCGGCCAGCCGAAATGGGTTTACGCCATCGAGTATGAGAAGAAATTCGAGGCCAAGGGCCTGCACGGCTACCCCTCCGCAGCACAGACCATCCCGGATGCCTGGGACGTCTATACGTCCTCACCGGCGGTGGCAAATGGCAAGGTGTATTTCGGCGGCGGCGACGGCAACGTCTATGCGGTCGATGCGAAGAGCGGCATCCTGCAATGGAAATTCGCGACCGGCGACGTCGTGCATGCCTCGCCTGCCGTTGCAGGCGGCACCGTGTTCATCGGCAGCTGGGACGGTCGCTTCTATGCCATTGACGCCGAGACCGGGGCGCAGAAATGGGTATTCGAGGGCGGCCAGGATCCCGCGATTCACAACCAGGTCGGGTTCCAGTCTTCCGCCGCGGTCGTAGACGGCACCGTGTACGTTGGCTGCCGCGACGCGCATGTCTACGCATTCGATGCGGCCACCGGGCGCAACAAGTGGGATTACCCCACCAGCAAGTCCTGGGTCAATGGCACGCCCGCAGTGCGCGATGGCGTCGTTTATGTCGGCACGTCGGATAGTTCGCGCTTCATGGCGCTCGACGCGAAGACCGGCCGCCTGCGCTGGAACTTCGACGCGAAGGCCTACATATTTTCTTCGGCGGCCCTCGCCGGTGAGCTCGCCTACTTCGGCAGCCACAACGGCAAGCTCTACGCCGTGAACACGAAAACCGGCGCGCTCGGCTGGCTGTTCCAGACTGAGGCGTCGAAACAGGATCCGATGAAGGTGCTGAACGCGGATGGCAGCCTGAACCAGGACTCCTTCGCCCCAGTGTTCGGCGACTTCCAGGACATGTACATTGACTACTACCGCTTCATCTCGATTGGCGCGCTCATGTCGTCGCCAGCCGTTGATCAGGGCGTCGTGTATATCGGCAGCATGGATGGGAATCTCTACGCTCTGGATTAGGCGCCTTCGCCTGAGGTCAAACCGGCCAAGCGGTCCACCCCGCCGACCCTGCATATATATGTGTGCAGCAATGACGAATTTGACATACGTGCGCGCATGTTCGCGCCGTTTGACGGCGTTCCGGAGGATCCCGCAACTGGCAGCGCGAACTGCGCTTTGGCGGCGCTGCTGACACATTCAGGCGTCGGTAATCCGAGCGGCGATTCGTGGCGCATTGCGCAGGGCGTGGAAATGGGGCGGCCCAGCACGATGAATGCGCGATCGCGTCGCGATAAGGGCGTCGTGACCGCCTGGATTGGCGGGCATTGCGTCCTCATCGGCGAGGGCACGATCGTCGTTGACTAGTGCGCCGCTAGTCTGCGAACAGTTCGAAAAACTTGGTCCTGGCCATCGCGCAGGCGCGATCGGCAATGGCGGTGTCCTGGACACCGACGCCGGTGAGATCGCAGATGGTGATCTCCGAATCACTCAGTCGCCCAGGCGCGGCTCCACGAATGACCGAGCCGAGTTCCACGGCCACCAACGGCCGCTTGCCCTTCCAATGCTGCAACTCGCCCAGGCGCCGACATTGGTCGAGCCGATCGCAGAACAGCCGGTCCGCGCGCTCGAGCACCGCGGCATCGAGTTCCTGCTTGCCCGGAAAATCAGCCCCCGCCGCCGTGATATGCAGGCCTGGTTGCAGCCATTCCGCCCGCACGATCGGGCTGCGGCTGGCCGTGATCGTGATCAGCAGTGCGGATTGGCGCACCAGCTCCTCCGGCGAATCCGCAACCTCGATCGTGATGCCATGACTCAACTGCATCTCCTGAACGTATTGCGAGACATGCTCTTTTGACCGGCCCCAGACCATGACACGACCGATCTTTCGGACCAGCGCAAGGCAGAGCAGTTGATAACGCGCCTGGACGCCGGATCCCAGGATGCCGACCGTGCCGATCGCCTTGGGCGCCAGCCTGTCGGCTGCGACCGCGCCGGCGAGTCCGGTCCTGAGGTCGGTCAGGTAGCCGTTGTCCAGCAACACGGCCTCACAGAATCCCGTTTCCGCGGAGAAGACCACCATCATTCCGCTGCCGGTCGGCAAGCCGCGAGCGGCATTTCCCGGAAATCCGGAAGCGATCTTGACCGCAAACCGGTCCACGCCACGGACATAGGCGGTCTTGATGTCCACTTCACCATGCCGGTCCGCAACTTCGATGTGCGCGACGGGGGGCACCATGGCGCGCCCGTCATGCAGCCAGCCAAATGACTCAGCGATGCAATCGAGCGAGGGCCGGTCGATGCCGACGCACTCACGCAGTGTTGATTCGTGCAGGATGATGGCGGTCATCGGAGTCAGGGCGATTCCTGCTCCAGACTTTCCGCAGTAACGAAGCGCGGACGAATGTCGACCGGCACCTTATCCAGGCGATCGATCACCGTCTGGACTTCCGGGCGGATCACGACCAGGCGCTCGAGCAGGCGCTTCGTGCCTTCGTAGTCACCGGTCGCCTGCCGCGTCATCAGTTCGCGCGTCAGCGCGGCGGTGCCCTTCTTTGCCTTGCGCAGGTTCACGCTGAACGTGCCATCGGGATTCACGCGAAAGGCGCCCACATCGAGCAGGTAATTGACCTGCAGCGCCATGCCCTTGGCGTGCGCCTCTGTCATGCCAAAGCGCAGCGTGCGAAATGCCGAGGCCAGGAAGGTCGTGTACATCGCACGCTCATCGGCCTTGTTCAGCACGCCCTTGTCCATCAGTTGCTGAAGTGCCCAGAGACCCGAGACATCCGCCTTGGCTTCCTCGACCGTGCTGTAGAGTTCCTTGATCGCCTGGCGCACGCTGCCGCCCGCTCCTCCCGGCCCGGTGTTGTTGGGCCCGAGACCGTGCATCGTTTCGTGCATCAGGATGTGGGTGAAGAATGCATCGAAGTTCACATATGGCTGGTCGGAAGGTGCCAGTGCGATCTTCGAGATAGGGAGCAATGCCTGGTCGAACTTCGCCTGCTGGAAATTCTTCAGCATCACGCGCTTCGAGCCCATCTCATTGACGATGCGCTCGTCGTTCGGAAGATTAAAGGCGGCCGTCTGCACGCCGCGGTTGCCGTCGCCGGCGGCAAATACGACGTTGACCACCCGCATGGGCGCCATTCCACCAAGCTTTGCGCGCCGATAACGCGAGTCGATGGGCAGGTGGTCTTCGAGCCACTGCAATTCACCGCCGAATCGCGCGAGCTTCGCTGTCTCCGCATCGTCCCTGACCGTGATGAAGGCTTCGAAGGCGGCCTTGAAGTTGAACCACTCGTCTTCGTAAACCTCGTAGGGTCCGATGGTCGGCTCAATGGTGGCATCGAGTTTCATCCAAGCGACATCGCTCGCGTAATAATCATTGGATGAAAGCGCGGCGGCACGCGACTCGAGGAACGCCTTCAGCGATGGCTGCGTGGTCGCCTCGGCTGCCGCACGCAGTTGCCGCGCCATCTCGGCGAGCTCGCCCTGGTACTCGAGGCTGTAGGGCACGGCCACGAATGTTCCGCCGACATCGCGGCGAATCGTCGTGAAGAAGCCGGACGCCGCGGTACGCTCGGCAGGTGCAAGGCCACCGAGCCAGGCTTCCACCTCCGCGCGGGTCGCGCCGGCCGGGTAGAAATTCGCCGAATCTGGTTTCTCCGGCGCGCCAGGGATGAATGCTGCGTCCGAGTCGAGGCGTGACCACGGTCCCTTGTTGAGCAGGAAGTAGTCGAAACGCGCGTTGCCCAGGAGCGTCGTGTCCTCGAGGAGTTCGAGCAGCAGCGCCTCGTTGCCGGCCCAGACCTGGCGCAGGAACAGCGCATCGGTGATGCGCGCCGCCTTGACCAGATGCACGAGCGCCTGGCGTTCGTTCGCCGGCAGGCTGGACAAATCCACCCGGATGTCCACCGGCGCAAAGCGCGCGGACATGGCGTTCAGGCGCTGCATTTCCGGCAGTATTTGCATGCCTTCGGTGGCCAGCGTGAGGGTGGGTACCAGCATCAATAAGGCGATCAGCTTCTTCATGGGCAGGCTCCGACGGCGACATTCAGTATGCTAGCGTATACGGAATCATCCGCCATTCCGACGCAAGATCGTCCAACACCGATGACGCATTCCCCGACGACTCGACGCCGGATTCGGTCTCTCGCCGTGATCATCGCCCTGGCCGGTCAGTCATCCGTCGCCATGGCGGACGTCCTACTGCACTCAGCCGGGTACCAGCACTATCTGACCGGCAATGCGGCCGATGTGGTCAGGCCGACAAGCGGCCTGTGGGTCTTGCAGGGCGGCGGCGATGACGTCGACGAGAACTACATTCACCTGGGTGCACATGGCGGTGGCGGCGATTTCGTCGTGCTGCGCGCATCCCAGGCAGACGAGTACAACGACTACATTTTTGCCTTGTGCCATTGCGATTCGGTGGAGACAATTGTTTTCGACGACCGCAAAGCCGCCAGCGATCCGTTCGTCATCGAGACGATCCGCAACGCCGAGGCGCTCTTCATCGCTGGTGGTGACCAGGACCGCTATGTTCGCTTCTGGAAGGGCACGCCGGTGCAGGATGCAATCAACTACGTCGCGGCCAAGCCGGCCCCGATCGGCGGCACGAGCGCGGGCATGGCGATTCTCGGGGAATTCGTCTATTCGGCCATGCACGAGAGCCTGACGAGCGCGGTCGCACTGGCCGACCCCTATGCCCCGGACGTGACGCTCGAGCGCGGCTTTCTCTCCCTGACGCGTCTGCGCGGCATCCTCACGGACCAGCACCTGCAGGAACGCGACCGGATCGGCCGGACCGTAACCCTGCTCGCCCGGCTGATGAAGGACGGTTGGTCTTCCAAGCCCTTGGCGATCGCGGCCGATCGCGAAACCACCGTGCACATCGATCCGAAGGAAGGCACGGCGGAGGTGTTCGCGACCGCCACCCATCCGACGCCTTATGCCTATTTCATGCGGCCGACGCAGCCTCCGGTGCGCTGTGAGCCGGGCAAGCCGCTGACTTTCGGCAACGTCGAGGTCTACCGAGTCAGGGCCGGCAGCCGCTTCAACCTCGAGACCTGGCGCGGCGAGGACGGACTCGCGTACACCCTTTCGGTCGTCGACGGCCGGCTGGTGTCCTCGCGGGGCAGCGCTTACTGACTGACGCGCCGGTGCAACAGCGGGTGCCCGCTGGCCCGCCGATGGTTGGCAAGACCACGGTCCATACGCTAGTCTCCCCTGGACGAAAACCGGCTCGGCTGCGGAAATTCAAATGCTTGCACCGCAGGGCCGCATCATCGCGGGCGCGGGAGCGCCGCAGGGGGGGGCTGCATGTCGAAGCGTTGCCGGCAAACGATTGATCCCAGTGATCGCTTGTGTGCCCGCGTAACACGCGGGTTGCCGGCACGACCGGTCGGGGGGACGCCGCTGGCGACAGCAATCGTCGCCGTCCTCTACCCCGCAACGGCCGTCTTTGCGCAGAACGCCGAGCCCGGCCGCCTGGAGGAGGTCGTGGTCACCGCAACGAGGCGTGAAATCAACCTTCAGTCGGTGTCGCAGAGCATTACAGCGTTCTCGACCGCGGATATCGAGAAGCAGGCGTTCCAGAACGTCTCCGACATCGTGAGAGCCCTGCCCAGCGTCAACAAGATCAGCAACCAGCCGGGCAATAACGCCATCATCATGCGCGGCGTCGCGACCTCATCGGCAGAGTTCCGGACCGACAGCCAGGTTTCGGTCTATCTGGATGACCAGCCAATGACCGCGAACTCGCAGCAGGTCGAGGTCCGGCCGATCGACCTCGAGCGCGTCGAGTCCTTGCCGGGGCCTCAGGGAACGCTCTTTGGGTCGAGCTCACAGACCGGCACGCTGGTCTTCATCACGAACAAGCCCGACGTGACCGGCTTTTCGGCGCAGTTCGATTCGGAGGTCGACACGACCAAGGGTGGAGAAGAAAGCTACGACATCAGCGGGCACGTCAATATCCCGCTGACCGACAACCTTGCAGTCCGCGCCGTCGGCTTCTACGCGGTCGAAGGCGGCTACGTCGACAACGTCTTCGGCACGACGCTCGATGGGCAGTTCGACAATGCCGCGGTGGTCGAGGAGGACTGGAACGATTACAAGGTCTACGGCGGCCGCGTCGCCGCGCGCTGGCAGATCAGCCCCGCTTGGGAGAGCACGCTCAGCCTGATCGGGCAGAAGGGCGAGACCGAGGGCGGATGGGAATCGGATCCGGCGCTCGGTGACTACAAGATCACGCGCTTCCTGGACGAGTGGCGCGACGACAACTGGTACCAGGCGTCGCTCAACGCCAAGGGCGACCTCGGTTTCGCGGAGCTGTCGGCGACGGCGTCCTACTTCGACCGCCATATCAAGTACGAGTACGACAACGCGAACTACGACCAGTGGCGCACGGCGTACTACGGCGTCTACCTTGACCAGCCGCTGTACGATACGAATTACCTGATCGGCCCGTTCTTCAACGACCAGACGCAACAGCGGTGGTCGTACGAAGTGCGCCTGACCTCGCAGGGCGAGAGCCGCTTCCAGTGGCTGGCCGGCGCCTTCTACGAGGACGTCTACGACTGGTGGCGGTACGGCTCGCGGATCCCGGGGTACGAGACCACAAATAGCTGGGCCTACGCGCAGTACCTGGCGTACTACTACAACAATCTGGGCTACGACATCCAGTATCCGCTGGACCCGACCGATGTCTATTACGTGGACATACTCGACCGCAAGGTCAAGCAGAAGGCCATCTTCGGCGAGATCACCTTCGACCTCACCGAGAAGTGGTCGGTCACCGGCGGAGCGCGCTGGTTTGAATACGAGCGGAATGCCTCCGAGCTCCGGCAGTCACCGGCGGGCTATCCGATCGGCAGTGACTTCGAGGGAGGTGGCTTGGTGGACAGCTCCGGCAAGGATTCGGACACTGTTCTCAAGTTCGCGACGCAGTACCGATTCGACGACCAGCGCATGATCTACGCGCTCTACAGCGAGGGTTTTCGCCTGGGCGGCAATAACAGCGTCCGCGCCGCGGAAAACGGCATCCTGCCGCTCCAGTACAAGCCGGACACGCTCAAGAACTACGAGGTCGGCCTCAAGAGCCGCTGGCTGGACTCAACCCTCCAGGTCAACGTTACGGCATTCTTGATGGAGTGGGACGACATTCAGCTCAACCGCTCGGGATCGACCGCGGGCAATCCATGGTGGATGCGCGGAACCTTCAACGGCGGCAAGGCCGAGCAGAAAGGGGTCGAGATCAGCGTGGCGTGGCGTGCGACGGAGAACCTGAGCTTTGACGCAAGCGCGTTCCTCGCCGATCCGGTTTTCTCAGAAGATACGTTTTACCCGGACGGCGACCTGGCGATTGAATCGGGAACCGTCATGCCGGTTTCACCCAAGGAGAAGTACTGGCTCTCGGCAGAATACAAGTTGCCGAACCTTTTCGGCGTGCAGGGTACATTCTGGACGCGGCTGTCCTGGAGCTATCAGTCCCAGATCTGGAACGACCTTGACGCCATTTCAGACTTCCAGGAGGCTGCGACGCCCGAAGAGCGCGCCGACGCGCTCGATCAGCTGATCCCGTCCTACACGTCGGCGACACTGCAGGTCGGGTTCACCCACGACAATGGCTGGCAGACAGCGCTGGTCGTGCGCAACCTGTTCGATGAAAAGGGCGTCGACTGGTTGGGCACGTCAGACTACAGTTCCGATGCAGGCGACGTGCTGCCCTGGACCGAATCGCGGTGGAGGTACGTGAGGTCGCTGCAGCGCCCCCGCACAATCGGGCTCACATTCAGCAAGAAGTGGTGAGCCTGCCGCGCCTGTACTGAGGGGCACGCCTTGGCGTACCCCGCGTGGAAACGCCCGTGAAGCTCATCACCACCTCGGTCGTTCGTGGCAGCCATCAGGGCGAGAGCCACGGCGGCGTGTACCTCATCGATCTCGAGCAACGGTCCGTGCGCCAGACCATGGACTGGAATACGACCGCAATCGACTGGCAGGGCCGTGGCTGGGACCGTGGTCTGCGCGGCATAGCCTTCGACGGCGAGGTCGTCTACATCGCCGCGAGCGATGAGCTTTTCGCCTATACGCCGGATTTCCGGGCGGTCGGGTCCTGGCGCAATCCGTATCTCCGACATTGCCACGAGATCGCGGTCTACGAACGACGCCTGTACCTGACCTCCACGGGATTCGACAGCATCCTGGCATTCGACCTGGACAGGCGCGAGTTCTCCTGGGCAATCCACGTGCTCACGCATGAGTTCCAGTTCAAGGGCATTCCCTATGACCCGCGCGGTACGGGCGGTCCCCTGCCGCTCAACAAGCTGCACCTGAACAGTGTGCACTGCACCCGAGGTGGGATGTACATCACCGGTCTCAGGTCTGGCGGCATGCTGCTCTTCAACGGACAAAAGCTGCAGATGTCCGCGGAACTGCCGGCTGGGACGCACAATGCACGCCCCTTTCGCGATGGCGCGTTGTTCAATGACACGGAGGCAAATGCTCTGCGCTACGCCGGCCGGGGCGAAGGTCTTGAGGATCGCGCCTTCAAGGTGCCGCAATACGATCCCCAGCAGCTGACGAACCGAAGCCTCGACGCAAGCAGCATTGCCCGCCAGGGCTTCGCGCGCGGGCTGTGCGCGCTGTCCGATACCCTCGTGGCCGGCGGCTCCTCGCCGTCGACTGTCTCGGTCTACGACCTTGTGGCTAACCAGAGACTGCTCTCGGTCAACTTGACGATGGACATCCGTAACGCCATCCACGGCCTCGCCGTGTGGCCGTTCGCCTGATTCAGGGCTGGCTTCCGCTCACGGACCTGCGTTGCGGACCGTCTCGGGCAACTGCTCGACTATATCGCCGAGCTGTTCCCGCCAGATCTCAAGATGCTTCTCGTAGCGGCGCCAGTAGCCGAGCGCGTCCGTATAGATCGGCTGCCGGACCTGCTCGGAGCTCGCGGTCCTTACGGCGCGCCTATTCTCGTAAAAGCGAACGCATGCCTCCTCGAAGGGCAGCCCACAATGCGCGAGGATGCGCCGCACCTGGGTCTCGATGTCGGAAACCGTTTCTTCGTAATGCACGTCGAGCACTTTGCCCGGCAGGACCCGCTGCCAGTGCTTCATCGTCTCGTCGTACTGGCGGTAGTACGCCGCGAGCTCCGCCATGTCATAGGTAAAGTGCTGGCCCTTCGCAAAC
>Ga0209683_10000143_pt1 | contig 27495 bp, 14 predicted proteins | sample DOMMetBare2Fresh_FD_187474 | JGI IMG/M metagenome (GOLD analysis project Ga0209683, IMG submission 187474) | Wetland sediment microbial communities from St. Louis River estuary, USA, under dissolved organic matter induced mercury methylation -... | ecosystem: Environmental > Aquatic >... | reverse complement strand
TGCTGCAGACGGTCACCGCGTCGCTCGGCGTGGCGCTCGAGAACGCGCGGCTCTTCGACGAGACCCAGCGCCTGCTGAAGGAAACCGAACAGCGCAACGCGGAGCTGGCGGTGATCAACAGCATCCAGCAAGGCATGGCCGGGTCGCTGGACTTCCAGGGCATCGTCGACCTCGTCGGCGACAAACTGCGAGAGATATTCAAGACCGGGGACATCGGTATCCGCTGGATCGACGAGGCGGCCAACGTTGTGCACTACCTCTACGAGTACGAGCACGGCGCCCGCATCAGGCCGCAATCCACACCACTGCGGCAAGACAGTCCAGTTGCGCAAGCCATGCACAGGCGCCAACCGCTGGTGATTGGGTCACCCACCGAATTCGAGGCGCTTGGCATTGGGGTGATCCCGGGAACCGATGCAAGCCTGTCAGCCGTGTTCGTGCCCATTGTCGGTGGCGATCGCCTGCTCGGATCGATGGTTCTAGAGAACTATGAACGCGAGCATGCGTTCGGTGCTTCCGAAGTGCGCCTGCTGCAGACGGTTGCCACCAGCATGGGCGTGGCTCTGCAAAGCGCGCGCCTGTTCGACGAGACGCAGCGCCTGTTCAAGGAAAGTGAGCAACGCGCCGCGGAACTGGCGATCATCAACAGCGTGCAGGCAGCGCTGGCTGCCGAGCTCAGCATGCAGGGCATCTACGACGCAGTGGGCGACAAGATCCGCGAGATCTTCAAGCAGGCGGACATGGGCATCCGCATCTATGACCCGCAGACGAACCTGGTGCACTACCCGTACGTCTTCGAGAAAGGCCGGCGGATCGCCATCGCGTCCAATCCGCTGAGCGCGAAGGGATTCGCGGCGCACGTCATTCGCACGCGCGAGACGTTGGTTGTCAACGAGAACATGGCGCAGGCGATGGCGAAGTACGGCAGCCATGTCCTGCCAGGAACGTCGCTGGACAAGTCAACTGTCGCCGTGCCACTGGTGGTGGGCGGCCAGGCGCGCGGACTCATCGAACTCAACGACTTCGAGCGCGAGCACGCCTTCAGTACGTCCGACGTGCGCCTGCTGCAGACGCTGGCTGGCGCCATGAGCGTCGCGCTGGAGAACGCGCGCCTGTTCGACGAGACGCAGCGACTGCTGAAAGAGACCGAGCAACGCAATGCCGAGCTGGCGGTGATCAATTCGATCCAGCAAGGCATCGCCGGATCGCTCGACTTCCAGGCCATCGTCGACCTGGTGGGAGACAAGCTGCGCGAGGTCCTCAAGAGCCAGGACATCGGCATTCGTTGGTTCGACCACGACAAGCGCACGGCGCATGCCCTGTACGAGTATGAGCACGGCGTGCGGCTGCCACCTAAATCGCCGACGCCGCTGCGGCCCGATGGTCCGGGCGAACGCTTGATCTTGAGCCGCGAACCGATCATCACCCACACCGCCGCCGAGGATTTCGCGCTGTGGGGCGCCCCCACCCCGGGCACCGACGCATGCAAGTGCAGCGCGTTCGTGCCAATCATCGGCAGCGACCGCGTGCTCGGCGGGCTGATGCTGGAAGACCACGAGCGCGAAAATGCTTTCGGCGAAGCCGAAGTCCGCCTGCTGACTACAGTGGCCGCGAGCATGGGCGTGGCGCTGGAAAATGCACGCCTGTTCGAGGAGATCCAGCGCCGCACACGTGAGAGCGCGGCACTGGCCGAGGTCGGGCGCGACATCTCGTCCACGCTGGACCTTCCCACGGTAATGGACCGCATCGCGCGCCACGCCAAGGAACTGCTCAACGCGGACACCAGTGCGATCTTCCTGCCGCAAGGAAAAGTGGACAGCGCAGATACCGGTGCAGCGGGCTTCCGCGCCATCGTTGCGCTGGGCGACATCGCCGGAGAGCTGCAGAGCGAGGTGATCGAACCCGGTGTCGGCATCATCGGCAACATCATCGCGAGTGGCCGCGCCGAGTACGTCAACGACACGAGTCACGACCCGCGGGCAGTTCAGATCACCGGCACGGGTGAGCTGACCGATGAGCGGCTGATGGTCGCACCGCTGCGTGCGGGCAAGACGGTCAAGGGCGCGATGGCGGTGTGGCGCACGGGCGGTGAGCCGTTCCGTGAGAGCGAGCTCGAGTTCCTGGTCGGCCTGTCGCTTGCGGCCACGGTAGCGATGGAGAATGCGCGGCTCTTCGCCGAATCACAGCAGCGCGCCGCCGAGCTGGACACCGTCAACACAGTGTCGCAGCAATTGGTCGGCAAGCTCGACTTGTCGGCGCTCATTGAGCTGGTGGGTGAGCAAGTCCGCAGCTTGTTCAAGGCCGACATTGCCTACGTCGCGTTGCTGGACCGCGCCACCGACATGATTCACTTCCCCTACCGGTACGGTGAAGTCAGCGAATCGCGCCCGCGTGGCGAAGGGTTGACCAGCAAGATCATCGACACCGGCCAGGCGCTGATCCTGAACACGGACGCAGAGCGCCAGGCCAAGGTCATCGGGACGAAGATCGTCGGCAAGCCGGCCCTGTCCTATCTGGGGGTGCCGATCACCGTCGATGGTCGCACGGAGGGCGTGATCAGCGTGCAGAGCACCGAGCGCGAAGGCCTGTATGTCGATGCCGACCAGCGCCTGCTGTCGACCATCGCTGCCAACGTCGGCGTGGCCTTGCGCAATGCGCGGATGTTCAACGAGACCAGGGAGGCGCTGGAGCGGCAGACCGCCACTGCAGACATCCTCAAGGTCATCAGCAGTTCGCCGACCTCCGTGCAGCCGGTGTTCGAGGCCATCGTCAGCACGGCCGTGTCGCTGATCGCATGCGACAGGGCTTTCCTGCTGCGCGTCGACGGCAACGCTTACGGGTTGGCGGCCGGGGCTGACCACAACGGCTTGATGACGGACATCAAGGGCGTGAGGCTGCCCATCGACCCGGCCGCCAACTTCCCGTCACGGGTGATTGTCGACAAAGCGATCCTGCACCTGCCCGACTGGTCGGCCATCGAGTTGCCCGAGCACGAGCGGCGCATACACGATTCGGGCGGCATCAATGCAACGCTGATGCTGCCGCTTCTGCGCCAGGACGTTTGCATCGGCGTCCTGGCCTTGGCGCGCGCGCGGCCGGGCGCGTTCAGCGACAAGGAAATTGAGCTGGCAGAGTCTTTCCGCGACCAGGCCGTGATCGCAATCGAGAACGTGCGCCTGTTCAACGAGACCAAGGAAGCGCTGGAGCGGCAGACGGCCACAGCCGAGGTGCTCAACGTCATCAGCAGCTCGGTGGCCGATACCGCTCCGGTGTTTGAGAAGATCGTCAAGAGTTGCGAGAGGCTGTTCGAGGGCGCCGTTGCCGTCATCTCGCTATTGCGCGATGACGGTCAGGTTATTCACGCGTCGATCAGCAGTCGTTTGCCCGATGCCGCCGTCGCGCTCGATCGGGATTTCCCGAGACCGCTGAGCCAGAGCTACCAGAGCTACCCGATGCGGCAACGCCGTGTCGTCCACTATCCGGACATGGCCAACGGCCCCAAGGTGCCCGAGGCCATGCGCGAATTTGCCCGCGAAGTGGGGAACATCTCGATGCTGATTGCGCCGATGCTGTGGGAAGACCAGGCCATCGGCACATTGCACGTCGTGCGGCAACCGCCCAAGCCCTTCACCGAGAAGGAGCAGGCACTTCTCAAAACCTTTGCCGACCAGGCGGTGATTGCGATCCAGAACGCGCGCCTGTTTAACGAAACGAAGGAAGCGCTGGAGCGGCAGACTGCAACCAGCGAGATCCTGCGCGTCATCAGCGAATCGCCGAACGATGTGCAGCCGGTGCTCGACGCCGTGGCCGAGCGGGCGCGCCTGCTTTGCAAGGCGGACGGTGGCAGGGTCTGGCTGCTCGAGGGCGGGCAGCTTCGTGGGATGACCGACTATGGGCCGGGGTACGACAACGCGCCTGGCGAAGTGTTGCCCTTGCGCACCACCTCGGTCGCCGGGCGCTCCGTCATCGAACGCCGATCGATTCATGAGGCCGACATCCTGCCGGTGCTTGACAGCGAATATCCGGACACTCGCCCGCTGGCGCTTAAGTACCGCGTGCGCGCCATCCTGACGATGCCGCTGCTGCGCGAAGGCGAAGCGCTGGGCGTGATCTCCCTGATGCGCAGCGAGCCCCGAGCCTTCGCGCCGAGCGAGATCAAGCTGCTCGAGACCTTCGCCGACCAGTCGGTGATCGCGATCGAGAACGTGCGGCTTTTCAAGGAAACACAGGAGGCGCTGGCTCGCCAGACTGCCACGTCGGACGTGCTGCAGGTGATCAGTGAATCGCCGACCGATGTGCAACCGGTGTTCGACATCATCGCCGAGCGCGCCGCCGCGCTGACCGCGGCGCGCTACTGCCTGGTGACGCGGCTCGACGGCGAAATGCTGCACCTTGCTGCCCTGCACGGCGTCAGCGATGCCGGCACCGCCGCGCTGCGCGCGGCATGGCCACAGCACCTGGAGGAGAGCACGGCGATCTCGGCACGCGCGATCCGCGAGCGCAACGTGGTCAACGTGGCCGACCTGCTCGCCCTGTCCGACGCGGACTACGCGCCCGCGATGAAGCGCGCCTGCGAACTGGCGGGATTCCGCAGCGGGCTCTCCGTGCCGATGGTGCGCGACCGGCAGGTGGTCGGCGCGATCACCGTGAACCGGGCCGAAACAGGGCTGTATGCAGACAAGGAAGTCGCGCTGCTGCAGACCTTTGCCCGCCAGGCCGTGGTGGCGGTCGAGAACGTGCGCCTTTTCAACGAGACAAGGGAGGCCCTGGAGCACCAGACGGCGACGTCCCAGGTGCTGCAGGTGATCAGCGGCTCGATTGCCGATACCGCGCCGGTGTTCGAGAAGATTCTCGACAGCTGCCAGCGGCTGTTCGCGAGCGAGCAACTGGGCATATTCCTCGTCGGCGACGATGCCCGGGTGCGAGTGGCGAATTGGCGCGGCTCCGCGTTCGAGGGGTTCCGCGCGCTCGACGCGCACCCGATGGAGGAGACCTTCACGGGGCAAGCCATCCGTGAACGGCGCACCATTCAGATTGCCGACGCCGCGTCTATCGCCGGCTCGCACAAAATCGCGCGCGGGGCCGTGGAAGCCGTTGGCAACTATTCGGCCATTTACAGCCCGATGATGTGGGAGGGCGGCGGCATCGGGTCGATCTGCGTCTTTCGCCAGCCGCCCCGGCCGTTCAGCGACAAGGAAGCGGCCCTGCTGCGCACGTTCGCCGACCAGGCGGTGATCGCGATCCAGAACGCGCGCCTGTTCAACGAGACCCGGGAAGCCCTGGAGCAGCAAAAGGCCGCCAGCGAAATTCTGAGCGTGATCAGCAGCTCGGTGGCTGACACCCAGCCGGTGTTCGACAAGATCCTGGAGAGCTGCAAGCACCTGTTCGGCAGCGACGAGATGGACGTGCTTCTGGTGGACGAGCAGGGCCAACTGCAGATTGGCGCCTATCTCGGCAAGTACCACGATGCGGTGGCGGCGACGTTCCCGGCGCCGGTTGAGAAGACACCCGCCGGACGGGCGATCCGCGAGCGGCGCGTCGTGCACTGGCCAGACGTGATCAACGGGCGCGACGTGCCGAACGTCGTTCGCAAGGTGTCGAAGATCGCCGGCTACCAGTCCATGGCGTTTGCGCCAATGTTGTGGGAGGGCCGCGGCATCGGCGCCATCGGCGTGGCGCGCGCGCGCGGACCGTTCACGGTCAAGGAGCTGGCGCTGCTGCAGACCTTCGCCGACCAGGCGGTGATCGCGATCCAGAACGCGCGGCTGTTCAAGCAGGCGCAGGAAGCGCGTGCCGCAGCCGAAGCGGCGAACGAGGCCAAGAGTTCGTTCCTGGCCACGATGAGCCACGAGATCCGCACGCCGATGAACGCGGTGATCGGCATGAGCGGCCTGCTGCTCGATACGCCGCTCAACGCCGAGCAGCACGACTACGCGGCTACGATCCGCGACTCGGGCGATGCGCTGCTGACGATCATCAACGACATCCTCGACTTCTCGAAGATCGAAGCGGGCCGCATGGACATCGAGGCGCACCCATTCGACCTGCGCGACTGCGTGGAGTCCGCGCTCGACCTCGTGGCTTCGCGCGCGATGGAAAAGCACCTCGACACCGCCTACCTCTTCGAGGGCGACGTCCCGCAGGGCGTGAGCGGCGACGTGACGCGACTGCGGCAGATCCTGCTGAACCTGCTGGCCAACGCGGTCAAGTTCACCGAGGCGGGCGAAGTGGTGCTGACGGTGACATCTCAATCGCTTGCCAGCGGCGGTGTCGAACTGACTTTCGCGGTGAAGGACACCGGCATCGGCCTTTCCGCCGAAGGCATGAGCCGCCTCTTCCAGTCGTTCTCGCAGGCGGACTCGTCAACCACGCGCAAGTACGGTGGCACGGGGCTGGGCCTTGCCATCAGCAAGCGCCTGGCGGAACTGATGGGCGGGCGCATGTGGGCCGAGAGCGAGGGGCCGGGCAAGGGCTCGACGTTCTTCTTCACCATCCGCGTGCCGCTGGCCGAGCTGCCGCTGGAGAGCCGACGCGACTTCGTCGGCGCGCAGCCCGAACTGCAGGGCCGGCGCCTGCTGATCGTCGACGACAACGCCACCAACCGGCGCGTGCTGAACCTGCAGACCGGCAAGTGGGGCATGGTGCCGCGCATGACCGAATCGCCCTCCGAGGCGCTGCGCTGGCTCGAGGCGGGCGAGTCGTTCGACCTGGCGATCCTCGACATGCACATGCCGGAAATGGACGGGCTGGAGCTGGCAAAGCGCATCCATGCGCGCGACCCGAAATTGCCGCTGGTGCTGTTCAGCTCGCTTGGGCGGCGCGAGGCCGGCGACACGGAGGGCCGGTTCAAGGCGCACCTTGCCAAGCCGGTGCGGCAGTCGCAGCTCTTCGACACGATGGTGGGGCTGCTTGCCCACACGCCGACCGTGAAGGAACCGACGCAGGCCAAGTCGAAGATCGATCCGCAGATGGCCGCGCGCCATCCGCTGCGCATCCTGCTGGCCGAGGACAACGTGGTGAACCAGAAGCTCGCGATGCGCCTGCTGCAGCAGATGGGCTACCGCGCCGACCTGGCCTCCAATGGAATCGAGGCCGTCGAGTCCGTGCAGCGCCAGACCTACGACGTGGTGCTGATGGACGTGCAGATGCCCGAGATGGACGGGCTCGAGGCCACGCGGCGCATCACTGCAACCTTGGCCGCCGGCGCGCGCCCGCGCATCGTGGCGATGACCGCCAACGCGATGCAGGGCGACCGCGAGATGTGCCTCGAGGCCGGCATGGACGATTACATCACCAAGCCGATCCGCGTCGATCAACTGATCGAGTCGCTCAACCGCGTGGTACAGCGGGCGGAACGCTGAAATGAGCAACCGGATTCAGGCCATTGTCGAGCTCGTCGCCGCCGGCGAGCTCGAGCAGGCCATCGCAGCGGCCACCACCACGCTGGCGGACAGCGCGCTCTCGCCGGATGAGCAGATGGCCCTGCTCGAGCTGCGCTGCGATTGCCACCTGCAGCGCCTGGAACTCACCCTGGCGCATGCCGATGCGCAGGCCATGGCGACGCTGGCGCACCGGCAAGAGACGCCGGCGCTGCAGGCCCTGGCGGGCCTGTCGATGGCCATCGTTCAGGACCGCCTGGGTCAGTACCAACAGGCATTGGCGTCGGCGCGAACGGCGCACGAGGCCGCGCGCCGCAGCGTCCAGCCGCTGCTCGAGGCGCGCGCGCTGGAGCGCCTGAGTGAAGTGCACGCCGTGGCGGGTGATCCGGCCGAGGCGCTGCAGTATGCGCAGCAGGCCCTGGCGATCTTCGAGTCGCTGGGCGAGTTGCGCTGGCAGGCGCGCGCCCTGCACCGGCAGTTCAGCGTGCTCAGCGCGATCGGCCGCACCACCGAGGCCGACCGGGTTGCCGAGCGTGCCCTGGTCCTGGCCCGGCGCAGCAACGCCCTGCGCGAAGAGGCCGATGCACTGAACCTGTTGAGCTTTCACGTCGCCGACCTGGGGGCCCGGCTGGCGCGACAACGCCAGGCGCTCTCCGTTTACGACACGGCGGGCAGTCTCGCCGGTCGCGCCACGATGCTGGGCAACCTGGGCGGTGGCTACACGGAGCTGGGACTGTTTCGCCGCGGGCGCCGCTACATCGGCGAGTCGCTGGCGCTCGCGCGCCGAGCCGGTCACCGCGGCAACACGGTTTTCAATCTCTTCAATCTGTTCGATCTTGAGTGCCAGATGCGCTCGCTGGCGGCGGCGCGCGATATTGCGGCCGAGGCGATACCGCTGCACCAGGCGGCGGGCGTGACCGTCTGGGCCGGCTTCAAGGCGGACCTGAGCGGACAGCTCGCCTGGCTGGAAGGCAATGCTTCAGAGTCCGCGCACCTGCTCGAACAGGCGGCGAAGCAATATGGCAACGAACTCGGTTTCGCCCTTACGGCGCTTGCACGGTCCGGCCGCGCTTATCTGGCAGCCGGCCAGCCGCGAGAGGCCCTGGCGGCCACGCGGCGCGGCACGCGGGCGCACGTCGCCGCTGGCCTGACGTCGCAAAACGGCGGCGACTCCCTGGCGCTGTGGTGGCATCACAGCCTGGCCCTGCACGCCAATGGCCGGCACGGTGAATCGCGCAAGGCATTGGCACAGGCCTTCCGGTTCCTGCTGGAGGCTGCGCAGGCGCTCAAGGACGAGGGCCTGCGCCGCAACTACCTCAATAAGAAGGCCGACGTCCGCGCCGTCGTGCGAGCCTGGGTGGCCGACGGTCGAGCACGCGGCCTGCCGCGCGGGCAGATCGAGGCACATCTGGCCGGCGAAGTCAGTCTGAAGGAGCCGTTCGAGCGCCTCGTCGACACCGGCCTGCGCCTGAACGAGTTGAAGAGCGAGGCGGAGCTGCGCGAGTTCCTGGTTGACGAAGTCACCGAACTTTCCGGCGCCGAGCGCGTGTTGCTGGTGCTGGATGCCGTGGAAGGGCCACAGATCGCCGGCTCGCTGATGCCGCATGGCGAGAGCGAAACCGAGCTGCTGCGCGCCGTCACGCCTTGGCTCGACGAGGCGCGGCGCACGCGCGCCGCCGCGCTGCGCCACGGCCCCGACGGCGTCGAGCCGATCGACCAGCGCAGCTGCCTCGTCGTGCCACTGATCGCGCAGCGCGAGCTGCTGGGATTCATCTACGTCGACATAGAAGGCCTGTTCGGCCGCTTCCACGACGGCGACACGCAGCTGCTGTCGATGCTGGCGGCGCAGGCGGCCCTGACGCTCGCCAACCTGCGCGCGGCCGAGGCGCTGGAGCGCAAGGTGGTCGAGCGCACGGCGCAGCTCGAGCAGCGCACCGCAGAGGCGCAGCGCCTGCTGAAGGAGACCGAGTCTCGGAACGCCGAGCTGGCCATCATCAACAGCGTGCAGGCTGCGCTCGCTGCCGAGCTCGACATCCAGGGGATCTACAACGCGGTCGGCGACAAGATTCGGGAGATCTTCCAGCAGACGGACGTTGGCATCCGGATCGCGGATGAGCAGGCGGGCCTGATGCATCACCCCTACCTGACCATTCGGGGAGAACGAACTGCGCTCAAGCCATCGCCGCTCGTTGCGACGGGAATCGCTGCGCACGTCATGCGCACCCGTGAACCGCTGCTCATCAACGAGAACATGACGGAAGCCATGGCGCGATACGGCTCTGTCATGTTGCCCGGCGTGCAGCAACGCGTGCCCACGAAGTCGATGCTGGTCGTGCCGTTGATCGCCAGCGGCAAGGTGCTGGGCGTGATTGCGCTGGGTGACCAGGATTGCGAACAGGCGTACAGCGACTCGGACGTACGTCTGTTGCAGACGCTCGCCGCCAGCATGAGCGTTGCCCTGGAGAACGCGCGCCTGTTCCACGAAACCCAGCGCCTGCTCAAGGAAACCGAGCAGCGCAACGCCGAACTGGCTGTGATCAACAGCATCCAGCAGGCGGTGGGCGCGGAGCTCGACTTCCAGGCCATCGTCGACGTGGTGGGCGACAAGCTGCGCGCGGTGTTTGCCACCGGCGACCTGAGCATCTTCTGGTGGGACGAAACGGGCGGGCAGGTTCGCCCGCTCTACACCTACGAACACGGCGTGCGCTGGCACCACGCGCCCTTCAAGCCCGACCCGCAGCGGTGGTACGGGCGCTTCATGCAGGCGCGAAGCACGGCGGTGTTCGGCTCGTATGCCGAGCAGGAGGCTGTGGGCATGCGCGTGATGCCCGGCACTGACCGCGCCCGCAGCATGTTGGCCGTGCCGATGCTGGCGGCGGGCCGCTTCCTGGGCTCGGTGTACGTCGAGAACCACGAGCGCGACGCCGCCTTCGGCCCGGCCGACGTGCGCCTGCTGGAAACCGTGGCCTCCAGCATGGCGGTGGCGCTGCAGAACGCGCAGAGCTACGAGGCCGAACGCCAGCGTGCGGCCGAGCTGGCGATCGTCAACGGCGTGCAGGCCGGCCTGGCGGCGCAGCTGGAGATGCAGGCGATCTACGACCTGGTGGGCGAGAAGATCCGCGAGATCTTCAAGGCCCAGGTCGTGGGCATCGGCATCATCGAGCGCGACAGCGGCCTGCTGCGCATCCCCTATCTCATCGAGCGCGGCCGGCGCATCGTCGTCGACGGCCTGCAGCAGCCCTACGCAAGCGGCTTTGCGCCACACGTGCGCAAGACCGGCCAGTCCCTGCTCATCAACACCGACATGGCCCGGCACATGGCGGAGCACGGTGAGGTCACGCGGCAGGGCGAGACGCCGAAGTCGGCCATCTGGGTGCCGCTGCGCGTTCAGGGCGAGTCGCGGGGCGCGATCACCGTGCAGAGCCTGGACAGCGAGAACGCCTTTACCGAAGCCGACGTGCGCCTGCTCGAAACGCTGGCCGGCAGCATGGCCGTGGCGTTGGAAAGCGCGCGTCTGTTCGACGAGACGCAGCGGCTGCTGAAGGAGACCGAAGCCCGCAACGCCGAGTTGGCCGTGATCGCCAGCGTGCAGCAGGGCATCGCCGCCGAGCTCAACCTGCAGGCCATCATCGATCTGGTCGGCGACAAGCTGCGCGAGGTGTTCGCCACCGGCGACATCGGCATCTGGTGGTGGGACGCGACGCAGCGCACGGGTCATGGCCTCTACGTCTTCGAGCACGGCGTTCGCCACCACCACGCGCCCTACACAGTCAAGCCCGGCGAAGTCTGGGAGCGGCTGTTCGACGGCCGCGAGACCCTTCACGTCAACAACCGCGCCGAGTCGATTGCGCTGGGCATGCATGCGCTCGAAGGCACCGACCAGAGCATTTCCGCGCTGTGCATGCCCATCATCGGCGGCGACCGCGTGCTCGGCAGCGTGGTGATCGAGGACTACGAGCGCGAGAACGCCTTCGGGCCGGACGCGGTGCGACTGCTCGGGACAGTCGTCGCGAGCATGGGCACGGCGCTCGAGAACGCGCGCCTGTTCGACGAGACGCAGCGCCGTGCGGCGGAGCTGGCGGTGATCAACGGCATTCAGCGCTCGATGAGCGAGCGCCTGGAGTTCCAGGCCATCGTCGACGTCGTCGGGGACAAGCTGCGCGAGGTCTTCGCCAGCGGCGACATGGCGATCCACTTGAGGGGCAGCGAACCCGGCCAGGTGCTGCCGATGTACGTCTTCGAGCACGGCGTGCGCCTGCAACAGGCGCCGCGCACGCCCGATCCCGAAAAGCCGCTGTGGAAGGCGCTGTTCGCGGGCCAACAGTGCGTGGTCAACGACGCGGCCGACATCGCGCGCTGGCAACTCGTGGCCGTGCCCGGAACCGACGCCGCGCTGTGCGCCGCGCATGTGCCGATCGTCGGGCCGCAGGGTTACCTCGGCCACATCGTGCTCGAGAACCACGAACGCGAGAACGCCTTTGGCCCGGCCGAGGTCGGGCTGCTGCAGACGCTGGCAGCCAGCCTGGCGGTGGCGCTGGAGAACGCACGCCTGTTCGACGAAACGCAGCGGCTGCTGAAGGAGACCGAGCGCCGCAGTTCCGAGTTGGCCGTCATCAACAGCATCCAGCAGGGCATCGCCAAGGAGCTGAATTTCCAGGCCATCATCGACCTCGTCGGCGACAAGCTGCGCGAAGTGCTCGCGATGGACTGCGGTGGGATCCGTTGGTTCGACCGTGAGGCCGGACTTATCCGCTACCTGTACGAAGTCGAGGACGGCGAGCGTCTCAGTATCCCGCCCGCGCCGCTGTTGGAAAAGCACCTGGTGCCTCAAGCCCCGCGGGTTTTTCATTCCGCAGCCGAACAGATTGCAGCGGGCGTTCCCGTGATCCCGGGCACGCAGCAAACCGAATCATGGGCCATCGTGCAGATCACCGCCGGCGATCGCGTGCTGGGTGCCCTGAGCGTCGAGGATCTCAAGCGGCAAAACGCCTACGGCGAGAGCGAAGTTCGCTTGCTGCAGACGGTGGCGGCATCGATGGGCGTGGCGCTCGAGAACGCCCGCTTGTTCGACGAGACGCAGCGCCGCGAACGCGAAGCGAACGCGCTTGCCGAAGTGGGCCGCGACCTCTCGTCCACGCTCGACCTGGCCAGCGTGATGGACCGCATCGCCGCGCACGCCAAGGAACTGCTGGCGGCGCAGAACAGCGCCATCTTTCTGCCCGATGCCGATGGCAAGGCCTTCCGCGCCATCGTCGCGCTGGGCGACCTGGCTGAGAAGCTCAAGGCCACGGCCATCGAGCCGGGGCGCGGCATCATCGGCAGCCTGATCGCCAGCGGCCGCGCCGAGTTCGTCAACGACAGCGGGGTCGATCCGCGTGCGATCCCGATTCCCGGCACGCCGCTCCAGCGCGACGAGCGCCTGATGGTCGTGCCGCTCAAGGCGGGCGAGCAGGTGCAGGGCGCGATGGCGGTGTGGCGCAGCGGCGGCAGCCCGTTCGAGGCGCACGAACTGGCCTTCCTCGAAGGCCTGTCGCAGCAGGCGGTGATCGCGCTGAACAACGCGCGCCTGTTCGACCAGACCCAGGCCGCGCTGCAGCGCCAGACCGCCAGCGCCGAGGTGCTGCAGACGATCAGCGGCTCCGTGGCCGACACGCAGCCCGTGTTCGAGCGCATCCTGGCCAGCTCGGCGCGGCTGTTCGGCACCGACGAAGTGATGCTGCTCACGCTCGACGACGACGGCGAGCGGCTGCGCCTGAGTGGCTACCGCGGCGCCATGGCCGAAGCCGCCAGGCCGCTATTCCCGATTCCGCTGGCCGGCACCGGCACCGAGCTCTGCCTGCGCGAGCGCCGTGTCATGCGCTTCGACGACGCGCTGAACGGGGCCGACAGCCCGCCGGCCATGCGCGGCTACGCCCGCCAGCTCGGCTACAGCTGGTCGGAGGTCGAGGCGCCGATGGTGAGCGACGGGCGCGGCATCGGTTCGATCATGGTGTTCCGCCGCGACCTGCGCCCGTTCACCGACGCCGAAGCGCAGATGCTGCAGACCTTTGCCAACCAGGCGGTGATCGCGATCCAGAACGCGCGGCTGTTCAGGCAAGCGCAGGAGGCGCGCGCCCAGGCCGAGGCCGCCAACGAGGCCAAAAGCGCTTTCCTGGCCACGATGAGCCACGAGATCCGCACGCCGATGAATGCGGTGATCGGCATGAGCGGCCTGCTGCTCGACACGCCGCTCAACGCCGAGCAGCACGACTACGCGGCCACGATCCGCGACTCGGGCGACGCGCTGCTGACGATCATCAACGACATCCTGGACTTCTCCAAGATCGAGGCCGGGCGCATGGACATCGAGGCGCACCCGTTCGACCTGCGCGAGTGCGTCGAGTCTGCGCTCGACCTGATGTCGACGCGCGCCGCGGAGAAGCACCTGGACCTCGCCTACGTGTTCGAAGGCGACGTGCCCGCCGCGGTCAAGGGCGACGTGACGCGGCTGCGGCAGATCCTGCTCAACCTGCTCTCCAACGCCGTGAAGTTCACCGAGAGCGGCGAGGTCGTTCTCACGATCACCGCCGAGAAGGACGAGATCCACTTCACCGTGCGCGACACCGGCATCGGCCTGAGCGAAGCGGGCCTCGCCAAGCTGTTCCAGAGTTTCAGCCAGGCGGACGCATCGACCACGCGCAAGTACGGCGGCACCGGGCTGGGGCTGGCGATCAGCAAGAGGCTCGCCGAGTTGATGGGCGGCACGATGTGGGCCGAGAGCGCGGGTCCGGGCAAGGGCAGCACCTTCCACGTCACGATTCGCGTGCCGGCGGCGACGATGCCGGCCAATGGCCGGCGTGAATTCATCGGCACGCAGCCGGCGCTCAAGGGCGCGCGCGTGCTGGTGGTGGACGACAACGCCACCAACCGCCGCGTGCTCAACCTGCAGTCGGCCAAGTGGGGCATGGTGCCGCGGGACACGCCATCGCCGGAAGAGGCGCTGCGCTGGGTGACGCAGGGCGAGACCTTCGACCTGGCGATCCTCGACATGCACATGCCGGAGATGGACGGACTGGAACTCGCGCGGCGCATTCACGCGCGCCATCCGAAGCTGCCGCTGGTGTTGTTCAGCTCGCTCGGCCGCAAGGAGGCGGGTGACACCGAGGACCTGTTCAGTGCCTATCTCGCCAAGCCACTGCGTCAGAGCCAGCTCTTCGACACGCTGGTGACCCTGCTCGCGCATCAGGCAGCGCCGAGGCAGGCCACAGCATCCAAGCCGAAGATCGATCCGCAGATGGCCGCGCGCCATCCGCTGCGCATCCTGCTGGCCGAGGACAACGTTGTGAACCAGAAGCTCGCGATGCGCCTGCTGCAGCAGATGGGCTACCGCGCCGACCTGGCGTCCAATGGCTTGGAGGCGGTGGAGTCGGTTCAGCGACAAACGTACGACGTGGTGTTGATGGACGTGCAGATGCCCGAGATGGACGGGCTGGAGGCCACGCGGCGCCTTACCGCGGAGCTGCCGGCCGGCGAGCGCCCGCGCATCGTGGCGATGACCGCCAACGCGATGCAGGGCGACCGCGAGATGTGCCTCGAGGCCGGCATGGACGACTACATCACCAAGCCGATCCGCGTCGATCAACTGATCGAATCGCTCAACCGCGTACCGGCACGCAAGGGAATCTGACATGAAATCGAACGCAATCGACCTCGCCACCTTCACTGAACTGCAGGAAACTGCGGGGGTGGATTTCGTGAATGAACTCGTCGACACGTACTTCGAAGAAGCCCCCGGAATGCTGGCCGAGCTGCGCAGTGCGCATGCAGAGCGGGCGGCAGATCGTTTTCGCCGCGCCGCGCATTCGCTCAAGTCCAACAGCAACACGTTCGGCGCTTTGACGCTCGGGAAGCTGGCTCGCGAACTGGAGCTGGGCGGACTGCGCGACGATGTCGCGCTGCTCGAGGCGCTGGAGGCGGAATACGCGCGCGTGGTGGCGGCGCTGAAGGAGCTGCGCCATGGCTGAGCGCGGCGCGCGGCTTCTGATCGTCGACGACAACAAGGTCAACCGGCTGCTGCTCGCGCGCAGCCTCGAACTGCAGGGACACCGCGTCGCAGCCGCGGAGAACGGCCGCATCGCCCTGGAAATGCTGGCGCGCGAAGTGTTCGACCTGCTGTTGCTTGACATCGAGATGCCGGAGATGGACGGATTCCAGGTGCTCGAAAGACTCGTGGGCGACCCGCAGCTGCGCGATCTGCCGGTCATCGTCACCTCATCGCTCGAGGGCGTGGCCAACGTCGTGCGCTGCATTGAACTCGGCGCCGAGGACTATCTGAGCAAGCCGGTCAATCCGGTCCTGCTCAAGGCGCGCATCGGTGCCAGTCTCGAAAAGAAGCGTCTGCGCGACGAACTCAAGGCGCTGCTGCGCCGGTTCGCGACTTCGGAAGTGGCGCAGGACATGCAGGAGTCGGGCTTCGCGCTGGGCGGACGCCATGTGCGCGGCTCGGTCATGTTCTGCGACATTCGCGGCTTCACGTCGATCGCCGAGTCGCAGTCTCCGGACGAGACGATCGAACTGCTGAACACCTACTACACGCTCATGTTCGACGCGATCAACAGCCATGGCGGCGTCGTCAACCAGATGATCGGCGACGGCCTGATGGCGATATTCGGTGCTCCGGTGCCGCTGGCCGACCACTGTCGCAGCGCGGTCGACGCGGCCCGGGAGATGATGGACATGGTCGAGCAATTCAGCAATGAGCAGTCAGCCGCCGGAAAACCACCGATCCGCATCGGCATTGGGATCGCTACTGGCGAGATGATCGCCGGCTACACCGGTACCCAGCAGCGGGCAACGTACACCTGCGTGGGCGACATCGTGAACCTCGCCGCACGGCTCGAGCAACATACGAAGACCGCCGGGCGGCCGATCCTGATTGATGGGGAGACCCGCGCCGCACTCGGTCCCGCAGCGCCCGTCGAGTCGCTGGGCGCCGTGTCTCTCCGGGGCAAGGCGGCACCGGTGGATGTCTTCGCAGTCGGCGTCGATTAACAGCCAAATACCGCTGCTAGACCTCGAGCCACTCCTGCCGAATCAGCTTGTTCGCCTTCAAATCGTCGGGCGAACCTTCGAACACCATGTGCCCGTGCCCCATCACGTACAGCCGCTGCGAGATCGCCAGCGCGATGGTCAGCTTCTGTTCGATCAGCAGGATCGACACGCCCTGCCCCTTCAGCTCGCGCAGGAAGTTTGCAACCAGTTCGACGATCATCGGCGCCAGACCCTCGGTCGGCTCGTCGATGATCACCAGTTCCGGATCGCCCATCATCGTGCGCGCCAGCGTCAGCATCTGCTGCTCGCCGCCCGACAGCACGCCCGCCTGGGTGCGCGCACGGTCCTGCAGGCGCGGAAACAGCCGATAGCAATCCGCATAACTCCAGCGGCTGGGCTTGCTGCCCTTCAGTCCGAGCTTCAGATTCTCCTCGACGGTCAGTGAAGGAAAGATGTCGCGGCTCTCGGGTACGTAGCCGATGCCGGCGTGCGCGATCTGGTACGTCGCCAGATTCGTCAAGTCGTGCCCCTTGAAACGGATCGTGCCGGTGCAATCGACCATCCCCATGATTGCCTTGGCCGTCGTCGAGCGCCCCACGCCGTTGCGCCCGAGCAGGCTGACGATTTCGCCGTCGGCGACATCGAGATCCACGCCGTGCAGCACGTGGCTCTTGCCGTAATACGCCTGAAGGTTGCGGACCTCGAGCATCAGTGGCCCCCCGCCTGCGTGCCGAGGTAAGCCTCTTTCACCTTCGGGTCGGCACGGATCTGCGCCGGTGGACCGCAGGCGATGATCTCGCCGTAGACGACGACGGAGATCCGATCCGCGAGACCGAACACGACACTCATATCGTGCTCCACCATCACCAGCGTCTTGCCCTGAGTGACGTCGCGCACCAGCGCAACTGCATTGGCGGTCTCGCTGCGGCTCATGCCCGCGGTCGGCTCATCGAGCAGGATCACGTTCGCATCGCCCGCGATCGTGATACCGATCTCGAGCGCGCGCTGTTCCGCGTACGTCAGCAGGCCCGCGGCGATGTTGCGTCTGCGCCTCAATCCGATCCGTTTCAAAATGGCCTCCGCGCGATCTTCCGCGTCGGCGAGCTTGTTCAGGTTGTGCCAGAACGAGTAGCGGTAACCAAGTGACCACAGCACCGCGCAGCGCAGGTTCTCGAACACCGACAGCCGATGGAAGATATTCGTGATCTGGAAGCTGCGTGACAGGCCGAGCCGGTTGATTTCGAATGGCTTGCGCCCGGTGATGTCGGCCCCGTTCAGCCGGATCGTGCCGCTGCTGAGCGGAAAGCGGCCGCTGATGAGATTGAACAGCGTCGACTTGCCGGCGCCGTTGGGGCCGATGATCGCGTGGCGTTCACCCGGCGGAACGGCAAGGCTCACGTCGCGGATGATCTCGGTCTTGCCGAAGCTCTTGCGCACGTTGGCGAGTTCGAGCGCGGCAGTCACGTGTCCTCCGGATTGTCGCGAATCCAATCCTCGATCTCGACCTGGATTTCGCCCCATACCGCCCTGAAGTGCTGCCGTGCGTATTCGAACGCGAGCGCCCCGCCCGCGAGCACACTCACCGCAAAGACCCAGCTCTCCGGCCGCTCGGTATTGAACGGGAAGCCAAACAGCTTGATCTGCGGCCCGAGCGCAAAGTCCAGCGTCAGGTGATAGATCATTTCGATCAGCATCACGCAGCCGAGTGCCAGCGCCACGGCGGAGAGAATCAGGCCGAAGTACGGGTCGCGCAGCCGCTTGAACTTACGGAACTTGAGCACGCGCAGGTTCATGAGGATCAGGCTCGACAGACCCCCGGGTGCGAACATCACCAGCAGCACGAAGAACACACCGAGGTAGAGCTGCCACGCCTTCGTGTACTCGGACAGGGCAACCGCGAAGATGGTGAAGACGACCGCGCCCAGGATCGGACCGAAAAAGAACGTCACACCGCCCATGAAGGCCGCCAGCAGCACGCCGCCGGAACGGATCGCGCTCACATTCTCGGCGCTCACGATCTCGAAGTAGATGGCGGAGAGTCCGCCCGCGACGCCGGCGAAGAAACTCGACAGGATCAGCATCAACCAGCGCACGCGCTGCGTGTTGTAGCCGATGAATTCGGCGCGCTCGGGGTTGTCGCGCACGGCGTTGGCAATACGACCGAGCGGCGTCTGCGTCAGGGCGAACATCGCAATCATGCTGGCGAACGTCCAGGCCGCGATCAGGTAATAGATCTGGATGTCGGGGCCGAAGCTCAGCGACGGGATGCCAAGGAATGCGCCACCTGCAGTGCGATTGCCGCTGATGCCGGCCTCGCCACCAAAGAAACCCGGAAACATCAGCGACGCAGCGAACACCATCTCGCCGATGCCAAGCGAGATCATCGCGAATGGTGTGCCGGCCTTCTTCGTCGTCAGATAACCGAACACGACGCCGAACAGCATGCCGGCGAAGCCACCTACCAGCGGCAGCAGCGATACCGGATACGCAAACTGACCACGCGCGATCCAGGTCAGCGCGTGAATCGCGAAGTAAGCGCCCAGGCCCGAGTACACCGCATGCCCGAAACTCAGCATGCCGCTCTGACCCAGCAGCATGTTGTACGAGAGCGCGAAGATGATCATGATGCCCATCTGCGCCATCAGGCTGCGCGCAAACAGGTTCTCCAGCAGCAGCGGCAGGCACAGGAACACGAGCGCGGTGAAGCCCCACACGACCCAGCGGCCGAGGTTGATCGGGCGATAGCGAAGCACTTCGCTCATCTAGTCTTCGCGTGTGCCCATCAGGCCCTTCGGCCGGAAGATCAGGATCAGCACCAGCAACAGGAACGGCAACACAGGTGCGACCTGTGCCAGCGTGAGCTTCCACACGGCGTAGCCGAAGGTCTGCGGGTCGACCGTCGTGCCGAACCAGCGCAACAGACCGCCGATCGAGGCGTCGCTCGTCTTGCCGAACGCGTCGACCAAGCCGAGCAGCAGCGAGGCAATGAAGGCGCCACTCAGCGATCCCATGCCGCCAAACACGATCACCACGAACACGATCGCACCAACCGCTCCCGCCATTCCGGGCTCGGTCACGAAGGCATTGCCGCCAATCACACCGGCCAGACCCGCGAGCGCACAGCCGGCGCCGAACACGCCCATCAGCACACGCGGCACGTTGTGGCCGAGCGCTTCGACCTGCTGCGGGTGCGTGAGCGAGGCCTGTATCACCAGCCCGATCCGCGTGCGCGTCAGCAGCAGCCAGGTCGACACCAGCATTAGAACCGCCACCGCCATCATGAAGGCTCTGTACTTCGGGAATGTCAGGCCGAGTCGCTGCAGCCATGCGATCGGACCGTCCAGTTCTGCCGGCACCGAATAAGGCACCGCGGCGCGGCCCCAGATCACCTGTACCAGTTCGACGATGATGTAAGACAGCCCGAACGTGAACAGCAGTTCCGGCACGTGCCCCCACTTATGCACGCGGCGCAAGCCGAAGCGCTCGACCACGGCGCCAAGCACGCCGACCGCCAGCGGTGCAAGGATGAGCGCCGGCCAGAAACCGACCCACCGGCTGATCTGGTAAGCGAAGTACGCGCCGATCATGTAGAAGCTCGCGTGGGCGAAATTGAGCACGCCCATCATCGAGAAGATCAGCGTCAGTCCGGACGCGAGCATGAACAGCAGCAGCCCGTAGCTGATGCCGTTCAGCAGTTGAACCAGAAAGAAATCGAAAGTCACCGCGGCGCCACCTTAGACAAAACGGCCCGGAACAAGCCGGGCCGCCGGGGTTCGCGAACTGGACTCGTTCCCGTTTCGTCTACGGCTTCGGCGGCCGCTGCATGGTGCACGAGGTCGGCTGCGAGGCGACGTAGGTCGGAATCGCACGCACCGTCTTGAAGCCGTAACCGGTCTTCTCTGAGTCATGCTTGACCTCACCGCCCGCCTTGGTCCAGACCGAGACGAACAGCGGCTGCTGCAACTGATGGTCCGTCGCGCGCATCTCGATTTCGCCCATGATGCTTGGCATCTTCAGGCCTTCCATCGTGTAGGCGACGCGCAGCGGTTCGGCTGATTTGGCGCGCTTGATCGCCTCGGCCAGCATCGTCATCGACGTGTACGACGCCAGCGTGTACCACTCCTCGTTGTGCTTCTTCTTGAATTCCGTGTACAGATCTTCGGCCGGGTACTTCTCGATGTTCGGATGCCAATAGGACACCTGGCGCACGAGCTCGGCGCCGGCCGCGCCCATCGCAGTCGGCGTACCGATCACGCCGGCGTAATAGGTGTAGAAATTGACGTTCAGTCCCGCGTCACGTGCGGCCCGGATCAGCAGGGTCAGGTCGGTGCCCCAGTTACCGGTGATGACCGTGTCGGCGCCGGACGCACGAACCTTGGCAATGTAAGGCGAGAAATCGCGCACCTGCCCCAGCGGATGAAGATCTTCGCCGACGATCTTGATGTCGGGCCGCTTGCGGCCGAGCAGCTCCTTCGCGACGCGCGTGACTTGCTGGCCATGCGAGTAGTTCTGGTTCAGAAGGTAGACGGACTTGATTTCCGGCCGACCCTTCATGTACTCCGTGATCGCCTCCATCTTCATGTCGGTGTTGGCGTCAAAGCGGAAGTGCCAGAAGCTGCACTTGCTGTTGGTCAGATCCGGATCCACTGCCGCGTAGTTCAGGAACACGATGGCCTGGCCCGGATTGCGCTCGTTGTGCTTGGCGATCGCATCGGCAAGCGGAATCGCCACGTGCGAGCCGTTGCCCTGGGTCACGTACTGGATCTTCTGGTCGATGAGCGAGCGCAGCAGTGTCAGCGACTCCTGCGGCGATCCCTTGTTGTCGAACGGCACGATCTCGAACTTCACCCCCGGCCCGGCCAGTTCCTTCTTGTTGACGATCTCGGCCGCAAGCTGGAAGTGGCGCTGGATGTTCTGGCCAACCGCCGCAAACGGACCGGACAATGGATCCATGAAGGCGATGCGCACGGTCTGCCCGCCGCCTTTGGTCTGTGCGGTAACGCCCGTGATCGCCGTCAGCGCGAGGCCCGCGGCTGCACATTGGATGAAGATGCGACGCATCGTTTTCTCCTTGGTGAGGGAAATGTAAGTCGGTGGCTGGCGGTCGGCAGCAGGTCATGGCAGTGCGCAGCTCGATCTCGCTGCGGACTGCCGGCTGCCGATTCAGACTCCCGGCAGCTTGTAGTCCTTGAACTGTTCGCGCAACCTGTTCTTCAGCATCTTGCCGGTGGCGCCAAGCGGAATGCTGTCGACGAAAACCACATCGTCGGGTACCTGCCACTTGGCAATCTTGCCTTCATAGAACGCCAGCATCTGCTCGCGCGTGACTTCCGCGTTGGGTCTCTTGACCACGACGAGCAGCGGGCGCTCATCCCATTTCGGGTGCCGCGCCGAGATGCATGCGGCCATCGCTACCGCCGGATGCGAAACGGCGACGTTCTCGATGTCGATCGAGCTGATCCATTCACCGCCCGATTTGATCACGTCCTTGCTGCGGTCGGTGATCTGCATGTAGCCGTCAGGATCGATCGTCGATACGTCCCCGGTAGGGAACCAGCCGTCGCTCGTCAGCGGATTGCCGCCCTCGCCTTTGAAGTACTCGCGCACCACCCATGGCCCGCGTACCAGCAGATCGCCAAAGGCCTTGCCATCCCATGGCAGATCGCCGCCGTCATCGCCGACGATCTTCATGTCGACACCGAAGATCACCCGGCCCTGCTTGTACTGCACCTGCAGTCGCTCGTCCGGCGTTGCGTTGCGATGCTTCTCCTTCAATGTGCACGCGGTTCCCAGCGGGCTCATCTCGGTCATGCCCCACGCATGCAGCACCTGCACGCCGTACTTGTCCTGGAACAGCCGCAGCATCGCCGGCGGGCAGGCCGAGCCGCCGATCACGGTGCGATTCATGGTTGAGAACTTCAGGTTGTTCGCTTCGATGTAGGTCAGCAACCCCTGCCACACGGTCGGCACGCCGGCCGACACGGTGACCTTTTCGTTCTCGAACAAATCGAACAGCGATTTGCCGTCGAGCGCCGCGCCCGGAAATACCAGTTTGGCGCCGGTCATCGCGGCCACATAGGGCAGGCCCCATGCGTTGACGTGGAACATCGGCACCACCGGCAGGATTGCGTCCCGCCCCGACATGTTCAGTGCGTCGGGCAGCGCCGCGGCAAAGGTATGCAGGATCGTCGAGCGATGGCTGTACAGCACGCCCTTGGGATTGCCGGTCGTACCCGACGTGTAACACAACGATGACGCCTGGTTCTCGTCGAACTCCGGCCAATCGAACTTGTCTGAGTTCGCGTTGATCAGGTCCTCGAAGCACACCAGATCGACTTTTGATTGCGCCGGCATCCTGCTTTTGTCGATCATCGCCACATACGTACGGATCGTCTTGCAGTGCGCAGCAATCGCCTCAATGATCGGCAGGAATGTGATGTCGAAGAAAAGCACCTTGTCGTCCGCATGATTGGCGATCCAGGCGATCTGCTCCGGATGCAACCGCGGATTGATCGTGTGCAGCACGGCGCCGGCGCCCGACACCGCGAAGTACAACTCCATGTGCCGGTAGCCATTCCAGGCCAGCGTGGCCACGCGGTCGCCCATCTGCACGCCAAGGGTGCCAAGCGCATTGGCCATCTGGCGGGCTCTGCGGTGCAGGTCGCGATAGGTGTAGCGATGGATGTCGCCCTCGACCCGGCGCGACACGATCTGCGCGTCACCGTGGTGGCGGTCGGCGTGCCGGATCAGCGACGAGATCGCCAACGGCGTCGACATCATCAAACCCTTAAGCATGGTCGGTCTCCTCTTGCGTATCGTGGTCTTGTCCAGCGAGTTTACAAGCGTCCACGGCTACAATTCTGGCCCCATCGGAGTCCTCGTTGAATTTTCCCTTTCCCCCGACCGCTATCGCTTCTGCGTCCGTCAAGCGTGTGCTCGAGGACTTGCCATGGGACAACCGCTTCGCTCGCCTGCCACAGCAGTTCCATACGCGACTGGCCCCGACCCCGATTGCGGAGCCGTATCTGATGGGGTTCTCCCGACTGGCTGCGGAACTGATCGGGCTCGATCCCGCGCAGGCGCAGCGGCGCGAATTCATTGAGGCATTCGCCGGCAATCGCCTGCCGCCCGGCACTGATCCGCTGGCCGCCGTGTACTCGGGCCACCAGTTTGGCGTCTACGTGCCGCAATTGGGCGACGGGCGCGCGATCCTTCTGGGCAGCGTGAAAGGGGCTGACGGCCGCGCCTGGGAGCTGCAACTCAAGGGGGCCGGCAAGACGCCCTACTCCCGCATGGGCGACGGTCGCGCGGTGCTGCGCTCGTCGATCCGCGAGTTTCTTTGCTCCGAGGCGATGCATGGCCTTGGCATCCCGACCACACGTGCGCTGACTGTGGTGGGCGCCGATGAGCCGGTGTTCCGCGAGACGGTCGAAACCGCGGCGGTTCTCACGCGCATGTCGGAGAGCTTCGTGCGCTTCGGCTCCTTCGAGTTCTTCTACTGGCGCAACCTCCATGAAGACCTGCGCCTGCTCGCCGACCATGTGATCGACGCGTTCTACCCGGCCTGCCGCGACGCGCCGCAGCCGTATCTCGCATTGCTCGCTGAAGTCACCCGTCGCACCGCGCGACTGATCGCGCAGTGGCAGGCCGTGGGCTTCTGCCATGGCGTGATGAACAGCGACAACATGTCGATCCTCGGACTGACGATCGATTATGGCCCGTTCCAGTTCATGGACGGCTTCAACGCGGCGCATGTCTGCAACCACTCCGACGACCACGGTCGTTACGCGTACAACATGCAGCCGCAGATCGGGCAATGGAATCTGTACTGCCTAGGGCAGGCGCTGATTCCGCTGACGAACGATGTCGAAGCCACGCAGGCCGTGATCGAGATTTACAAGCACGAGTTCGCGCAGGCGATGGAGGAACTCTTTCACGCCAAGCTCGGTCTGGCTTCGACCCAGGATGGCGACGACGGACTGATCGAACGATTGATCGTGCTGCTGGACGAAGGCCGCGCCGACTGGACGATCTTCTGGCGCTCGCTGTCCCACCTGCGCGTCGATCCGCGGGCCGCGCAGGATGATGCCCCGGTCCGGGATCTATTCGTCGATCGAACCGCGTTCGACGCGTGGGCCGCCGACTATCGCGCGCGCCTGAAGCGCGAAGACAGCCACGACGCGGAGCGCGCCGCACGCATGAACCGCGGCAATCCGAAGTACGTGCTGCGCAACTACCTGGCCGAAATTGCGATCCGCAAGGCGCAGGGCGATGGTGGGGCACGCGATTTCAGCGAAGTCGATCGCCTGCTGCGCGTGCTGCAGCGGCCGTTCGACGACCAACCCGAGTCCGAGCCGTATTCGGCAGCGCCGCCAGACTGGGCCGGTGGTCTGCACTTGTCGTGCTCGTCGTGACACCCACCCTGAAAGCTGCCGCGTGAAGTTCCTCTTCGATCTCTTTCCGATCATCCTGTTCTTCATCGCCTACAAGCTGGGCACGTCGTTTCCGACCCAGGCCGCGGCTCTGGCAAGCAGTTATCTCGGCGTTTTCGTCGCCGACGGTGCAGTCCCCGCGGACCAGGCGCCCATCCTGCTGGCCACCGCCATCGCGATCGTCGCATCGCTGGCACAGGTGGGCTGGTTGATCGCGCGCGGCCGCAAAGTCGACGCGATGCTATGGCTGAGTGTGGCCGTGATCATCGTGTTTGGCGGCGCCACCATCTGGCTGCACGATGAAACCTTCATCAAGTGGAAGCCGACCATCCTGTACGCGCTGTTCGCGGTGATCCTGGTCGCGGGGCGGCTCTTCTGGAGACGCAACTTCATTCAGTCGTTGCTCGGCCAGCAGATCGATCTGCCGGCACCGGTGTGGGAGAAGCTGATGTGGACGTGGGTTGCGTTCTTCACCGTCGTCGGCGTGCTCAACCTCTGGGTCGCATTCAATTTTCCGACCGACACCTGGGTCAACTTCAAGCTGTTTGGATTGATGGGCCTGACGCTGGTGTTCACGCTCGGCGTGGGCTTCTGGCTGTCGCGTCATATCAAGGAAGCGCCGGATGCCTGAAGCGACGATCGAAAAGATCCAGCTACGCCTCGCGGCGCTTGCGCCGCTCGAAATCGTGATCAACGATGAGAGTGCACTGCATGCGGGACACGAAGGCGCCAAGAGCGGGGGCGGCCACTACCGCATGCGAATGGTGAGCGAACGGTTCAGCGGTTTGCCGCGAATGGCGCGGCACCGCCTCGTGTATGATGCCTTGCATGATCTCATGCAGCGCGAAATTCATGCGCTGTCGATGACCCTGCTGGCGCCGGACGAGTGACAGCGCGCCGCTTCTTCTTCAACTTCTCGGAATCCAAAGACATGTTGCGAATTCTTGCGTTCACGGCATTTTCCAGCTTGTTTGCGAGTGTCGCGCTCGCGCAGAACATCTCCGTCGTCAACAACAAGCCCATTCCCAAGTCGCGTGAAGACGCCTGGGTACAGCAGTTCATCCAGCAGGGACAGAAAGATTCACCCGAACTGCGCAAGCGCATCAAGGACGAACTGATCCAGCGCGAGATCGTGCTGCAGGAAGCCATCAAGCGCGGCATCCCCGAGCGCGCAGATGTCAAGTTCCAGCTCGAGCTGCAACGGCAGAACGTCGTTGCGCAGGCGCTGCTGCGCGACGAACTGAGCAAGAACCCGATTACCGACGCGCAGGTGCAGGCCGAGTACGACAAGCAGAAGGCGGCCCAGGGCGGCAAGGAATACCGCGCGCGCCACATCCTGGTCGAGAAGGAAGACGAAGCCAAGGACATCATCGCCCAGCTGGGCAAGGGTGCGAAATTCGAGGAACTGGCCAAGAAATCGAAGGACACCGGCTCCGCAGCCAAGGGCGGCGACCTCGACTGGGCTGGCCCCGACGCCTACGTCCCGCCGTTTTCTGCGGCGATGACCAAGCTGGAAAAAGGCAAATACACAGACGCGCCCGTGCAGTCGCAGTTCGGCTGGCACGTGATCCGTCTTGACGACGTGCGCGACACGCAGTTCCCGCCGCTGGCACAGGTGCAGAACCAGGTGCGCGAGGCTTTGCAGCAGCAGCGCATCCAAGGCTTCATGGAGGGCCTGCGCAGCAAGGCAAAGATCCAGTAGGCGAACTGCTTCGACAATCGATGGAATAAAAAAGGGGCGCCGCGGGCGTCCCTTTGCTTTGTGGAGTCGTCTGGATAATCTACGAACGTCATCACGAGCCGCTGGCGCCGCCCGCGGTCTTTGTGCGGCGCCTCGTGACAATGGCGCTCGTGGCAGGTGCGCTGCTTGCGATGGCGCTTGCGATCGGCGTGCTCGGCTATCGCGTGCTTGCGCACATGCGCTGGATCGACGCGCTGCTGAATGCCGCGATGATCCTGGGTGGCATGGGGCCAGTCGATCCACTGCCCGGCGACAAAGCCAAACTCTTCGCGTCTGCGTATGCGCTGTTCGCCGGCGTGGTGTTCCTGGTTTCGATCGGCGTGCTGGTGTCACCGCTCGTGCACCGGGCGCTACATCGGTTTCATCTGGATGAACGAGACATGGAAGCGCCCGGCCGAAGCACGCCTCAACGCTGAACGAGATCCGCCCCCAGTCAGCTGTCGCGCAGACCAAAGCGGTCGAGTCATTCCAGAACAGGGCAGATTGAGTCTGCCGTCGCTCCTCCCCGCCAGCCGTTCCTTGCGCTCCCGCTCTACGCCCGAGCCTCCAGGGCGTTCCAGATGACGGCAGCGACAATGCTCCAGGCGCCAGGCGCCTGGTCGATTCTTTCGCTGATCAGCTCGGGGACGGTCGACTGTGACACGACGCCGGTGTCGTCATATCGAAAACGGGCGATCGTCGTCTGCTCGGTCGCGCCGGCGGAGTCCATCCGTCTGCACTCGACTTCTGCGTGGGGAGGCTGACTATTGGCATCGAGAAGAAGTACAAACTCGACTCGCGATCCACTATGCACCACCACGAAACGGTCGGCTTTGGGATCGTGGGCGACACGCAGCCCGCGCAGCAGCGGTCGCCCATCACCCGCTTGTTCGGCCAGCTTCGCAAACGACCGGAACAAGCCGCGCATCGCGGA
>Ga0209683_10000142_pt1 | contig 27588 bp, 25 predicted proteins | sample DOMMetBare2Fresh_FD_187474 | JGI IMG/M metagenome (GOLD analysis project Ga0209683, IMG submission 187474) | Wetland sediment microbial communities from St. Louis River estuary, USA, under dissolved organic matter induced mercury methylation -... | ecosystem: Environmental > Aquatic >... | reverse complement strand
CGGCATCATCGGCTTCTCGGTCTGGGGCTTCGCGCCGAGCGCTCTGGTCTTTTGGCTCGGCATTCCGCTTCTGTCGTTGTGGGGGCTCGCGAACGCGGCATCGCTTGGCCTGATGAGCCGCCGCGTCGGGGCGAACGAGCAGGGCCAGCTACAGGGCGCGAACTCAAGTCTGATGGGGATCGCCAACCTGTTCGGCCCTGGTCTGTTCACGCAGGTGTTTGCGCTCTTCATCGGCGCGGGCGCCGCCTGGCATCTGCCGGGCGCGCCGTTCCTCCTGTCCGCGCTGCTGCTGGTGCTTGCGGCCGTGGTTGCGACCGCCGCGACCCGGCAGCATCGGATCACTGAGGCGAGGACTCACACATGATTGTCGATTCACAAGTCCATCTCTGGGCGCCGGAAACGCCCGACCGGCCATGGATTCCGGGCGGACAGCAGCGCGCGCATCTGCCCGAGCCGCTGACCTATCAGAAGTTCCTGCCGATGATGGACGAGGCAGGCGTTGATCGCGCCATCATCGTTCCGCCGACCTGGCCCGGCGACAACAACGACCACGCGCTGGAGGCGACCGTGCGCCATCCCGGACGCTTCGCCATCATGGGCCGCTTCCCGGTCGAGCGCTCCGACATGTCGCGCCTGCTGCCAGGATGGAAGAGCCAGAAGGGGATGCTCGGGATCCGGGTTGCGTTCAATCACGAGAAGGCGCGCTGGATCGTCGACGGGACGGCCGACTGGTTCTGGCCGGCGGCACAGGAGCACGATATCCCGCTGATGATCTTCGCGCCGGACTCGCCTGATGCGATCGGGCGCATCGCGCAGAGCCATCCGAAGCTGCGATTGATCGTCGACCACATGGGACTGGCGACGCGCGGGCCCGAAGCCTCGCGCATTCGCGAGCGGATCGCGCTGATCGCGCCGTTTGCCAAGTATGAGAACGTCGCGGTCAAGCTCTCCGCGATACCGGGATTTTCGGACGAGCCCTACCCGTATCGCGACATGACCGAGCATCTGCAAAAGCTGGTCGAGGCTTTCGGCCCGCGCCGGTGTTTCTGGGGCACGGACCTCACGCATCAGCGCGGCAAGGTCCCTTATCGGCAATACGTGACGCACTTCACCGAGGAGCTCGACTTCCTCTCGGACGACGACCGGCGATGGATCATGGGCGACGCGCTGCAGGATTTCCTGGGTTGGAAACGGGAGCCGGCGGCTGCGGGGTGAGCAGCTTGCCGAGCGGGACATCGTAGGTCTTGCCGGTTTGCTGAAATGCGGGCAGGCACAGCGCGACAATCTTCTCTCCGACCACGTCGGGCGGCTTGAGCGACATCGGGTCTTCGCCCGGCAGGGCGGCGGCGCGCATGCGTGTGCGCGTCGGGCCCGGGCTGAGCAGGTTGACCCGCACATTGGTGGAAGCGGTCTCGGCCGCATAGGTGCGCGCCAGCGCATCGAGCGCGGCCTTCGAGACTGCGTAGGGGCCCCAATAGGCGCGCGGGTTCGCGCCGACACCCGAGGTGACAAACACGACGCGCCCGGCCTCCGCCTGCCGCAGCAGCGGATCCATGCAGCGGATCAGATGCCAGTTGGCGGTGACGTTGACCGCGATCGCCTCGTCCCAGGCCGCAGGCTCGACATGGCCGAGCGGAGAGAGCGGGCCGAGCACGCCGGCATTGCCGATCAGGATGTCGAGCCGTTGATAGCGCTCGTTGAGCGCGGCGCCAAGCCGCGCGATGCCGTCGTGGTCCTTGAGGTCGAGCGGGACGAGCGTGGCGGAGCCGCCCGCCGTGCGGATGGCGTCGTCGAGCTCTTCGAGGCCGCCGACGGTGCGCGCGAGCGCGACCACGTGCGCGCCTGCGCGCGCGAGCGCCAGCGCCGCCGCATAGCCGATGCCGCGCGAGGCGCCGGTGACGAGGGCGATCTTGTTGGCGAGGTGAGGGGTTGTTGTCGGCATATTACCAGATGAGCGTCCGGATGTGGTTGATGTCGATGGTGTCCATATCCGAGTCGAAGAGGATGTAGGACAGTCGCAAATCGTCCGTGATGATCAGGGCGTTCTGTTTGCAGCCATATTGCGACTGCACGATCGGTCAGGCCGCATCGCGGGCCGCGTCGTGCGTCCAGTGCGATCGTCAGCCCGCTTCCGCCAGCAGCGACAATTGCCGGGGCGACGCCGCCTCGTCGGCGCGGTCGGTGAGCGCAGTCGGGTAGTCGCCGGTAAAGCAGTGGTCGGTGAACTGCGGCCGCACCGGGTCGCGCCGCTCGATGCCCATGGCGCGGTAGATGCCGTCGACCGACAGGAAGGCGAGCGAATCCGCGCCGATGAACGTGCGCATGCCTTCGAGATCGTGGGTAGCCGCCAGGAGCTTGTCGCGCTCGGGCGTGTCGATGCCGTAATAGTCGGAGTGCGTGATCGGGGGGCTCGCGATGCGCATGTGCACTTCGGCGGCGCCCGCCTCGCGCATCATCGCCACGATCTTGACCGAGGTGGTGCCGCGCACGAGCGAGTCGTCGATCAGCACGATGCGCTTGCCGGCGACCACCGCGCGATTGGCCGAATGCTTCATGCGCACGCCGATCTCGCGGATCGACTGGGTCGGCTGGATAAAGGTGCGGCCGACATAGTGGTTGCGGATGATGCCAAGCTCGTAGGGGATGCCCGATTGCTGCGCGTAGCCGATCGCGGCGGGAACGCCGGAATCCGGCACCGGCACGATCACGTCTGCCGCGGCTGGCGCCTCGCGTGCAAGCTCCGCGCCCATCGTCTTGCGGACGTCGTAGACATGGCGGCCGCCCACGATCGAATCCGGGCGTGCGAAATAGATGTACTCGAAGATGCACGGCCGCGCTGCCATCGGCGGGAACGGCTTGTGAGAATGCACGCCGTCCTCGTCGAATACGGTCACTTCGCCGTTCTCGATGTCGCGCACGTATTTGGCGCCGATGATGTCGAGCGCGCAGGTCTCCGAGGCGAGGATCGGGCAGCCGTCGAGCCGGCCCAGCACCAGCGGACGGATGCCGAGCGGATCGCGGGCGCCGATCAGCTTCTTGTTGGTGAGCCCGACGAAGGCGTAGGCGCCCTCAAGCGCACGCAGGCCTTCGATAAAGCGGTCGATGAAGCGGTTGCGCCTGGCGCGCGCGACCAGATGCAGGATCACCTCGGTGTCGGTGGTCGACTGCATCAGTGCGCCGTCGCGCACCAACTGGCGGCGCAGCGTGAGCCCGTTGGTGAGATTGCCGTTGTGGCCGATCGCGAAGCCGCCGCCGTCAAGCTCGGCGAACAGCGGCTGGACGTTGCGCAGGATGGTCTCGCCGGTGGTCGAATAGCGCACATGCCCGACCGCCATCGTGCCGGGCAGGCGGTCGATCACTTCGCGGCGGGAGAAGCTCTCGCCGACGAGGCCCATGCGGCGCTCGGAGTGGAAGCGTTTGCCGTCGAAGGAGACGATGCCGGCGGCTTCCTGGCCGCGATGCTGGAGCGCGTGCAGTCCGAGCGCCGTGATCGCCGCGGCATCCGGGTGGCCGAACACGCCGAATACGCCACACTCCTCACGCAGCCGGTCGTCCTCGAGAAGGCCGTCTGCATTTGGAGCTTCGATCATTTCGCTCATCTGGCCTCCCAGTGGTGTCTCGGGGACATGCGTCAGCGCGCGGCGGTGTTGCCTTGAATCAGCCTCTGCATCTCAACTCGGTCGGACGGTCGGTACGTGGCCTCTCGCGTGGTGCCGCCAAGGCTGCCGTCGCCAAGGCTGCCGCGCTGCTCAGGCTGGGCGTCCGGCGGCTCGCCTTCCTCGGGCTTGGGCCGCTTCAGCCTCTTCAAGATGGTGTTCTCCGGGTCTTCCGGCAACATCGACATCAGCCAGTCGCCGGTCGACTGCAGGACGACCTTGGACTTGGCGTTGGCGACCCAGCTGGGCTGGGTGCGCGGCGGAACGAGCCAGGCGAAGAACAGGAAGGCGACCACCACGATGAGCAGGCCGCGGCCGAGACCGAACAGGAAGCCGAGCGTGCGGTCGAGCGCGCCGACGCGGCTGTCGAGCACCATGTCGGAGAAGCGCACCGTGACGATGGACACGATGATCAGCGTCAGCAGGAATGTGCCGCCGATCACGACGCCGGCCGCCACGATGTCGTTGTTGAAGTAGGTCTTGGCCGTCGGCAGCAGCTTGGCATAGGCATAAAGAGTGGCGCCGGCAGCGATCACCCAAGCGGCGATCGACAGGATTTCGCGCATGAAGCCGCGGATCATGGCAAGCAGCGCCGAGACCAGCATGACACCGAGCAGAATGAAGTCGAGGATGGTGATGGGCATGACGAACTTCAGGTCCTCTGCACGCGGGTGCCCCTCGCCACGTCGAATCGCCGGATGCCGGCCAGGAAAGCTGACCCGCCCCGCGGCTCGCCTGCAAGGGGCCGCCAACCGTCGCCCCAACTATTTAATTTTCCTACCCTATTTCTCCCTGAAGGGGCAGGAAAGGACGGCCACCCCGCCGTCGGTTGCTGTATAGCCGGACGCGGGTGCGTCGTCATCCGTCTTGTGGGTCCTCCCAACCCTCAGTCAGCCTTTGCCCGCCGCCCGGTGCCCGCCGCCCGTTCTGTTGTGGTCGGGTGCCGCGCGCCGCGATATCGGCGACCAGGCTCGACAGTCCCGCGATGCCTTCGAGGGTGAGCCCGCTGTCGCTCTCCGAGCGCGCGGCTTCCGGGATGACGGCGCGGCCGAAGCCGAGCTTCTTGGCCTCCTTGAGCCGGGCTGCGGCCTGCGCCACCGGCCGCACGGCGCCCGAGAGCGAGATTTCGCCGAAGTAGACCGCGTCGGCTGGCAAGGGCGCGTTGGCGAGCGACGACACGAGCGCGGCGGCTGCGGCGAGGTCGGCCGCCGGCTCATGGATGCGCAGGCCGCCGGCGACGTTGAGATAGACGTCGTGGCCTGAGAGGCGCACACCGCAATGGGCCTCCAGCACCGCGAGCACCATCGAGAGCCGGCTCTGGTCCCAGCCGACCACGGCGCGCCGCGGCGTGCCGAGCGAGGTCGGCGCCACCAGCGCCTGGATTTCAACGAGCAACGGGCGGGTGCCCTCGATGCCGGCAAAGACCGCGGTGCCGGGTGAGCCAAGATCGCGCTCGGAGAGAAACAGCGCGGATGGATTGGCGACTTCGCGCAAGCCTTCGCCGGTCATCTCGAATACGCCGATCTCGTCGGTCGGTCCGAAGCGGTTCTTGACCGCGCGCAGGATGCGGAAGTGATGCGAGCCCTCGCCCTCGAACGAGAGCACCGCGTCGACCATGTGCTCGACCACGCGCGGGCCGGCGATCTGGCCGTCCTTGGTGACGTGGCCGACCAGGATGATGGCTGAGCCCGAGCGCTTGGCGAAACGGATCAGCGCCTGCGCCGAGGCGCGCACCTGGGTGACCGTGCCGGGTGCGGAATCCACCGCGTCGGTCCACATGGTTTGGATCGAGTCGATGATCACGAGGCGCGGCACCGACCGGTCGCCGAGCGTCGCGAGAATGTCTTCCACCGAGGTTTCGGACGCGAGCTCGACCGGCGCGCCCGCAAGGCCGAGCCGCTCGGCGCGCAGCCGCACCTGCGCCACCGCTTCCTCGCCCGAAATGTAGACCGCGCGATGGCCCGCGCGTGCGAGCGTGGCCGCGACCTGGATCAGCAACGTCGACTTGCCGATGCCGGGATCGCCGCCCAGCAGCAGCACCGAGCCGCGCACGAAGCCGCCGCCGGTGACGCGATCGAATTCGGCAATGCTCGAAGCGAGCCGTGGCGCGTCGTTGCTTTCCCCGCCGAGCGGCTCGAGCGCGAACGGCCGACCCTTGCGCGGCGCCCGCCCGGGCATCGGCGGACGCGCGGTCGCCGAGGATTCCTCCACGATCGTGTTCCACTCGCCGCAGCCGTCGCACTTGCCCTGCCAGCGCCCGTAGGCGGCGCCGCAGTTCTGGCAGATGAAGCTTTGCTCTCGGCGGGCCATGGCGGTTTGCAGTCCGGCGCGAGAGGAGAATCGCGTCGCCAGACTCTACGCGCCTTTGTAGACGCGATGGTAGCGCTTCCCGAGGCTCGTCAGCACCTCGTAGCCGATGGTGCCGGCGGCAGCGCCCAGTTCGTCGACGCTGATGCCGCCACCGATCAGCGTGGCGAAGTCGCCGCGGCGAGCGATGCCATCGGGCAGGTCGGTGACGTCGATGGCCAACAGATCCATGGACACCCGACCGATGACCGGACAGCGCTTACCGGCGACGATCGCCTCGGCGCCCGGCTTACCCTTGGTGGCGCCGGCCGCACGCGCATAGCCGTCGGCGTATCCGACCGCCACGATGGCGAGGCGGCTCGGCCGCGCCGTGGTGAAGGCTGCGCCATAGCCCACGCTCTCGCCCTTGCCGACGTGGCGCACCTGAATGATGCGGCCCTTGAGCTCGACCACCGGCCGCATCGGGTTCACGCGGCCCGGCGTCGGATTGACGCCATAAAGTGCGGCGCCCGGGCGTACCAAGTCGCAATGGACGGTGCCGCCGAGAAAGATGCCGGACGAATTGGCGAGCGAGGAGGGGATGCCGCGATAGAGAATGCGCAACTCGCGGAACAGCCGGATCTGCTTGTCGTTCAGCGGATGGTCGGGCGTGTCGGCGCAGGCAAAATGGCTCATCAACAGCGTGAAGCCATGCGTCTCCGATTTGGCGCGTGCAGCGATCGCTACGCCTTCCTCGACCGTAAGCCCGAGCCGATTCATCCCGGTGTCGATATGCAGCGCGGCGCCGCCTTGCCACCCGGTCGCCGACACGAACGCATCCCACTCGGCGAGCTCGGTCGGGCTGTTGATGACCGGGCGCAGGTTGGCGTCGGCAAGTGCCGGGCCCGTGCTCGGCATGACCCCATCCAGCACATAAACGGTGGCATCGGATGCGATCGCCCGCACGCTCCGGCCTTCGGCAATGTCGGCGACAAAGAAAGTCCGGCAGCCGGCTTTGTACAGCTTGATGGTAACCGGTTCGAGGCCGCAGCCGTAGCCGTCGCCCTTGACCACGGCGGCGCACTCGACCGGCACGGTCATGCCGGCCAGCCGCCTCCAGTTGGCCTCGATCGCGTTGAGATCGATCGTCAGCACGCCGCCCGCGATGCCTGCGTCGGGCTCGGCGGGCGGGCTTGTGGGCTGCAGGGTTGGTTCCAGAAGCGACATGACGTGGTTATGACCGGCCTGGAGCCGGCAGTAAAGCGTTGTGGATATTGGCTTGTCTTGCCGCCAGCGCCGCGAGCTTATCGGGTGCTTGGCCTCCGGTTGGCGGATGATCTCCTTTCTGCGATCAGACTAAGACGCTTTTGCGGTCAGGTGGCCCAGGGATCGAGGACGCCAAGGCCAAACACGGCGAAGTCGCGGACGTTGCGCGTGGCATGAGCGAACGGATCAGCGCGCCTCGATCCGCGCTGCGGCAGCGTAAGGTCTTCGCCCCGGGGGGCGCTCTCGACCAGCGAGGTGCCGAGATCACTCGCCGGCAGAGCGGCATCTTGAACGGTCCAGGTGTCGGCCATGGGTGTGCGCCGTGACAAGGCGGCGCTTTCCAGTGGGTGCAAGTCCCACCCGGTAACCGCTCCAGCCGGAAGCAACCGGAGCAGTCATGGAGGTAACGAAGTGGCTGAAGCCTTCGGATAGCGTGTCACGAAATACGGTGACAGCGCGAGTGTGCAGGCCGTAACGCGAGTGAACGCCGAGCAAGCCTCGAAAAGGACGATGCGCAGGCCGACCCGATAACCCTTTCGGGGAAGGCTGATACGGCTGGGATGAATGAGCGAAGGTACGCCCAGCCGCTGCGCCGGGGTAGTGGCGACAGCATGTACACAAGGAAAGCGTACGCAACACGGGAAGCCCCAAGGCGTGGTCAGGGATGACCAACCGAACGCCCGCGAGGGACAGGCCGGGCGCCCTGGGGTGGCGGAGAGGTTCGTTATACCGCTGAAGCCGGGTAATGCCGGTGGAGGGAAGGGACCTCAGTTTCAAGACGAACGCAATACGTAGTGAGGGACCTGGAGATTGGGCAACCTATCAACTCCGAAGAGTGTTCAGAAACTGCAGATGGCGTTGCACGCGAAAGCGAAGGCAGAAGCCGGCTATCGTTTCTACGCCCTGTACGACAAGATCAGCCGAGAGGACATCCTGGCTCATGCCTATGCCCAGTGCCGCTCCAACAAGGGCGCGCCGGGTGTGGATGGTCAGAACTTCGCGGACATTGAGGCGTATGGGGTGCAACGGTGGCTCGGCGAACTGGCGCTTGCGCTCAGGCAGGAGACTTACCGACCGGACCCCATCAGAAGAGTGTTCATCCCAAAGGCCAACGGCAAACTCAGGCCGCTGGGCATCTCGACCTTGCGGGATCGAGTCTGCATGACAGCAGCGATGCTGGTGCTGGAACCGATCTTCGAAGCCGATCTTCCACCAGAGCAGTATGCCTACCGTCCCGGGCGCAACGCCCAACAGGCGGTGGTCGAGGTGGATAGGCTGGTGGTTCGTGGCCACCCGGAAGTCGTTGACGCCGACCTCGCGGACTACTTCGGGAGCATTCCGCATGCCGAGCTACTGAAGTCGGTAGCGCGCCGTATTGTTGATCGGCGCGTGCTGCATCTAATCAAGATGTGGCTGGATTGCCCCGTGGAAGAAACCGACGATCGAGGAAGGACGACACGCACGACCGAGGCCCGGGACAACCGGCGCGGCATTCCGCAAGGTTCACCCATCTCACCATTGCTGGCGAATCTCTACATGCGCCGGTTCGTGCTGGGATGGAAGATGCTCGGGCTGGAGCGAAGCCTCGGCTCTCGTATCGTGACCTACGCCGACGATCTCGTGATCCTGTGCCGGAGGGGCAAAGCCGAAGAGGCATTGCAGCGACTGCGCGAGATCATGGGTAAGCTGAAGCTCACGGTCAACGAGGAGAAGACACGCATCTGCAAGGTACCGGAAGGGCAGTTTGACTTCCTGGGATACACGTTTGGGCGGATGTATTCGGCGAGAACCGGAAAGGCGTATCTGGGGTACCGGCCATCGAAGAAGAGCATCAAGCGCATGGTCGAGAACGTTCACGCGCTGACGACCCGATCGGGGACCTGGCAAGAGACCACAGAGCAGGTGAACAAGTTGAACCGCACGCTACGCGGATGGGCAAACTACTTCGAAGTAGGCACCGTCACCAAAGCGTACCGGGTGATCGACAATTACACCGCTGTGCGGTTGCGCCGGTGGTTGCGCATCAAGCACAAGGTCAGGCGACGCAGGGGCGGGACCTATCCACTCTCGCACCTCTACGGGCACTTCGGGCTCGTACGCCTGTGCCGGCTTGGGCACGACGTGCCGTGGGTGAAGGCGTGAAGTCTGGTCCGAGAGCCGGATGCGGGAGATCTGCATGTCCGGTTCGATGAGCGGGATGTGGAAACGGAAGTCATGGGTGAACCACTAAGGCACCGCCAAACGAAAGAGGCGGCAACAGATATGTTCAGCCTAAAGCCACCGCGTCACATTCCGACTCTACCGCGTCGGTTGCGCGATGTCCGTGGATCGTCCGGTTAACCCCCACCTGCGACCGTGCTGACCTACGCGCCGCGCCAAAAAACCGGGCTACTCAGCCTTCGCGCCCGAGATGCGAACCACCTCGCGCCAGATCGCGCGCTCCTTGGCGGCGTGCGCAAGGGCTGCTTCTGGCGTGCTGGAGAGGATCTTCGCTCCGGCGGCGAGGAAGCGCGCTTTCATCGCCGGATCGGCGGCGATGTCCTTGATGGCGGCGGAGAACCTGTCGATCACCGGGCGTGGCGTGCCGTTTGGCACCACGAACGCCGCCCACGAGGTGACCACGAAATCGGAGAGGCCCGACTCGGCCATGGTCGGCACGCTCGGCAATGTGGGCCACCGTTCGGCCGACGTCACGGCGAGCGGACGCATCTGTCCGCCCTCAATTATGGAGATGTAGGAGGCGAGGTTGTCGATCGCAAACGTCACGTCGCCGGTCAGCATGGCCGGGATGGTTTGCGCCGCGCCGCGGAAGGGCACGTGCACCGCCTTGATGCCGGTGCGGGTGGCAAACAGCGCCGCGGAGAGATGCGGGGAGGTGCCGACGCCGGGGGTGCCGTAGGTCACGCCGTCGGGACGCGCCTTCGCCCAGGCGATGAACTCGGCCATCGTTTTTGCCGGCACGTGCTGGCTCGCGACCACCGCGACGTTGGGTAGCTCGTAGGTCAGCGCGACCGGAACGATGTCGCGCTCCGGATCAAACGGCATGCGCGCATAGAGAAACTGATTGATCGCGAAATGACCGATGGTCGCGGCGCCGACAGTGTAGCCGTCGGCCGCGCTCTTGGCGACGATGTCGATGCCGATGTTGCCGCCGGCACCGGGCCGGTTCTCGATCACGAAGGGCTGCCCGAAGCGCTCTTTCAGGCTGTCGGCATAAATGCGCGAGAGCACGTCGGTCGAGCCGCCCGCCGGATAAGGCACAATGATCCGCACCGGGCGGTCGGGCCAGTTGCTGGCTTGCGCCGCAACGCGGCGGGATCTGAGCGCGACGGTCGCGGCAGTGCCGCCGATCAAGGCGCGGCGCGTGAGCAAACGGCGATGACCGATCATGGCGGCAACCTCGCAGTCAACGAACCAACTTTTGTGACGCTAGCGCATCTAAGGTCCGCCGTCAGCGGCCAGGCGAGTGAAATGCCCGATGTGCGTCATCAGTCCCGAGCTTGACGGGCCACATCTTGTGGCCGCAGCAGCACGCTCGCCGACGCCGCGAACATCAGGGCAAAGCCGACGATGTCGGCGAGCGTCGGCCGCTCGCCAAGCATCACCATCGAGGACATGACCCCGATGACGGGCGAGCTGAGGATGCCAAGCGAAGCGACCGTGGCGGGAAGCCGGCGCACGATGTCGAACCACAGGAAATAGGAAATGCCGGAGCCGATCACGCCGCTGAAGATCATCGCCAGGATGGCGTTGCGATGCGCCTGTGCGAACTGCGGCGATCCTTCGACGAAGGGGAGGATGGCCCCGATCACGATGACCCCGATCACGAGTTGCCAGACTGCGGCGACCATCGGGTCGCCATCGATCTTCGCCCACTTGAGATAGACGGTGCCGGCGGCCCAGCCGACCGCGGCGCCGATCGCAAGCAGGATCCCGGTCGGGATGCCGAGCGTCGCGAGCGGATAGATCAGAACGGTCATTCCGCCGATGCACAGCGCGAGCGCAAGCGCGCGTGGGGCGGTCAGCCGCTCGCCCAGGATCGGCAGCGCCATCAGGGTTGCCCAGATCGGCATGGTGTAGACCACGATCGCGACCCGCGAGGTGGCGGCGCTCATCTGCGCAAACGGCGTGAATACGCTGAACGCCACGATGTTGAAGAGTGAGGCGGCGCACAAGTGTGCGAGCGCCGGAAGGGGGGAATGCGCAGGCTGCGGCCCTGCAGCAGCGAGAGCAACGTCAGGGTGACCGCGCCGAGCATGAGGCTTGCCACCCGCATGCTGAACGGCGGGATCTCATCGAGCGCGATCTTCATCATCGGCCAGGTCGTCCCCCATCCGAGGCAGAGGAGGACGAGAAAGATGCGCGCCTTGGTCGCGTCCGTGACGCCGCGAGTGCGTGCGGGCAGATCGGCTTTACCTTCGGGTGGCGGCATGGGGAGGGCCGGGGCGGTGGCGGCCCGATCGGCCGATAACGTCTTTCTACCGTGCTGTGAGATGGTGACAACAGACGCCTGAGCGAGGGAGACATGCACGCCGCGAGAAGGGTACGCGTGCCAGTTGAGGCCATAATGCAGCCGTGCGACAAGGCTCCCGTGTCACGTACCGGAGTTTGCCGAATGAAATTCGGACTTTTCGGCGGGGCCAAGTCGGGCGGCGAGGCCTCTTCCGACAGCCAGAGCTACCACAAGTTCATCGACTACGTTCTCGCTGCCGAGGAGCTTGGCTACGAGAGCCTGTTCGTGGTCGAACACCATTTCACCGGCAATAGCCAAGTCTCGGCGTCGCTTAATCTGTTGAGCTTCATTGCGGGACGAACGCAAAGGATGCGGCTGGGCACGGCCGTGGTGGTGCTGCCCTGGCACCATCCGGTGCTGCTCGCCGAACAAGTCGCCACCCTTGATCTTCTTTCGGGCGGTCGCTTCGATTTCGGCGTCGGCAAAGGCTACCGCGATTCCGAGTTCGAGAGCTTCTGCATCCCCAAGGCGGAGGCGACCGAGCGCTTCGATGAGTGCATGGCGATCCTGCGCCAGGCCTGGACCACGCCCGGCCGGTTCTCGCACCAGGGCAAGCACTGGAATTACCGCAATATCGTGGTCGAGCCGCGGCCGTTGCAGCAGCCGCATCCCCCGTTCTGGATGGGGGCGGGAAGTCCCGAAGGGATCCGCCGCGCCGGGCAAGACGGCTACAATCTCCTGCTTGACCAGATCGCGCCGATCGAGCTGACGATCGAGCGGGTGGCGACCTACCGAGCCGAGATCGAACGGCAGGGACAACGCTTTGACGGCATGCGGGTGGGTGTCACGCGCGCCGTGCAGATCGTGCGCAACGAAGAGGAGCGCCGGAACGCCTTCGCGCTCCGCCGCAAGACGCTCTCGGCCATCGGCGCGCTCGCGCGCGGTCCTGGCGCAGAGCGCTATCAGAATGCCCAGAGCTTCGCGGATGCCGACCTTGCGGCCGAGAATGCCGCGCTGATCGGTACGCCGGAAGAGATCGTCGGACAGCTGCGCCAGCTCGAGCGCGGTGGCGTGGCATACGTGCTCCTGATCGATTCATCAGGATCGCAGCACACGCTCCGGACCTTCGCCAACGAGATCATGCCGGAGTTCAGCGCCGAGGCGGACATAGCCGCTGCAGTGCACCCTGACGGATGAGACGCTGACCGATCAGGCGCTGCGCTGCCCGGCCTCGAGCGCGCGCGCCGCCGCGCGCCGCCACACCAGGAAAGTGGCGACCGCGAGCACGACCACGGTGCCCTGCGCCATCAGCGCTTCCCAGGTGGGATTGAAGCCAATCGTCGTCAGCCAGGTTGCGCTCGCCACCGGATCATACGGAACCAGGAGCTGTTCCTGCATTTCCTGGATGGCGGCTCCGATGAACCGCAGCGCCATCACGAATAGAAACGCCGAGGTCACGATGAACAGTGGCCGCAAGGGCAGACGGCGTGCCAGCGCATTGATGAAGACGAACAGGACCACGAGGCCAGCGGCACCGACCAGAAGCCCCGATATCAGCGCCAAGTTCCAGCCGCCGGCCGTGTTGGCAAGCGCGTTGATGAACAGCACCGTCTCGGCGCCCTCCCGGAACACTGCCAAGAAGGCGAGCATCGCGACCGCGAAACCCGTCTGCTTGGCCAAGGCGGCGCCGGCGCGCTGCTGCAGGTAGGATTGCCAGGCGCGCGGATCCTGCCTGACCATGAGCCAGCCGCTGACATAGAGCATCAGTGCGGCAGCCGCGAGGACCACGGCGGCCTCCATGAGGTCGTTGTGCTCGCCGTTGTTGAAGACCGCGAAGATCCAGGCTGCGACCAGGCTTGCCACCACGGCTGCCGCGGCTCCGGAATAGAGCGCGGGCAGGCGATCCTGCGCGCCCGACTTGGCCAGGTAGGCCGCGAGCGCCGCGATGACGAGGAGTGCTTCCAACCCCTCCCGGAGCAAGATCACCACCGCTTCCATGAATGCGTTCGCCATCGTCGACACCCAAATCCTGAACGTTATGCCTTGCAAAACTGCCGCAAAGTGAGGGCGAAAGTAAAGCTCGCTAGTTTTGATTCTATCTAATCAAGCAGGCACTTGGGGGAATGACATAGGTCAAGTCTCGGCAGGACCAGGGTAGCGGCTCAGGATCGCCCCAAGCCCGGTGAGCATGGCCGCGCAGAGGCCGAGCGGCACGAACGCCATCCAAGGAAGTGCGGTGAGGTCCCACAACGCGCCGCTGAGGGTCGGGATTGCCACCGCGCAGCTATAGCTGATGGTGAACATGCCGGCGGCAGTCCGGTGGGCGTCGCCCGCGGGGCTGAGCAGCGGTGGCAGCGCGATGATCACCGCGAAGGTGATCGCGGACGAAAATCCCATCACAGCCGCGGAGACGACGATCCACCAGCCGCTGGTCAGCGCGATCCCGACGAAAGCCACAAGCGTCAGCGGTCCGAACACCAAATAAGGCAGCGCCCGCCGCAGCAGCCGGTCTGCCATGATCAAGAGCACCAGCGATGCGGCGAACTGGGCGGCGTTGAGCGCTGCCAGTGCCGGCCCGATCAGGTCGGCGCGCCCTTGTCCGGCGAGGAAATCCGGCAGGAAGGCGTTGGCGCCGTAGTAGGCGGCGTTGTTGCTGCCGAAGGTGAAGCCGAGGAGCCACGTCAACGGATTCCTCCAGTCCGGCCACCAGCGGATAGCCGTGGTGGCCTCCGCGCTTGCCCTTGGGCGGCGTGGACCGAGCAGAGCGATCAGGATCGCGGTCGCCAGCACCGGGGTCGACCACAGTGCGAGGTCGAGGCGCCAGCTTCCGCCGACCAGTGGCAGGACGAGCGGGATGGTGAGCGCCGGCGCCAGCATCACGGCGGTGAGCATGCCGTTGGCATAGACGGCGGTCCCAAGCCCCAGGCGCTTCGGGATCCATTCGCGCACGATGGCAGGCAGCGTGGGCTGGATGATCGCGATGCCCGCTCCCATCAGCATGGTGATGACCGCGAGCTGCCAGATGTCGCCGGCGCCGCCACGTGCAGCCCCTGCGAGAGCCGTCACCAGGACGCCAGCCAGGAGCGTCACGCCGGTGCCAAGCCGGGCCACCAGCAGCGAGCCGGGTACGGCTGCGACCGCAAACATCAGCACCGGCAGCGCGACCAGAAAGCCAACCTGGGCCTCCGTCATCTGCAGCTCGTCACGAATGAGCGGGATTACTGGTGGAATCGCCAGAATGGTGAGCCGCGTTGCGGTGCCCGCGAGCCACAGCAGGATGAGGAGCCGGACGAGCTGGCCTCTCGGCTCCAGGATAGTGGTCGGTGGCATGGGGCACTCAATAGGCGCGGCGGTGCCCGCCGCAGCGGGCGGAATTCGAGGGAAAGGGGCCGCAGGTCTTCCTGCTCAGGTCTTCCAGCTAGCGGCGCATGCAGAGCCCTACGATACCCGTCGCGCCGCTGCAGCGCACGATGCTGCCCTCCATCACCGGCGTGCCGCTGCCCCGGCAGATCGCCGACACGAGCCGCTCCTCGGGTGCGCAACTGGCGGTCTCGCCGGTGGCATCGAATGCGCGCAGGTTGGCGACGGCGCCCGGCGGACCGGCGGGACCCTGGGGACCGGGCGGACCCGCGCGACCTGCCGGCCCGGCTGGTCCTGCGGGACCGGGCGGCCCCGCCACGCCGGTTTCGCCCCGGTCGCCCTTGTCGCCTTTGGGTCCAGTAACCCCACGCGGCCCAGCATCGCCGTTCGCGCCAGCAGGACCAGGCGGTCCGACTGCGCCGGCCTCGCCGCGGTCGCCTTTTTCGCCCTTGTCGCCCGTGGGGCCGGCTGGTCCGGCGGGCCCTTGTGCGCCTGCGGGGCCCGCGAGGCCTCGTGCGCCGGCTGGCCCCGCCGCGCCGACGGGGCCCTGCGGCCCGGCCGGGCCGGCTGGGCCACGCGCGCCCTCGTAGCACCCGGAGAGGAGCAGGGTCGTAGTGAGAGCAACGATCAGCAGGCGCGGCGCGCGCATAGGCAGCCCCCTCCCGTGGTGGAGCGTACTCTGCGGACTGAGTGTGGCGCTGGTCAACGCGGTCGGCGACCAAATGCGAACGAACTCGAGGCTGCCGGTAGTCGGTGGCTGCAATGCCGCTCCGATTGAGCCTCGACGATGTGCCGAAGTTGGCAATGTTGCACCGCCCAGGTCGGTGTGTTAGCAAGCCGCGCGCTTTCCGCGGGGTTCCGAGGCTGATCGTGAGCCTTCCCGGAAGGTCGAAGTCCCACTTGCATTTCAAGGGCTTGGGGCCCGCCGTCAAGGACGGTGCCGAGCCTGAGAAATTGCCCCAACAGAGCGTCACGCGTGGCACGCGAACTTTCAATTGTATCTGGCATGGCGGGTCGATACGCGACCGCGCTGTTCGAACTGGCGCTCGAAGAGCACTCCATCGACGCGGTCAGGGCGGATCTCGATCGCTTCGAGGCCCTTGTTGGCGAAAGTGCCGATCTGCGCCGCCTGGTGCGCAGTCCCGCGTTCACCGCGGAGACGCAATCCCGGGCGCTCGCGGCCGTGTTGGAGAAAGCCGGCATCGGGGGCGTCGCGGGTCGGTTTCTTCAGGTGGTGTCGTCCAATCGCCGGCTGTTCGCCGTGCAGGACATGATCAAGGGGTTCCGGACCCTGGTTGCCGAACACAAGGGTGAGGTGAACGCCGAGGTCACGCTCGCGGAGCGTCCCAGCGAGCAGCATCTCGACGCCATCAAGAGCGCGCTCCATTCGGTCACCAAGAAGGACGTGCAGGTCGACGTCAGAGTCGACCCTTCGATCATCGGCGGGCTGATCGTGAGGCTCGGCAGCCGCATGGTCGATAGCTCACTCCGCACCAAGCTCAATTCGATCAAACACGCTATGAAAGAGGTCTCCTGATGGACATCCGCGCCGCTGAAATTTCCGCGATCCTGAAGGAGCAGATCAAGAATTTCGGCCAGGAGGCCGAGGTGTCGGAAGTCGGCCAGGTGCTCTCGGTCGGCGACGGCATCGCGCGCGCCTACGGCCTCGACAACGTCCAGGCCGGCGAGATGGTCGAGTTCGAGAACGGCGTGCGCGGCATGGCGCTCAATCTCGAGACCGACAACGTCGGCATCGTGATCTTCGGCAATGACCGCGAGATCAAGGAAGGCCAGACCGTCAAGCGCACCCGTGCGATCGTGGACGTGCCGGTCGGCAAAGCGATGCTCGGCCGCGTGGTCGACGCGCTCGGCAACCCGATCGACGGCAAGGGCGCGATCAAGGCCACCGAGCGTCGCCGCGTCGACGTGAAGGCGCCCGGCATCATCCCGCGCAAGTCGGTGCACGAGCCGATGGCGACCGGCCTCAAGGCGGTCGATGCGCTGATTCCGATCGGCCGCGGCCAGCGCGAGCTGATCATCGGCGACCGCCAGACCGGCAAGACCGCGATCGCGCTCGACACCATCCTCAATCAGAAACCGCTCAACGCGCAGCCGGACGAGAAGATCAAGCTCTACTGCGTCTACGTCGCGGTCGGGCAGAAGCGCTCGACCGTTGCCCAGTTCGTGAAGGTGCTGGAAGAGCAGGGCGCGCTCGAATACTCGATCATCATCGCGGCGACCGCATCCGATCCGGCGCCGATGCAGTTCCTGGCGCCGTTCTCGGGCTGCACCATGGGCGAGTATTTCCGCGACAACGGCATGCACGCCGTCATCATCTACGACGACTTGTCGAAGCAGGCCGTGAGCTACCGCCAGATGTCGCTGCTGCTGCGCCGCCCGCCGGGCCGCGAAGCCTATCCGGGCGACGTGTTCTACCTGCACTCCCGTCTGCTCGAGCGCGCCGCCAAGATGAACGATGCCAACAAAGCAGGCTCGCTCACCGCGCTGCCGATCATCGAGACGCAGGCGAACGACGTGTCGGCCTACATCCCGACCAACGTGATTTCGATCACCGACGGCCAGATCTTTCTGGAGACCGACCTGTTCTACCAGGGCATCCGCCCGGCGGTGAACGTCGGCCTGTCGGTGTCGCGGGTGGGCTCGTCGGCGCAGACCAAGGCGATGAAGAAGGTCGCCGGCCGCATCAAGGGCGAGCTTGCGCAATATCGCGAGATGGCGGCGTTCGCGCAGTTCGGCTCCGACCTCGACGCCACGACCCAGCGCCTGCTCAATCGCGGCGCGCGGCTGACCGAGCTCCTCAAGCAGCCGCAGTTCTCGCCGCTCAAGATGGAAGAGCAGGTCGTCGTCATCTATGCGGGCGTCAACGGCTATCTCGATCCGCTGCCGGTCAACCGGGTGCGCGCGTTCGAGGAGGGGCTCTTGACGCTGCTGCGCAGCAAGAACGCCGACATTCTGGACGACATCCGCAAGACCAGCGACCTCACGGAGGCAACCGCGGCCAAGCTCAAGGGTGTGGTCGACGGCCACGCCAAAACATTCGCCTAACGAGATGTTAGTCTGACAAGACGTTCGCCTTACGAGACTTAACAGGATCGCACGCCGACAATGGCCTCCCTCAAGGACATGCGGGTCCGCATCGCCGCCACCAAGGCGACGCAGAAGATCACCAAGGCCATGCAGATGGTCGCGGCCTCCAAGCTGCGGCGCGCGCAGGCGGCGGCCGAGGCGGCGCGTCCCTATGCGGAGCGCATGGACGCCGTGCTCCGCAACATCGCGACCTCGGTGGCGGGGCTCGATGCCGCGCCGGCGCTGCTCCGCGGCACCGGCAACGACCGGGTGCATCTCCTGCTCGTCTGCACGGCCGAGCGCGGGCTCTGCGGCCCGTTCAATTCGGCGATCGTGCGGCTCGTGCGCGAGCATGCCAACCGGCTCCTGGCCGACGGCAAGGAGGTCAAGATCTTCTGCGTCGGCAAGAAGGGCTACGAGCAGCTTCGCCGCCAGTACGAGCGGAACATCATCGAGCACGTCGAGCTGCGATCGGTGCGGACCATCGGTTTCACCAACGCGGAAGCGATCGCCCAGCAGATCACCGACCTTTACGCCAAGGGTGCGTTCGATGTCTGCACGCTGTTCTTCTCGCGCTTCAAGTCGGTGATCGCGCAGATCCCGACCGCGCAGCAGATCATCCCGCCGGTGTTCGAGGCCGCGGCCAGCCGGGGACCCGCTGCTGCTTACGAGTATGAACCGGACGAGGAGGAGATCCTCGCCGAGCTCCTGCCGCGCAACATCGCGGTGCAGATTTTCCGCGCGCTGCTGGAAAACTCCGCCTCCTTCTACGGCGCGCAGATGAGCGCCATGGACAACGCCACCCGCAATGCCGGCGAAATGATCCGCAAGCAGACGCTGACCTACAACCGCACGCGCCAAGCCATGATTACCAAGGAGCTGATCGAGATCATCTCCGGCGCCGAGGCGCTGTGACACTTTCGCGAGAGGAAGACCAATGACCACCCCCACCAACGCAGTCGGAAAGATCACCCAGGTCATCGGCGCTGTCGTCGACGTGCAGTTCGAAGGTGAACTGCCCGCGATCTTGAACGCGCTCGAGACCACGAACGGCGGCAATCGCCTGGTGCTTGAAGTGGCGCAGCACCTCGGCGAATCGACGGTGCGCACCATCGCGATGGACACCAGCGAAGGCCTCGTCCGCGGCCAGGAGGTCACCGACACCGGGCAGCCGATTTCGGTGCCGGTCGGCGACGGCACGCTCGGGCGCATCATCAACGTGGTGGGCGATCCGGTGGATGAGGCGGGTCCGGTGCCGCACACCGAGCGGCGTCCGATCCATGCCGATGCGCCGCTCTATACCGAGCAGGCGACCGAATCGGAAATCCTGTCGACCGGCATCAAGGTCGTCGATCTCTTGGCACCCTACGCCAAGGGCGGCAAGGTCGGACTGTTTGGTGGCGCTGGCGTCGGCAAGACCGTCATCATCCAGGAGCTGATCAACAATATCGCCAAGGCGCACGGCGGCTATTCGGTGTTCGCCGGCGTGGGCGAGCGTACGCGCGAGGGTAATGACCTCTACCACGAGTTCATCGAATCGAACGTGAACAAGGATCCGAAGAAGAACAACGGCTCGACCGCCGGCTCCAAGTGTGCGCTGGTCTACGGCCAGATGAACGAGCCGCCGGGCGCGCGGGCGCGCGTCGGGCTGTCCGGCCTGACCGTCGCCGAGCATTTCCGCGATCAGGGTCAGGACGTGCTGTTCTTCGTCGACAATATCTTCCGCTTCACGCAGGCCGGCTCGGAAGTGTCCGCGCTGCTCGGGCGCATCCCGTCGGCGGTGGGCTATCAGCCGACGCTGGCCACCGACATGGGCGCGCTGCAGGAGCGTATCACCACCACGACCAAGGGCTCGATCACGTCCGTGCAGGCGATCTATGTGCCGGCCGACGACCTCACCGATCCGGCGCCGGCGACCTCGTTCGCGCATCTTGACGCCACCACGGTGCTGTCGCGCTCGATCGCGGAAAAGGGCATCTATCCGGCGGTCGACCCGCTCGACTCCACCTCGCGCATGCTCTCGCCGATGATCGTCGGCGAGGAGCACTACGCGGTTGCTCGCCAGGTGCAGCAGGTGCTCCAGCGCTACAAGGCGCTGCAGGACATTATCGCAATTCTGGGCATGGACGAGCTCTCGGAAGAGGACAAGACGACGGTGGCGCGCGCGCGCAAGATCGAGCGCTTCCTGTCGCAGCCGTTCTTTGTCGCCCAAGTGTTCACGGGAACGGAGGGCAAGTTCGTCGACCTCGCCGACACCATCCGCGGCTTCAAGGGCCTCGTCGAGGGCAAGTACGACCATCTGCCGGAGGCGGCGTTCTACATGGTCGGCACCATCGAAGAGGCGGTCGAGAAGGGCAAGCGGCTGGCGGCGGAGGCGGCGTAACCGATGGCCAGTTTCCGCTTCGATCTCGTGTCGCCGGAGAAGCTTCTATTCTCAGGCGACGTCGAACAGGTCGACGTGCCCGGCGCCGAGGGCGATTTCGGCGTGCTTGCCGGGCATGCGCCGTTCGTCACCACGGTGCGGCCGGGCATCCTGACGCTTTACCGCGAGGGCGGGGCGCTCAAGGTGGTGGTCAACGGCGGGTTTGCCGAGGTCAATCCGCAGGGATTGACCGTGCTCGCCGACATGGCGGTGCCGGTCGACGATTTCGACCGCTCCGTGCTGGTCGGCCAGATCAAGGACGCCGAGGAAGACGTCGCCGACGCCAAGGCGGATTGGCAACGCGACAAGCTCACCCACCGGCTTGAGCAGCTCAAGGCTCTGCAGGCGGCATTGGGATAGCCTGCTGCGCGCGCGGGCACGACGAAGCGAGGCATCGAGAGCGCCTGGCGTCAGTCGCCTGCAAACTGCGCGAATTCCTCCACCACTCGCTCATAGACGGGGCGCTTGAACGGAATGATGAGGGCCGGCAGGCGCTCGAGACGCTCCCAGCGCCAGTCCACGAATTCCGGCTTGTGGCCGCCGGGGCAGTTGATGTCGATCTCGCTCTCGTCGCCGGTAAAGCGCACCGCGAACCATTTCTGCCTCTGACCGCGATATCGGCCCTTCCAGGCCTCCCCCACGATCGCGCGCGGGATGTCGTAGCTGAGCCAGTCTGCCACCTCAGCAAGCTTCTCGACCGAGCGGATGTTGGTCTCCTCGTAAAGCTCGCGGAGCGCGGCGGGCCAAGGATCCTCGCCCGGGTCGACGCCGCCCTGCGGCATCTGCCAGGAATGCGTGGCGTCGACGTGCTCGGGGCCCTCGCGGCGCTTGCCGATGAAGACGCGGCCGGAGCGGTTGAACACCACGACACCGACGCAGGGTCGATAGGGGAGCGATTTGTAGGCGGGCATGGTGGCGCGATGCTTGGCATCGTGCCACCGGTACGACAAGGGTTTTTTGCTCAGCTTGAGCGGGCCTTGGCCACGACCGCCGTGATCGGCACCAGCAGCACGCCGCGAGCTTCCGCTGCTTTCGCCCACCGGACGATGCGGTCAATCGATATCGGCAGCGCGCTTGCCATGCCGACCGCGCTGCCGCGCTCGCGCGCCATCGCCTCAAGGCGCCCGAGCGCCCGATCGATCTCGGCCGCGCTCGGCACGGCGTCGATCGCCACGTCGGATTTGGCGAAGGAGAGGCTGCTGGCGCCTGCGATCTGGCTGGCAAGGCTGCGCGGCGCCGAGCCGTCATCGAAATAGATCAGGCCGCGCTTGGCGGCTTCCTTCAGCACCGGCCCGAGCGACTGCTCGGAGGCGCTGAAGCGCGAGCCCATGAAATTCCCGACGCCCACATAGCCCCGCGCGCGCGCCATCAGCGAATGCAGCCGATCGACATTTTGGCCGGCGTCGAGCGACGTGAGCAGCGTCTGCGGCCCAGGGTCGTTATCGGGATAGTCGAACGGTTCCATGGGAATCTGCAGCAGCACCTCGTGGCCGCCGCCGCGGGCGAGCGATATCTGCCGCTCGACGTCGCTGCCGTAAGGCATGAATGCCAAGGTCACTGGCCCGGGCAGCCGCTTGAGCGCGTCGCCGGTGTTGGTGGCGCTGATCCCGAGCCCGCCGACCACAATGGCGATCCGCGGGGCGTCGGGGTTGTCGGCTATGGCTTTCACCGGCCGGGCAAAGGCGTCGGCCGGGCGAACACCATCCTGGGCGATCTTGGGCAACGGGCCATGGCGCGACTGCTCGGTGAGGCGCACGTCGGACGTTGCGGACTTCTCGCTCGGGGCGTTCGGGATCACGACCTGCTGACGCTTGCCGCTGCTGCCGTCGATGATGTTGACGGTCTTGCTGCCGGGCGGCGGCTCCGGCTCAGCCGGCTGTTCCCCCGCGGTGGGACCGTCGTAACGGTTCGGCCGGGTCTTGTCGGCCACGGCTGGGGAGTCGCCGCCCGGGCGGGCAGGATTGGTGGTGGCGGCAGCAGCCTCGGCGCGCGGACTGGCCGGGACCATCGCCATCGGCTCGCCCCCGAACGGGTCGTCCGCCACGATCGCCCAGCCGATAAATCCGACGATCGACAGGCTCAGGCCCCCGGCCAGGAGATGGGGGATCCCGATCGGCAGGGCGAAACGGCGTTTGCTCGGCCTGTTCTTTCCGAGCGGGGCGGTCAGGTCATCCGCAGCCACAGGAGGTCCCTCGCGAATCAGGCGCCAAGCTAACAGCCTGAGTCGTTAACTCTGCGTTTACCGGGGGACCGAGCAGGCCCAAAAACGAACGGGGCGGCCCGAAGGCCGCCCCGCGTTAAATCACCAACCCGCTTGCGCTCAATTTGGTATGGCCGACCGCGGGTTCGGCGGGTAGGCCGAGTTCTTCTGAATGCCGCGAACGAGGTCAAGAGCGGTATTGAGCGCCTTGTCGTTCTTCGGGTCCGGCGGAATGTAGGACTGCGAGCCGGTCTCCTCCTGGCCATCACCCTTGAGGTGCCCGCGCAGCGAGGATTCGCCGCGCGTGTCGGTGCGCGCCTTGAGCTCCTCCGGAACGTCCTGCAGCACCTCGATGTCGGGCGTGATGCCCTTGGCCTGGATCGAGCGGCCGGACGGCGTGAAGTAGCGCGCCGTGGTGAGCCGCAGGGCGCCGTTGCCGGAGCCGAGCGGGATGATGGTCTGTACCGAGCCCTTGCCGAACGAGCGCGTGCCGATGATGGTCGCGCGCTTGTGGTCCTGCAACGCGCCGGCCACGATCTCGGAGGCCGAGGCGGAGCCGCCATTGATCAGCACGATGATCGGCTTGGTCTTGGTCAGGTCGCCCGCGCGGGCGTTGAAGCGCTGGGTCTCCTCGGCATTGCGGCCGCGGGTCGAGACGATCTCGCCTCGCTCCAGGAACGCATCGGACACCGAGATCGCCTGATCGAGCAGGCCGCCCGGATTGTTGCGCAGGTCAACGACGAAGCCCTTGAGCTTGTCGCCGGCCTGATTGGACATCTCGGTAATCGCTCGCCGGACGCCTTCGGTGGTCTGTTCGTTGAACTGCGTGATGCGGATATAGCCGACGTCGTCGCCGTTCATGTTCGAGCGCACCGAGCGAACCCGAATCACGTCGCGGGTGATCGAGATATCGACCGGCTTGTCCGAACCCTTGCGGATGATCTTCAGCTTGATCTTGGTATTGACCGGGCCGCGCATCTTTTCGACGGCCTGGTTGAGGGTCAGGCCCTGCACCGGCTCATCGTCAAGATGGCTGATGATGTCGTTGGCCATCACGCCAGCCTTGGCCGCCGGGGTCTCGTCGATCGGCGCGACGACCTTGATCAGCCCGTCTTCCATGGTGACTTCGATGCCCAGCCCGCCGAACTCGCCGCGCGTCTGCACCTGCATGTCACGGAAGCTCTTGGCGTCCATGTAGCTGGAGTGCGGATCGAGCCCGGCCAGCATGCCGTTGATGGCCGATTCGACGAGCTTGCTATCGTCAGGCTTCTCGACGTAATCGGCGCGCACTCGCTCGAACACGTCGCCGAACAGGCTGAGCTGCCGGTAGGTGTCGGCGGCCGCCGCTCTCGCGCTCGAGCCGTCGAACACGATTCGGGGCTGGGTAGTGATGAGCGTCAGAGCTGCGCCTGCCGCTGCACCAAGGAGGATCAAAGAAGTTTTGCGCATCATCCGCGAACCTTTTCGACTTCGCTTGCCGCCCACCATGGGCCCGGGTCGACGGGGGTCCCGTCTTTTCGGAACTCAACATAAAGCACCGGTTGTCCGGAACCGGCCGTGACAGTCACCGCAGCTTGCGCCCGGCTTCCCATCACTGCGACGGGTTCACCCGTCACGACGAATTGCCCCAAATCGACGGATATCTGCTCCATCCCGGCCAGTAGCACATGATACCCATCTCCGGCATTTAGGATCAAGAGTTGGCCGTAATTGCGGAAGGGGCCAGCATAGACCACCCAGCCGTCGCACGGGGCGGTCACCTGGCTGCCGTGGCGGGTAGCGATAGACAGCCCCTTTTCGGCGCCGCCGAGCCCATCCGAAGCCCCGAAATCCCTGATCTTCACACCATTCACGGGCAGCGGCAGACGTTTCTTGGCCGTCGCAAAAGCAACGGCCGGGGCGAGCCGGCCAAGGTCCTTGGCAGCGGCCAGGTCGGTCCGGATGTCCAAAGCCTTTTTTTCGTCATTGGTGCGGGCGGCCACCCGGGTGGCGCGGGTTGCCCCATCCAGGTTGCGCTCAAGGCCGCCGATGAGATCCTTCAGATTGTCGGCCTCGCGCCCGAGCTGCGTGGCGCGCTGGCGCTCGGCCGCCAGGTTCTTCTCGATATCCTGCTGCTGTTTCTGGCGCTGCTCGGTCAGCATGGTCAGCCGCAGGCCCTCGTCGGCGATCATCTTGAGATCGCGCTCAAGGCGCTCGCGCTCGTCCGCGATATCCTTGCGCAGACGCGCCAGCTCGGAAAGGTCGGCCGCCAGTGCCGTTGTTTCCTGCCGCATTCCCGGCAGCACCGCACCAAGCAGGATGGCGGTGCGCAGCGATTCGAGCGCGTCTTCGGGTCTTCCCAGAATGACCGGCGGCGGCCGGCGACCAATGCGCTGGAGCGCGGCCAGCACCTCGCCGATGACGCCGCGCCGCTCGTCGAGCGACGTGCGGATCTCCTGCTCGCGGTCGTCAAGCGGCTTGATGCGCTCATTGGCCCGGATGATCGCGGCCTCAATGGCGCGCACGCGTTCGGCCGATTCGATCAGCTGGGTGTTGAATTTGCGGCGGTCGCCGCCGATCGATTCAATCTCGCGCCTGAGCTTCGCCTCGTTCTCAAGCGCGCGACGCTGCTGGTCGCGCAGCGCTGCGAGTTCCTGGTCGCGCTGCTTGAGTGCGTCGAGAGAGTTCGGCTCCTTAGCACTGGAGTCTCTGCTGACCGGCACATTCGATGGGCGCAGTTCCGGGCGCGGCGACGGTTGCGCGCGCGGCGGGTTGGCCGGGACAACTGGAACGGCCGGCGCGTAGTTCAAATAGGGGACTTCGCCAGGCTGCCGCGACGGGGTCTGTGCAACGGCGGCCACTATTCCAAGCGCACCGAATCCGATCGCCCCCGCCATTGCCGGGCGCCGAACGTTCGCAAAATACCGCATCATTGAGCCCATCAAAAGAATTTTAAGCAAGATTGAGACCAGCGCCAAGGGTTAATGCAGAATGCTGCCGGATTAAGACTAAGGCGCCGGGCCCATGCTCACGAACAGGTGAAAGGTAATGCCGCGGATTGGCCCCGTGCCTATTGGCGGTGAATCCGGGACTTTCGGCGTACGTCCGCAGCCCCCTCTGACACGGCTTCGAAAACAAGGGGGCAAGCAAGTCTATGATTCTAGTGCCGCTTTTCGATTTGAAGTTCCTGATCGAGTTTGCGGCAGGCGGTGTAGGAATTTCAAATCGGCGGCACTAGGCGCGGTGATAGGGGTGTCCCGCCAGGAGCGTAGTAGCGCGGTAAATCTGTTCGAGCAGCATGATCCGGACCAGCTGGTGCGGCCAGGTGGCGGCGCCAAAAGCCAAGGTCAAGCCGGCCTTGTCGCGCAAGGAGGCGGCGAGGCCGTCGGCGCCGCCGATGATGAAAGCCGCGACCGGCCGGTTCTCGGCGCGCCAGCCCTGCAGCTGGCCCGCGAAGGTTGCGCTGCTCAGGCTCTTGCCGCGTTCATCCAGGATCACCGTCACGGCCCGGTCGGGCAGGACGTTGGCGATGGCGATCGACTCCTCGAGCATGCGCCGCTCAACGCTGTCGGCGCGGCTTTCACGAATTTCGATGATGTCGATGGTGGCAAGGCCGACCGCGCGTCCGGCATCAGCCGCACGCTTGCGGTAGCGCTCGGCCAGGTCCCGTTCCGGCCCTTGCTTCAGCCGACCGACCGCGGCTACCACGATGCGCATGGCTAGTGCCGCCGATGTGAAGTTCGTGTTCGAGGTTGCTACAACCTATCACGAACTTCGGAAGCGATGCACTTGCCACCGCGCGGTCAGCTGACGTGTCGTCCCTGTGGGCGCGCCCACATCTTCTCGAGTTGATAGAAGGCGCGCACTTCGGGTCGGAACACGTGGACGATGACATCACCGGCGTCGATCAGGACCCAGTCACAATGAGGCATTCCTTCGACGCGCACGTCGCGGACGCCGGCCTTGTGGAGATCTTCGATCAGGCGATCAGCGATCGCGCCTACTTGCCGGTTTGACCGTCCGGAGGTCACAACCAGGAAGTCGGCGAGCGCGCTCTTGCCGGTGAGATCGATGGTGATGGTGTCCTCGGCCTTCATGTCGTCGACGCGGGCGAGGACGAGGCGGAGGATTTCCTCGGTGTCAGGACGCACCTTGGAAATCGCGTGGGGGGCGCGACGTGCGCCAGCCCTGGAGATTGCAGGTGTGGACAGGGGCTTGCCTTTCCTTTCGCTTCCTTTCACTGCATCACCGCGCCCCGGCGAAGCAGGACGCAATGCATAAGATAGGCACGGCTGGTTAACGGATTCAACCGGTCAGCGTTCCGCAACGTCATCTTTTTAGTGCGTTTGGATGTCGCCCTCATGACTCCCGGCGCCGCGCTCGCAGCGCGGTGGAGGACAGAGGTGATTTCAGCCCATGGAGGTATATCCAGGCCGGCGGCCTGTGCCGCGCCAAGGTGGCTGCGGCCTGCTCCGGCAGCCGGAAGCGCGCCAGCGCCTGGCCGCCGACGCTGGCGGTTGCGTAAAGACTTGGGCCGAGGCGATCGACCACGGCGATCGGCACCAAGGCGGCGATGCCGCGCCATTTCTGCCAGCGGTGGAAGCTGCGCAAATTGTCGGCACCCATGATCCAAACAAAGTGCACCCCCGGACAGCGAGCCACGAGATAGCGGATGGCGTCGTAGGTGTAGCGCACCTTGATCGCCGCCTCGAAGCCGCTGACGTCGATGCGCGGATGATGCGCGAGTGTGCGGGCGGCCGCGAGGCGCTCGCCGAGTGGGCTCAGACCGCGGGTGTCCTTGAGCGGATTGCCCGGCGTCACCAGCCACCAGACGCGGTCGAGGCCGAGCCGGCGCATCGCGATCAGGCAGGCGGCGCGA
>Ga0209683_10000141_pt1 | contig 27588 bp, 22 predicted proteins | sample DOMMetBare2Fresh_FD_187474 | JGI IMG/M metagenome (GOLD analysis project Ga0209683, IMG submission 187474) | Wetland sediment microbial communities from St. Louis River estuary, USA, under dissolved organic matter induced mercury methylation -... | ecosystem: Environmental > Aquatic >... | reverse complement strand
CGAGCGGTTGGAGCTCAGCCGCGTGCTGGCGCCACCGCGTCCTGCACAGCTGATGTTCGCCACCGCGCTTGCCTTGGTGCTTGCGGGCGCGGCCGGCGCCGAACTCGACCGCGAGCGTGCACCTCTCATGGGCCTGGGATTTCTCAGCAGTGCCGTCTGGCTATTCAGCTTCGACGTTGCGCGGCGCACCGTCCGGCAGACTGGGCAGGTGCGATTCTTCGCAGCCTGCATGCTCGCCGGCTACGCATGGCTTGCATTCGCGGGGCTGCACTTGCTGTTGGGGCCGCGCGCGGTCTTTGCGTATGACGCCGTCGTGCACGCCATTGCGATCGGGTTCGTGCTGTCCATGGTCTTTGGCCATGCTCTGATCATCTTTCCGGCTGTGATCGGCCTGCCGCTGCGCTACACCCCCGCGCTCTACCTGCCGCTGGCGCTGCTTCAGCTCTCGGTGGTGATGCGAGTAAGTGCCGATCTCCTGGGCTGGAGCGAGCCGCGCACCCTGAGCGCGATGCTCACGGTGTTTTCGCTCGCGGCCTTTGCGGCCACCGTCCTTGTGGCGGCGATCTGGAAGCCTGCGGCGACACAGTAATTCAGAACTGGGTGGTTTGAGGTGGTGCCCGTTCGGCGCATTCCGGGCAAGGGCAGGAATTCCATTTGCGAATCATTCTCAAGCCGCTATTTTGGTATTTCAGTACGAAATTGGCAGGACATTTGGTTAGTGTGTTCACTGGTGAGGTGTCGATGCCGTCGGCCAAAAAACAGAACAGGAATCACAGCAAAGACCAGGACCGGCCGCTGCCGCAGATCCGGCGCGTCCAAATGGACGATCTTGATGGCATCATCGCGCTCGATCAGCGCGTGACTGGCCTCGCCAAGCGCGGCTACTGGCGCGACATACTCGAGCGCTACGGGCGGGATCGGCGAAGCGAGCTTTTCTTCCTGGTCGCTGAAACGCAGGATCAGAATAAGCTCATTGGGTTCATCTTCGGCGAGATTCGCGCCTGGGAGTTCGGCTCGGCGCCGTGCGGCTGGGTGCTGGCGCTTTCGGTCGCGCCGGAGGCGCGCCTGCATGGTGTGGGCGAAGCGCTGTTCGAGGCGATTTCGGCCGAGTTCAAGACAGGTGGCGTCGACAAGATGCGGACCATGGTCGCACGCGACAACCGCCTCCACCTCCTGTTCTTCCGCGGCGAGGGGATGATCGCGGGGCCCTATATCGAGCTTGAGAAGGATCTTGACTAGTGCCCGCTTCCGAAGTTCGTGAGTCGTCGCAGCACCCTCGGCGCGCGACGATCGATTTGGATGGCACGTCATCATGAGACTGCAGGTCGCAAGCCAGCTCGCCATCTATGCGTTGCTCGAGCTCGCCGCTGATCCCGATCGCCAGCTTTCGGTCGGCGAGATCGGCGCGAAGTACGGCATTTCCAATCATCACCTGGCGAAGGTGATGAATGTGCTCGGCCGCGCCAAGCTCGTGCGCTCGGTGCGCGGCGTGGGAGGCGGATATCATTTCAGCGGTAATGCTCGCCGCACGACGCTACTGGACGTCATTGAGCTGTTCGAGGATTTCGGCGCAGGGCGCTCCGATGGCAACGCAGCCGGAGCTCCGGGTAAGACGACGGGCGAGGGGCGGGCGTTGGCCGAAATCCTGCGGGAGATTGACGAGATCGCGAGGGCCACACTGGGCTCGATCACGATCGCAACCATGCTGAAGATCGTCGAGCGGCATCGCGGCGGGTCACCTGCGCGCGCAAACGTCATTGCCGGCAGAGGTTGAGCTTGACTTCGATCAAATCGGGTTTCCCGGGAGACCAGCAAGCTGGCAATACGACGTCGCCCGCTCGTCGCTAGCGCGGAATGAGTGTCAGCAGGGAGATCGGCAATGACGTTGCCTGCCACGGACCTTGAGGACACGCGTGACGCCCAGCGCGGCCACGCGCCTTTCGATTGGCAGGATCCGCTCGGCCTTGAAGGGGAGCTGACCGAAGAGGAACGCATGGTGCGCGACAGCGTGCGCAGCTTTGCTCAGAAGGAGCTGATGCCGCGCGTGCTGATGGCTTATCGCGAGGAAAGGGTCGACCGCGCATTCCTGAGCGAGATGGGCGCACTCGGCCTGCTCGGGCCCACGCTTCCTGAGGAATACGGCGGCGCCGGCCTGGGTTACGTCGCCTATGGGCTGATCGCCCGCGAGATCGAGCGGGTTGATTCCGGTTATCGCTCGATGATGTCGGTGCAGTCCTCCTTGGTCATGCACCCGATTTTCGCTTACGGCACCGAGGCGCAGCGGCGGAAGTATCTGCCTGAGCTTGCGAGCGGTCGGATGGTGGGATGTTTCGGGCTGACGGAACCTGACCACGGCTCCGACCCGGGCTCGATGCAGACGCGCGCCCAGGAAGAGACGAACGGCTATCGTCTGACTGGAGCAAAGACGTGGATTTCGAATTCTCCAATTGCCGATATTGCGATCGTGTGGGCGAAACTCGATGGTGTCATCCGCGGCTTTGTTGTCGAGCGGGGAACCAAGGGGTTCGAGACGCCGCGCATCGAAGGCAAGCTTTCCTTGCGCACCTCCGTGACCGGCGAGGTCGTGCTCGATGGCGCACTTGTGCCGAAGGACAGCATCCTGCCGCAGGCGAGGGGGCTTGCTGGGCCATTCGGCTGCCTCAACCTTGCGCGCTATGGCATCGCATGGGGGGTCATCGGCGCCGCCGATTTCTGCTGGCATCGTGCGCGCCAATATGCCCTGGACCGCCGCCAGTTTGGCCGGCCGCTGGCGGCCAACCAGTTGATCCAGAAGAAGCTCGCGGACATGCAGACCGAGATTGCGCTTGGCTCGGCCGGCGTGCTGCGCTTGGGGCGGCTCTTGGAAGCTGGGCGTGCCGCGCCCCCGGCCATTTCGCTGATGAAGCGCAACAATTGTGGTAAGGCGCTGGATATCGCCCGTCTTGCCCGCGATATGCACGGCGGCAATGGCATTTCGGACGAGTTCCACGTGATGCGCGTCCTGGCCAACCTCGAGACCGTCAACACTTATGAGGGCACCCACGACATCCATGCCCTCATTCTTGGGCGCGCCCAGACGGGAATCCAGGCGTTCAATTGAGCCGTTCGGCCACGGAAAACTGCCGGGGCGCCGCCCCCGCGAAAGACCTGGCAAATTGACCTGTCGCCTCGATGCCGTTGCGTCGAGGCCTTTCCGGCCGTCGACAGCCCGGGCGATATTTGTACACTACTGCGTATCTCGCTAGAAATGAATCGGAGGCGGCCGATGATCGTGGAGCGGCGCGCGATCTCCTGCACCGCGCTCGATAACTGACGCAACGCAGGGCGGATTACGCCAACTCAGTGTTTCCACAGCCCGAAGACGCGGCCGCTCCCCATCTCGGTTCGGACGGTCGTGGTTTGCGGCTTGTGCGACCAGCCGAGCTTCTGCCTGGCGGCTTCGGTCATGCGATCCGCGCTCCAGGGTGGGTTCGACACCAGCTTGACCTGGATCGATGCGGCCTCGCCGAACCGCCGCTGCAGGATGCCTTCAATCTGCTGGACGAGCCCCTCACCGAAAGGGCAGGAGGGCGATGTCATCGTGAACTCCACATCGATTCCGTTCTCGCGCCACTCTGCGCGGTACACCAATCCAAGATCGACAATTCCGATGCCGAGCTCCGGATCCTCGATCTCGTTCAACGCGGCCAACAGATCGCTTTGCATGTCCTCTCCCGATGATAGCGTTGCGGTAGGCCACCGTGCTCGGCGCATTCTGCGCATAGCCCTGCGGCAGTGCCGAGGTCCCGACGCCGATCAAGGCCGTTGCCTCGTCAGTCGTGTAGCCTTGAACGGCTCTCGGTGGCGGATGCGCCAATGCTGAAAAAAACCTAGTTTTCCCGCCTCCAGGGTATCTTGACGCAAATCAAAGGCGCCGGTCGCGCTGCGTCAGCGCACAAGCGACCTGACCTGAGGCAATATGGTATCGTGTCATTGTGTGGCCCCGAATCTCCGGCCCACGATTTCATTTTCCGTGATCACAGGCCCCATTGGCACGCCGGCTCTGCGATCGATGCGATCACGATAGCCGCGCAAGTCCTCCGGCCCGTTCTCATCCTTGAGAACGTCGAACAGGCTGGGGACCTCGCGATAGGTAACGTGGGGAAATTCGGGCGGCACGCCCACCATGGACGATGCGATCCGGGGCTCTCGTCACCGCGCGAGCATGACGGCGCTTGTCGCCTGCGCTCTCCTGCAAACGCGTCGCAATTGAACGTCGCGTGCCTCGCTTCGGCAAGCATGTTTGGCATTCCGAGAACGCAACGCTGCTTTTGTTGACGACTCCGGATCGGTCAGCGCATAAATAGACAGACGTCTGATTAATTTATCGGCGCCCGATCAAATCCACTAGAATGAGGGGCGTGGCATGTATGTCCGATGGGACGCTGTCGTTAACCGGGCTGCCGATGCGGCCATCGCGTCTTGCAGCTCCGCGGCGCGCCTGGCGAGCTCTTCCGGTTCCATCCATGCTGACGTGCAGTTGTTCGGTGCGCTCGCCTCATTGAGCGCAGAGCGGCGCATCCGGCTTGCACTGCCATCAGGAGCGACCGTCGCCGACATGTTGGTCACGCTCGGCGATCGCCTGGGTCAGCCGCTCTTGGCGCACGTCCTGGATCACGCGGGCAGGAAACACCGCCACTGCCGGCTCTTTGTCGACGGCTACCCGATCGAGGACGTGAACACGCGCCTCGACACCAGGGCGGAGCCGACACAGATCGAAATCATTCTCCTCATCGCGCCAGAAGGTGGATGAACAACGCTGGAGCAGACCCATGAACGTGTTCAATCGGCAGCAATTCCAATCGCCGATGACATCGGCGAAGAAGGACGATGCCTGGGTCCCCTCGAGTTGCGCGCTTTGCTACGGGACCTGTTCGATCCTGGCGCATCGGGTCGACGGCGTCGTCGTCAAGATCGAGGGCAATCCGGAGAGTGCGGTCGGCAAGGGCCGGCTCTGTGGCAAGGGCGTCAGCGGCATCATGACGCAATACGATCCTAATCGTCTGCGCTATCCGCTGCGCCGCACCAACCCGAAAAAAGGATTGTATGAAGATCCCGGCTGGAAGCGGATCAGCTGGGACGAGGCGCTCGACGAGATCGCGACGGTGCTGCGCAAGGTGCGCGCCGACGATCCGCGCAAGCTGGTCGTCCAGCGCACCACCACCGTCACGGCGAGCCGCGTGCCGATGCACACGTTTGCGACGGCCTTCGGCACGCCCAATTTCTCGGTGTCAGGCGGCGGACAGCATTGCGGCAACGGCGCCCACCTGATCAGCGGCATCATGCACGCCTCGTGGTCGGTCGTGCCCGATTTCGAGTACTGCAACTATTCGATCTTCTTCGGCGCGTCCAAGGGCCACTCCGCCGGCCATGCCTCGTGCTCCAACATGGGCAAAGCGGCGGATGCCCGCGTGCGCGGTATGAAGATGGTCGTGGTCGATCCGCTGTGCAATTTCGCGGCCGCCAAGGCGACCGAGTGGGTGCCGATCCGCGTTGGCACCGATGCTGCACTGGCGCTCGGCATGTGCAACGTGATGGTGAACGAGCTCGGCATCTTTGATGGGCCCTACCTGCAGGCCAAGACCAACGCGCCTTACCTGGTCGGTCCCGACAAGCTCCACGTCCGCGACAAGACCTCAAACGCGCCGCTGGTGTGGGACACACGCCAGAATTGCGCGCGTCCCTACATGGATGTGCCGGCCGCGGACGCGGCCCTGGAGGGCGAATTCACCATCGACGGCGTGTCCTGCCGTCCGGCCTTCCATTGCCTGCGGGAGCATCTGCGCAAGTTCACGCCCGACTGGGTCGAGCACGCGTCGAGCGTGCCGGCCGCGACCGTGCGGCGCCTCGCCAAGGAATTTGCAACCGAGGCCCGCATTGGCAGCACCATCGTGGTTGACGGCGTCACGCTGCCTTATCGTCCGGTCGCTGCGATTGCGTTCCGTGGCGCGCAGGGCCACAGGAACTCGGTCTATAACTTCTTCGCGATCGATCTGCTCAACCATCTGGTCGGCGCTGCCGACGTGGTCGGCTCGTGTCTCGGCTTCAACCCCACGAGCCACGGACACCCGGAAACCGGTAAGGTCCGCTATATCCCGACCGCGGGACCGGATGGCTTGATGGTGGTCGGGAGCTGGATGGGCTACCACTATCCCTATCCGCCGCCGGAGCCGCGACTGCCGCAGAACCTAGGTCTGCAGGACCTGTTCGTCATCGGCATGACGTCACCGTTCCTCGATTCAACCGATCGCGAGGAGCTGTGGCAGAAGTTCGAGCTGCCCTATCGCCCCGAAGTGATGGTCAACTACGGCGCCAATCTGGTGATGAGCATCGCCAACAAGGACGCGGTGGCGGCCTCGCTGGAGAAATACAAGTTTATCGTCTCCTTCGACTTGTTCCTCAACGAGACTTCGAGCTTTGCCGATATTGTGCTGCCGGACTGCGGCTATCTGCAGTCGCTCGATTCGCGCTCCAACTTCCCGTTCATCTTCAGCCTGCCGGGCGGGCTCGGCGACTGGTGCTGGCCGATCCGCCAGCCGGCATTGCCGCCGGACGGCGAGCAGCGCAATTTCGCCGACGTGCTGCTCGAGCTGGCCGACCGGGTCGGCTTCCGAGCCGACGTGAACGCCGCCTACAACGCCTGGCTCGATCTCGAACCACCTTATCGGCTCGCCGGCGACAATCGCTACAGCTATCAGGACATCTGCGACGCCGAGCTGAAGAACAATTTCGGCGCCGAGCGCGGGCTCGACTGGTTCAAGGAACACGGCCTCATCAAGTGGAAGAAGAAGCCGGAAGAAGTCTATTGGCGCCCCTTCGTCGACGTGCGGGTGCCGATCTACTGGGAGTTCCTCAGGTCGATCGGCGACAAGATTGCTGCGATCGCCGAACCGCGCGGCGTCAAGATCCCGTCCGAATATTACGATCCGCTGCCTGATTTCCTGCCGTGCCGGTCGCATTGCTGCGACAAGTCCGGCTTCGATTTCTATGGCTTCTATTATCGCGACGTGGTGCACACCAATAGCTTCACGATGGAGAATCCCTGGCTCGACGAAGCCGCGCGGCTTGATCCGTTCTCGTACACGATCGCGATCAATGCGGGCGAGGCGAGAAGGCGCGGCCTGTCGGACGGTCAGACGGTCGAAGTCGAAAGCGAGACCGGCCGCAAGGTCAAAGGCCGGCTGAAGCTGACCGAGGGCATCCACCCCGAAGGGCTCGGCTTTGCCGCCATGTGCGGGCACTGGGCCGACACCCTGCCGATCGCGAAAGGCAAGGGCGTCTTTTACAACGACCTGCTCGATCTCGATTGGGAGCACGCGAGCCCGACCAATCTCAATCTCGATCTGTGCGTCAAGGTTCGCGTCATGCCGGCGGAGGCCGTGTCATGAGATGGGGAATGGTCATCGATCTCAAGCGCTGTATCGGCTGCTACGGCTGTCAGCTCGCCTGCAAGGCCGAGAACGGCACTCCGCCGGGCGTGTTCTATGCCCGCGTGCTCAAGCAGGAGGAGGGCCAGTATCCGACCGTTCGGCAGCTCGCGCTGCCGGTGCTGTGCAATCATTGTGAGGACCCGCCGTGTGTATCGGCCTGCCCGACCGGGGCGAGCTTCAAGTGGGAGGAAGACGGCATCGTCGACATCGATCACGATCTTTGCGTCGGCTGCCGCGCCTGCATGATGGCGTGCCCTTACAACAACCGTTACTTCAACGATCAGCCACAGCACTATTTCCCACAGGGCATGACGCCCTACGAAGAGGCGAGGACCGAGCGTCATCCGCAAGACGTGGTGATGAAATGTAACTTCTGCCGGGACCGGGTGCGCGCCGGCAAGGCGCCGGCCTGCGTCGCCAATTGCCCGACGGTGGCGCGAATCTTTGGCGACCTCGACGATCCGATGAGCGAGGTATCGCGCCTGATCAAGGAGCGAGGCGGATTCCCGCTGCATCCGGAGTTGGACACCAAGCCATCGGTCTACTACCTGCCTCCATGAGGAGCGGCCCATAAGGAGCGGCCTATGACGGATATCAGCGCGAAGTACGAGCGGCTCATCCAGGATCTGCGGCAGGATTTTCGGCCGCAGCGAGAGTGGGGCGAAGGGCGGGGAGTCTTCCTGGTCGTGGGGCATTTCCTGGTCGGGGTCGCGGCCGGCGCCTGGCTGTTCGGATTGATCTTCTCCTATCTGCCAGGCCTGATCGTGGGATTCGTGCTCGCGGGCGCGGGCGGCATCGCGCATCTGGCGTTTCTTGGCCGGCCCGAACGCTTCTGGAAGATGGCGCGCCATGTCCGCACGTCGTGGATCGCGCGCGGCTTCATTGGGCTTTCGCTGTTTCTGGTCGGGGCCGCGCTTTACCTCGCGCCACTCGTATTGCCCAATTGGCTCTGGGACGCTGCGTCGGTGTTGGCCTGGGTCGCCTGGGCGATGGCGGCGGCCGGCATGGTCACGCTGATCGGCTACATGGGCTTCGTTTATACGGCCTCGAAGGGGATTCCATTCTGGAACTCGACGCTTCATCCGGTCCTCTACATGGCTTATGCGCTGCGCGGCGGCGCGGCCGCCCTCCTGGTCGAGATGGCCCTGCTGGGCGTGCCCGATGGTGACGTTGTCGCGACATTGCTGAAGATCTGGATTGCAGTGACCGCGGTGGTGATGTTGCTCTTCACGCTCGAGATCCAAGGCGCACTCACCAGCGGCAATGCGGCCGCTCGGCGCTCGGTTTTCGAGATGTTTGCCGGCCGGGTCGCAATCTATTTTTACGGCGGAACGCTGCTCGTCGGGCTGATCGTGCCGCTCATTCTGGTCAGCGGCGCGCTTGCGCCATTGGGTGTCGCCATCCTGGCGGCGATCGGCCTGTTCTCGGCGCTGGGCGACTTCTTCATGAAGTTCGCGACCATCCGGGCGGGTGTCTACCTGCCGCTGAGGGCGCGCCCGGTTCGGGGCCGCTGAGGGCGACGTGCCGGTACGTTTGCTCCATTCGAGGTACTCAGAACGTCATTGACGTCGATCACGGCGTCGTGCCCGGCCAGAAACTGTTCGAGCAAGGCGAGAAACTTCGGCCGCAGCTCGGCCGGCAGGCCGCCGAGCACGCGCTCCTGCGCACGGGCTGCCGCCGGCGCGATCGCGCGCAGCAACTGCGCGCCGCCGGTTGAAAGCTTGAGCTGCATGCGGCGCTTGTCGGCGCGGTTGACTACGCGCGTGATCAGCCCGCGTTCGCTGAGAGTCTTGATGACGAGACCGGCGGTCGAGCGGTCGAGGCCAACAAGGCGGCCAACGGCGATCTGGTCGATCCCCGGATAGTCCAGCAAGACCCGCAGGCAGCCATATTGCGACTGCGTCACGTTGAGCTCGTGGCATTCCTCGAGGAATATCGCCATGGAGACCTGGTGGCAGCGCTTCAGCAGGAAGCCGGGGCGGTGGTAGAGGCTTGCAAGGGGCGAATCGGACGGCATGCTTGATGGCTTTCCCAGGAGAGCGGTTCGGAAGGGACTTGCAGAGGATACCCGCCCGCCGCACGATATCCACCCCAGCTTTCAAGATCGAAAAATCGGCTGCGCAAGGGAGTTGTCCGCGCGCCATGGACTGCCGGTCGGAGGCGCACGACTGTCGTGCTGCATCGGATGTGCGTGACAAGGTTAATCCTGTTTGTCCTCTTGCTCGTTGTCCTCTTGCTCGATTTGATCAGCGAAGCAGCGATGAGGTGTGATGCGCGTGACGCATACGCTTGTTTGATTTCGGTCAAGCTCGATTGTGCGCGTTTCGCTATCCTGAAAATGCAAGGTTGGATGTGTGAATGAGGATTTGCATGGAACCACCGAGCCTCATCGCCGCATCGACTGCCGTCGCAAGCGTTCGGGCCTCGGCATAGCGGCACCCCACGAACGGCACACCGGGAGCGGCCCTCGCGGGTCGCATCAGTCAGGCAAGACCCCACTTCGGCCCTCCCGGCGTTCGCTCCCTCGGTCATCATGCGGCGTAAGACGTGAAGATCGGCGCAAGCCGGAAGACGGCGTGCCAATGGTCAGGCCCAACACATTCTCAATGACGGCGCTGCTGGCGCTCCTCACTGCATTCGGGCCTGTTGCAACCGACATGTACGTCCCCTCGCTGCCGGAGATCGGGCGCCTGCTGGGTGCCGATCCCGCCGCGGTGCAGCTGACGCTTTCGGCATACCTCATCGGCTTTGCAGTGGGACAGGTTTTCTATGGCCCGCTCTCCGACCGGCTTGGCCGTAAGCCTACCTTGCTGCTGGCGCTCGTGCTGTTCTGCGTTGCGAGTTTCATTTGTGCCGTCGCGCCGACCATCGAGACGCTGATCGCGGCTCGCGCCCTGCAGGCGCTAGGGGGGTCTGGCGCGATTGTGCTTGCTCGCGCGATTGCCCGCGATCTCTATTCCGGCGAACGCGCCGGACGGGAATTGTCGCGCATGGGGGCGGTCATGTCGTTTGCTCCCGTGATCGCGCCGCTGGTTGGCGGTGTCGTGCAATCAGAGTTTGGCTGGCGCGCCAATTTCATCATCATCGTCGCCATTGGAGCCGCGACAACGTTGATCACATGGCGCTCGCTTCCTGAAACGAGGCCTCGCGATACGGCGCGGCCAGCGGCGTTCGTCGATAGTTTGCGGCCCTTTCGCAAGCTGGCCACTGATCGTGCATTCACCGCTCATCTTGGCATCATCGCCTGCACCTATGCCGGGCTGTTTGCATGGATCTCGGGCTCGCCTTTCGTCTTGCAGGATCTATATGGTCTCTCACCGCTTCGGTTCGGCATTGCTTTTGCGGCGGCCTGTGTCGGCGCCATCGCGGGTGCGGCGATTGCTTCATCCCTCGTGATGCGGATTGGACTTGATCGCACCATCGGGCTGGGTGTTCTGGCCTTGGCCGTGGGCGGGCTTGCGATGGTTGCAAGCCTCGCGCTGGGCGCCGCACCGGTGCCATCGATCGTTCTATCGATGACCGTCTATCACGCGGGTATCATGCTCGCGATGCCGCAGGCAATCGCGGGCGCGATGTCGCCATTTCCAGATTGTGCAGGCACAGCATCGTCCTTTGTCGGGTTGGCTCAGCAGACATCTGCCGCCACAGTCGGAACAATCGTCGGCCACTTGCTTGGCCAATCTGTCTGGCCACTCGCCGGTTCAGTCGCGTTGATGGGCTGTCTTGCTTTCGCAGTGTGGGCCGGTACGCGGCGCATCCGTGCCAACGGACCAATGACGCCCAATGGGCAGACGACCCTTGCTGTAGAAGGCCGACTGACTACGACGTGATCCCATGCAATGGAGCGACCCGATGAAAAGAAAAGACGCTCAGCCAGACCCGATGTCGACGCCAATTGGCGGTGCCGTTACCGGTCGCGCGGGGTCCAATGTCGCGCCACACTTGGCTTATCACGATTTGCGCAAGTGGCTGGAAGAGGCTGAAAAGCTCGGCGAAGTAAAGACGGTCAAGAATCTGTCGTGGGAACAGGACATTGGCATGGTGGCCGGAATGGCGTTGCGCGATGAAAGTGCGCCGTGTTTTGTGTTCGAAGATATTCCCGGCACGATCAAGGGAAGCCGCGTGCTCGTCAACTTCTTCGGCGGCAAGCGAAAAAACATGACGCTCGGGTTCCCGACCGATTTGTCGAAAGTTGAGCTCAGCGAGGAATTTCGCGTTCATTTCATGTCGAACATAAAGAGGATTCCGCCGAAATATGTCGAGACGGGTCCGGTCATGCAGAATGTCATGAGCGGAGACGATGTGAACGTCATGAAGTTTCCGGCACCGCAATGGCATCATGGGGATGGCGGACGCTATATCGGAACCGGCAGCTACAATATCACGCGTGATCCGGATGAAGGTTGGATCAATTGCGGCACCTACCGGGTCATGATCCACGACGAGAAGTCGCTCGGCTTTTACATCTCGCCGGGCAAGCACGGTCGCCAGATGCGGGACAAGTACCAGGCTCGCGGTGAGCGCATGCCGGTCGCTATCGTGTGCGGCGGCGATCCCATGAGCTTTCTGATGGGCTGCAGCGAAGTGCCTTATGGCATGAGCGAACTCGACATCATCGGCGGGATCCGCGGCACCCCGGTTGATGTGATCAAGGGGCCGGTGACAGGGTTGCCGCTCCCAGCCAACGCGGAGATTGTCATCGAAGGGTTCGTCGAACCCGACAACGAACGCGTTGAGGGGCCGTTCGGCGAGTGGACTGGTTACTACGCCAGCGATCTGCGGCCGGAGCCGGTGCTCGACATCAAGGCCATTTACTATCGCAACGATCCGATTCTTCTTGGCTGTCCGCCCGAGCGGCCGCCGGACGAGATCGGCCGCTATCGGGCGGTCGTGCGCTCGGCGCTGTTGCGCGAGAACATCGAGAAGGCCGGGGTGCCGGCGGTGACTGCAGCCTGGGCGCATGAGGTCGGTAGCGCCCGGCTGCTGCTCGCGGTCGCGATCAACCAGCGCTACCCGGGTCATGCCAAACAGGCCGGTCACATCGCGACCATGTGCCACGTCGGCGCTTACTGCGGGCGCTACACCATCGTGGTCGACGACGACATCGATGTGTCCAACCTGGAAGAAGTAATCTGGGCGATGCTGACGCGCTCGGATCCTGCGACGTCGATCGATATCATCCGCAATGCCTGGTCGACGCCGCTCGATCCGCGCATCGAGCCGGAACGCAAGGCGGTTGGCGATAACAGCAACAGTCGGGCTATCATCGACGCCTGTCGTCCCTGGCATTGGCGCGACAAGTTCCCGGCGGTGAACGCGCCAACGCCCGAGGAACGGACGCTGGCGCTGAGGAAGTTCTCTCACCTGTTCGAGAGCTGACTCCGGTCGATATCGCCCGGCAACGGTCGGCGATTGCTGCCGACCCGTAAGCTGGGTCGGTGTCGATTCTGGCGTTTCCGACGGTTGCTGGCTAATGCCCCACTTCCGGCTCGCAATCCCTCGCAGCCCTGCCTGAAGCGAACTGCGGCCGCAAATGGCCCTGGCAAATCGATGAGTTGAGGGCCACTTTGGAGGGGCTTGACTGAGCCTGCCGCAACTGTTGCAGGAACTTTCAACTCGGCGGCGCTCGATTGGAGTTGGAGTGACGATGACCATCCTGGCGTGCGCTGCCTGCGGCGAACCCTCTCCGCATGCGTTTCGCTTCAAGGTGAGCGGATGTGCAATCTGGCAGTGTGAGCGTTGTGGCCTCGGTCACGCGGAAACCAGCGGCTTTGATCCAAGCACCTACTACACCGCCGACTACTTTTCAGGTCAGTGCAGCGACGGGTATCTGGACTATCAGGGTAGCGAGGCGGTGCTGCGGCGTGAGTTTGCGCGCAGCGTCGATTTTGTCCGGCGGTTTCGTCCTTCGGGGCGCCTGCTCGATCTCGGCTGCGCCTATGGGTTTTTTCTCAAGGAAGCCCGCCGCCATTTCGACGTATCGGGAATCGAGCTGGCCGACGATGCGGCGCAGGCCTGCCGGCAAGCCGGATTGCAGGTCCAGTCCGGCGTGGCCGACGAGGCGACCATGGCGCGCGTTGGCGAGGTGGACGTCATCACCCTGTTCGACGTGATCGAGCATCTGCCGCAGCCGCGGGACACGCTGGCGCTGTGTTCCCGCCACCTCAAGCCCGGCGGGGTCATCGTGATTACGACCGGCGATTTCGCCGCGTTGACGGCACGATTGGCCGGTGCGAAGTGGCGGCTGATGACGCCGCCGCAGCATCTGTGGTTCTTTACGCAGGAAAGCCTGCGCCGGATGGCGACGCCGCTCGGGTTGTCGATCGAGCATTTCGATCACCCCGGAAAAATCGTTCCACTGTCGCTGATCGTCTTTCAACTCAAACGCATGCTCGGGCTGCGCGGCTCGCCGGTTCCGGTCGCAAGCCGTATCGGCGTGCCGGTCAACCTCTTTGATGCTATGCGCGTCGTGCTGCGCAAGGGAAAGCCAAAGGGAGAGCCATGAGCAACGATCGTTTGACCCTCACACAGATCGTGCTGTTGACCGCCTATGCCGTCGGCATGTCGGGCGGGCAGATCCTGTTCAAGCTGGCGGCGGTCCAGCTCAATGGTACGGCGGGCGAACGGCTGCTGGCCCTGGCGCACAATCTCTATTTTCTGTCTGCGCTCGTGCTCTACGGCACGCTTTCGGTTCTGTGGGTGTGGATCCTGACTTTTACCCCGCTGTCACGGGCCTACCCATTCGTGGCGCTGGCATTCGCGCTGACGCCCGCGTTGGGGGCGTGGCTGTTCGGCGAGGGCATCTCGTTACGCCTCATGATCGGGCTGTCGATGATTCTGGGTGGTCTTTTCTTCGTGACGGGGTGAGGGAACCAGCCGTCAGGATGCTTGCACTCGATGTTCAGGCTGGAAGTCACGCGGGCATTGCGTCGCCTTTGAGATCTGCTGGGCAGCGGGCTTCGTCCCTCAAGGAAGAGCAGGTGCCGTAGCCCCCGCTTCGCCCAACTGACGGGAAAAGACCCGGGCAAACGATAGATCGAAGCGCTTGACGTCATCGACTGCGAGAACAGGCAGCCCCTTTGCGCACCGCCAACGTTCCGTTTCGATGATGAAGTCGGCTCTCGCGGGATCGACCTCCACTCGCCATGGGCGCCGGAACATCGGAGCCACCGATTCCTCGTGAAAGCCAACACAGAGCTTGATGCTTGGCGGGTTTGTCGCAAAGCGCCCGGGCTCCTCGCGATCAAGCCGGTCTTCAAGGCGCCGCAATGCCGGCAACACAGCGAGCGACCAGTAGTCCAGATCGAACCGGCCAAAGGCCCCGCTCACTCCGCCCGCAAACACATTAAACGAGGCGTATTGGAGCGGATGCAGCAGGGCAAATGTCAGGACCGCATAGCCGAGATAGGCGCCCGCGCCAGCGGCCGCGGTCACTCGGAACCGGCGCAAGAGCGGAACAAGCCGCAGAAATCCGAAGCTTGCAACCAAAGCCAGCATGGGAATGAGGAACAGCACATGGCGAACGCCATCATAAAGTGTCGAGTGTTGAACAATGATCGCGACGAGCGGCAGGGCCGCTGCGGCCCACACGATCAAGGAGTGCCGCGACTGCGCCGTCAACAAGACGGCCTCTTTCAGCTTGGGCAATCGCTGCTGCGAGCTCGACGCAAAAAAAGGCCGTAGGATCGCGAATACGCCGCCGACGCCAGACAGCACCGCGACGCCCAGCAGCAAGAGAAAGCCTTCCGGTAGCCGGGCGAAAAGCTGCGCAGGCACATAGGACCAAGGAAGCGCGGTCGTGCGGATCGTAGCTCCCCAATGCTGGAATTCCCATGAGCCTGGATGGTTGGCGAAATACAGAAACGCGTCCTTGAATTGCGCGATCGGGTTGCCGACCTGCAGCCAAGGCCACAATGCAATGGCCGTCAGCCACGCAATCACCATCGCCGCCATCGTGCGTACGCCGATGCGCAGCAGGGCCGGGCCCGCCGAGCGGCCGTCGCGCATGATCGCTTCCACTCCGCACAGGAGCATTGCACCGATGAGATAGACGTGAGCGATCAGCCCGGACGAGCGGGTCGCTATCGCCAGGCCGGTGAGCAACCCGGTGGCGATTGTTGCCGGCCATAACGGAACGATCGGGACTGCCATCAGCATGATCGCGAGGGTGGACCAAGTCATCGCAAACATGAATGGAACATCGATCGGAGTGAAAAACATGCTGCCATAAAGGTAGCCGGTCGTCAGACAAAGCGCGATGGCGACCAGACCAGCCCACCGACCGGAAGCAAGACGCGCGATCGGAAGCAACGCCGCAAGCGCCCCCAGCCCGAGCAGGAAAGTCATCATGTGCCGGATCGTCCAATGATCCGCGAAATTGAGCGACTGTGCGAGCGCAGTCAGAATGTGAAACCAGGGGCCATAGAACCAGAGCGTGTCCTCCACCGAATCGAAATTGGAACGATTGGTAAAATTGCTCGTATACCAAGCCAGCGACTTGCGGCCGTAATCATCGGCGTTGAACTCATCAACGGTAATTGCATAGTCGCCAACCGTCCAAAACGCGACGGCTGCGGCCACGGCGAGCAGAAGCGCAACCGCGAGGCACTCGAAATCGATAGTGGGGCGACCTGCGCGGGCGCCGGCGCGGAAACCAAACGTCATACCGGGTGGCCGACCAATCCAAGGCATGGTCAATGGCGCAGGCATCCACGACTCGCTCTTCACGACCTTAACCTCATTCGTATGACGATCTCGCGACACTGTTGTTGCAAGCCTCCACGGATGCCGATGGCCGGTGCCAAGCCTCTTAGGACTTCGGGTTGGGATGTCGGTGAATGACCGAGATCTTGGCATCGCCGCGGCGATGAAGAATTTCCACGGACGTCCCGCTGTCCTGACGTCGGACCGAGAAATCCAGGCTTGAACGGCCGACCGCAAGATTGCGCACGATGACCTCGTCAAGGAAAGCCGGCAAGTGCGGCTCGACCAGGCGAACGTCCTCGGACGCCGCATTGATCTGCAAACCAAGCGACGCTTCGATGAACGTTAGCGGCGTCGCGCTCGCCCACGCCTGTGGATTGCACGCAACCGGGTAAAGCGTCGGCCCGCGTCGGGGGCCGCGCTGGAAGCCGCAAAACAGCTCCGGCAGGCGCCGCAGGTCCATATAGGACGCGGCATCGAACATGCCCTTGAACAATTGCGCCAGCTCGCGCTGATGGCCGTAGCGGGCCAGACCCAGGGCAATCAGCGCATTGTCGTGCGGCCAGACCGAGCCGTCATGGTACGACATCGGATTGTAGCGCGCTTCATGCTTCGCGATGGTCCTGATGCCCCAGCCTGAGAAGAACTGCGGCGTGAGCAGCATGTCGGCCACGCTGCGGGCGCGCTCCGGCTGCGCGATGCCGCTAAACAGGACCTGTCCGGCATTGGAGCTGCGCACGAGGCACGGCGCCTTGGCGCCATCGAGCGCAAGCGCATAGATGCCGAGCTCGGCAGACCAGAAGCTTGCCTCGAACCGCTGCGCGAGTGCGTCGGCTTGCGCCTCGAGCTCACACGCGCGTTCGGACAGCCCGATGTGCGCGGCGCACCGCGCCAGCGCTTTCTTCGCCGCATAGACGTAGCCTTGCACCTCGGCGAGCGCGATTGGCCCTTCCGCCAGCCGGCCATCCGCATGGAAGATGGCGTCGAAGGAATCCTTCCAGCCCTGGTTCAGGAGGCCGTCTGCGGTGGAGCGATGATATTCGACGAAGCCGTCGCGATCGCGATCGCCGGGGCCGTCAATCCAAGCCAAAGCGGCGTCCAGGTTGGGCCAGAGCGCGCGGACCGTCTCGTAGTCCCCCGTTCGTTCCGCGTAGAGACCGGCCAGCAGCACGAAAAGCGGCGTGGAATCGACGCTTCCGTAGTAGAGCTCAAAGGGGACTTCGCGCAACTTGGCCATCTCGCCGGCGCGCATTTCGTGCAGGATCTTGCCCGGCTGCGCATCCGAAGCGAGGTCGTCACGCTTTGACTGGAAGGCGGCCAGCCGGTGCAAAACGCCGCGCGCGATGGACGGATCGAGCCACAGCATCTGCAGCGCGGTGATCAGCCCGTCGCGGCCGAATGTCGTTGAGTACCACGGAATTCCCGCATACGGGTACGGTCCCTGCGGCGTGTCGGTCGCGAGCATGCAGAGATCGGCCATGGAGCGGCGCACGATCTCGTTGAAGATCGGATTTGACGTGACAACGGTCGCGGCGCGCTGCGATGCGAGGTGCCGCTGCCGATAGACGGCGCGTACGCCACGACTGAAGCTGATCGTCTGCGGCAGCTCCGGATTGCCGCAACTGACGCAGCAGAAAAGCGACCTCGCCTCCCGCGCCGCGAGGGGGAGTCGATAGGATGCCGCGGTCGCGACAAGCTCGTTCGGCCGCGGATCGAAGCTGAAGTTGGTCTGGCGAAGGTTGCCGTCGAGCCCCTGGTAGGTCAGCAGGGCGTTGGATGGCCCGGCAACAAGCCGCTCGATCCTACCGCGACGCGGCCGGCGAAGACCGCGCACCTCGAACACGTCGGCGAAGTCGCTGTCGAACACGAGCGACAGGGTCAGGTCGATGGCGCGATCCGTATAGTTCTGCAGCGCAATTCTCTGGTGGACAGCGCTGTGAAAGACGAAGATCGTGCGCACGATATGCACGGCGTCTTTCGGCAGGACCAGCCGCTGCTCGGCATACAGATCCGGATTGGTAAGATCGATGGTCAGCGAGGCATTGTCGTCGCGCGTATTGAACCCGAGCAACAGCGGCTGCATCCCGTTGACCAGCAATTCGAAATGGGACACGAACCGGGTGTCGCAATGAAACAGGCCGTCGCTCCCGCCCGCCGACGCGCCGATGTCGCCATGGCTGTCGACCACAATAAACGTGTCGTCATGCTTGAGAGTGCGGCGTGGTCGTGAGGCTGGACCGACTGCCGGGATGTAGAATTGGGCTTCCGGAGAATTGTCGATCGAGGGGACCCGTGCGGGCGCGAACGTCATGAGGTTCCCATCAGTCGATCGTCGCTGCCAGAGCCGGCTGCAACGGCGGCACGACCTCTCGCATCGACGCGCTCTGCTGCCTCTTCCGCAAGCCGCGGTAGGTCTGAACGTATTCCTTCGCCATCCGCGTTGCGGAAAAGCGCTGTTCAAAACGCCGTCGCACGGCGCGGCGGTCGAGTGCCAGCACGTGTGGCAGCTTTCTGACCGCCTCATCCATCGAATCGACGATCAGTCCCGTCACTCCCTCGTCCACGACCTCCGGCACCGATCCGTGTCGGAACGCGAGCACTGGCGTGCCGCACGCCATCGCCTCGATCATGGCCAGACCGAAAGGCTCCGGCCAATCGATGGGAAAGAGCAGCGCCAGCGCCTCGCCCAGAAACGCAGACTTCGCGCTTTCGTTGATCTCGCCGATGAACTCGACGCCGGGTTGGGCGAGCAGCGGCGCGATCTGGTCGCGGAAATAGGCCTCGTCGGCCTTGTCGACCTTGGCGGCGATCTTCAACGGAATTCCGAGCGTTCGAGCGAGCATGATGGCGCGGTCCGGCCGCTTTTCCGGGGAAATACGGCCGATGAACGCCACATAGCCGCCGTGCGGCTTGAATGTGGGTTCATGGAGATTCTTGGGGATGCCATGAAGGATGGTCGCGACAAAATTGGCATTGGGTACCGGTCGACGCTGAGCATCCGAGATCGACACCAGCGGCATATCGCTGAAGCCCATGTAGAGCGGCTTGAGATCAGGCAGGTCCTGACGGCCATGCAGAGTCGTAACGGTCCGCTCGGCAATGGGGCGAAACAGCGGGAAGTGAAACTGATCGATATGGAAATGAAGGATGTCAAAGTCATCGGCCGCCGCGCGCACCCGGTCGAGCATCAGCATGTAGTAGGGGATGGGGTCGCGCACGTTGGCATCGAGGCGCAGCGCTTTCGGCGTGCAGCTCACCAGATTGGCGCATGTGATCGAGTCGCCGCTGGCAAACAGCGTCACCTCGTGGCCCAATCGAACCAGCTCATCGGCAAGGTAGGAGACGATCCTCTCGGTCCCGCCGTAGAGCCTTGGCGGAACGCTCTCGACCAGCGGGGCAATTTGCGCAATTTTCATCGGGGGGACACTCCAACGGCTCCGGCCGCGAGATGAACGCGCGAACGCGGCCAGAAGTTCCATTCCCGTGCCGGCACGATCCTGGCGGCGTGCCGCAAGCTGTTCAAACCGCGAGCGTTTTCGTTTCCTTACGGAGCGCCGCGCGCTGGCGTCCCAAGGCAGCGCGTCGCAATGTCAGCGGTGGCCGACCCTGGCATGAATGCGCAAGACGTCGTGCAGCGCTGCAAGCCGCATCTCATTGATAAGTCGAGCAGCGCTCCTTGCGGCATTCCCTAGCCCAGTACAGCCCGGATGCCGCGACTGCGCAAATCGGACAAGATGTTGGATCAATAAATTTTTCGCGGGTGTCGGAGGCTCAGCTACCCAAGACTGTCGGCTCATCTTATTACTATGCTGCGCAGCGGGGCGTTGTCGTGACGCGATAGCTTTTGTCTGTTCGCGTGTTGTTGCACTTGAGGAGGCGAAATCAATGCACCAGCCAAGCAAATGGTGGGTGGGGCTGCTCCCGATCGCGGCGCTCTGGGTGCTCGCGAACGGCGTCAGGACGGAATCGGTCGAGGCCGACATCGCGGCGCGGGCGCGATCGGTGCTGGCGGAGTCGCGTGAGATCGCGAGCGCGATGACCGCCAAGGCGCTGGGGCGCGATGTGCTGATCGAGGGGCTGGAATTTGCCGACGGAGACGGCAGCCGCATGGGCCGGGCGGTGGACCAGGCCAACGGCGTCCGCCTGGTCGATTGGCGCTTGCAGCGGGTCCTGCCGGCAAGGCCGTTTGAGTTCGCCGCCACCCGGGTGCAGGGCGAGTTGAGGCTTTCAGGATCGGTGCCATCGATTGCGGCCCGCGACAACGTCCTGGCAATGGCGAAGGAAGCGGCGGCCGGCAAGGCGGTCGTCGACAATCTCGCCTATGCGACCGGCGAGCCCAATGGATTTGAAGCCATCGTGGCCTATGGCCTGGCCGAGGCGGCGAAGCTCGATGACGGATCGTTTTCGCTCGTCGACACCGGCTATTCGATCTCCGGGGCCGCGCCCACTTTGGAGGTTTTCGAGGCGGCTATCGCGGCCACCAGGCGCCTTCCGGCCGGATTGGTGCTGGCGCGCGCCAACATCCTGCCACCGGAGATCAAGCCCTATCGCTGGGACGCCAACAGTGACGGCAGGAGCGTGACCTTGTCGGGCCTGGCGCCGAGCGAGGCCATGCGCGGCGACATCGCCGGCGCAGCCGACCGGCTGTTTCCTGGCCGCACGATCGTCAATCGCATGGCGATTGCGCGCGGGGCGCCGAACGGCGATTTCTTGAGGGCAGCCGCGAGCGCGCTGACGGAGCTGGCCAAGCTCACCGATGGCGTGGCGTCTATGACCGACGCACAACTCTCCATCCGCGGGCATGCACCGGCCGCGGTGACGAACGAGGCCGTCACCGCATCGGCGCGGGCCTCGCTGCCGCCGCCGTTCACGGTCGGCGTCGTCGACATCATATCGCCCTACATGCTCAAGATCGCGAAAGGCGGTGGACGGGCGGTGTTGACCGGCTTTGCGCCCAACGATGCCGCGCGCGCCGATCTGGCGGCGGCCGCGAAGGCAGCGTTCTTCGGCGAGAATGTTGAGAGCGAGTTGCGAACCCGCAGCGATGCTCCGGCCCGCTTCGTCGAAGCGCTTAAAGCGCTGTTTCCGTCGTTCGCGCGGCTGGCCTCGGGCTCGCTGGGCGCAGAGGACACGGTCGTCACCGTCGAGGGCCTCGCCATCTATGGCAAGGCTGCGGATCAGATCAAAGCGGAGCTCGCCAGTGCGATGCTGGCGGGCTTCAAATTGGGCGACGTCACCATTGGGGTGATCCCGCCCCCTGCTGCGATCGAGGTGAGCGAATGCCAACCGGCGTTCGATGGCCTGTTGGCCAAAGGGCGCGTTCTGTTCGATACCGGAAGTGCCGATCTCAGCAAGGAGTCGCTGGCGCTGCTCGATCATCTCATCGAGGTTGCTCAGCGCTGCCGGGAGGCCAGCATCGAGGTGGCCGGGCACACGGATTCCGCAGGCAACCCTGCTCTCAACCTCGACCTGTCGAAGCGCCGCGCCGAGTCGGTCACCACCTACATGGGCGAATCCGGCATCGACATGACGCGGATCTCGTCGGCCGGCTATGGCCAGACGAAGCCCATCGCCAGCAATGATACGGCCGAGGGGCGCGCACAGAACCGGCGCATCGAATTTGTCGTGAAATAGGACGAGCATTCATGGTCTTCGATCTTGCAAGCTACCCAGTTTGGTTGGCCGCGGCGTTATTCATCGGCGCGGTGGTTGGCTGGAGGACGTACGCGGATGTGCCGCGGCGCCGCTGGTTTGACGGCTGGCCGACATGGGGGCTCTTGGCCTTCGTGGTTGGCCTCGTCGTCGCGGTGTTGAAGCTTCTGCCCGGTCGTTACGGGTTGTGGCTCGAAATCGCCCTGCTGATGACGGCTTTTTACTTCGTTGGCTGTTTCCTCGGTGGCTGGCTGAAGGACCTGCTCGGCGTGCACGAGCCTGTCGCCGTGGTTGCCCGGGTCATGCCCGAGCCTCCTCGTGGCGCGGTGAAGGCGGAGCCTGAACGGCAGGCTTCTGCCACCGCCAAGGCGGCAGTGGATCGCCTGGCGGCGGAAGTGGCCGCGAAAGCCGAGGCGGGACGAAGGGCTGCTGCGGCTGCCAAGGCGGAGGCGGAGCGTCTGGCAGCAGAGGCTGCGGCGAAAGCCGAGGCCGATCGGAAGGCAGCCGCCGCCAAGGCGGAAGCGGATCGCTTGGCGGCTGAAGTGGCCGCAAGGGCCGAAGCCGAGCGGGAAGCTCATCCCGGTCTGCGGCCTTTGTCGCTCACGGCGCCGAACGGCCCGGCGGACGACCTCAAGCTGATCCGAGGCGTCGGCCCGAAGAACGAAAAGACGCTCAATCGTCTGGGCGTCTACCATTTCAGCCAGATCGCCGACTGGTCGCCCGAGAGCGCCACCTGGGTGGGCCACCACATGGCCTTTCCGGGACGGATTGAGCGCGAGAGCTGGATCCCGCAGGCTAAGCTGTTGTCGGCCGGCATCGACACCGGTTATTCCGCCGGCGTCAGGTCCGGAGCCATCAAGATCGACGACAGTGCCGATGCGCCATTGAGCGACACGGAGGCGAAGACGCTGGCCGCCGATCTGCCGGACATGCTGCCGAGCGTCGAGGGAGAGCAAAGCTATTCCGGATCTCGCCCGCTCGGGCTGGCCGCGCCGCAGGGCGGCGTCGCCGACGATCTCAAGCTCATCAGAGGCGTGGGCCCGCAGAACGAAGCGCGGCTGCACGGACTGGGCGTCTGGCACTTTCACCAGATCGCGGCCTGGTCGGACGAGAACGTCAAATGGATCGGCTCCTATCTGGCGTTTCCGGGCCGCATCGATCGCGAGGAATGGATCGCGCAGGCGAAGGAGTTCGCCGCCGGCGGCAAGACCGAATTCGCCAAGCGCGTCGAGGCGGGTCGGGTGCGCACCTCGCTTGACGATGGCTCCCGCGGGCAAGGCAATATCGAGACGCTCGAACCGAAGAGCGGCTGAGGCGGCGCGATAACACTCGTGGCCGGCGAGTCGCAGAGCTACCCCGCCCGGACATTCATCTATAAGGGCTGTCGACGGCGGCGGCCCGATAGGATCGGCTCACCAGATCGCCTACACGCGAACGCAGGAGATGGAGAATGCAATTTGTCCCACGATCGAGGACCCTTGTGGCGCTCGCCCTCATAGCCGCCTTGACTGGTGTCTTTGCCGGTACCATCCCCACCACGGCAACAGCCCAAGAGGTGGGGAAGACCGTGACCACGCCCTCCGGATTGCGGATCATCGACAGCCAGATCGGCACCGGCGCCACGCCCCGGCCCGGGCAGACTTGCGTGATGCACTACACCGGCTGGCTCTATCAGAACGGTGCCAAGGGCCAGAAGTTCGACAGCTCGCTCGACCGCGGCCGGCCCTTCGAGTTTCCGATTGGCAGACAGCAGGTCATCCCCGGCTGGGACGAAGGCGTCGCCTCGATGAAGGTCGGCGGCAAGCGCACCCTCATCATCCCGCCCGAGCTTGGTTATGGTGCCCGCGGAGCCGGCGGCGTGATACCGCCGAACGCGACGCTGATCTTTGAAGTCGAATTGCTTGGCGTCAAAGGCTGACGTCAAGAGTCAAAGGCTGACGTCAAGCAGAGTGCCGTCGATCGATACGCTGGTGCCGGGGGCGGAAGCGATCGACGGCTGCGATCGAGAGGATCGCCGCAATGGCGGGCCCGAAGGAGCGGGCCCAGAGTCGGCATATCGAGTTTGTTGTGAACGAGGGGGCAGCCATGCTTTTCGATCTTGTGAGTTACCCCGGTTGGCTGGTCGTCGCGTTGTCCATCGGCGTGGTGGTCGGCTGGCGGACGTATTCGGATGCGCCTCGGCGCAACTGGTTTGGCGGCTGGATACCATGGGGCGCGCTTGTCGTCTTGATTGGGTTCATCGTCGCCGTCCTGAAGCTTCTGCCAGGGCGCTACGGGCTTTGGCTCGAGATCGCCCTCATGATGACCGCCTGCTACATCGTGGGCTGCTTCCTGGGCGGCGGGTTGAAGAACCTGCTCGGTGCCCATGAAACGGGCGGCGGGGTTGCGGCCGGCCCGCCGGACGCTGGGTCTAGTCGCGCTGCTGCGCTGGCCGAGACAGAGCGACAAGCTACCGCCAAAGCGGCGGCGGATCGTTTGGCAGTGGAGGTGGCCGCCAAGGCCGAGGCTGAGCGACGGGCTGTGGCCGCCAAGGCCGAGGCCGATCGTCTGGCGGCGGAGGCTCTCGCCAAGGCCGAGGCTGATCGTCTGGCGGCGGAGGCTCTCGCCAAGGCCAGCGCTGATCGACGGGCCGCCGCTGCCAAGGCAGAGACCGATCGTCTGGCAGCCGCCGCGATGGCCGAGACCGATCGAAGGACTCCCGCCGCCAAGGCAGAGACGGATGGTTCGGCGCGGAAGCTCCGGAGTATGCCAAGACTGAGCGACAGGCTGCTGCCGCTGCCAATGCGCAGGCGGATCGTCCTGCGGCGGAAGCCGCTGCGAAGAGCGAAGCCGAACGAAAGGCGGTTGCAGCCATCAAAGCCGAGGCGAGTCGTCTGGCTGCAGCGGCTGCCACGACGGTCGAGGCTCGGTGAAGGGCTGGCGTCGCGGCCAATGCGGCGGCGGGTCGTGTGGCTGCCGAAGCTGCCGCGACCGCGGCCTCGCTGGCAGCGCCGAACGGACCCGCAGACGCAATCAAGTTGATCCGCGGCGTCAACGGTCATGCAGCTTGTCTCGGGCGCAGGCATGACGGGTCAAACGATCCACGCCTAGTGCCGCCGATTTGAAGTTCCTACACCACTTGCCGCAAACTCGGTTAGGAACTTCAAATCGAAAGCGGCACTAGAATCATAGACTTGCTAGTGCCCCTTTGTTTCCGAAGTTCGTGTCAGAGGGTGCTCCGACGACTCACGAACTTCGGAAACGGGGCACTAGGCACAAAACGAGCCCGCCCGGCTCTTGCGAGCCGGGCGGTGTTGCCGTCGCCAGTCCTGTGCTTGCTTATACCAACGCGCCCAATGTTTGACTCGTCATGCCCGCGCTTGTCGCGGGCATCCACGTCTTAACTCACGAGTCGAATCAAAGACGTGGATGGCCGGGACAAGCCCGGCCATGACGTGGAGAGTGCGTTCTTCATTACGCACGTTGGTATTACTTCGCCAGCGGATCGGGACGCAGCTGCAGCTTCACGAGCTTCGGCACGTTGCCCTTGCCGACGCCTTCGTCATGGAATGGCGTGCGGTTGCCGGAGCTCGCCCACATGCCGCGGCCCTTCCAGCCGCCGTTCGGATCGTCGATGCGGCCGTCGACCAGCTTGGCGAAGAAGCCCATGGGGTAGGGCACCACGAAGTTGACCATCTTGCCGTCCTTGAGCGCGATGATCGACTCGTTCTGGTTGCCGGTCGCGTATGGCACGTCCTTGCCGAGGCCAAGCGTGTCATGCTGGTCGACCCAAGTGTAGTAGCTCGCCTCCGCCGAGCCCGAGCCGGCGTCGCCGGTGAGCTTGGGACCGGGGAACGGATAGAGCGTCCAGCCCTCGGGGCAGTGCTTGCCGTCGCGCATGGTCGGGCCGTTGAGGACCTTGCACTTCCGTCGGTCGAACGCGGCCATGTGGCCGCTCGAGAGCGGCAGCCACACCACGTTCTGGGTGTCGATGTCGACCCCGCGCGGGCCGTAGCCCGGGGCGGGAATCTCGTAGATTTCCGCAAGCGACGTCGTTGACGGATCGCCCTTGGTCGGATCAAGCCGAACCGCGTAGCCCGGGAAGCCGAGCGCCGAGCCCCACACCGTGCCGTCGCGGCTCGGCGACACGCCGTAGAACGCCACCTGCACCCGGCGATCCTTGTTGGGATCGAACGGCTGGTTCGGCTCGGTGTATTCGCCGCGCTTGCCGTCGCCGTTGGTATCGAGGATGAACGGCGTCCAGCCCTGCGACTTCACCTCGTCGCCGGTCTCCTCGTACATCTTCATGTTGATCCAGCCGGCCGCGCCGCTCTGGCCGCCGCCCGCGCTCGTCCACAGCGTGTTGTTGGCGTCGAAGCCGAACTGCACGTGATGGGTCGGGAAGCAGGTGTTGATCATCTTGAACTGCTGGGTCTTCGGATCATACATGGTGAGCTGGCGGCCCGAGGTCGCGATCGGGAACACCTTCGCGGACGGATGATCGGAGCCGGCCTTGCAGAAGTCCGGATTGGCCGCTGGACGGATCCGGGCGGCGAACCAGATGCGCGCCTTCTCATCGAAGTAGAGGCTGTGCGGGCTGGTCTGCGCGTCCCAGATCTTCTCGTCGCCGAAATACGGCGAGGCCGCGAACATCGGCACTTCCGCTTCCGACGGCGTCTTCGGGTCGCGCACCGGCAGCTTCACCTCGAAGGCTATGTTCTTCACCGGATCGAACACCGGCACCTTGTCGGTCGAGTTCTCGGTCGCGCCGAAGATCAGGCCGTTGGCGTTGACGGTCGGGTTGCGCTTGTCGCTTGCGGCCGCGTCGTGCAGGTAGGCCTTTGGGTTCGACCAGTCCCACACCGTGATGACGGCGTTGCGCTCGACGCCCTGCGGCCGTTGCGGCTTCGCGGACGGCAGCTCGCCGCCGGCGACGCGGTCGGTCCAGTCGCCCAGCATGCGCAGCGCAGCCTGCGTGCCCATGCGGTCGGTGTTGTTGACCATCTGGGTCGACGCCTGGCCGGACTGGATGCGGCGCGTCCAGGCCTCATGGCCGTTCGCGAACTTGCCGAGCGCGGCCGGGATCGTGCGCGTCGCCTTGTTGCCAAGCTGGTGGCAGCCGACGCAGCCGTTGGTCTTGATGATGTCCAGGAACTGGCTCTGGCTCTTGAGGTTCGGATTAATGCCGTTGCCGCTCGGCCCGGTGCCCGGGAACGTCGACTGGTCCGGCACCTTGATCATCGAGTACCAGTAGATCGCCGGATAATATTCAGCCGCCGCCTTTTCATCCGGGGCCTTCACGGCGGTCAGGTTAAGCTGCTTGCCCGGCTCGCTGTCGACCTTGGCGGAATCGACCAGCCCATAGCCGCGCACCCAGACCTTATACTTGGCCTTCGGCAGATCGGGGATGACATAGCGGCCCTGATCGTCGGTGACGACCATCTTGGCCATCTTGGTGCCGAGATCGGTGGTCTCGGCGATCACCCACACGCCCGCTTCCGGGCCAGCCGGGCCGGTGACCACGCCGCCAATATCGTCAGCATCGATGGCGACCTGGGCGTTGAGCTGCGCCGGGGCCATGGTCAAATAGGCTGCGGCCGCTGCGACCGCCACGCCCAATAAGAGTGCTCGCTTGATCCTCATGGTTTCCTCTCCTTTTGGATATTCCTTGGATATTTCCAACTTGACGCCAAGGCCCGTGCAATTGCGCCATATCGTGCACAAACGCGTGCGCTCTTGCAATGACGGTTATGAGCGATCGGGCCGGCGCATGGTGAAGCGCTGA
>Ga0209683_10000140_pt1 | contig 27635 bp, 51 predicted proteins | sample DOMMetBare2Fresh_FD_187474 | JGI IMG/M metagenome (GOLD analysis project Ga0209683, IMG submission 187474) | Wetland sediment microbial communities from St. Louis River estuary, USA, under dissolved organic matter induced mercury methylation -... | ecosystem: Environmental > Aquatic >... | reverse complement strand
GCAAGCCGCTAGACAAACCGCTAAAGTCCGTAGCTGTAAGACGTTGATAACCGAATACCGAACGGCAGGCGGCACGCAACACGCCCCGAACCTAACGCCGATATCGCTAGTAAGCCACTCGCCCCAACAATGCGCCGCGTATGCGGGTAGGGGAATCACGGGTAGCCGAACGGGTAGCATAGTTAGTGAATCGCAGGGGTGAGCGGTAGGAAACAAGCCACTTGACAGACGGTAGACGGTTTGATACGATGCTCTCGCACCTTGAACAACAGGATACAGCTTCCCCGCAGTCCACGGTACGGACTGCACGCGGCAGAAAGTCCCGCTAGACTGGGACTTGACAGCGGGGAAACGGTATGCTAGAGTGAGGTGCAACACGAAACGCACCTTGAAAACTAGATAGCGAGTGAGAGCAAGTCGGGCGGTAGCCTGATACGCAATCGAAACGGTGTTAGGTGGACGGGAGAGCCACGTTTAGGGTGTCCTAGCCTTCGGGTGTGATAACTGGCTGAATAGCAGTCTGGGGACTATACGGAGCCTGTCCATGAATGTGCCAAACTCGGCACGCCTAACACGCGGCACGAAAGCGCGGCACGGCTCTCTCACGAGTGATGTTCTAGGGGATAGGACGGTAGCAGAGAACCGCGATAAGCGCACACTCTATGAGTAGGCTGTTCCTACGGGGGGGCGTGTGATAGGCGGGGATTAACAGGCGGCTACCTGAGAGACTAACGAATCGAAGAATGATTAGATTCCCTTACGCTCACTGGCTCGTGGTGAAACGTGTCAGTGAGCGTCGGGGAGTGGTTAATCACTCCAACAACTACAGAAGGAGCGTGCTACATGAAGCGTTACGCTATCGCCAACGCCAACGGCGTGGTGGACAAGTCGCACCGTGTACTCTTCCGCTCGGTCGAGGACGGGGTGGACTATCTGGAGCGTGCTGGACTGTTTGGGGACTACATGGTCGGGAACGTGAAGATTGTGCTGCTGTCAATCGTCGCCTAATCGAAGAAGGAGCGTGCATCATGTCGAAGTCGCTTAGCGTTGCGTGTGCTGGATGCCCTGCTGCTGGGACTTGCGGGACGGCGGGGGGATGCTTCAATGGGTAGCCTGTACTGCTTGCTCTGCCTGTTCGTCCACCGTTCCAATCGACGTTAGGGGTGTGCTATGTCTGCTTTCGTTGTTGGTGACGAGCATATCCATCTGCTCTGTACTGCCGCTGTCGAGAATCAGCTTAGCTGGTATCACGATGGCGAGTATCGCTATATCAAGATGCTAGGCGCTACCGCTGTCGGCGAGATACTGCTGGCGGCTAACCATCGGTCGGTCAACTACCGCTACGATGAGAGCCATGAGCCGCGTCCGTACTGCTGGGAGCGTATCTGGCAGTATGCCGGTGGCGGCGACGCTATGCGTGTCCAAGCGCTGAAAGCGTGCGCCTGTCTTGAGTACCAGTGCTGCGAGTATCCCGAGTGGGAAGAGAGCGAGGCGCATACCATCATCGAGGCTCTGCGTATCGCCGTCATCCGTTCGCTGGACGGCTACGAAGACGCGCCGTGGGAGTGGGTGCGTCCGTCCGAGTAGGCACTACGCCGCTGTTCTGCTGGGCAGAATGGCGGTTAGTGCTTGACTCCCGATGGGTCAAGCGTGAATAAGGAGCGTGCTGTTATGGCTGTTCGTCCGAGTGATTGTGTTATGCTGGCTGCTGGTGGCGTGTATGATGCCAAGGGCGCTTACCGCGAGTGTCTTGTGGGGGTTACTGCCAAGTCTGCCAAGTGGCACCGTCCGCAAGTTGTCGGCGTGGTTGACGGTGTGTGCTTCGACATGGGGCGGGGCTTTACCGCACCGCACACCAAGAACGCTGGTGACTGCACGTTTTCGTCCATGGCTGGCGACGGTAGCCGAGCGCCCCGCTCTAGCGTTATCCTTGACAAACTGCTCTCCCTGCGTGATTCGGCTAGGGTGAAGTGGGAGCACGACAAGGACAAGCCGTCTACTCCCGAGACCACCCCTGACACCAAGCCCGAGCCGACCCCTAAGCCCGAGCCTGTTCCCGCACCGTTCCCGTCCGTCCCTGCACCAGCCAAGACAGGCGATTCGCTCACTGACGCTATCGTGGGCATCGTGTCCGAGCACGCTAGCGGTGCTATCGTGGATAGCATCCTGCCGCGCATCGAAAGCATGGTGGCGGAGGCTATCGCCGCTAGGGTTCCGCGCCGAACCGAGATTAAGACTGGCGCTCACGAGGTCACGTTTGACGAGGTAGTCCACGCCGAGTTTGCCCGAGTGCTGTTCTGGCTTGCCAACAAGGAGAATGTCTACCTTGTCGGCGCAAGCGGTACGGGCAAAACGCACATGGGTCGCCAGCTTGCCAAGGCGCTCGGCTTGGGCGACGAGCGGTACTACCCGACTGGCAAGATTAACGACGAGGGCGTGCTGCTCGGCTACAATGACGCTTACGGCAAGTACGTCGAGGGGCTGGCGTACATCTGGATGAAGAATGGCGGCTTGCTGCTCTGGGACGAGTTCGACCGCTCCAACGACAATGCGGTCACGGCGTTCAACATGATTCTTGACAACGGCTACTACACGTTCCCGAACGGTGAGACTGTTTACAAGCACACGGAGTGCTACGGCATGGCTGCTGGTAACACGCTGCTGCGCGGTGCTGACGACGCTTACTCTGGTGCTATCAAGCAGGATGATAGCGTCGCCGAGCGGTTCTCGTTCCTGACCATCGACTACGACCCTCGCGTAGAGGATTCGCTTGCGGAGGGCGACGCGGAGATACTGACGTTCGTTCGGTCGCTGCGTGCCGCTGCTGTCACCTGCGGTACTGACCTCGTGGTGAGCATGAGGGCTATTCGCCGACTGGTAATCGCCAAGCATGGCGACGAATCGCTGGACGGCGTGAACGGTGCTGTGAACGCGGCTATCCTGAAGTCTCGCCCGTCCGACGACCTGCGTGTCCTGCGGTCGAAGATGGTCGGCTTGGAGAACAACCGCTACTACAAGGCGATGGGTTCACTGGTCGCCGCGTAGCACGAGTGGGGGCAGGGCGACCTGCTCCCGCTAGTGTGCCTAGTCCATCGGGGGCTAGGCACACTAGCGGGATAGTCCCGCATAACATCAAGTGAATAAGGAGCGTGATACCGTGTCGAAGATGGTTCGCACCGACAAGATGGTTATGGAGACTTTCGGTTCAATCAACGAGCTGCTTGTCGCCAATGAAGAGCGCCCCGTCCCCAATGATGGTCGCTATTGCGTTGGTTCGTCTGATAAGTCGGCTAGTGGGTGGTCTGGGAACGTGGACTACAAAGGTGCCGAGCGGTTGTTTCTGGACGGCTGGGATGGTGCGCTTGACGCTATCAAGTCCGAGTTCGCCAAGGCTGACGCTATCGCTAAGCGTGAGACACGCGAAGCGGTGCGTATGTCACAGGCAAAGAGTGGTTCGTCGGTGAGCGTGAGCAGGGCGCTGCGTGGTTCTACTCGCCCCTTCAATAAGCACGAGCGCATCAACCTGCCGTCAAAGACGCTGCACATCACCTACATCACGAGCGTCAACTGCAACACCACCTCTGCGGAAATGACCAAGGCTGGTGCGGTCATGCTGTCTGCGGTGGCTACACTGGAGCGGTTGGGCTACCGAGTGCGGCTTGACGTTGCGGACGGCGCGACTGACCACGGTAAGGGCTGTCTGGTGCGCTTCACGGCTAAGGAGTATCAGCAGGTGCTTAATCTCACCAAGCTGTCATTCCCGCTGGCTCACGCCGCCTTTCTTCGCAAAATCACGTTCCGCTGGATAGAGCGAGTGCCGAACCTTAACAGCAAGTATTCTGCCTATGGTCAGGCACCCGTTGACGGCAACCGTCACGCCCACCTTATCTACGATGCCGTCAAGGACGACGGCGGCGTGGCTATCGGCTTCCAAACGGTTAAGGACGCTGGCTTCGACACACTCACCCTGCTTCGCAAGACGGGTCTTTACAAGGGCTAGGCGCTAACAGCGGGGGGTCAACCGACTCCCCGCTGACAACAACAGAAGGAGCGTGCATCATGCAGGACACTCGTATCTGGACGGCTATCGAGGACGCTGACGCTTGCAGCAGGGAGCTTGACGGTGCTGGCGTGCCGCATAGCGTCGAGCGGTTCGACACGCACGCTGTTCTGGTGTGCAAGACTGACGGCGACACGCAGCGTGCGCTTGAAGTGCTGAACGCTGGGGGGCAGTAGTCATGGCATACCAATGGCGTGACAGCGAGGGCGTGTTGTGCTGGTGGAACGCCGCTACCATGGCGGTGTTCGTTGACGGTCAGTTCTTCTGCCTCGCACAGAGCGAGTCAGAGGCTAAGAGTAAGGTGAGGGGATTCTAGGATGGCTGACGTACAGGTGGTTCGCGCTATCGTGCTTAGCGCAGAAGAGGACGGCGTGATGGTTCGCGCTGTTGAGATTGCCGACACGCTTGACGACTTGCAGGCTATCGTCGGCGGCAACATCGAGTGTGTCTACATCGACAGACACTCGGAGGACAGGGCGCACTTCTACATCAATGAAGAGGGTAAGCTGCTTGGCTTGCCGCTTAACGTGGTGGCTACTGGCATGTGGTATCAGCATGGCTACGTTCAGCCGTTCACCGACTTCCTTGCTGGCGACGTGTTGGTACTTGGCGACGGTGAGGATGGCGCGGAGGGCGACTGTCCAGCATGGGCGTATGAGTATCTGGGACTGCGGTGCGACCATGCCTGACACCATGAGCACGGAGGAGCGGGAAGCGGCTTACGCGAAGTTGGAGTCGCTCATCGCGGCAGCAGATGAGGAGTGGATGGTCGGAGCCATCTACACGGCAGCACTCGAAGCCCTCCGCGCCGACCACGAATCCACGGCTACCGCACGCCGAGAAGCAGATGAGGCGTTGCGGCTGGCTGACGCGCTGGCAGAGGCAACGAGACGTCGGATGAGAGCGATTGAAGTGTTCGCCCACATGACGGCGCAAGTACGCGAGGAACACGCCCTCAAAGCCTACCTCGCCTCCCGTTCAGAGAGGAGCGAGTAATGGGATGCCCGAGACTTCCGCAGAACGGCGGAGCGACTAGCTGCGAGGGGTGCCTACCGAAGCACCTCCGCGACGGCTGTGATGCCCCGTTCAAGGCGGATACGAAGCGCAAGCGCAGGGGCGGCAGCATGAAGCCGAAGCGTTCAGAGAGGAGCGAAGGATGAGCCGAGACAACCCATTCGAGAACGCCGCCAGAGGGCGTGACGCATCAGGCATCAATGAAGACGAGCTGACCCCCTCAGCCACCGAATACGAGAAAGCGGAAGCAGCCATCGACAAGGCGCTCTACGACCCGCAAGGAATCATGCTCCACTCGTGGGAGCACGTGCGCCGAGCATGGAGGTTCATCAAGCAGCACCTCGCCATCATCATCACCGAACGTGAGTGGTTGATGGCAGAGAACGAGCGGCTGAGTCGTTCGCTGGACTTGGCGTGCGAGATGGTGTGGCAAATCGAAGGCAGCGTCGAAATGAGCGCGGCTGAATGGGCGGCTCACTTCCGAGTCCAAGCCCTCGCCGAAGCCATGAAGGAGGCAGACCATGAGTAGGGACGCGATACGGCGTGACCTGCTCGACAAGCTGGATGCGCTCTGGTCGCTCTGTGATGAGTCCGACACTATCGTGGTGCCGTGGCGGGACGCGATACGCGCAGAACTCACCCGCCTATGGGCTATCGAGGACGCGGCAGTCGAAACATGGAAGCGTTCGGAGGACTGTCCACTCTGCTGCAACGAGGACACCACCGACGCGCTGTACGCCACCCTCACCACCGCTCTGGTCGAGTTGTATGAGGAGTGTGTGGCACATCATGGGGAAGTAGCACGCGATGTGCGATATGCCACAGATGGTGTGACCGAAGCACTCCGAGAGCGAGACATCCATGAGTGACAAGCGACCCAAGTCGCCCACACCCAAGCAGTACGAGCGGTCGGTAGCCAGTCAGGCGCTCTCTTTCTGTCCACCAATCCGTCCGTGTAAGAAGTGCGGCTGGGCGGTCGTTGATGGCTACTGCTGTCAATATTGCGGTACTAGCACACCCGAGTTGACGGACGAGCAGGAGAGGGAGTACGACAATGAGTGAGCACACCTGCGGTCTGAACGGCTTTGACCCAATGAAGGGCGACACCTGCCCAAGCTGCAAGCAGGAGCGCGACGACCCGAAGCACTACACCTCCCGATGCGCTGGTGACTACGGCTGCTACTGCGAGGATTCGTTCCATGACCTCAAGCCCGAAGCACTCGCCGCACATGAAGCCGTGAAGGAGGGGCAGGAGTGAGCAATAGGCTTACGCTTAGCCTGCTTACCGCAGTCAACGCTATCGTTAGTCCCGCTTATCTGGTTGGCGGTGCTGTTCGTGATAGCGTGCTTGGTAAGGAGCCGAAGGATTACGACTTTGCTACGCCGCTAACGCCTGACGAGGTTGAGGCTGCTGTCAAAGCGGCTGGTCGGCGTGCTTACACGACTGGCAAGCGGTTCGGCACCATCGGCTTCAAGGTTGAGGTTGACGGTGCCTATCATCTGGTGGAGGTGACGACCTTCCGCGCCGAGAAGTATGAGCGTGGTAGCCGTAAGCCGCAGGTTGAGTATGTCGCTGACTTGTCTGCTGACCTCGCCCGTAGAGACTTCACGGTCAATGCTATGGCACTCTCGCCCACTGGCAAGCTAATCGACCCTTACGGTGGCTCTGACGACCTCACAAGCGGTACGCTGCGTGCTGTCGGACACCCGACGCTGCGCTTCAAGGAAGACCCGCTGCGTATGCTGCGTGCTTGCCGCCTAGCCGCACAGTTTGGGTTCGCCATTGAGGATGCCACTATGCGCTCAATGGTCAAGCACGCCTACCTTATCAGTAGCGTGAGCCACGAGCGCTGGGGGCAGGAGCTAGATAAGCTGCTCGTTAGTGATGCCAACGTGGGGCTGCTTGCGTTGTACCGTAGCGGCTTGCTTGCGTTCATGCTTCCAGAGGTGCAGGCGCAGGTCGGGTTTGACCAGAACAGTAAGTATCACTCACTGACACTGTTCACCCACACGCTAGGGGTGGTTCAAGGTGTGCCTGCTGACGTTGACTTGCGCTGGGCAGCGCTACTGCATGACATCGGCAAGCCTGCCACGCGGAAGCTCAACGCTAAGACTGGCTACCACAACTACGTCCACCATGAGCGTGTTAGTGCGCTGATGACGGACGGCATAGCCGACAGGCTGCGTTGGAGCAACGAGAGGCGCAAGGCGGTGGTGGGGCTGGTGCGCTACCATCTGGATAAAACGAGTCCGCTAAAGAAGGCGGACGACGCGGCTGGAAAGACCGCGTTCGCAACTGAAGAGAGGGAGTCGGCATGAACATTCGTGAAGTTGAATATAAGGCTGGACAGCAGATTGAGGTTCGCCGTGATGGTGGCGAGTGGCAGAAGGTCGAAATGGACAGCATGGACGACTGCGGTTATCTCGACGGGTTAGATGCGGACTTTGACGAGTATCGCATAGTTGACGGCTATATCAACGTAGCGCCAGATGGCTTGCTTACGGCGGCGTTCCATGCTGCTAAGAGGCTGGCTGATGGTGGGGTGGCTATGCTGGACACGCTCAACGAGCCAGAGTTCACCGAGTTTGCTATGGAGTTGTTCAGGGCGCTAACGGCTGAGGCGGCTGTCATCGACACATCGAGTTGGCTTCCGCACAACAAGGCTGGTGATGGTGATGCAGGTTAACGGCGACACTAGCATCAGGCTTCGCCGCATGGACGGAACGCCTAAGCAGTTGTCTGAGTTTAAGAAGGGCTACCGTGTCAGGACGCTTGAAGAGGCGGAAACGTACCTCTGGCAGATAGGCATGAGCGTGCCAGTCGGTGAGCGCCATAAGGTCGCCTACTCGATTGAGCTTGATGGACAGCCGACACTGTACGGTGCCGTGTATGTGGATAAGCGTGAGCCTACGGCGCACTACGCCGACATTCAGGCGCAGCTTGAAGCCGACTATGGGAAGGAGTGCTGGGCGCTGAAGGAGTAGGACGCTAAGCGAATAAGGAGAGGGACGATGATTGTAGTAACCATACTGCTCGTGCTCCTGCTGCTGTTCTCCATGCAGATGGGGTCGATGGGGTTCACGCTGTTGTTCGCCGCACTACTCGCCCTCGCTATCATGCGGCTGGCGGGTGAGCTGGATGGCTAAGAACACGGTACGCAAGACTCTTCCTCGCGCCGACTGGGATAAGGTGTTCGGCACAACGGACATCGGGACACCGACTGGACGGCGCGACAGGGCGATGTACTACTTCGCCTACTTCACTGGCATCAGGGTAGGGGAGCTGGTTAACCTCCGCACCGATGACGTGAACCTGAAGCGTGGGTCATTCACGACACCACCAGAGGGTAAGACGGGGCAACGAAAGCTAGGCATCCCCGACAGCAAGATGCTCTACGACCTGCTCAACGCTTGGCTGGGGACGAAGGATGAATGGGGCTGCGCGGACTCGCGCTACTTCTTCTGCTCACGGTCGGGCAAGCGCTTGTCTGAGGACAACTTCTACACCACGCTGAAGAGGCGCGGTGCTAAGGTCGGGCTGAAGGTAAGCCCACACATGATGCGCCACTCGTATGCCACTGAGCGCATCCATGAGAAGGCGGATATTCTCACCCTTATGAGTGAGCTTGGTCACAGACAAGTGAAGACCACTCTAGTATACCTGCACCAAGAGAACTCGCGTGCTATCGAGAGTATGCAGCGCCGAGCGCTCTAGGTGTATGGACGACATTGACGGCTGGCATCCCTGTTTGATAAAGGGTGCCAGCCGTTTGTCTTGGGTGGCGGAAGAAATCTTCAACTACTTTGCTGAGTAGTCACGCCAACTCCGTATACTGACAACACACCGAGAAACAAGGAGAGAATCTGAGCAATGGCAATACCTATCCCGCGTCCTGAACCGATGGTAGTTGCAATCTCGCCTGTCTCGTCACCTCCATGTATGGAGTGCGCGTCGTGCAAGCCAGACAGAGCGCGAGGCGAAGATGGGCTTCTCGGCGGCTGGTGCCACTCACCAGACAACACGCAAGACCGCAAGGGTGTCGTCGCCGAGCGCTTCATTGACATCGAGTGCGACTCTGGCTCATGCAAGGGCTTCATGTATCGCAACACGACGACAAGGGGAGCTAATGTCGCTTAACACCTGCCAAGCCGTCCTTGTTACAGAGGATGGTGTCGAGCATCGCTGTGGTCAGACCCTCGCGTTTGACTCTGTAAGCGGACTGCCGCTCTGCTACTTCCACGACGGCTACGCTACTGGAACCAAGACCCCCGCACCTTCTCGGTATCCCGAAGACCGCACAGCGTTCATGTATGTGCGTGGCACAAGCCTCATTTTCCCACTCCACGCGGGAGGTGAGCCTGAAGCCAAGCCAGAAGAGTTCGTTACCGAGTCAGAAGTCATAGCGGCGTAAAGCCCACCACCAAGCGGTACTCACAACGACAGGAAGGCTAGAGATTTGGCACAGTTCGGAGTAAACACGGTTGAGGCACTTCCCGCAGCACCCAACTACGAGTTCATCGTGAGCGACATCGAGGAAGTCCCGAACGATACGGGTCAGTTCGCATACGACCCCACCACCGACGACCCTAAGAAGGCTACGAAGTTCAAGTGGACGTTCGTGGGTCGCAACGGCACGAAGTCTGCTGGCAAGAAGCTGACGAAGAAAACCCCATCCTACCTCACCACGGACGCACGCAACGGGTGGCACATGCTGTCCTCCGCTATCGACCCCACGTTTGACCCGAAGGTCGGCTATGCGGATATGGACGACCTGATTGCACGCTGCATCGGTCGCCCCGTCATCCTTGCCCTTAGCGTTGCTCAGGGCACCGATGGCAACGAGTACAACAATATCGACAAGGCGTATCCGTCTGAGCAGCCTGCTATGAGCGACGCTGAGAAGGCGTTGCTGGCGCTCGGCGCTACCGTCCAGCCCTAGTGATTGGCACCCCGAAGCCATGCACGCAGGAGGGCTACTGCTCTTCGTGGGACGAGTGCCCCTATGGGCATGACGTTCGCAAGTGTGTGGCGGCTATGGAGCCAGACGACGACGACCTAGAGATTGACTGAGGTGTGTGTGGAGGCGACGGGAGGCTGGCACGAACCAGCCTCCCGTCTGGGTCGCCCAAGTCTCTGACTAAGCCCACCACCAAGCGGTACTCACAAGAGAGGGGAACGACCATAGCGCAAACTCTAAGCGCTTCCGAGTGGATTGCCAAGTTTGAGGCAAGGCGTGAAGCCCAGCTTGGCAGCATCGAGAAGCTGACAGTCGCGGCACCGACTGACGTTGAGTATCCAGCCGCTAAGCTCAACTGCGCTCACTGTGGTAAGGAGAGCAGGCAGCGCGTTGCGCTTAACGGACTCAACTACTACTGCAAGAATCCTGCGTGTCGTGCCGCTGAAGCCCGTTGGGTAAGGGCGCGTGCGTCGTGACGAATCCACGCTTGGCAGTCACGACTGACGCTGGACGATACTATCCGCGACACGGCTTGCAGTATATGTCAGTCACTACTGCGCTGGGTGTTCTGCCCAAGGATGCGCTGAAGCAATGGGCGGCTAATGTCGCTGCTGACAAGGCTATCGAGATTGCCAATCGCTCACCATCGCGGGTTCTGGGCAGGCTAGACCGCGACGAGGCTAGGTATGCTTGGAAGGACGAGCTTGCTGCGGCTGGTGCGCTCGGTGATGCGGTACATTCGTGCTGCGAGTTCCTTGTCCAGAATCAAGACATCTGCTTCGACGCTTACCTTGCTGACATTGATGACAGGAAGATTCGCAACCGCGTCAAGCAGTTCGTTAAGTTCCTGACCGACTACGAGGTTAAGCCCGTCTACGTCGAGGCTACCGTTTACCACGACAAGCATCACTACGCTGGGTCATGCGACCTCATGGCGTATGTGGACGGCGTGTTGACGGTCATCGACTACAAGACCAGCAAGGGGGTGTACGGCTCGGTGGCTCTGCAAATGAGCGCCTACGCTAACGCCACCGTCCTGATTGACGACTGGGACAACGAGTGTGATGTGCCAGCGTTTGAGCGCTCGGCAGTCCTGCACCTGAAAGACCGCTCGTACAAGCTCATTGAGTGTGAGTTGTCTGCCCGAGTCTTCGGCTGCTTCCTTACGGCGCTAACGCTGAAGCGGCAGTTCGTGGACGACATAAGCGAGGTTGCGCTGCTTGGCATCATCGCTCCAACTGAAAACAAGGAGATTGCATGAACATCGACATCAAAAAGATGATGGACTGCCTCTTGGACGAACTCGCGGAGGCGGCGGCTGAAGAGGTCACGGTGGGAACGTCATGCTGGTTTGAGGGCAAGGAGTCACAGCCGTTCGTGGTTATTCTCGTAGCTGCTGGCTATATCAGCGCCCAGCAAGACGGTGGCGATATGGTCATCACGCTTCCTGCCAAGCAGTTTGTCGAGGCGTTCTCTCCCATGCCGAGGTATGACAACATCTTCTTCAACGAGGTCATCGGCGACATTATTGAAGACGCGGAGGCACTTCCCCTCTCGGCAAACTCGCGGGACTGTGTAGCCGCTGCTGTCTGGCGCACCGTCGAGGCGTTTGAAAGCGGAGTCCTCTAGGGTGATTGGCGAGTCACCCCGCACTAAGCCTAGTGACTTAGAGGCTGAGCGTGCGCTGCTTGGCGCGGTACTACTGAAGCCGAGCACTATTGACGATGTAGCCGAACTAGTGAAGCCGTCAGACTTCTACCGTCCAGCGCACCAGACGCTCTTTGAGGTCATGCGGGATATGCGCTCTAGCGGTGTCGAGATTGACCACATATCCCTCCGAGACAAGTTGCAGATAGCTGGTGCGCTGGATGCTGTTGGTGGCGCACCCTATCTGCTTGACCTTAGTGGCTCATGCTCAACCGCCACGCACGCCAAGCGCTACGCCGAGATAATCCGCCAGAAGTCACTGTTCAGGGCGCTGGTTGACATAGGCGTACACATCACCGCTATGGGCTTTGACGGCGGGGATAGCGCGGACGTAGCGGTTAGCGAGTCGGTCAACTTGATTATGGGCATCAGCGCAGCACACACCTCTGCGACGCTACCAGTAAGTGTTGTGGGTGACGAGTTGTTGGCTACGCTGAGAATGGGCAAGCAAGACTTCCTGTATCCGTGGTGCCTGCCATGTGTTCACATCAAGAAGGGGCAGCTTGTTGTCATCGGCGCTGCGCCTAGCGTGGGTAAGACGGCGCTGGCTCTTGCGCTGGCTGACCAGTGGGGACAGGAAACACGAGCCACACTGTTTGAGTACGAAATGAGCGAGGCTGACCTGCTGGCTCGGCTTGCTGCTAGGTACTCTGGCGTGTCAGTCACGGATATGGACAACGGGCTTAGCGAGACTCAGTTGCAGATGGTGGAGTTCGGCATCAAGCAGTTGCAGTCACGCAAGCTGCGCCTAGAGGCTGTCCATTGCAACATCAACACGCTACTCGGCAAGATAAGGCGCGAGGCGCAGAACGGCACCAAGGTCATATTCATCGACCACTTGGGGCTTATCCCGTTCGATATACCGAAGGGTGTCAATCACGCTAAGGCTGTTGGCTCTCAGGTAACGAACAAGCTGAAGCGGCTTGCTACCGAGCTGGGTATCACGATTGTCCTTCTCTCGCAGATTAAGCGCGAGGGCTACGGGAGAGTCGGTGGCATCCCGCGCAAGGAAGACCTGCGGGACAGCGGCGAGATTGAGGCTGACGCGGACATCATCATCATGGTCGGGCGTGAGCCGCTGATGATGGAGGACTCTACTGCACATGTTCGATTCCGCCAACAGTACGGGCTAGACCCTTGGGCTGATGACGCTAAGGAGTTCTCAATCATCGGCATAGGTGCGGTCAAGAACCGCAATGGAACGCTTAGTGAGAAGTGGATGCGCTTCTACGGTGACACGATGATTTACACGGACGTTCACCAGACGGTAAGCGCGTTTAAGGAGATAGGTACGGCACCACAGGAAACGACCGTCGAGCAAGGGAGCCTTCTTGAACCTGACGAAACTGGCGGAACACTTCAAGCAGGGACGGATTCACCGCAACGGGCAGCATAGCCAGTTTGGTGCGCTGAAGCACTTTGAGCGCAAGTGTCTTGTCCTGCCGAACGCCCACGCCGACACTGCCATGTGTAAGCGTTGTGCGCTGTATGGCAAGGACACCAATCCAGCCAGCCCGACGAGGGGCAAGCTGGTCAACTGTTGGGGACTGGTGCTTTAGGTGCCCGACATCAAGGACAGTGGTGAGCGACGTGAGTTCGCGTCTGGCGCTGTTCGTGACATGAGTGCTGGCAAGGGTCGCTTCGACCTCTTGTGCCCCCTCGCCATCGCCCAGCTTGCTGAGCACATGGAGCGCGGCTGCATTAAGTACGGCGAACGCAACTGGGAGGCTGGCATCCCGCAGTCGTCCTACGCAGACAGCGCGATGCGGCATCTTAACCGCTGGGCTGCTGGCGAGACTGACGAAGACCACCTGCTTGCCGCCTTCTGGAATATCCACTGTGCAGTAAGCCAGCGTGAACGCGCCAACCGTGGGATGCTTGACAATGCCGTTATCAACTTCCCGCCCGCACGATGATGGACACGATACTCGTCCAGCGCTCTGACCCTCGCTTCTCTGGCGCAATCATGGCGGCTGACGCTAGTGACTGCGCTAAGCAGAAGGTGGGTGCGTGCGTCTGGCACCCAGACTACGGGCTGCTTGGGGCTGGCAACAATGGCTGCGACTACCCGAGTACCAAGTGTCCGCGAGAGGTTGACGGTTATCCCTCTGGCGAAGGCTACCACTTGTGCGTCAAGGCTTGTGGTCAGCGGCACCACGCAGAGGTGGCCGCCATCAAGCACGCTAGGGAGTGTGTGCCAGCGGGTCTGCTGGTCGGTGCCACAATCTTCTTGTGGGGGCACCACTACTCCTGTGCGGCGTGCCAAGAGTCTGCACGAGAGGCTGGGATAGCGCACATAGCCTTCCCCGTCTGACCTGTACCCTCCTAGTTAGGGAGCACATGAGACTTTGGAAAGTCGTGACCCTTGCGCTGCTTATCGTAGCGCTCACAGTCCCTAGCGCTTACGCCTGTAAGCCGAACGGGAGCTGGTGTGGCAAGAAGCATAGCGCCAGCTACAACAAGGACGCTATCCGTTATGAGGCGAAGAGGGCTGGCTATGGAGCCGCTGGCACCAACGCGCTGCTGTGGATAGCCAACCACGAAAGCACTTATCGCAACTGGGTGTCTAACGGCTCATGTAAGGGGCTGTTCCAAATCAAGACCAGCCTTAGTAAGTCTTCTTGGGCGAACCCTTACTACAACACCCGACGCGCTATCGCCTACATCAAGCATCGCTACGGCAGTCCTAATAAGGCTGTCGCCTACTGGAAGGCTAATGGTCACTACTGATGAAGCTGATTCACACACACTCTGGTAGCACCTACCAGTATGACGAGGACACGCAGACCGCCATGCGGATTGGTCGCGGAGAGAGGTTCCACGACCTCGCGGTTGACCACGAGCCGCTTGACCTCCTGCTTAGGGTTCACCCCAAGGTCGGTGAGCAGATGTTCCTCGATGGCAAGAATGGATACTCAGTCGTGACCACGCCTGTTGTGTCCGTTGAGAACGTCTAGTGGATGACGACAGACTGCCCGAACTGCTAGAGGCAGACCGCCAGCGTTGCGAGGTGTGGACGAGGGTGATGGGCTACCACCGCCCAGTAAGCTCGTTCAACATCGGCAAGAAGGGCGAGTACGCCGACCGCAAGAACTTCATTGTCAGTGAGGATGATGCCGAGTGTGCGGAACCTACCTCCCCGACGACTACGATAGCTGGAAGCTGAGCTATCCGCCAGCGTGGGATGACGATGGCGGCTGGGACGACGAGGATGACGAGCCGGATTATGGTGACTGGTAGTGACTGACTATCAGGAGCTTATCGTCGGCTTGCTACTCGGCAACACAGTCGTCCTGCTTCTGTGCTACGCCATGCTGCTGCGCCTGAGAGGGCTTGTCGGTGGGCGGTAAGACGGCTAAGGCTGCTGGCAAGAAAGGCGAGAAGCGAGTCAAGGATTACTTGGAGGCTAACGGCTGGTTCGTAGCCGACAAGGAAACGCAAGGACTCGCTGGCGATGACCTGTTCGCCCAGTCGCCCGAAGGTGACTGGTGGAGTATTGAGGTCAAGTCAACTCGCATATTCCCAGCCGAGAAGTTCTACACACAGATGATGCGCCAAGCACGAGAGCGCGTGGATGCCGTCTGTGAGGCGCTGAGAAGCCCTCTGCCGACCGTTCTGAAGCGGCTAGGGGTGACATACCAGAAGCCAAATGCGCTGCTCGTATGGACTCCTACTGGCGTGGATAACGGCAAGGACTTCATCGTGTTTCGGCGCTGTAACGGAAAGACCACATTCGAGATATGGGAGGGCTAGTTGCCCGATAAGCCAACAGTCATCACTCGCCCCAGCCAGCAGAAGATGGTGTGCTTCTACAAGATGCGTGTCTTGGAGAACGCCCTACTGCTGGCGTGTAGGGAGATATGCGGCGATGACATCACCGCTATCTCCGCTAAGTACGAGGAAATCTATCAGACGGCTAGGCAGATGACCAAGCCTGACTTCACGGAGGATGCAGATGCGTAGAGCCCTGAGCGTTATGGCTATCATACTGGTGATAGCCATTATCCTGCTTGCCACGATGACCACCACTGGTTGTACCCGCCAGTCTGACCGCGCTGCATACAGCGTGTCGCAGGAAGCGGATAACTTCAATGTCATGCGGCGGCTTGTGGTGCTGGACACTCGCACCGACACCCTGATGTTTGAGTGTATCGGCAAGTTCTCAATCAACACTGACGCGGTTGACAATCAGCTTGAAGTCGTTGTTGAGCGCGAGGACGGTAAGTACGCTAAGCATTTCGTCTTCCTTAGCCGAGACACGATGTATGTGGTGGAAGACCTTAGCGGGGCGGCTGTCAACCAGTTTAAGTACGAAGTCAACTACCTGCCGCAGACCATCGTGCCTATCACCTTCGTCAGCAAGCCCTAGTTGCCGATAACAAGGAGGCGGAAAATGCCCAGCGACAAGACGCTGTACCTGATTCGTGGGGCACAAGGGAGCGGCAAAACGACCCTCGCGGAGCTGTTGTCGCGGGGCATCGCCGAAGACTACGGTTGCACCGCCTATCACATCGAGGCAGACGAGTTCTGGCTGTTCATCGGTCATGGTGAGTACGCCTTCGATGCAAGTAGGCTGGGCGAGGCTCACCGCTGGTGTCAGGACGGCGTTAGGCGCTTTATGGAGAAGGATAAGGCGGCTATCGTTGTCAGTAACACCTTCATCAAGAAGTCGGAAATGCAGCCGTACATCGAAATGGCAGAGGCTAACGGCTACACGGTGGTTGAGTACATCTGTCGTGGTGAGTTCCCGAACACGCATGGCGTACCCGAAGAGGTAGTCAAGAAGAAGCGGGAGGCTATCGAGCTGTGAACAGACCCGACAACATCATTTTGGAAGGCGTTGTCGGTAGCCGCGCTTACGGACTAGCCACCCCTGAGTCGGACATCGACATCAAGGGCGTGTTCGTGGCACCGACGCGGGAGATTCTTGGAATCTACCCAGTCAAGGATTGCTACACGACCACTGAGCCAGACACGCAGTACCTAGAGGTCAGTAAGTTCATCAGCCTTGCGCTGAAGTGTAATCCGACCATCTTGGAAATGCTGTATCTCAGTGAGTATGACACGCTCAACTATGAGGGCGGGATGCTGGTCGAGCATCGCTCAGCCTTCCTTAGTGAGCCGTATGTCCGAAATGCTTTTGGCGGCTACGCGGTGCAGCAGGTACGCAAACTGGTCAAGCGCGATGAAGAGGGCAAGCAGGGGTTTGGTCGCGGACTGCGGTATGCGAAGCACGCACGCCATTGTTTTAGGCTGCTAGACGAGGCTAAGCAACTGCTAACGACTGGCACCATGAGCGTCAAGGTGCGGAACCGCGACGAGATATTCGCTTGCGGTGAGCTGTCGCCAACTGAGCTGCAATCACGTTTTGAGGAAGCGCAGTCGGAGATAGCGGCTATCAAGTCTGTCTTGCCACCTGACCCCAACTACGAGCGCGTCAACGACATGCTACTCAGGATTAGGAGCCTAAACTGATACCCAACTATGGCAAGATAATCCCGCTTGACAAGGGGAAGTACACTCACGGATTGTTCGACGGCGATGTGGTGATTCAGGAGAAGATAGACGGTAGCCAAGTGTCCTTCGCGCTGGAATATGTCGGTATCGTTGACGGAAGGATTGTCGCCGACCATATCCCTGTTGTCCGCTCCAAGAATCAAGTAGTGCAGGACGGCAACAAGATGTTCCAGATGACGCTTGACTGGGTGCGTGGCGCTGCCGCTGCTGGTTTGCTAAATCCAGACTACATCTATCGCGGTGAGTGTGTCAGCAGTCTTAAGCACAACACGCTAACGTATGAGCGCGTGCCTAATGGCGGTGTCGTGCTGTTTGACATCTACGACCGCGTGAATGACAAAATGCTTGACCCACAAAGTCTGTTTGCCGAGTCTGAGCGGATTGGTCTTGAATCGGTACAGTGTCTTGTGGACTACGGAACAGCAGACACGGAGGCGTGTTTGCATATGCTAGAGGATGCAACACCCACTCTTGGCGGTGAGCGAATCGAGGGTGTAGTCATCAAGCGCTATGACCTGCCTGGCCCACAAGCGTTCGGTCACACCACTGACGCTCAAGGTTTCCTGAAGGTCAAGCTAGTCAGCAACGACTTCAAGGAGCTGCACCACAAGGATTGGAAGGGTCGTAATCCGAACGGCAAAGACCTTATCGCCAATCTCATTGAGGTCTACGGCACGCCACAGCGGTTCGCTAAGAGTGTCCAGCATTTGCGCGAGGAGGGCAAGCTGGTTGACGAGCCAAAGGACATCGGCTTGCTTATCCCTGCGGTCATCGAGGACATCATTGCTGAGTGTGGCGACGACATAGCTAAGGCTATCGCTAAGCACTACGGCAAGCAGGTCTACAACGGAATCTCCAAGAAGGTGCCAAGCTACTATAAGGAAGAGGTGCTAGGTATTGTCGCTTAGCATTGGTGCGCGGACTATCCGTGACAACATCGTCATCAAGAAGCGGACTGTTGGTACAGTCATTGGGCACGATAAGAACCGCAAGCCAATCATCTGTGATGATGCTGACGGGCTGTGTGTGACCGACCACGAGCACGAGTTTATGGCGCTACCCACACCCAAAGAGCTTCTGATTGTTGTGCGTATGCGAGTAAGCGTCAGCCGTAAGCTGCTCATGAAGCGCGTCCTCGCGTCCATCGCCGAGCTTTCCGCTGCCGTTCGCTCCCACGCGGCGATGATGAAGGACAGCATCACTCGCGCCCGTAGCGACTACGCCGAAGGTCGGGCGCTCTACTTCGGTACGGCGTAGTGGCTGGACAGCTTCTTAGTGTCAAGGAGGCTGCTGAGCGACTAGGCGTGACAGTGGCTTGGTTCTACGGCAGCAAGCAGTACCCGTCAGCGGCTCACAAGGCTGGCATCCCCGTCCTGCGTATCGGTGGCTATCTCCGTGTCCCGCAGGACGCTCTTGAATCATACATCGAGGAAGCCAACAGAGGCTTCTAGGAGGCAACATGGCAGGTATCTCCCGCAAGGGTATCACTCGCGTCGAGCGTGTCTACAATCTGCTGAAGGATGGTCGCATCTACCGAGCATCCACGCTCAACAAGGTGGCTGGCTGGCGGTTCGGTGCAGCTATCTTCAAGCTGCGCGAGATGGGCTGCGACATCGTTTCCCTCTGTGGCGCAGACGGTGAGTGGCGCTACCGCTTGGAAGACGACTACTTTGCCGACCTCACGTTCAAGGCTGCTGCCTAGCCGTTAGGCAACTAAAGCCCCTCAGTCTTTGGACTGGGGGGCTTTTTGTGTTTGTGGTACACTCTACGCACCACCAAGCGTCGAGAGAGGATACCACATGGCTATCATCAAGCGAACACGCGCAGACGGCTCACCAGCCTACCGTGTGGTAGTCCACACGCCCACGCAGGGGCACCAGACGATAGGCACCTTTAGTCGCAAGAAGGACGCTGAGCTGGTTGAGGCTGAGTACACGCGCAAGAGTCGGCTAGAGGGGGTTGTGTACCTGCCTAAGCGCATAACCTTCCTAGACCTCTCAGACGCTTGGCTGGCTACCCGCCGAGTCAAGCCGCAGACATCGGCGCAGTACCGCTCTCGGCGTGAGCACATGGTTGACTACTTCGGCAACAGGCTTATCTCCACCATCGACAGGCATGACTGTGAGCTGTTCCTGACGTTCATGTCGAAAGAGAAGCTGGCACCGAGAACCTGCAACGCAATCTTCAAGCTGTTCCGTCAGGTGATGCAGTATGCGGTCGAGTGTGGCTACCTTCAGCGCAATCCTGCCGTTGGTGTTCGCAGTCTGCCGAACAAGGGGGGCAAGTCTATGCGACTGATAGCCCCACAAGACCACCAGAGGCTCGTACAGGCTACTTCCGAGCCATTCCGTACACTCGTCTACCTGCTGCCGTTTTGTGGGCTTAGAATGGGCGAGGTGATTGCCCTCACTTGGGAGGACATCGACACAAAAGCCTGCACCATCACGGTACACCGTCAGAGGCTCAAGTCTGGTCACTACTCGGACACCAAGACAGCATCATCGGCGAGGGTGGTCAGCATCCCGAAGATGGTAGCCAAGGAGCTGAAGGCGTGGCGGCTTCGCTGCCTGCCAACACAAGAGGGGCTGGTGTTCCCGAATCCTTGGGGTGGCGTGATGTCGTACTCGTACTTCTACGAGAACATCATCTACCCGCTAAGGAAGATTGAGGGCTTCGAGACTCTAGGCACGCATGACTTCAGGCACACCTTCGTCAGTTGGTCGATAGCGCAGGGTGCGGACATTAAGTACATACAGGCTCAGTGTGGTCACGCCAGCGCGTCTGTGACGCTAGATGTCTACGGGCACCTGTTCACGGACGAGCGGATAAGCTACGCGGACAGGCTGGGCGACTGGTACGTTACCACTTCGTTGCCGCAGGACGCTAAGGCGCAGGTCACAGCCTTATAGGATGATACCAACAGAACAGTCCATGCTCATTCCGAGACTTGCCGACTTCTTCCGATTATCTTGCCGTTGAGCACAAAAAAGCCCCCTTGCCCTAGTCGGCAGGGGGGCTTTCTGTGTTTAGTGCGTTACCGCCACGTTACCACGGCTATCGCTTCGTGAGCCACACAGCACCGTCACGTATAGTCACCATGATGTCCTTGCGCTTGGCGACGCTGACAGCCTTCGCCAGACCAATCTGCACCGTCTTGACCTTGCGGTCAGGAATGACCACCTTTGCAGACTTGTGCTCCGCGTCGTGGTTGTCGAGAACCTGCCGCACGAAGTCAGCGATGATGGTGTCATACAGACCCATCGTAGTCTTCGCTGGCAGTTCCCCAACCTCTAGCTTGAACGCCTTGGGCATGACTTCCTCCCCTCGTTGAGTAGCTTATGAATCGGAAGTATACCCATTGCAAGACATAATGCAACCCCATAAAACAAAACAAGCCCCCTAGCACTATGGCTAAGGGGCTTGCTGATAGCTTACCGCCACACTCCGTCACGCCCGAAGTTGGAGGGTAGCCCACCCTTGAAGGTGAACTGCCCGAACGTCCACACGCGCTTGACGCTAGAGTCGGTGTCGCACTCTGGACAAGCTGGCACGAACCCGCTGGCTACCTGCGTGTGGTCAGCCTCGCAGTCAAACTCGGTGCCGCAATCGTGACACTTGAAAACGAAGGTGCGCCTAGCCACTACTCGGCGAATCCAAACACATCGCCTTCGGCACTCTTCTGTGCCACGTTGCCCACCGTGTAGACACCGAAGACTGAGCCGAGAGTCAGTACCTCCTGCCAGCTAAGCGCCTTGCCAGCCGCCCACGCATTGCCCACGACAATGAGCGCGAAGGCTACCGTGAGGATGAACTTGCGAGAGAGAAACTTGTTCATGTCTGCTCCTTAGACAATCTTCGCCGCGTAGACGAATCCGCTTACAGGCTTACTGATGTGGTAGAACCTGCCGACCTTGCCGAGCACGGACACTGGCGTACCGTGTGTGAGGTGCCCGACAACCTTGCCAGTCAGCGACGCGCTCTTGCGGACACGAAGCGTGCTATGGTGGTCATCTAGCTTGACACGCTTAGCCGTGGTGCGAACTGGCTGCGGGGTGGTCAGCTTCAGCTTCGGATACCTGCGCCAGATAGCCCCACGCTTGTTCACGTTGTCCAGCGTGGAGCGAATGACCCCCCACGCCCGACCCTTAGCCTCGATACACATATCGTTACCGACATAGATACCGACATGATGGACGCGACCAGACTTGTTCTTCAGGAAGAAGAGGTCGCCAATCTTGGGGTTGCCCTTGACGGGCTCACAAGCGTCGTACTGGTTGAATGACCCATCAACAATATCTGCGCCAGCGCGGTGATACGCCCACTGGACAAGCTCTGAGCAGTCAAACGCCTTCGGATTAGGGTCAGACATCTTGACCTCAAAGCCGAAGATGTAGCGCTTGCCGACCTGCTTGCCAAGTAGTGCGGTGAACTCGGTGCGATTCATGTGCTCCCCTAACCCTTGTACGTCTTGCCGTTGTAGAAGGCGTTGTAGTTGTCGATGACGACTGGCTGGAAGTGCGTGATGCTTGTGTCTTCGTCGTGTGTGAGCACAATCAGACCGTGCTGCCAGTCAGCACATTCGGTGTACTCGGGGTCTAGCGTGCAAAGGCAACCAGACTCGATGCCGTAGACGTAGCTGCCGTCAGGGTGGCGATAAGGCACCATACCCAACCTGTGAGTGTGTCCCTGAACAGTGGACTGGCGATACTTCAGCGTGAGCTTCTTAGCCGCGTCGCCAGCCTTAGCGCCAAGCGCATCAAAGTGTCCGACAAGTACGCCGTGCCAGTCGGTGTAAGCCGTCTTGGTGGCACGCTTACCGCGCACATACTCGATGCCGAGCTTATCCAGCCCAAACAGGTTTTCTAGCGACATGACACGCTTGCCCTCAGTGGTTACATCAACAACGCTTGGAGCATTAAGCTCTAGGTAGAGGTCAAGCCGCATTTCGTGATTGCCTTGCACGACGATGATACGGGCACCTTTTCCAGCCACCTGCCGAAGCTCACGGAAGAACTGGGCTGCTGACTCCACCTCGTCACCGAGCATCAGCTTACGGCGTGCGCTGTTCTCATACTTACTGATGGAGAAGAAGTCACACACATCACCGCCGACGATGACCGTCTTCGGCTTGATGTCGCGTATCAAGTCGAAGGCTACGTTGATTGCACGCTGGTCATGGAAGGGGCGGTGAATGTCGGAAATGACAACGGCTGTGTCTAGTGCCGTATTTCGGGTAGTTCCTCTCTTGGCGACCAACCTAGACCACTATGGTACTTACCGTGGCTGTACGGGGCTTAGGTGCGCTCTGAGAGGCATTGTGTGAGCAGATAACTACCAGCTCCTTCGTATTGGTGGAGGAAATGAAAGAAGGTAGGGACAGATTGCTCTCCCCCTACCCCCTTGATAGATAGTATATGGACTATGCGTGACTAAACGCCAAACCGCCAATACCGTCGCTAGGACGGTTCTGGCAAAAAGGGGCGTTGGGGCAGGCATACTTGACTATCGCCTCGCGCAGCTCCCTCACTTCCAGCGTCAAGCCGTCAATCTTCTCGTCCTGCTCGTTAGAGCGCTTCTCCTGTGCATCGACAATCTGATTGAGCGTGTCAACCAGTGTCTTTTGTGCTGCGTCGATAGCCTTGGCGCGACTACCGAACACCCTGCTTAGTCCGAAGAGTGTTGCGCCACCGACAACGGCGGCACCCTCTACGGCTTCAACGACCTGCTTCACTTCCACAACTGGTGGACTCCTTGCTACAAGAGGATTTGTGTACCAGCAACACGACCGCTGCTGTCAACCTTCGGCTGGGATGCCTTAGGCAGCTTCACGCCGCTTAGCCGCCCGAAACCGAGAACGGTGCGCCCAGAGATAGAGCGAACCTTGATGGGTCTACCGCGCCCAGAGTTGTCAATCATCTGACCCTTGCCGATGTAGATGCCGACATGCCAACCAGACGGCGAAGAGCTGGAACGCATGAAGATGATGTCGCCAGCACGCGCCTGCTTTATCCCATACAGCGCACGCTTCTGCTTGAAGTAGGCGTACTGTGCAGAAGAGTTGCGGGGAATCTTAGCGCCAGCCTTTCCAGCTACGGTCTGCGTGAACTTAGAGCAGTCCCAGCCGCCGTATGTGTAGGCGTTGTTGTAGGGATTGGAAGACTTCGTGTATGCCCGAGCAAGGTCAACGATGTACTTGCCAGCGCTGCTGGTGGCACGAGCCATTGAGCTGCTATCGTCCTTCACCTTGCTGGCGTTGGATGCGTAGTTTGGATTCTGTTGCGCGTAGTCGGGCATCTGGAACTGGGAGTAGTCGATAAGCGGCTGTTCGATTTGCGGCATGTTGACTACTGGCACCTGCGGCGTGTAGACCTGCTGTTGTGGCTGCTGCTGCATGAACGGCGATGCCATTGGAGTGCTCCCAGTGGGTGCCAGCACAGAGGACTGCTGGCTACCCATCGGGTTCTTCGTGCGGTCATACACACTGGCGGTGTTAGGGTCGGTGGTCGGAGTGTTGTAGACCCTTACGCTGGACTCATTGAGGTACTTGACGTTACTGCCCAACGCTTACTCCGTTCCGCCGACTATGAGCGGCTTGGTGCCGCTGCGCTTCTTCTTCTTTGTAGACTTCTTCTTGGGGCGCTTGGTGTCGTACCCGCGCTCCCGAAGCATGTCCAGTATCTCCTGAAGCTGGTCACGTTCCTCGTAGGATTCATTGGTAGCCCAGTCTTCGGACTGGTCGGGCATAACCTTCATGCCAGCAAGAATCGAGAGAAGGCGACCAGCCTGCTTCTCGTCAGGCTCAACGAGTCTGTTGACGTTGGAAAGCATCGGCACATTCGTCGCCAGCTTCCTGCCAATCGGGTTGACCAGCAGCGTGCCGTCCTGACTCGTCCTCGCGCCCATAGCCGTCTTGACTCCACCCCATACAGGGTTGTCGCCAAGCGCGTCCTGAAGAAGCTGGGGAAGCGTGTCAGCCTTCACGCGATGACCCTCAAAGCCCTTGATGGGAGTCTTGAAGTACGAGTCCTTGTCCATCGCAAGCTCAATCGGGGTCTTGATGAACGGCGAGAGCATCTGCATGAGGTTGTCGCCAAGCGGGGTCGGGTCGCCCTTAGACAAGCCTTCAAGCACTTCCAGCTTGCCCAAGTCTTGCCAGCCGAAGTTCGGGTTGAAGTAGGCGGTCTTACCGTTGGGTAGCGGAATCGGGATAGCGCCCATGTCCTGCATGTACTTCGGCATGGCACGCCAGTCGGTGTTCTCACCAGTGGCGACCTCACCAGACTTCTGAGCCTTAGACCACACGCTTACACGCGACGGGTCTTTAAGCATCATTTCCACCTGAGCAGGCAGGTTGCGCCGAATCCATGTGTAGAAGGGGATGATGTTCTTGGCACCCTGCTCGACCGCCGTTAGGTCAGCCTTGTCGTAAGAGTAGAGAACCTTGTCCACCATCTTGCGTGCCTGCGACTCGCTCATGCCCCTAGCACGCGCCTGAATGAAGACTGCGATGCGCCCAGAGTCCTCGACACGCCCGTTGGCGTTGTGAATCAGGTCAGCCAGCTTGCCGCCGCCTGCAAGGTGCTCAGCCTTGCTGATAACATCGTCGGCAAGTTCGATGGTCTGCCCACCGCCACGAACACCGTTACGCTCAAGCACCTCAGCAAGCGCCTTCTCAGCAGCCGTCAGCGGCTTGCCGTCAGCCAGCTTGTTAGCGAGGGTGATGCCCTCTTTCCATGCTGCTGTATCAGAGAAGCCGTGAGCGTGCGCGAGGAAGTAGTTGGACTGCATATTCCGCATGAAGAATCCTGGGGTTGCAGTAGCCTGCGACTTCCAAGTGCGGGTCAGCTTGCCGAAGTTGTTAGCGAATATCTTGACCTCTTGCGGGGACTCGAATATACGCTTGATGCGATTAACGTCCTCAACAACACCATCAGGCAAAATGTACTGCTTGCCGCTAGAGTGAGTGACCACCCTTCCGCTATCTGCGCGGTGAACCTTCGTGCCGTCTTCAACCTCTGCGCCAAACTGCCGAGCCATATCATCCATGAATGAGGTGTAGGAAGCACGCTTGCCACTAGCCTCTATGCGATTACGCATAATCTTCAAGATGTCAGTCTCGGCACCAGCGCCAGCCTTCAGGCGCTCTTCGATGGTGTCGTACTTCTTGTGCTTGTACTGGTCAGCGGGGACAGCGGAACCAGAAGTGTTAGGTCGGTCGAAGGAGCGGATACCGTCAAGCCCCTCTATGTCAGAGGACAGCTTGGCGGCAAGGTCGGGGTCGATGTCAGCCGCCCCATCAAAGCCCGCGTCAGCCTCCTTGCGCAGCATAGCAACTAGCCGCTCATTCGGAGTGCCATCTAGTCCCTTGACGTAGTACAGTCCACGGTTGCCCATCTTGCGCTGGGCGACATTCTGCGCCATATCCGCCTTGCGGAGTGAGCGCATTTCGTCGCCGTAGCGCTTGAAACCTGCCTCAGCAGCCTCTAGCTGGTCGTCGGTGAACTTGCCAGAGCCAGCCAGCTTCTCGACCTCGCGGCGGAAGGCGGGAGCATTGAACACTTCGCCCTCAACCATGTCGGTGAGCTGCTTACGCAGAAGAGGCTCTTCGCGCTTGTAGTCAACAAGCACCTGCCTAGCACGCTCAACAGCCTTCTGGTCATGCTTGCTGGCGTTCTCGACAATCGAGCCAGCCTCGTCACGCTTGGTCCACCACTTCTGAAGCTCGTCCAGCTTGGCGACTCGCGCAGGCGCGTTGGTGTCTAGGCGCTGGTAGGCGATGGTGCCGACATGTCGCAGGTCTTCGTCCACGTTACCGAATACCTCGCGGGAGATACGGTCGGCACGAGCAGTCGCAAACTTGTTGCCAACCTTCAGGTCATCACGCGCCACCTCGCGTGCAGCAGCGCCCAGCTTGCCGCTCTCCAGCACTTCAAGCGGCTTACGATTGACCGCGCTCACTGCCTCAGCGCCAGAGCGCTTCAGGGTGGCAAGCAGTCCGCCTTCGGCAGACTCCCTAACAGTGTTAGGTGTGAGGGCAGACACGGCATCGCCAACGGTGGAACCCTTGATGATGTTGCCGACTGCATGGCGGTTCTTGCCAAAGCCAGCCATCACCTTCAGTCCGCCCTTGTCGCCAAGCTCACTGGCAGTCTCACGAACGATTGCCTTGAAAACATCAGCCTGCTGTGCGTGTGTGAGCGCCTGTAGTGCGTCCGTAGCCTTGTTAGCCTCAAACACCCTACCAACGTACTCTGCGACCTGCGGAACGTGCTTAGAAAGGCTCTCAGCAAGCTCTTGGGTCATCACGCCACCCTTGAAGACATCAGCAGCCTTCTCGATAGCTGCAATCTTTGTCGCGCCAGAGTAGCCCATCGTGAGGTAGGTCAGCGGGTCTAGCGCGATGTCACCGACAAGCCCACCGCCCATGAGTGCGAACTTACCAAGCGCACTCTTCGGCTTGACACCAAGGTTCTTCAGAACCTTAGCCACACCCATGTCAGACTCACCGCGCCATGACTTGCCAATCTCGTCAAAGACATTCACGTCCTTGTCGGTGACGGCATTGTTGATTAGCGAAGTGGTGGCTACGGTGCCAGTGTTGAGCACGCCGCCTAGCCGCTGGATGAACGACAAGCCCTCCTTGCCGACCTTCTTCAGCGCGTCGCCAACATCGCCTTCATCCTGCTTGGTGAGGTTGAGCGCCTTAATACGAGCAATCGTCTTGGCGTTCTCAGAGGCTATATCGTCAGACCCACTCTTCTTAGCCGTGCTGTTGCCGAGCGTGCCGCCCACGATAAGCGGGGCGTTCTTGCGTCGCCTCCGCTTAGTCGTGGAGCCGACGATGATTGGCGTGTAAGCCACTTGTTAGCCTCTCTCTTACTGCTGGTCGAGCGTGTACATGTTCCCGTTGTAGTTACCGCGATAATCAGAACCGTAGACGGTTTGGAAACTGGAAAGCGGGTGGGAGTAAATACTGTCTGCATAGGGGAACAGCGACGCACTACGCTGCACAGGGTCATGTACGGGTGCCGTTGGGAAGGTGCGGTTATACCTACCACGCGCCGAGTCAACAAGGTCAGGGCGACCCATCATTCCGTAGTAGTCATTCAGGTCGCGGTCGTTGGCACGCGCAAACTGCGCCAAGCCGACAAGATTGTTAGCCCCAGCAGCCATTTCACGAAGCTGCTCACGGAAGGCGTACTCGTCCACCTTCTCCTGCTGGGACATAGCCTGCTCACGCTGCCAGTCACCGTCAGCCGCAGCCCTAGCGTTGGCAGCACGCTGAAGCGCAAGCTGAGCCTCCTGATACTGACGCTGCCTATCGCGGTCTTCAAGCAGGCGTGCCAGTTCGCCAGTCTTAGCGACACGAGCAGCCATAA
>Ga0209683_10000138_pt1 | contig 27732 bp, 24 predicted proteins | sample DOMMetBare2Fresh_FD_187474 | JGI IMG/M metagenome (GOLD analysis project Ga0209683, IMG submission 187474) | Wetland sediment microbial communities from St. Louis River estuary, USA, under dissolved organic matter induced mercury methylation -... | ecosystem: Environmental > Aquatic >... | reverse complement strand
CGCGGCAAACATACGGGTGGAGCCTGATTCCCATATGCCCTCCTCCCGCACTCATATCATCGCGCCGCTGATCGTGGGCTGCGCCCAGTTCATGCATCAATTCGACGGCGCGGTGATTACCACCGCCCTGCCGGCCATGGCTGAGTCGCTCCATGACGACCCGGTGCGACTGAACCTCGCCATTGCGTGTTACCTGCTGTCGCTAGCGGTCTTTGTCCCCGTCAGCGGCTGGATGGCGGACCGGTTTGGCGCCAAGAAAGTCTTCACCTGGGCGATCGTGGTATTCACGATCAGCTCTGTCCTGTGCGGCCTGGTTCGTTCTTTCCCAGAGCTTGTGATCATGCGCACGCTTCAAGGCATGGGCGGCGCCATGATGACGCCCGTTGGGCGCGTCATCGTGGTCAAGAGCGTGCCCAAATTGCAGCTCGTCACGGCCATGAACTACATCACGATTCCGGCTGTCCTAGGGCCCTTGCTTGGGCCAGCGGTTGGCGGCTTCATCGTCACGTATTTCTCGTGGCCGTGGATATTCTTTATGAATCTGCCCATTGGGCTTGCTGGAATTCTCCTGGTCCGCCGCTTCATTCCGGACATCCGTGAGGAGCATGTCGGCCCCCTGGATTTGCGCGGCTTTGTGCTCGTCAGCCTCGCGCTTGCCGGGCTTGTCTTTGGCTTTTCGGCGATGGGGCGAGGACTGCTATCGGGCCCCGTGATCGTGGCCTTGATGGCAGGCGGCGCAATCTGCGGTGCACTCTATCTCTTTCACGCACGGCGCACACCGGCCCCGATCATCGATCTCACCTTGCTCCGAATCCGAACGTTCTCGGCGTCGATCATCGGCGGAGGGCTGTTCTTTCTTGGGACCGTATCCTCCGTGTTCGCACTGGTTCTGCTGCTCCAGCTCGGCTTCGGCCTCTCCGCCTTTCAGGCGGGCCTCATCACGCTCGCAAGCGCCGCCGGCTCGCTGTTGATGCGCTTCACCTTCCGCCCGATTTTGCGCGTGTTTGGATTCAGGTGGCTGCTGATCGGCAATGCTCTACTGACCGGCGCCTTCCTCGCAACGTGCGGGCTCTTTACGCCCGCAACGTCCTATCTGATCATCATCACGATCCTGTTCATCGGCGGCTTCTCCCGCTCGGTGCAATTCACCGCCGTGCAGTCGCTCGCCTATGCTGACATGCCGGTGGAAAAGACCAGCCACGCCACCAGCTTTTCAGCCATGGTACAACAACTGACGCAAAGCATCGGGGTCGGTCTCGCCGCTCTGGTCGTCCACCTCAGCCTGGTGTGGCACGACCGACCAACGCCGGTGCCCGATGACATCGCACCGGCCTATTTCACGCTCGCCCTGGCGTCGATCGCATCGGCCGTCATCTTCTGGCTGCTGCCCGCTCACGCTGGCGCCGCACTCAATGACACACAACGGCCATCGTGACGGCCCGCTTGGACATTGCATTGGCAAGTCGGTCTTGGTCACGCGGGGCACCCACAGAACCATCCAAAGCCTTATTCGGGGCGCTTGCGCAACACGGGCCGCCGCGCCGATACTGTGGATTGGGCAACAGGAGTACCCCAACGTGCTATCCAAGGCCGATCGTGATAAAGCCGCAGACCTTCTGCTCACGGCGGAGAAGGACCGCAAGCCGGTCGTCCAGCTATCCAAGACTTGGCCTGACATCACAATCGAAGATGCCTATGCCATTTCGAGCGAGGTGACGCGCCGCAAGATCGCAGGCGGTGCCAAGCTGATCGGGCACAAGATTGGGCTGACATCGAAAGCCATGCAGCAGTCCTCTCAGATCGACGAGCCGGATTACGGGCACTTGCTCGACAACATGCTGGTGGCGGACGGCGCCAAGGTTCCGCATGCAAACTACTGCGTACCGCGCGTCGAGCTTGAGCTCGCCTTCGTCCTGGCCAAGCCGCTGAAAGGTCCCGGCATCGGTCTGCTCGACGTCCTGCGCGCAACCGAGTATGTCGTACCGTCTATCGAGATCATCGACGCGCGCGTCCAGAATCCGCGTAAGATTTTTGATACTGTGGCTGACAATGGAGCGGCGGCAGGAATCGTGATCGGTGGCCGGCCGGTGGGACCGATGGATATCGATCTGCGCTGGGTAGGCGGCGTGATGTACCGGAACTCCGAGATCGAGGAGACCGGCGTGTCCGCTGGCGTACTGGGACATCCGGCACTTGGCATCGCTTGGCTCGCCAACAAGCTCGCACCGTTTGGCGGCGTGCTCGAGCCTGGCAACATCATGCTTTCGGGCTCGTTCATCCGTCCGGTATGGGCGGAGAAGGGTGATACCCTACACGCCGATTTTGGGCCGCTCGGCGGCGTGGCAGTCCAGTTCGTGTAACGGCTACCGTTGGGTACACTGGAGTGTGAGCAGCGTGTGAGCTGTTTCCACATTCAGTCGGAGATGCCAGATGACCTATCGCGCACCGGTCACCGACATAACCTTCGCGCTCAAGCATGCCGCTGGATTTGGACCGGCACTTGCCGAGGGACTCTACCGGGATCTCGACGAGGACGTCGTCGATGCCGTTCTCGCGGAAGCAGGACGTTTTGCAACCGAGATCATTGCGCCCCTTAATGTGGTCGGCGACCGTCAGGGCGCCCGATTCAAGGACGGCACGGTCACGACTCCCGACGGGTGGAAACAGACCTATCGCGACTGGGCCGCGGCCGGCTGGAACGGGCTTTCGGCGCCGACGCAGTGGGGCGGCCAGGGATTGCCTCAGGCGGTCAATTCCGCCTGCATTGAAATGTGGAACTCAGCGTCCATGGCCTTCGGGATTGGACTGATCCTGACCATGGGCGCGGTCGAGGCGCTGGCGGCACACGGTAGCGACCGCCTCAAGAAGGCATACTTGCCCAAGCTGGTGAGTGGGGAATGGACTGGGACCATGCAGCTCACCGAGCCGCAGGCCGGCTCCGACGTCGGTGCACTGCGCACCAAGGCCGAACGCGCGGGCGACGGCAGCTACCGCCTGACGGGACAGAAGATATTCATCACCTATGGCGAGCACGATCTCACCGACAACATCATTCATTTTGTGCTGGCGCGCCTTCCTGATGCGCCGGCGGGAACGCGTGGCATGTCTCTGTTCCTGGTGCCGAAGTTCCTGCCCGCCACCGACGGCTCGCCGGGACCGCGCAACGATGTGCGTGCGCATTCGATCGAACACAAGATGGGCATTCACGGCTCGCCGACCTGCACGATGGTGTTCGGCGATCAAGGCGGGGCAACCGGATATCTGATCGGCGAAGAGAACCGCGGCATGGCCTGCATGTTTACGATGATGAACCAGGCGCGTCTGGCGGTGGCGCTGCAGGGCGTTGCAATCGCCGAGCGGTCGACCCAGCAGGCTCTCGCCTATGCACGCGACCGCAAGCAAGGCCGCGCCTCCGGCGCAAGAGAGGGATCAAGCTCGATCATCGCACATCCGGACGTGAGGCGCATGCTGCTGACCATGCGGGCGCACACGCGTGCCGCACGCACAATCTGCTATGCCACCGCAGTCGCCATCGACCGCGCTCACCTGAGCGCCGACGAGGGCAGCCGGCAGGCTGCCCAAGAACGCGCCTCGTTGCTCACGCCGGTCGCCAAGGCCTTCGCCACCGATATCGGCATCGAGGTTTCATCGCTCGGTGTACAGGTGCACGGCGGCATGGGCTACATCGAGGAAACCGGCGCCGCTCAGCATTATCGCGACGCCCGCATCGCCGCGATCTACGAAGGGACCAATGGAATCCAGGCAATCGACCTGGTGACGCGAAAGCTTCCATTTGCTGAAGGCGCGACCGTCAGGAACCATATTGCAGATCTGCGGCGAACGGCGGAGACGGTCAGGGCGGCAAACAATCCGGCTTTTGGGGCAACCGGCGCCCGGCTTGGCGAGGCCATCGATTCCCTCGAACGCACAACCGCTTGGCTGCTCGGACGACCGCTCGACGACGCGTCCTTGGCTGGCGCCACCCCCTACCTCCGGCTGTTCGCAACCGCGACGGGTGGAGCACTCCTTGCCGAGGAGGCGCTTGCGGCGGCACGCGTTGGAAGCGACTCCGAGGCTCGCATTGCCATCGCTCGGTTCTTTGCGGAGCATCTTGCGCCCAATTCCTCGGGCCTTGAACGCGAGGTGATTGAGGGGGCCGAAAGCGTCAGCGACGTGGCTTTGGCCTAGTGCCCCGCTTCCGGAGTTCGTAATTCCTCCGCTGACACGGACTTCGGAAGCAAGGCGACAATCGCAGCACTTCCACTTCGCGTCGCAAACGACTAGGTGTTGCCTATGCCCACGCTCTTCATCACCCACCCCGCCTGTCTCAATCATCTCACTCCGCCCGGTCATCCAGAACGGCCCGATCGCCTGCGGGCAATCGAGCGGGCCCTTGCGGATGACCGGTTCCGGAGCCTGGTCCGCGCCGAAGCGCCGGCGGCCGATCTCGACTCGATCGCGCTATGTCACCCGATGGACTATGTCACCGCGATTCGCGACGCATCGCCCACCAATGGATTGATCCAGCTCGACGCCGATACCTCGATGTCGCCGGGCACATACGAAGCCGCGCTGCGCGCGGCCGGTGGTGGTGTTCACGCGGTCGACGAGGTGATGGCCGGCCGCGCCTCAAATGCGTTTGTAGCGACGCGTCCGCCGGGGCACCATACCGAGACCGCACGGCCCATGGGGTTTTGCCTGTTCAACAACGCAGCCATCGCAGCACGCCACGCACAGAAGCGTTACGGCATCGACCGCGCCGCGGTCGTCGACTTCGATGTCCATCATGGCAACGGCTCGCAAGACATCTTCTGGTCGGACAAGACTGTGATGTATTGCTCCACCCACCAGATGCCGCTTTATCCAGGCACGGGCGCTCCCAATGAACGGGGCGCACATGACACAATCGTTAATGCACCGCTCTCGCCCGGCGATGGCGGCGCGGAATTCCGTGAAGCGTTTGAAAGCATCATCCTCCCGCGTCTTCGCGACTTTCGACCAGAACTGATCGTCATTTCGGCGGGTTTCGACGCGCATCAGCGCGATCCGCTCGCAAATCTCAACCTGCTGGAAGCAGACTTCTTGTGGGCGACGCAGAAGATCATGGAGGTTGCCGAGGCGAGCGCCAATGGCCGCGTCGTATCGATGCTCGAGGGCGGCTACGACCTTGAGGGGCTTGCAAATTCCGCGGCCGCCCATGTCAGCGCGCTGATGCGAGGTTAAACCTTCACGCCGAATTGGCTAGAATTAGAATAACGCCCGCGATTCGCGCTCAACCGGAAGCATGCATGGCTGAAAGCAACAACAGCGACATCAAGCGCCTGACCTTCGAGCGCGCCATCGAAGAACTCGAGTCCATCGTGAAGCGGCTTGAGGAGGGGAAGGTGCCGCTTGAGGAGTCGGTCGCGATCTACGAGCGCGGCGAAAGCCTCAAACGCCGATGCGAGGAGCTCTTGCGCCAAGCCGAAGCGCGCGTCGAAAAGATCACGCTCGACGCCACCGGCAAGCCGACCGGGACCGAGCCACTTGACGTTAATTGAAGCGCCGGCACGCCGGCAAGACGTCACCTTGTCTTCTGGTAGATCATCAACGTCTTGAAATCGTCGGCACGCTTCACCGGAGCCACCTTCGCCCATTCAGCGATGAGCGGTCCGGCAACATGAAAATCCTTTGAGTTGGTGTAGAAGACGATGTGTCCGCCGGGTTTGGTCTTGGCCGTGAACAGGTCGAGCAACTGGCGATCGCTGAGCCCACCGTATTCCTCGCTATCCGTGTTGGGACAGCTGAACTCACACAGATGAACCATGGTCACCACGTCAAAATCCGGCAAAAGCCGTTGGTTGGTAAGATAGATATCGCCAAAATAGGCAACATAGGATTTCGCTACGCGCGCGTTCCCGGTGACCAGCGCGACGTAGGACTCGTATTCCTCTTTCGAGGCAGTAATTGCCAATACTGAATTTCCAAGCTCTGCCTGCCTTTGGCCAACGACATGATGCATGCCCGTGCCGAAATGATAGATGGTCTTGCCCGAGAGCTTCCTGGCTTCTATCCATTCATTGACGTGCACGTCGCACGGGCACATATCGATATCCAGGTCCCATTTCTCGCCCCAGTAGTTCATCTTTTGCATTTTTACGTCTCCAAAGAGCGCAGTCGTGCTGCCACCGCCTCTGCCGCTTCACCAGCATAGCCCCCAGGCAGCCGCAGCACGTGTGCGCAGTGCCAAAATGAGCCTGCTCATGAGTCGATTCCCGGCAAATTGGATCGCCATATTGAGGCTTTGAATGCTTATTATGAAGCCCTCATAAACGAGCCGCCGGGTTCGAGGTTCGGCCCGCCCGACGCGGCGTTGTACGCAAGGACTAGCCATGACCTTCTTCCCCGGCAAGGACCCCGCCCCCGGCGACACCCCGGCGTGCGCGGCCATCGAGCTGATCATTGTGCCGCGCAGCGTCGACCTTGGCGGCTTCTCCGTCCGCCGGGCTCTCCCCCATGCCCGTCATCGAATGGTCGGCCCTTTCATTTTCTTCGACCACTTTGGACCGGCAGTCTTGCGCGAAGGCCAAGGAATCGATGTCCGGCCCCATCCTCACATCGGGCTCGCGACCCTGACTTTTCTTTTTGACGGCGAAATCATGCACCGCGACAGCCTCGGAACCGCCCAAGCCATCCGCGCCGGCGAGGTCAACTGGATGACAGCAGGACGCGGAATCGTTCATTCGGAGCGCACCGCGCCCGAGCGCCGCGTGGGCGGCGGGGGACTGCACGGCCTGCAATGCTGGGTCGCGATGCCGGCCCGCGACGAAGAGATTGCGCCAAGCTTCGCGCACCACGATCAAGGCAATCTCCCGGTCATCGATGCGGACGGTGCGAATGTGCGTATCGTCGCCGGCAACATTTTCGGCCAGCGCTCCCCAGTCGCGACACTATCGGACACGCTGTTCGCTGACGTAGCTCTTGCCCCGGGCGCAACGCTCCCATTCGATGCCAGCACGGAAGAGCGCGCGCTCTATATCGTGTCGGGCGAGATCGAGATTTCCGGCGACCGCTTTGCAGCGGGGCAGCTGCTGGTTTTCCGGCCGGGCGACCCGATCACGGTGACGGCAGCGAGCGAGGCACGCGTCGTGCTGGTCGGAGGGTCCGCGCTGGAGGGCCCACGCTATATCTGGTGGAACTTCGTATCGTCGCGCAAGGAGCGAATTGAGCAAGCCAAGGCCGAATGGCAGGAGCGCCGCTTCGATATCGTCCCCGGGGACGAGATTGAGTTCATTCCCCTGCCAGAGTAGTGCTCACCGCGGACGCAGTGCCCCAAAAAACGTACTGAGGAACAGCGATGAACCGCATTCTTGAAATCACGCCTGAGCAGCTGACGCCTGAACAGACGACCATTTTCGATCAGCTTGTTGCCGGTCGCGGACGAATTCTCGGACCGTACAAGGTGTGGATCCATAGCCCCACGATTGCCAGCGGGATGGAGCACATCGGCACCTTCCTCAACAAACGCGGCTCCCTGTCGCCGCGCGAGGTCGAGATCGGCATCCTGGTCATTGCACGGCATTGGAACGCCGACTACGTCCGCCAAGCCCATATCCGCGAAGGCAAACGCGTGGGTCTGTCGCAAGAGATCGTCGATGCGCTGGTGTCTGGCAGCGACCCAAAACTTACCGACCCGCACGAGCGCTGCGTTTACGAATTTGCCGCTGCACTGGTCGCCGACGCCAAGCTGTCAGACGCAAGATTTGCAGAGATCGAAAAGGTCTTGGGCCGAAATGGCATCGCGGAGGTTATCGTCCTCATCGGCTACTACACGTCGGTGGCGCTTGCAATGAAGGTCCACGAAGTGCCGATACCGCAGCAACAGCCGTAATCAGAACCTCAGAATTTGGAACCAGCGCGCGACGTTCAGAAGCGTCATCAGCGCCGCCGCCACATAAGTAAAAGCGGCAGCCCGCAACACGCTGCGGGCGGCGGGCATATCGGCATTCGCCAGATAGGCGCCTCGTTCGAGGACAGGCAAAGCTTTGCCAAAGCTTGCGTCCAGCTCAACCGGCAAGGTGACGACGTGAACGGCGATACGAGCCGTCAGCAGCGCCAGGCCGGCGAGGATTTGCAGGAGCAGCAGGATCGGCGCCTTGACCAGGATGAAGATCACCGGCGCCAACAACAGCAGGCCACTCGCAATCCGATCGACCCAGACCAGCTTCCTCACCATGTCGAAACGGAGTGCAAACGCGCGCTCCCCGTTGGCATGCTGCACGGCATGCGACACCTCATGCGCCGCAACGGCAACGGCCGCCACCGAGCGCCCGTCGTGATGCTGCGGCAAGAGGCGCACGGCACGCTCTTCCGGATCGTAATGGTCCCCGTCGCCGGTGAGCTCGACCTTGACGCCATGCAACCCGGCCAGATCGAGGAGATGACGCGCCAGCTCGCCGCCCGTTCCGGGCAGGTCGGGCCGCTCAGCCCCATGACGCTCCAAGACATGCCGAACCCACCATTGCGGTCCCAGGAGGACCGCCAGCAAAATGGCCAGCGCAAGAATCAAAATGACTGGCATGAGGCGACGCCATCTGCTCTCGATTGACGGGCCGGCCCTGCCCGACAGCTCATATATCGCAACGACAGCCAGCGACCTAGGCTATGCCTGCGAGTAGCCTTTAGTGAGTGGCCGCAATACGCTACCATACGGAACGAGCGTTTCCCTTGGGCATCCCATGCATAAGATATCTTGCCTCTTATCCTGCTTCGCTGCCGCCCTTCCCGCCTTGGTCGCTGATGCTAGCGCGCAGGGTTTCTACACCGGCAAGCAGCTCACGGTCCTCGTCAACTATGACGCGGGCGGGCCCACTGATATCGAGGCCCGTGTCTTTGCGCGCCATATCGGAAGGCATGTTGCAGGAAACCCTAACGTTATCGTGCAGAACATGGGAGGAGCAGCCGGCCTGATCGGCACCAAGTACCTCGGGGAGGTCGCCCCTAAGGACGGTGCCATGTTGGGCTATCTGACCGCTGCCACCCAGCGCTATGTCACCAATCCGGAGCGTTTCAGTGTCGATTTCCGGACCTACGAGTTCATCGCCGCAATTCCCAGCGGGCGCATCCACTTCATGCGCGCCGACGTCAAGCCCGGCATGAAGACTGCGGCCGACTTGGTCAAGGCCGCAAACTTGGTGGTCGGGGGCCTGGGACGCGACGCCCCCAAGGATATGTCGATGCGCTTGACGCTCGACATGTTGGGCGTGCCTTACCGTTACGTGACGGGCTACAATTCCAGCTCGCAAGCGATGCTGGCCTTGCAACGCAATGAAATCAGTTACCATGCCGATTCCCCACCCATATACGCGACCAAGGTCGAACCACTGGTCAAATCGGGCGAGCTCATCACGACCTTTTACGATCCCGGCTACAACGGCGTGGAGTTCAGCATACCAAAGCAAATGAAGGGGTTGCCGATCCTGCCGTTCCACGAGTTCCACAAGATGATCAAAGGCGGCCTGCCGACGGGCCCGCTCTGGGACGCCTATCTGTCCCTCCTCACCGTCAATGGCACCATGTACAGGCTGATCGCAATGCCGCCAGGCGTGCCGCAGGCAGCGGTGGCGGAGTTGCGCCAGGCAGTGCTGCGGCTCAACGACGACAAGGCCTATATCGAAGAGGCGCAGAAGACGATGGGTGAGGCGCCAGAGTACATATCGAACGCAAACCTCAATACCGAGGTCCGCAATGGCCTGTCGATCAAGCCGGAGACAAAACACTTCATGCAAGAGTATGTAAGGCGAGGCGACAACCGATAGACCACAGCCACCCGTATCATCCGAATCCAGCGCCTCGACGCCAATCGGCATCGCCGGCACGAAGATCAACCTGACCTTTTCATCGTCCAGAGAGAGCAACCAATGACCGAGACTGCCACAAATGACGTGGCTGAACGATTCTTGACGCTGCACGAGTTCATTCCGGCGGCGCGAACGAACCTCACCGACGACAAGTGGGACTACATGATTGGTGGGGCCGAAACGGAAACGACGCTGAAGCGGAACCGGCTGGCGCTCGACTCGCTTGGATTTCGGCCACGCGTGCTGCGCGACGTATCGAATGTCGACTGCTCGGGCAGTCTCTTCGGCAAGAGGCTACGGCTGCCAGTGATGCTCGCGCCGGTCGGCAGCATCCAGCGCTTCGATCCGGGAGGCTCGGCCGCGGTGGCGCGCGCCGCGGCCCAGTTCGGCGTGACCCAGATGGTCAGCTCGGTATCCGAGCCGGGCCTCGAAGCAACGGCGGCGGCCGCGAAGGGCATGAAGGTGTTTCAGCTCTATGTACGCGGCGACGAAGCCTGGGTCGAGGATATCATCGACCGCGCAGCGGCCGCCGGGTATGACGCCTTCGCCTTCACTGTCGATGTTGCGATCTACAGTCGCCGGGAACGCGACATCACCAAGCGCGCCCTGATGCGCACGTCCGCGGACGACACGGCTCAGCGCCACCAAGCAGCGCTGAGCTGGTCGCAGATCAAGCGCTTTCGCCAGCGATGCAAGCTGCCGATGATCATCAAAGGCATCCAAACGGCAGAAGATGCAATCATCGCCTGCGATCACGGCATCGAGGGCATCTACGTCACCAACCATGGTGGACGGCAACTCGACCATGGACGCGGCACGGTGGATATTCTGCCGGACGTGGTGGACGCTGTGCGGGGACGGGCAGAGATCATCGTGGACGGGGGATTTTGCCGAGGCACCGACATCATCAAAGGCATCGCGCTCGGCGCCAATGCTGTGTCGATCGGGCGGCTCTATCTCTACGGCCTCGCCGCCGCTGGGCAGGCTGGCGTTCATCGCGTGCTGGAGCTATTGGAAACGGAAATTCAGATCGGCCTTGGCTTGCTTGGCGTCACCAGTTTCGCCGAGCTCGACAAGTCCTGCCTCCAGGCAGTAACGCCGGTCAGCACGCCGCACGTCTTCAGCGCGTTTCCGCTGCTGGAGATCACCGAGCAGCTGAGGGGCAAATATTAGAGCTCATCTCCTCTGCTGCAGGCACAGCCCCGATCGCCACTGGCGCGGCCGGCGCTTTCTCGATTGTGAAGCGCCAGAGCCCGTTCAGAGCCAATTCTTCCATTTGAAGAAAACATAGGGCAACGCCGCCGCTATGAGCATCAAGACGATCGCAACAGGATAGCCGTACTGCCATTCGAGTTCCGGCATGTGCTTGAAGTTCATGCCGTAGATCGACGCAACCAGCGTCGGAGGCATGAGCACGACCGCCGCGATCGAGAATATCTTGATAATGTTGTTTTGCTCGATGGAGACAACGCCCAGCATCGCATCGAGCAGGAAGGTGATCTTGCTGGACAGATAGGTGGCGTGGTCCGAGAGCGATTGCACGTCACGCTGCATGCCACGCAGCTGCGAGCGGGTCTCTTTGGCCCAGCGCATGCTGTCTGCCTCGTTGGCGAGGTACAGAAGGACACGCCCTATGGATACCAAGCTTTCACGAACCTTGGAGGTGAGATCACCCTTGCGGCCAATCGACTTCAGGATTTCCTGGTGACTTCGTGTCTGGTCCGCCTCCGGCTCGAAAATGTCGTGGGAGACGCGATCGACCTCGGCACCAATTCGCTCAAGGATATCGGCTGCACGGTCGATCACAGCATCGAGCAGTTCCATCAGAACCGATTCACCATTGATGCCGGTCGGACAGACTCTGGCAAGCTTGGTGCCGACAATCATGAATGGACGCGGCTCATCGTAGCGAACGGTGATCAGCCGATGTCCGGACAGAATGAACGTCACTGCGGTCGTCTTGGGCGCGTCGGTGTCAGATTGACACATCAGCGTCGCAGTCATGTAGCGTGCGCCGTTCTCCACATAGAGACGGCTGGTGACCTCGATCTCCTGCATCTCCTCGCGGGTCGGCACCGATATGCCAACGACGCTTTCGACCAGCTTGTCCTCAAGCTGGGTGGGATGGCTCAGATCGAACCAGATTGCGCTGTCGGGAACCTGATCGCCCGACGCTACCAGGACGCGCTCAAGGGACGATCCGTGAGGAACATAAACCGACAGCATGATTGCCTCGTACCCGTCGCGCGGCCCCTGACGGGCCGGCACGCTCAAACGAAATTCGCCCCGTTCGGGTCACTGATGACCCAACCGGGGCGAGTCTTGCAAGCTTAGTCGCCAGTGCCCTGTTTCCGAAGTTCGTGATACGTCGCAGCAAACTCTGACACGAGCTTCGGAAACAAAGGGGCACTAGCAACCCTATGATTTTAGTGCCGCTTTTCGATTTGAAGTTCCTGACCGAGTTTGCCGCGCGTGGTGCAGGAACTTCAAATCGGCGGCACTAGTGCGACACTTCCGAGTTCGTGATCCATCGCAGCAACAGCCCAGGCGAGCACACCAGCTCCGGGCAGTCATTACCGAGCCTCGGACAGGTCGTCAGGCGGCCAAATCCCCGGAGCGCAAGTTCCCGCTACGGGGGACAGCCGGGGCGTATGCGGGGTTCTTGGGCTCGCTCTGGTAACGCATCGCCGCAGCGACCGCAGAAATTCCAATCTTGCCGTATCGGCAATCAAGGCTCGGCACCACGGACTTGGCCTTGGGTGGCGCCTTTCGCGTTAGTGGCATTTGGGGGTCTCTCCTTGCAGGGTGGCTATGTCGGGCTAAGGCCGGTGCAACCGCGGATAGAGGCGAAAAATTCACGGAGAATTCTGAGCTACGGTGGTGTTCGCCGCACCCCGGTGCGGCGGTTACATTGGCCTGCCGTGTGTGAAAGGACGCTTAACCCGCGCGGCTTAACTCAGGTTAAGTTCAGGCTTCCAGCCCAACTGGGGAATACTGGTATTATTCACTGGCACAAGGTCATGAAACTGCGATATTCTTGCCACAGTTTCCGAAGACAATTTGGTTAACAGGGCGTAAGGTCTGGAAGTCCCGGGGGGGTTTCAGCTATCTGGTATTCCTCGAGTCGGGGTTACTTCACGCTATAGTCTGAAGAGGCGGATCAAGGGCGGGCTAATGACAATTCGTGGAAGCGCGTTCGTCGTGTTCGGCTTACTGCTGGGGGGTTGCATGCAGGCAACCCTGGAACCCGCAAGTGAAGCTAATTTCACTGCGCGGGACAAAAAGCTGCTTGCCAATGCGCCCTACGCGCAGGCCACCATCCCGCAGGCCTATCAACGCCATCTCGTCGATTATCATCGGTCCGAAGCGCCCGGCTCCATCGTCATCGATACGGACGCGCGCTATCTCTACTACGTGCTCCCGGACAAGAAGGCCGTACGCTACGGCGTGACGGTTGGTGAAGATGCGCTTCTCTTCTACGGAATCGCTAAAGTTGGCCGCAAGGAGGAATGGCCGGCCTGGGTACCGACCGCAGACATCAAGAAGCGGCTTGGCAATATCCCGAATTTTGTTGAAGGCGGTCCACACAACCCATTGGGCGCACGGGGCATTTATCTCTACCAGGGGAACAAGGACACCCTGTTCCGTATCCATGGCACCAACCAGCCCGAGTATATTGGCCAAGCCATCTCCTCCGGCTGTATTCGGTTGACCAATGAGGACGTGATCGACCTCTACAATCGGGTCAAGGTAGGCGCGATCGTGGTCGTGCTGGCGCCCAAACAGGGCGACTCACCCTGGAACCCGCGGGTTGCAACAACTGCAACCGTTGCCCCCCCTCAGTAACAGGCGGACTTGAGCTTCCAACGGCGCCGAGCGGCAAGCTTGGCGCCGATTGCTTTTCCGGAAACGCACGAAGGCCCAAGGGCCCTTTCGTTCAAAAGATAAGACGATGCTGCATCGCCCAGTCCAACGTGCGGTCCAGTGCGCGCCCTAGGCGCTCGAACAACAAATCAATTTCTGCGACTGAAATGGTCAGCGGCGGACAGAGAGAGACCACGTCGCCGGCGAGGGAGCGCACTATCAGGCCCTCCTCCTCGGCAAACTGAACCACGCGCGAGCCTACGCCGGCCCTTGGCTCGAATTGCCGCTTGGACCCCTTGTCCGCCACGAGCTCAAGCCCTCCAACAAGCCCAAGCCCTCGAGCTTCGCCCACCAGAGGGTGCCGGCCAAGGTCGGACAGACGCCCCAAGAAGTGAGGCGATTTGCGTGCGACCGCTTCACCAAGCCGGTCACGCGCGTAGATCTCCAACGTCTTGAGCGCCACCGCAGCCGCCACCGGGTGCCCCGAATAGGTGAAGCCATGCCCGAACGTACCGATCTTGCGGCTCTGATCGACAAGCGCCTGGTACATGGTCTCCGGTACGGTCACGGCCGCCATCGGCACATAGGCGGAGGTCAGCGCCTTGGCCACTGAAATCGAATGAGCCTCGAAACCAAGCATCTCGCAGCCAAACCCCTCCCCCAGCCGGCCGAATCCGCAAATCACTTCGTCTGAGATCATGTAGACGTCGAATTTCCTACACACCTCACTGATCTTGGGAAAATACGTTCTCGGCGGCACGATCACTCCACCCGCTCCCATGACCGGTTCCGCAATGAATGCGGCGACGGTGTCAGGCCCTTCGTGGAGAATCATCGCCTCAAGGTCAGCAGCAAGCCGCGTAGAAAATTGCTCTTCGCTCTCGCCTGGAAGAGCAAATCGATAGTAATGGGGACAGCTTGTGTGAAGAATGCCCGCGATGGGAACATCGAAGTCAACGTGGTTGTTGGGCAGTCCGGTGAGCGAGGCCGCCGCAATAGTCACGCCATGATAGGCCTTGATGCGACTGATGATCTTCTTTCGACGTGGTCGGCCAAGCGCGTTGTTCATATACCAGACGAGCTTGATCTGAGTGTCGTTAGCTTCCGACCCAGAATTGCAGAAGAACACTTTGGAAGTCTCGACCGGCACAATCTCTTTGAGCTTCTCGGCGAGCTCAATCGCCCCGTCATGACTCTTGCCCGTGAACAGGTGCGCAAATGACAGCTTGCGCATCTGTCGGGCCGCCGCCTCAATGAGTTCCTCATTGCCATGGCCAAGCGCCGTGCACCAAAGGCCTGCCATTCCGTCGATGTAGGCCTTACCACCGCTGTCGTAGAGAAACACGCCTTCCCCGCGATCGATCACGAGCGGCCCGGTTTCCCGGATGGACGCCAGATTGGTGTAGGGATGAATAAGCGTTTCGATGTCGCGAGTAGCAAGATTGCTGAGCATGGCTGGACTTTCGCACAAAGGATCTACGATAGTGGCGGCGAGAACCCAGCCATGTCAAAGCCTCCTGCCCACCGCCGCTTCAAATTTCGGACGTGGCTGCGGGAGCGGAATCTTTGCGATTTCTCCGGCCTCCATCGGCTCGACCGGATCGCGTACCTGCCATTGGCACATCGCGAAGCGACCGCGCGCCCTTTCCTGGAGATCAACGTGGATATGGTCCTCGTGGTAGCCATCCGAACCGGGGCCAAGCACCGTAGAAAAGCGCTGGCACGCGTCCCTTCGCAACCTTTCGCGGAAGTCCCTTGCGACTTGCGGATCGGTCAAGCCAATGCGCCTTCCATCTCCCAGCCTGACCGAGCGAATATCAAGGGCGTTCGCCTTGCCATGCTCGCTCAGCTGCGCTCCGACGATGTTGTTGCGGCCGCGGCAATGGTACGATGCATAGTTGTCGACACTGCGCAGCGCTGCACCAAGCGCCAGAACGGCCGCAGCGACGTCCTCTCGCACCCAGTGCACAATAGCCTCAGCCATGCTGCAGCGAAGGGTTGCCGGCGGCGCGAGAGAGATGTGGCTGCCATCAGGCATGACAACCGCTTCAAGGCGCACCGCGTCGTTCACCGCACACCCTCCCGGGCCTTCGAGTGTCTGAAGCGGCGCCGCGATGGCAAGATCGGGTGTCAATCGCAGTTGGCATGCAGATGTGTCCTGCAAGGGTATCGCTGGCGCAGGACGCGGCCTTGGCAGGGGCACGACCTGCGCGGCTGCCTCGCTCACCGCAACCGAGAAAATGATCAGTGGCAGGATTGTTTTCACGCCAGCATTCTTGCTCGAACCGGAGACGTCGACAGCCGGCCAATTGTGCGGCCGGGACGCACCGGACGCAAGGCACGATCACGCACCCGATGTGCGCAAGTACCTCCATCGTCCATGGTCCCGGATCGGCCGCATTGCGCATCTTGCGAGCAGGCGTTACTGCGAGAGGCTGCCGGCAAGGCCAGCCAATCTGAGCTGAACAGGGCGGGTGGCGACGTCCCGTTCATCTACGATGCACGATCTTGAGAGCTGGGATGTCACACTTCGACGTCGTCGTCTGCGGCCTCGGCGCTACGGGAAGCGCTGCCCTCCGGGAACTTTCCTGCCGAGGCCTCCGTGCGCTCGGGATTGAGCGATTCGCACCGGGACACGACCGCGGCTCCTCGCACGGCGCGACGCGCATCATCCGCCTTGGCTATTTCGAACACCCTTCATATGTGCCGCTCCTGCGGCGGGCCTATGAACTGTGGCGGGAGCTTGAGGAATTGTCTGGCAAGAAGCTCGTCCATATCACGGGAATTGCGGAGATAGGGCCACCTGAAGGTTCGTTGATCACTGGCGTTCTTGCATCGGTCAAAATGCACGCTCTTCGTCACGACTTGTTGTCTGCGGACGATCTGATGCGTCGATTTCCTGCATTTCGGCTGCCGCCCCAGTACCAGGCTGTCGTTCAACCTGATGGCGGATTCCTCGCTGCCGAACCGTCAATCCACGCCTTGCTGGCCTTGGCCAGAAGCACCGGCGCCGAGATTCATACCGGGGAGACCATTCGCGCTATCGAGCCGAGCTCGAGTGGAGTACGAATCATCACCGACCAAGCGCGCGTAGAAGCCGGTGCCGCCGTGATAGCCGTTGGCCCGTGGATCAATTCAATGCTGCCAGACCTGCAAGCTCCGCTCAGAGTGACCCGACAGGTCATGGCTTGGTTCGCACCCGGCAATCCTGCATTGTTCGAGCTGCGCCACTTTCCGGTGTTTCTCTTGGAAAGTCGCCATGGCATTCATTATGGCTTCCCGCTCGACGGCGCCGGACTCGTCAAGATTGCGAAGCATCATCATCGCGACGAAACGGTTGATCCCGAGACTTGCGACCGGACGATCTCGAGCATTGACGAAAGCCTGATCCGGCCGGCGCTCGTCGATCATCTGCCGGCTGCGAACGGACGCCAGCTCACGGCTGCGACCTGCCTTTATACGGTAACGCCCGACGGCGATTTCATTATCGACAGCCTGCCTGGCTATCCCCACGTGGTTATTGCCTCTCCGTGTTCCGGGCACGGGTTCAAGTTTGCACCGGTGATCGGCGAGATACTTGCGGACCTTGTGACCAAGCGCCCGCCGCATCATGAGATTGGCCGGTTTTCCCTGAAGCGCTTTGGCTGATCCTGTTTCTTCTCGCCCAGCCGCTTCCGGATTCACAACTTCGCTATTTCGACTCCGGCGCAAACGCCTTAGCGTAGCGCTCCGCAATATCGGGGGGCGTTGACACGATCAACCGGACAACCTTTTCAACCTCCTCGCTCGAAACCAATTCAATCTCCTGCTTGGTCCGTTCGGCATCCGCAAGAAATTCGCGATCCTGCCCGAGAGCCTTGAATGCGGTAATTAGTGTCGCAACCCTGTCGGCCGGTATACCGGGCGGCGCGATAATGGGACGCGCGGCCGTCTTCTGTGTAAAGTGAAGCTCGAGCACTTTGCGATCGGCTGCACTCTTGACGAAATCGAGTGCGTTCGGCAGGTCGCCCAGTTCCGGATCGTTGGTCAGCGCGCCCTGCATCAGCATGGTGATCTTTTTCTCGCGCAACCAAAATGGCCGCACGACCTTAAGACTCGACCAGGAAAAATCTGCAATGCCCTGGACCTCGCCACGCTCTATCGCAAGGGCAATCTCGGCCGTGCTATTGTATCCAGTGACAATCTTGAACTTGGTACCCAGCAAAGAATTGTACAGCCTCGGTGTCGTTTCCGGATCAACGCCTACGATCCCACCAACGATCATTTCCCTTTCCAGCAAATCTTTCGCGGTTCGATGCGTGGATGTCGCATTCCAAGCCAACGTTACAGCGGTTTCACTGTTGAGACTGGCCAACCAGCGAAACCTGTCGATCTCGAAGCGTGTTCCGGTCGGATAGGTCAGCTTGGCGAGCAGCATGCCGCGCTGGACGAGCGCAATCGTCGTCCCATCTCGCGGAGCGGTACTGAACATGTAGTTGGTGGCCGCAATGCTGCCGGCCGCCGGCATGTTCTGAACGATGATCGCAGGATTGCCCGCGATGTGCCGTCCCAGATGCCGCGCAACCAAGCGCGCCTGGTGATCGTACCCACCCCCCACACCAGCGCCCACGATCAGCGTAATCTGCTTCCCAGCGTAGAAATCCTGCGCCGCCGCCGGGACTATGCAGGCGGTCTCCAAAGACACAACACCCAGCGCAAGGACAACGCCAGAATACATTTGTGCGACTCGCGTCATATTCCTATTCTTGTCAGTCCACCGGGTGAGCTTGGTCTGGGTGAGACGCAGACGGGAGTCGACTCAGAGAGCCTGCTACGGATGCGGGAATTCTTACACAAATTTGGTAGTACTGCACGCGCAGCACGTGCTGCTGGACCTGTCTTTCCCCAGCCCTTCTTCTAGAATTACGCACTATGATACCACTTCAAAAACTCGATCCAGCTGCGGGGACGGCGCGACAACAAGCCCTCCAGCAATCGAAATCTGATCATCGGGAATTCCCGTAGTCAGCCCCTTTCTTTTTGCGGACCCGGATGACACGGAAAACCCTGCCTCGAACATTCGCTTGCAATCACGCTCCTCGGCACATTGGTGAATGACAAAGGGCATCCCTGCCCGCGCCCGACCGATCCTTAAGTTGTAAGAACAAAGATGATCTACTTAAACAATACACTTCCATCGTGCTGCGTCCCTGAAGCAGATTCGTTCGTATTGTTGTGATGTCCAGCGTAGTCGCTCAAGTCCGACTACGCCAAACAACCAAGACGACAATAAAGGGGAACGCTCATGCTGGGACTGATGCAAGACTGGCCACTTCTCTGCCATCGTATCATCGACCACGCCGCCCTTAACCACCCCGAGCGGCGCATCATTACACGCTCGGTCGAAGGCCCTATCCACTCGACGAACTATAAGGAGATCCGAGGACGCGCCCTAAAGGTCGCCAAGCGGCTCAGCAAGGACGGTATCAAACTTGGCGACCGCGTTGCGACCTTGGCGTGGAACACTTGGCGCCACCTGGAGGCTTGGTACGGCATACTCGGCATCGGAGCGATCTATCACACCGTCAACCCCCGACTTTTTCCAGAACAGATCGCATGGATCGTCAATCACGCCGAGGATCGCGTGATGCTAACCGATCTCACGTTCTTGCCGCTCCTGGAAAAACTCGCAGCGCGGCTTCCTACGATCGAACGCTATGTCGTGCTCACTGACGCCAACCATATGCCAGCGACATCGCTCAGGAACGCTGTTTCTTATGAAGAATGGATCGGCGAAGTGGACGATGATTTCACTTGGACATCATTTGACGAAAATACTGCCGCCGGCATGTGCTATACGTCTGGCACGACGGGCAACCCAAAGGGCGTCGTCTATTCCCATCGCTCGAATGTGCTGCATTCGATGATCGTGAGCGCGCCGGACGCGATGGGGATTTCCAGCCGTGACGTGGTCCTGCCAGTCGTGCCGATGTTTCACGCCAACTGCTGGGGCCTGGCGCTGACGTCTCCCATGCAAGGCGCGACGCTTGTGATGCCCGGTGCCAAGCTCGATGGGGCCTCCATCTACGAACTGCTTGATACCCAGCGCGTCAGCTTCACGGCTGCAGTGCCGACCGTGTGGATGATGTTGCTGCAATACCTTGAGACAAACAACGTCAAACTTCCTTACCTGAAGAGAGTCGTAATCGGCGGCGCCGCATGCCCGCGCGAAATGTTGAGGGTGTTCCAGGATGGCTATGGCGTGGAAGTGTGCCATGCTTGGGGAATGACCGAGATGAGTCCCCTTGGCTCGCTCGGATCGTTAAAACCCGAATATGCAAATTTGACCGGAGAGCAGCGCCTGGACATTCAGGTGAAGCAAGGACACGCGCCGTTCGGCGTCGAGATGAAGATCGTCGACGACGCCGATAACGAACTGCCCCGCGATGGAAAGACCTTCGGAAGGCTGAAGGTGCGTGGACCGGCGGTTGCAAGAGCCTACTTCCGGGAGCCCGGCAATATCCTCGATGGGGAGGACTTTTTCGACACCGGCGACGTCGCGACCATCGATCGCCAGGGGTACATGCAGATCACCGACCGGTCCAAGGACGTCATCAAATCCGGCGGAGAATGGATCTCCTCGATCGAATTGGAAAACCTCGCCGCCGGTCACCCCAAGGTCGGCGAGGCGGCCGTCATCGGCGTCAAACATCCAAAATGGGGCGAGCGCCCTCTCCTGATTGTAGTGCCGAAGAAGGGACATTCGGCCTCGAAGGAAGAAATCCTGGCCTACATGCGGGGCAAGATCGCAAGCTGGTGGCTGCCCGATGACGTGGTTTTCGTTGCCGAAATTCCGCACACAGCCACGGGCAAAATCCTCAAAACCGCACTGCGGGACCAATACCGCGATTTCATCTTCCCAACAGCCGCCCAGCATTGAGTTAGGCCGTCCGGCGCAAAAGCTGGGGGCAGACACCATCCCCCTCGCAACGCCATAATTCCGTGCGATATGCTGCACAACGACCTCTCGGCAATCCCAAACAGGCGACGATATGAGCACTTTCGATGCGACCGTGCCCGCGGCGCAGCCCACCCTAGCCGCCCGTTTTCGGCTGCCCACCGTCCCATCCAGTTCCTGGGATTTGACCGACACTATTGGCGGATCGTGATCCGAGGCTCCGTACTCTTGGCGGTCACCCTCGGCATCTACCGCTTCTGGCTGACTACCGATACACGCCGATTTCTCTGGTCCAACACTCAGGTGCTCGGCGAGCCCCTCGAATATACCGGCACTGCACGCGAACTGCTGATCGGCTTCCTGGTCGCGGTCGCCATTCTTGTTCCATTCTACGCGTTCATCTTCCTGCTGGCCCTGAGTTTTGAGCAGATCGCACAACTCGCCGGCGTGATCGCCTTCCTCCTCGCGACCATCCTCGGTCACTTCGCGGTCTATCGTGCACGCCGCTATCGATTGACCCGGACCGTTTACCGCGGAGTGCGTTTCCATCAGACGGGGTCGGCTTGGCACTATGCCGTGCTGGCGATCCTTTGGTGGACAGGGGTCATCTTGACGCTTGGGCTGGCGTATCCGATCGCGCAGTCACGCCTTGAGCGATTCAAGATGCGCAACACTTGGTTCGGTAACCTGCAGGGACGATTTGAAGGCTCCGCGGCAAATCTGTTCATCCGGGGCCTCTTCATGTGGCTCGTCGTTGTCGGGCCACTGGTCGCGTCCCTGGTCGCAATGGCCGCGGCACTGGACATCACAGCACTCCAAGAACTCACCGGGAGCAGCGACGAGGATTCTTTCCGCCGCTTCGGCGAGACCCATCCCGGCCTTGCGTATGCATTCGGATTCGGTGTCGGCGCGCTGATCTGGGGCTTTCTTGCCGGACTACTCCTTTACCCGGCCTTTCAGGCCATGGTTTTGCGCTGGTGGGCGTCGGGCTTGCGGTTCGGCAATATGGCGGCAAGCTCTACTCTGCGCACCGGGGAAGTGTACGCGACCTATCTTCGCTACATCGGATGGTCGATCGTCTTCAGCACCATCGGCTCAATTGCCGTCGTAATCTTGTTTGCCGCAATTGCGTCGGTCCTGTGGGCCACGGGGCTTCTCGAAAATCAATGGTTTTCGGAAGCCCGCGAAATTGTTGGGGCGATTTCAGCGGTCGCGCTGTACGTTGTATTTGCCCTTGGCTATGCGGCGATTTACCAAGTGAAGGTGAAGCTTGGCTTGTGGCGCGCCGTTGCTAACAGTACTGGGCTTTCCAACCCTGCAACGCTTGAGACGGTTTCCTCAGTTGGCGCGCCAGCCTCAGCCGTCGGCGAAGGGTTGGCTGATGCGCTGAATGTCGGCGGATTCTGAGCATCATGACCTCTTCCGGCCAGGCCCACTATTTCGACGGCGTGACAAGCGCCCGGCACGACGTAACGGTGACACTTGGAGTGTCGGCGCTGCAAGTCCACACGACTGATGGCCGCATGCTGGCCGAGTGGCCCTATGCCGAGCTTGAGTCCCTTCCCGCGCCCCGCGGGCTGCTTCGCATCGGTCGCATTGACAGCACGGTGCTTGCGCGCCTCGACGTGCGCGACCCCAGCCTTGCAGCCGCGATCGACAATTTGTCCGTTCCAATTGACCGCAGCGGCCTTACCGAGCGACGCAGCCGCCGCAAAGTTGTCTTTTGGAGTCTGGCGGCGACCATATCGCTCCTGCTGGTCGCGATCTACGGCGTACCTGAAATTGCGAGCCGCCTCACCCCCTTTGTTCCCTATGCGGCCGAGATCAGGCTCGGCACAGCCGTCGATGCGCAGGTTCGCAGCACCCTCGATAAGAACGGCGCCGGAGCGCGATTTGTTTGTGGAAGCGATGAGGCAGAGAGAGCAGGGCACGTCGCATTCGAAAAGATGTTTGCCAGGCTCGAACAGGCAGCGGCGCAACCGATCCCGTTGCGTATCGCCGTCGTCCGCAGCGAAGACGCCAATGCGGTCACTTTGCCTGGGGGGATCATCTATGTCTTCAACGGTCTCATCGACAAAGCCGAGAGCGTCGATGAAGTCGCGGGCGTCATCGCCCACGAGCTCGGCCACGTCGCTCATCGCGACGGCACTCGCACTGTACTGCAACATGGCGCCATGTCGTTGCTCTTCGGCATGCTGCTCGGAGACTTTGTAGGGGGTGGAGCGGTTATCGTTGCTGCAAAGACCGTTCTGCAAACGAGCTACTCGCGCAATGTCGAGGCTGCAGCCGACGCTTACGCCGTTGACCTGATGAAGGCGATCGATGCCGATCCGCGAGCGCTCGGAACAATCCTGACGCGCATCGCCGGCAGCAGCCATACCCCACTCAAGTTTTTGCTCGATCACCCCGAGACCAAGGATCGTGTTGATGCTATAAATTCGCGCGCTGGAACCGGTCCGGTCAAATCGCTGCTTGCACCATTGGAGTGGGCCGACGTGAGGCGAATTTGTTCGGGGTCAAGAGGCTAGCCGATGCTGCGTCGCTATATAGCCGAACAACCAACCTCGCGACTCGCTGTTTGGGCGAGACGGACCGCGTTGTTTTCGCTCCTTGCGACGATTCTGGCCATCATCATTGTACGCTCGGGGCTGCTCGAGTTTCGACCTGCGCTCGCGACCTTCGGTGGCGCTCTCGCGTTCTCGGGAGTCGCATTGTTGCTCGCCTTCGCCGCGTTTGTGGTAATCTGGCGCGACGGTCTGATGGGAATTGGCTATTCCCTGACCGCGATCGGCATTGGCGTCGCGCTCCTCGCCTATCCAAGCTACCTTGCCGTCGCATCCTACCGGCTGCCTTGGATATACGACATCACGACCGACCCCATTGATCCGCCCCGATTTGAGGCGCTCGCGCGCATCCGTCCGCGCGATGCCAATCCAGTCATATATGCGGGCCTTTCAGCCGCCGAACAGCAACGCAACGCCTACCCAGAAATCGAAACGCTCGAGCAGGAGGCTCCGGCGCAAGCGTCCTATGATGCAGCCCTTGCGGTCGTTACGAAGCGAAAGTGGAACATCGTCGCGCGCCGGCCACCGGAACGAGGGCGTGAGGGTCGCATTGAAGCCGTTGCACGCACCCCAATCATGGGCCTGCGTGAGGACGTTGTCATTCGGGTCCGCTCGGAAGGACAGGGCTCACGCGTCGACATACGGTCGTCATCCCGCTACGGCTCCTTCGATTTTGGCACCAACGCGGCACGCGTTCGCACTCTGATTGACGACATTGACGATGCCGTCGGACGCCAGAAACCCGAGCAGCCCCCCGCCACGCCTAAGAAAGCGAAGGCACCACCGGCAAAGGGGCCCCAGTCTCAGCCGCGTAGCCGATAGATACTCTCGAGGGACGGTTGCCCGTCGGTTACGATCCGCCCACGCGCGACCAGGTCTTCCAAATGCGCGAGAACCGAAAGCCCGGCGGCTCTCGTCAGCCGCGGGTCAAGCCCTATATAGATCCCCTGCACCAACGCCGGAATATCGGCGTCCCCTTGGGCGAGCCGGCTGAGGATTGATTGCTCGCGGCCGCGACGGTGCCGGATATACGACTCAACAAAGCGCCGAGCATCCTTGACTGCCCCGCCGTGCCCCGGAAGATAGATTGTCTCCGGTCGGTGCAAGAGCTTTTCAAGAGATGCCATATAGTCACCCATAGCGCCGTCGGGCGGCGCCACGACTGGCGTCGACCAAGCCATGACATGATCACCGGAGAAGAGGATGTCCGAATCCTTGAGTGCAAACGCCATGTGGTTTGCGGTATGTCCGGGTGTTGCAATCGCCTCAATGCTCCATCCATCGCCCGCCACAACGTCGCCATCAACGAGCACGTTATCGGGATGGAAATCTCGGTCGCCGCTGGCATCAAGGCGCGGCGCCTCACCGATGTGGAGCTCCCGCGCGGCGCGATGAGGCCCCTCACCGAAAGTAGGCGCTCCCGTTGCGGCCTTGATGCGAGCTGCCGCCGGCGAGTGGTCGCGATGAGTATGGGTGACAAAGATCTGCGATATGGTCTCTCCCCGTACAGCATCGAGGAGCGCCTTGATATGTGCTTCGTCGAGCGGGCCCGGATCGATGACGGCAACACGATCCCTGCCGACAATGTAGCTGACCGTTCCCTTGAAGGTGAACGGTCCGGGATTGTTACATAGCAGCCGGCGCACGCCCGGATAGACCTCCTCGACCTTGCCGGGCGGGAGATCAAAGGTCTTGTCGAAAGGGATATCGTCACTCATCGAACTGCAGACGGGGACCAGCCGACGCGGCTTGCGACCCTGATCGCGACTCAGTCCGGCTTCGCACCGGAGAACTTCACCACCTTGGCCCACTTTTCGGTTTCTTCAACGATAACCTTGCCAAAATCATCTGGGGTTCCGTTGATCAACATTCCGCCCATGTCGGCAAGACGGGCCCGGATATTGACGTCGGCAACGGCCGCGTTGATCTCCCTGTTGAGCTTGTCGATGATTTCAGGCGGCGTCCCTTTGGGAGCGCCCATCCCAAACCACGCGCTTGCCTCATAGCCCGGCACGAAATCGGCGACGATCGGAACATCAGGCAGCGCCGCGGACCGCGTTGCTGTCGTTACCGCCAGCGCCCGCAGACGGCCAGCCCTGATGTGCTCGATGGACGAGGGCATGTTGTCGAATGTGACCTGAACCTGCCCGGCGAGCAGATCGGTCAGCATCGGAGCCGACCCGCGGTAAGGAACGTGCTGCATCGCGAGACCCGTCATCATCTTGAACAGCTCCCCCGACATATGGATCGAGGTGCCATTGCCCGAGGACGCCAGGTTGATCTTGCCCGGATTGGCCTTGGCATAGGCGATGAACTCCGGCACCGTCTTTGCAGGCACGGATGGATTGACCTCCATCACGTTCGGCACCCGGATGAGGCCTGCCACCGGCGCGATATCCCGGGTAAAGTTGAAACTGAGTTTTTCATAGAGAGTCGTGTTGATGGCATTCGCTGGATTGACCAGCAGAACGGTATATCCATCAGGCGCTGCGCGAACCACTTGTTCGGTACCGATGTTGTTGCCCGCGCCCGGCCTGTTCTCGATGATGAACTGCTGGCCGAGGCGTACGGACAGCCACTGCCCGATCAGACGCGCCAGGATATCGGTCGATCCGCCGGCCGGGTAGCCTACGATCCAGCGCACCGGCTTGGTGGGATAGTCGAGGGCCGCGGCGCCGCCGACGCCCGCGAGCGACAGCACGCCAACCACACCAAGCCGCGCAAAGTTCTGGCAAACTTTCATGGTTTCACTCCCTGATGCAAGAAGGGACCTCGGTTCCGACCAATAGGGTACGCGGCATTGGCAGGTCGATACAAGGGTATCCTGACGAGCTAGGAAATGGCTTCGCCCTATTAGAGCATGTTTCGATGAAATGGAATCGCTGCATCTCAACCGTTCGTCCCCGCGGAAGCGGGGACCCAGTGCGACAGACTGAGACATTGGTGCAAGTGCCCTGGGTTCCCGCTTCCGCGGGAACGAACGGAAGGATGCGGATCGACTCGAAGGGAAATGGTCTGGATACGAGATCCCAAGCATGAACGGAGATCAACATGCCAGGCGTATTGATCTACGCGATCGGGGACATCCACGGCAGCTACGACAAGCTCACCCGCCTATTGAACCACTGTCATACCCATCGTGGACGCCGTAGCGCCCGGTTCGTGTTCATCGGCGACTACGTTGACCGCGGCCGCGGCAGTCGGGAGGTCGTCGATCTGCTGATCGACCTGCAAAGGGCAGAGCCCGAGCAAATCTCGTGTCTGCGCGGCAATCACGAAGAGATGCTGATCAGCGCATCCAGACGTGAGGACAAAGCGCTTTGGCTCTGCAATGGCGGCGACATGACGCTGCGCAGCTATCAGGTCACGAGTGCGGAGGCAATCCCAGGCGAGCACCTCGCCTGGTTCGAAAGCCTGCCGCTGTCAGAAAGTGACGACAAGCGGTTTTTTGTCCACGCTGGCATCGATCCAGGCATTCCTCTCAATCAACAGAAAAAAAATGTCATGCTGTGGATTCGCGAACCGTTCCTCTCGGACCAACGTGATCATGGCCTTTATGTCGTCCATGGCCACACTCCGCTCGAAACCGGCCTGCCCGACCACCTACCCAATCGTCTTAACCTGGATACCGGTGCGGTGTTTGGTGGCCCGCTGACCGCAGCAGTCTTCGACGACAGCGCCGTGGGCCCGATCGGCTTCATCACTGACGATGGGACCGTGAGGTCGGCTGAAGCCGCAATCAACACGTCGCAGTGTTATAGCGGATTCCGTTGAATTTGATGCACTTGCGGTCCCTTCTCGGCCCTCATGGTGAGGAGCCGCGATCTTGGATCGGCCTAGATTCCGCAGCCTCGTGCGCGGCGTCTCGAACACGCAAGTCGGGCCTGCCCGACTTGCGCACATGACTTGCCGATCTCGGGTAAACCCGAGATCGGTGGGGCCGCCCCGTCCTTCGAGACAGGCGCCACACGATGATTTCGTCTGCCGACAGCGTAGGTGCTTGCGCCCTCCTCAGGACGAGGCGGATAGACGGCCCCAGTCTGTCCTCAAGATTCATTTCGAGCGAGACACGCTATAGTGTCGATGGGGTGAGATCATTCGACGATAACTGGCGCCTGCGTTCGCACCCTGCAAAAGCAAAAAAGCCCAGCACTCGGACCCGACATCCAGTCGGGCCCGGGTGCCGGGCGTATGTCATAGGGGGTGAGTCAGGCGAGTGGTGCAAACCTGGGGCGCACGATCTCCAATAGTTCAGCGGTCCGACGGCCCTGTCCTAGCGACAGTTGCATCTTGATGCAGCTGCGGCGGCTGATTGGTCGGGAAATGTACCCCGTGGAAGATTGCGGTTGGCAATCCATTCAATGCTGGTTGGAAGCTCGCCGTCTGTTTCCATGAATTCCTTGACCGCCTCCCAGGCGGTTCCATGAGGGATGAACAGCCCAACCGGCAACAGCGTGCCCTGCTTGCTGCGCACCCATTCGCGCAGGCGCCTCAAATTTCCCTTAGAGCTGCACATCTCCTTCACTCC
>Ga0209683_10000135_pt1 | contig 28025 bp, 30 predicted proteins | sample DOMMetBare2Fresh_FD_187474 | JGI IMG/M metagenome (GOLD analysis project Ga0209683, IMG submission 187474) | Wetland sediment microbial communities from St. Louis River estuary, USA, under dissolved organic matter induced mercury methylation -... | ecosystem: Environmental > Aquatic >... | reverse complement strand
AGCATCTGGATCGCTTCCGTCCCGAGTCCGGTCCTGGTGCGCCAGTTACCTCCGAGATCCTGCGTGCGCGAGACCCACGCGTTCGATGTCGACGGACTCACGTTGCGCTGATCGAGGGTCGTGTTGCCTTGAGACACGTTGCCGACCGCAGCCGCTCCAGAGGCGGCCGCAGCGGTGGCCTGCATCGAAGAAAGTCCTCCGATAGCCGCTGGACCAAACGTCTCGAGCCGCTTGACGGCCGCCCAGGCAATGAACGGAATCACTGCGACCATCGACCCTACAACGGCCGCAGCCGAAATCGAATTCTGGTAGATGGAGCCGGCGGTCAGCAACGACAGGTTCTTGACCCCGGTGCCGATGTCGGCCGCGGCGGCCAGGTCATAGGCGCTATAGACCGAACCCATGTAGTTCAATATCGCGTACAGCGGTGGCCACAGCTGGATCCAGACCATCACTGCGACGTATCCTGTGAAAGCGTTCCACGCTTTCTGCCCGCTCAGCAGGAAGAGCAGGAGAATCAGTAAGGGGAATGCCCCATACATCAGTGCTTCAACGACATTCCTGAAGATTGGAAGCGCCTCCTCGGCGATCTTCGCGCCGTTCAGCCACGCTGCATTCTGTTGAACAACGGCCTGGGCCCGGCCGACGCCGAGCGTGAGCGCTGCGTTGTCGTTGATCTTCTGTCCGACGATCTGTCCCGTGTCATTGATCGCGTTGATCAGGGCGTTTTGCAGGATCAGGTCCGAAGCGGTCGCCGAGCCGGCTGCAATCTGATTGCGAATGTAGGCGGCCGGAATCTGGGCTGCAATGGCGCCAAGCGCCGCTGCAGCCGGCAGCGTCGGATTCATCTTGAAGCCGAGCTTTGTCAGCTGGGTGTTCACCTCGAGCGGAAGCTGTGCGCCGAGGATCGAGTACGCGGTATCGCATGGGACCGTCTGCGTGCCGGTGCCGGTGTTGATCGTGGTGAAACGACCGGGGTTCGTGTTCGACAACAGCGGCCAGATGTTGTCGGACGCTGCGAACGTTGTCGGCGCGATCGTCCCGTCGGCCAGGTCATACATGGTGCAGTTGCCGATGAAGTTGATGACGTCCGTCCTCAGGTTCGGGTCTGCGATCGCGATTGACCGCGTCGCTGCGACGAGGCGATTTCCGAAGAGCAAGCCGTTGTTCTGGTAAGTCAGGGTCGAGTCCAGTCCGCCAATGCCGGGTATGAACGTGAAGGCGGTTTCGAAGAGTTCCGTGATCGTGTTTCCGATCGTGCTGGTCAGCCCACCCAGCATCGCCATCCCCAGCGGAACGTTCGCCACGACCGTCGGCGCCGAACCGCCCGTCTTGTCGACGATCTGAACCGTCGCGCGGGGTAGGAAAAGAATGCAATAGACGAGCAACACAGTGAAGAGCCAGTACCAGCCCTGCAGCTTCTGGGGAGCGAATGCGTACGCGGCAGCGGCCGCGATGAACCCGACGAACGCGACGGCTGCAATCGCGCTCAGGTACGTGCTCGACCCGATGATCGCGGCCACCGCGTTGAACATGCCCGCGAGGCTGGCTGCGTTCTGATAGGCGTAGATTTCCCACATGGCAGTTGCGCTGCTTGACGCGGCTACCGCATGGCCTGAGCCCCGTGACCGAGCATGTCGAGAACCTGCTGGGGCATCGATGTGCGAAGTTGCCTCTCCAGTGCCTCAAGATTGCTCTGCACTGCGACCAGCGTCGTCGGCCTCACCGACAGGTTCCGGCTCTCCTCGAACAGATCCCTGCGCAGCGCTGCAACGCGTTCCTGCACCTGCTGCAGTTCGTCGCGCTGGCCCTTGTCCACGAGCCACATCTTCTCGATCGCCTGTCTTCCGGGGCCCACGTACATGCCGATGAACGATTCCACATAGTCGATCGCAATGAGGTCGCGATACTGGTTGATCAACGTATCGGCCAAACCGGAGCCCGGGATGGTGTTCCCCACCGACAGCATTCTCCACACCGGGATCGAGGTCTGGTTCACGAAGCCAATGACGGCGGAGTTGTTCGGCACCGCGGTGCGCGTCTGGATCGCGTTTGAAATCTGCTGCAACATCGTTTGAACCCGCGTCGAGAATGGCGTGAAGGTCTTGCTCGCGCGCGTCGGGTTGCGGCACTGCGCATACTCGTCGCAAGACAACCAGTTCGTGATCGTCACGTTTCCCGCCCCGGCGTCCAGATCTCCATAGAGCAGTTTCTTCATGTCGATGATTGACGGACCCTCGTGCCGAGGCGTCACCTGGTCGATATCCGCGTAGAAGATCACGGTCCCCACGAGGTTCATCACGAACTCCTTTTCCTCAGGGCTGAGTGTCGGCAAGGTCATCAACGCGTCCCAAACGAAATTCCCGACATAGGGCAATTTGGACGTGATCGCCGGGTTGCCCGAATTCCTGGCACTCTGCAGGATCGTCGCCCGCGACGTCGCGCACTGCACCTTCGCTGACTCGTTGTCCGATGCAAGCCCCATGGCCTGCGCAGCGAAATTGCAGATGTCCTCTGCTCTGACATTGGCGGCCTCGGCTGCGTTGGCCACGAGACTCTTGGCCGCCTCGCAGGAGTTGATCCTCGCGTTATTGACCCAGGTTTCGATGCCCTGGAAGTACTTGGTGAGATCTCCCAGGAGCGGAGAAACCGACTCGAGGGCGGCCTGAAACGCCACGCCCGGCAGCGCCGTCGTGATGTTCTTCAGCATGTTCTTGATCTCGGTGCCCGAGATGTGCGAGAAGCTGCCCCCGAAAGCATCGATGCCCCCACACGATGCCGTGACCGACGGCCAGGCAACGCTGAGGAGCTGGTATGACTTGGTCGGTGAACGCACGTACAGACTTCCGCCTTGATACGTGTTCATCGTCTGCCCGCGGAACGCGCCCGGCGCCGTGTAATTTCCAATAGCTCCGAGGTTGTTGAACATGGTCTGCATCTCGGTGTTGAGATCCGCTGCCATTGACATGCCAGGCAAGCCGATCAGCGCCCACCAGACGACAAGGGCAACTCCGCGCGCCGCGATTCGAGAGAACGGAGTCATCATTTCCACCTCCAGCATCATTGAAGGGTCAGCTTCTTGCTGATGCCGGGAAGCATCTTTTCTGCGTCTGGTGCCGTCGCCGCTGCGACGCGCTCGAGCAGCTGCCCTTCGGAAAGCACACCGAACCCGAGCGGAACGATCTTTCCGGTGAACGGCTGCGCCAGAAAAACCGCCGGCACCTGGGCCACGTCGAGTGTCTTGGAGATCCCGTTGTCGACTCGATAGGAAGGAAAGTCGGGCAATCCGGCGCCGTCAACGCTGACCGGAACCACTTGGATCCCATACTTCGCCTGGAATGTCGCAAGGGTCGGCGCAAACGCATGGCAGTACGGGCAATCACTTCGGAAGAAGAAGAAGATTGCGTGGTCCTTGTTGATCGATGCGACGCTCCTGACGCGCGAGGCGAGCTCCTGTTGGTTGAAGACTTCAAGCGCGCGCGAATTGACCGGTCGTCCCTCGAGCGTCATGTCCAGGGACGGCGTCGCCCAGGCCACACGCTGTGCGACGTCCGCAAAGTACGAAGCCTGTCGCACGACCTTGGCTTCAAGATCCATGTATCGACGAACGTTTGCTTCGGTCGGGTTGATGTAGGCGATATTGCGCAGTTCCTCCACACGTTTCTTCAGCTGCTCGAATTCCTGGAGTTCTGGTGCCTTGTTCGCCGCTTTCGGTGCTTCTGGATTCGTCGCGCCGGGCTCCGCCTTGGGTGGGGCGGGAGCCCCGAGCTCCGGTTCCTCGTAAAAGTGCCAGCCGCGCTCGTGATCGCACCAGTAGCCGGTGGCTGCTTTGCAGTTCGATAGCGCAGCCTCCTTGGCGACCGTGGCCTGAAGACACGCACTCAGTGGAAGGAACAATGCGACGCCCGCTGCGGCCGTGATCACGTTCAGGCGATTCAGCCTCATCACTTCGACGCTCCATTGACAGGTGGGTAGGTGCCGTCTTTGCACATCGACACCTGGTACGTGACCCGCTGCGAGGCCGGCGCGGTCGCGACGATCTTTGAGTTTCGATCCCGCACCCCGTCCTGAGTCGCTGTGACTTCCAGGCGTTTGCAGTCCGGGGACAGGTCCCGCGCGGTCTTCACGCTGAATCGCAGCGGTGCAGTTGTCTTAAAGAGATCGGTGAACGTCTGCGCGATGGGTCCAACGATGACGCCTTCCGCCGTGCCATATTCCATCGCCTCCAGCAGCAGCGGCTGCAGAGACTGCACCTCGCGAGCCAACGCAGTAGCGGCAGCCAGCGTGATGGCGCCTGCCAGCGACGCGACGGCCATCTTGATTGCTCGCATCAGCACCTCCCTTGCCCTAAGTAACAAGAGGGAACCTTCGATGCGGCCGCGGACCCCAAAGCTGTGGCGTTCGGCAGGGTCGGCGCAATCTCAGCGTAAAACTCCTGCAGGTTCATGCGCGAAAAGTCGAGCGCCTGCAGTTCCGGGACGCTGAATCCGTTGCAACTCGGGCTCTGCGCGGAACCGAAGCCCCGACCCACTTGCGCAAGCCCTTGCTCGTTGATGATTCGTGCCAGCCGCGAGTTGTAGCAGCAGTAAGTTTGCGTCTGCGCGATGCACGTGCGAATGATCGGCAGCCGACTCGAACAGTAGGTGCCAAGGTAGACGCAAAGACTCGCATCGCGCTTCATTGCGGTCACCTGCTCCGCTTCGCTGCAGCTAAGGATTCCAGAGTATTGAATCGCCATGATCGCCAGCGTCCACCAACCCGGGACGATCGCGCTCACGAAGTCCGACACCGCAAGATCGCCAGCCAGAACGCCGGCAAGGCCCGAGCTGTATCCAGTGTCCCAGAGGGCCTCGAAGCCGGTCAGGATGAAACCGGGCGCATCGGAAACGAACAATGCGTCGTAGGTATAGGTGCTGACCGCAGCTTTGCCGATGGATCCGACCGCAGCGGATGCAATCTGGTAGTCGGTGAACATCGAGCGCGAGGCGGTCCCACCCTCGTTGCAGCAGTTCACCAGACCGAAAAGCTTCTTCACGCAGCGGTTGTCGAATCCCTTGAACACGCGCAGCGACGCCGCATCAAGGTACTTGCCGGCTTCCCGCGACGCCTCGAGGAACGCCACCGTCTTCGCAAAATCCTGATCCGGCGGATAGGAGGCATCCCAACAGCTCCCGTCGGTGCAGAACGATTGCGCGCCGCAGTTCTCTACTGTCTGGTAGCTTGCCGGCGTCTTCTCGCAGGTGAAATCGGTTTCGTATGCCGTGCAGATCGGCGAGGTGAACGTCGTGTCCCAGTCGATGCAATAAGGAGACGAGGGGGTCTGCGTGCAGTTCCCGAACTGCGGCTGGGTACAGTCCGTCGGGTTTGTCAGATCGACGCAGTTAAACGAGTCCGTGTACTGCCAGCACGATCGCGTCACCGGATAGTCGTTGATGACGTAGGTAGCGGTCGGGGACGAGCAGGTGGAGTTGGCTCTTTCGCATTTGTCGAGTGGCCCCGCCATCGGCGGCGGGTTCTGAACCGGCGTGTTGTCGCCTTCCGGCGGCAGGTATCCGGGCGGTACCCGTGCCTCGTAGCCGGCGCACAAATCGTTCCACGTATCGGTGACAAGGGGCGACGCGTCGACCGTGGTGTACGTCGTGACCTGTGTGGCCGTCGCCAGCGTCTCCACGCCGCTGACACTGTCGAGGCAAACCTGTTGTCCCGTCAGCGGCGGCGTTGTCGAGACGTACGGACCAACCTGTGTGGCGGCGCACGAGTACACGGTGTTCACCTGTGGCATCTCGCAGGTCCACGTTGCCGTGCCTGTCACCGGATCCACGACCCTGGTCGGTCCGGACGTCGCCCCATTCGGACACACCCAATCGACCGTCACGTTCAAGGTGTTCGTGCATACGTTGTCCAACGAACGCATCAGGTAGGTGAAGCAGGCCTGAGAGTCGTACGTCGCGGGCGCGAGCAGCGTCGTTGTCGTCGTGCATCCGCTGTAGACGCTACTCAGCGTGACGCCTTGGCTGCTTGGATTGTTGTAGATCGCGTTCGCTGCGGCTACCGAGGGGTCCGTTGGAGGAATGGGCGGGCGCGGCAACGATGCCGACGACTGCGCGCCCAGCAAAGCCTGACACGTCGGATCCGTCGGGGTCGACAGACATGCTGTCAGGGCGGCCGACGCGTTGACTGAGAGCGAAGGCTGCGAGTACAGCGACGTCTGCGGCGGGTTGGAGGTGTATCCGGGGACGTTGGTCGACGCGGTTGAGCTGTTGACCGTCGTCCGAATCGCGCTGTTCGCAGCTGCGCCGTTGGCCCTCGCTTCCGAGACGGGGTCTGCGGACGCCGAAGTCGCGAATGCAAGGGCGAGGGCAAGCGCGCAAACCAAGAAGGGCGCTTTCACGCTCATCCCCTCAGCCGCTTGAGGAAGGGGGCGGCTTCACGCGAAAACGCCGGCGCCCGTTTTGTCATGAAGTCCAGCGCGTAGTCGAGTGAGACGTCGCCTTGCGTTGATACGAACGCGTCTGCCGGAAAACATGCCTGACCGTCGCACTGTTTGATTTCCACGCCTCGCCGCACCAGCACGAAGGTGGGCACGCGCGATACGCTGAACCGGTCGAATGACTGTGGATCAATCTGGAACGGTGCCTTGTGCCGGCCGATCAGTGTCTTAACGCGGGCGGCTGTGGCGGCGAGCGAGTTGTCAACGAAACCCCGCAACACCAGCGTTGCACGCGCGCGTTCGGCCTGCCGTACCAACCGCGCCAGCGCCGCCTCGGGCATCGCAAAGCTCACGAACACGAGAAGCGCGCCCTCGGCGCCAAGGACGCCGTTCCTGCCGTCCTGTTCCAGCAACGAATAGCCTTTGGCGATCGCCTCCAGATCGACCGTCGCCGGTGCTGTCGGCCTCGGAAGGACCTCGATGCGCGGCGCGGAGGGAACCGGAACACGCGAGGCTTGTTCCTCGGTCGGCATGCGGTTGAGCCGCTGCGCCCGCTCGATATCCTGGTCGGTGATCACTGGCTGCAACTTGCGGGCGCGCTCGATGTCCGCATCCGTGACCGTGCCGATCGGTTGTGCACGGGTTCCTGCAGCGCCAAGGAGCGCCAGAACCGGCACTGAAACGCGCCACAGCACACTACGAGCCATACCCTTCACAGCAGTTTCTCTTTCTGAACAACTGGAATGAAAAGTCTTCCCCGCTGACCGGGTACTCCTTGCCGGCGCCCCACAGAATCGTCGTCCTGCCGAAGGGCTGGCAGCATCTCCCGGATCCATCCTTGCGTGTCTGTGGAGTGGGGTAAAGCAACTCGGTCTTGTAGGCCCGCTTGTCCATCGTCGGAAGCACGTAGGGTCCACACAAACCCTGCGCACCGTGGTATCCGTTTGCAATCAACTGACGGTGCATCTTGTAGGTGAGCCGCTCCGTGATCAGTTCTGCGTCGCGCACTCCACCCATGTGATATGGAATTCGCCCATCCAGCGGATATATGCCCCCTTGGCACCCAGCACACCAGAACAACTCCTTGATTCCGAAACCCGCTGTGGCCGCAACGCAATCTGCGGCACATGCGGCGACCGCGACCGGATTTGCGAACAGAACGGCGTCCGGGTTGAGGATCAGCGTCAATTCGTCGTCATTCCAGAGTGGATCGACCTCCGTCAGGTAGGCCAGATCAAAGGACCCCTGCTCGAGACAGCTCGTGTAGTCGCCGAGGACCTCCAGCCACGACAGAACCGGGTTTGTGTAGTAGTGCGCCTGGTAGAACGCCGCGCCAGTGCCATTGGCTTCTGGTCTCGTGAAGCGTCCATGCTCGGGCGCCGCGATGCCAGGGCTCAAATCGAGCCCTCCCATCGAGACGAGGCAGAACGGCTTGCGAACGACCTCGACGACACGGGCCGGCTCCCAGAAACCGATCGACACCCCGATGATCGGTCGCAACCCGCAACTGCAAATGGGAGCAATCGAGCCGTCAGAAAAATTCTCCTGGCCCATCGACGCAACCGCTGCATTGCCGATCGTGATCGGCAAAACGCAGCTCCAACAGATGTCCGAAATCGGGTTAGGAAACTTGCCCTTGCAGGTCAGGCTCGCGGCGTGACACGGGCTGGCGCCGAGGAAGACGAGTAGCGCGATAGCGGCGAAACGCAAGAGTGCTCGCATCACATCACCACCAGTTCATCAATTCGAAGCCGCATCCCCTCCTGAGACACGAGCGCCGGCACGTGCAAGATCCCGAGTTGCCGTGTGAGATCGCCGTGCTGGTCGAAGTACACCGGAACGTTCCATGCCTTCATCAGATCCACGTACGAGCCGCCTACCAGGATCGGCTTCACACGCCCACCGAAGGAATCGATCACGTAAAGCGCGTTGCGGACCTGCTTGCTGTCCCGGGCATCGAAAAACAGCAGCCGCTTTGTCATCGACACAACCTCAAGCGGGTTCTTCCTCGTTCCGGCGGGGAACAGCACATTGCCTTTGTCGTCGAACACGTTGCGGTCGAGGACAAATGTGGGGTCGTAGTAGAAGGTTCTCGCCGCCGTCGCTTGACTGAGTCCCGGTACCGGCTGGGGATTGCGAACGGACTCCTCGGCTTGCCACTTGAATTGCTCTTCGAGCCGCTTGAGCTCGCCGGTGCGCGCCTTCTCTTCGATCCGTGCGCGAATGAACTCCAATAGGTTCGGCTCGCGCACCTCGTAGGTCGGGCCGATCTGGCTCAGGCTCACCGCTGCCGCCGACGTCGCGCCGACCGCCAAAGCGATGAAGGTAGCGATGCACCACACGGCTACGCCCGGCCTGGACACGGCACTGACCTCGCCAGAGGCTGCGGCGCTAAAGCATCTCTTCTCTGCGAGGCATGCATCATCCGCATCAAGATCGGGTCGCCATCGGCTTCAGACACCCGGCGACGGAGCTCGCCGATCGCGAGTTGCCGATCGCAGCGCCGCTCGAAGGTTTGCAGCGTGATCTCGACGCTCTCGCGCGCCGCTGGGACGAGTTCCGCGCGACCTCGTCGATAGTTCTCCAACGAGACGTCGAAGCGGTCAGCGCCCCGCGCCGGCGCCGACCAGGCGTTCGGAGCCGAAGCAAGCCACACAACTGCAACGAAAGTCGCGATCAGGGCGAGCAGCGCCATGACTTTTCCTAGAGCAACGGAGTAACGCGGCCGAGAAGCTGCGCCTGCCTTACCAGTCCGCTTTCCGCGTATCGCGAATCGAAACTGTCCGGCGATGAGCCCTGCACGAAGATGTGCCCGGGCGGAATGACGCCAGCGGCGATCGGCGCGAGCGGCCGATGGTCGAACGTCTGGGGCTTTGCCACCCCGACCAGTTCGCCATTGACGAACACGCGCCGGCCCTCAACCGCTATGCGGTCGCCCGGCAGGCCGCGGACGATCTTGAAGAACGGTTGCTGGGCCAACCCGGGATAGTCGACGACTGCCCTCCCTTCGAAGCGAAACAGAACGAACTCGCCTCGTTTCAGATCCGCCGGCGGTCCTGCCGAGTACCACGCGACCTTGTACGGCAGACTCGGCGTCCAATTCACCACGAGAGGAATCCGCGGCGTCGGATCAATGAAGACGCGCGTGTATGCAAGGCCCCAAATCGCCAGCACGGGCAGATACAGGTACCACCTGGCGCGCATGTGGCGCCCGGTTTCGCTCAGTTGCTCTTGCGCCGAGGAAAGCCAGCGTGGCATTACGTTGCTCCGAGCTTGCGCTGCAGCAGCGGCGTCAGGTCCATTAAGTTGCCTCCCCCACCCGCGACAGCCGACTTCAGCATCACGATGCAAGCACAGTCACGCGGAAGTTCATCGAGCACCACCGTCAAGCGCTCGGCGAACTTGCGCGCACGGTCAAGCGCGAGATTCCGGCCGTCCTCCGTGCCGTTCTTTGTGATTTCCGCGGCGAACGCGGCTTCCCGGGCGCGATACACACTGGCGAGATCAACAACTCCGACGCGTACTGCGGGCTTCACGACGAGACTGTCGTAGGCGAGCAGCGACGCCGCCACGATGAGAGTTGTCGTCACGACGTGCAAAGCGAACGCCTTCATGGACGTAGTCCCCGCTGCCGCAGCACTTCGTCGATGGCTTCATCGATGGACAGGCCGCGCGCACGCAGTTCGTCGATTGGCTTGTTGTCCTCGAGCTTGTTGGAGAACAAGAGATTCGTCGCCGGATCCAGAATGTTCCGGGCGATGCCTTCTCCCACCGGCGAGGACACATAGACCTCCGAATACACCCCGGGCTCGGTGCGCAGCGAATAGAGCAGGCGCTTCTTGTTCTCGTCGATGCTCAGCCGCTGGTTCTGCTGCAGCAGGTCGATCGACTCGTTCTTCTGGCGCAGCAGGAAGACCCAGTCGCTGCACTTGAAGGCCGCCTCCATCTGCGCCGAGCCGTAGTAGTCGTTGGCGTCCTGGGTCGCCGTGCCCAGCGCCCCGCCATACTTCCGAGCCCGCCGCGCGGCTTCTTCGATCACGGCCGCCTTGAGCGGATCGTCGGCGCCCATGTCGCCCAGCTGCTGCTTCAGCTCGTCGATAAACAACACCTTCTGGCGATCGCGCGCCAGATACATGCGTCCGGTGATCTGATACATGAGCAGGATGTTCACGACCGCCTGCAACTCCGGCTTGCGCTTGAGCTCCTCGTTTTCAATGACCATGAAGTCGTTGGAGAAATCGATGTTGTTCGTGCCTTCGAAGAAGCGCCCGTACTCGCCGTCGCGCGAGTAGGGATTGAGCATGACCGCGAGATCCTTGACGCGCTGATCGTTGACGAGCCCCAACTCGGGGAGCGACCCGTCCCGCGCGGCATCGCGCAGTGCCGTGATCGTGAGCTCCCGTCCATATTCCTTGTACTTCTTCAGGATGAGGGCCCCCACCGCCTTCGTCTGCACTTCGTCGAGCCGGTGGCTCAGCGAACACATCTTCGCCAGCGCCGGCTTGAGCATGTCGATGTCCTCGTTGATGCCGCCCTCGAGCCCGTTGGCTCCCATTCGCTCCTCGGACACCACGGAGAACGGATTCAGGCAGATCCGCGAATCCGGCCGGAACTCGATGTACATCCCGTTGGCCTTGCGGCACAGCTTCTCGAAGGACCGCCCCAGGTCCATCATCCAGACCTGCGCCCCCACGGAGCGGTAGGACCACGCCATCTCATTCATCAACACCGATTTCCCTGACCCCGGCGCGCCGATGATCGCGAAGTTGTAGTTGCCCAGATCGTTGTCGTAGACGTCGAGAGTCATGAGCTGGCCGCGCCGCCCGCCGAAAATCAGCGTCGGCGTACGGGTGCCGCGCCATTCGGCGATGAGCGGCGCCAGGTGAATTGCATTGGCGACGGTCTTGCGGCTCACGCGCCGCATCTTCTTCAGGTCTGCGTGAAATGCCTTCGACAGCGTCATCGGCAGGCTTGCCATCAGCGCCTGACGGTGCTTGAAGATGTCCGCGTTGAGTTCGAAGCCGCGCGCGCGCCAGATTGCCTTGGCCGCTTCTTCCGACTGCGTCGCCTTCTCCGGCGTCGTGAACACTGCGATCTGGTGATACAGGCTCACGAGCGACCCACCGACGTCGATGACGTTGGCGGCCGCGGTCCAGTCCTGCAACTTCTTGCCGGTGTCCGGCATGATGGACGCCATCTGGCTCTTGGCGTTCTGCGTGGCCCGCACGTGGTTGGCCTGAACCGCGGCCTTCATCTCGGTCGGATCCAGGACGTGCACCCCCATCGTGATCAGGAACGGCGCGTTGTACTGCAACGCCGGCTGCATCAGATCCCCGATGAGTGAGCCCATCTGCCACAGCGCGTAGCGCTCGGGGAAGCTCTTGATGGAGAAGAAACGCGCTTCCAGGACCGTGTCCAAACCGCGCTTGGAAAGGATCAGCCCCTGCGGCGTAGCGTCCTGGATCGTGTCGAAGTCGACGATCTGGTCGCGGATCTCGCGCCCGTCGTCGTAATGCAGGCTGGGCGCATCACTGCGGGTCAGGCGATCCGGATTGGTGAAGAGCGAGCACCAGTTGATCAGATCCGCCGCATCGCAGATGCGATTCGGCAGCGACGCGGCGCGCAGCGTCGTCATCATTCCGTCGCGCTGGTGACACAGCTCCTCCCGCTTGGCCAGGTCATCGGGGTTCGCATCCGTCGTCACACTCAGCATCAGACGGAAGTCACGCAGCGTGTAGTGAAACCCCCTGGTCAGCGACGTCTGTGCCCCCGCCAGGAAGTGATCGGTTCGTGTCCGTGCGAGCTTGCGATATATGTTGTCGTTCCGGGCCGGCCGGCCGTACGGCCGGGACCGCTCAAGGGCGTCCGCATCCTCCATGCGACGGTTGGCGTAGCGCCGCATCGTTTCGCGAAGGTGCGGAGACGCGAACAGATGAACTTGCACTCCCGTGAAAGGTGCACAGGACGAGTACAGAGAAGTCAGCACCTCGATCATCCGTTCGTCGGCGCCGGACTGCGGCATCACTTCGAGGAGGAACCCGACGCTGTCGCGATTCACGAAGAGCTGCTCGTCTGCGAGATAGGAGGCGTAAGGCAACCAGCTCGCGAACTGATCCGCCGAGGACTCTTCCTCTCGCTTGAACGAGAAAAGTTGCGCCAGGCCGGGTTTGTCAGTCTCGCCCGCAGCTGGCCTAAGAAAGTCGAACATTTGCCTCTCCGTTCGCGCGCCCGCAATCTGTCATCGCCATCATTCCGCCTCGTCCTGCTGCGCGTCATTGCTCCGCTGCAGCGCCTGCATGGCCTTGAGCTTGTCGGCGGCGCCTTGCGCGTCGATCATTTGACTTGCCGTGGCCGCCTGCTGCGAATCACGCGCCGGCGCACTGGCGGCGATGCGCGGCGGAGTGACCGGCGCGTAGGCGTCACGGATCTTTCGCTGGGCGTGATCGATCAGCCATCGCCCCTGATCGACCTGAACGTAGAGATACGACTGGTCGAACAGGTCTCCGTCGTTGTCCTCCCAGGGCTTGATCCACATCCGCAGAATTTTCTGCGGCGAATGCAGCGAGGCCAGCGCGATCCCGCCGCTAGCGCCAGGTTCGGGCATCGACATCGCGATCGGCGCGATCCCGGCGACTTGCCTACCGCCGCTCGCCGGCGCCGCGACGCTCGGTCGTGCGGCTGCGCTCGAGGATTCCTGCGTCGGGATGCGCTGCGATCGTTGAGCGGGCAGGTTGTTCTGCAACGCGTTGTAGTACGTTCCGCTCACGGAGTCGCACTTCACGCCTTCCGGTGCCCTGCATGAATAGCTGGACGAAGCGTCCAATCCGCTCATGCTCGCGCAGCCAGTCAGCGCGACTGAAATCCCCGCCGCAATCAATTGCAGCGCGCTGCAGATACGGGCTGTCATCGCTGCTTCTCCTTCGTTTTGGCGATCGTCGTGGTTGACGGTTCCGCGGCAGTCGCGACCAGTTGGGCTTCGATTTGCGAGGCGGAGATGTAGCCAGCGATCCGGCGCCCGTCTGCAAAGATCAACGTGGGGGTTCCGTTCACGCCGAGGCGCTGCGCCAGCGCCGTGTTGCGGGCAAGGAGCCCCTTGTCGCAGCCCGTGTCGGTCGGCAGGCTCGTGGCGTTGCCGCTCAACATGAAGTTCGTCCACGCCTGGCTGCGGTCCGGAGCGCAAAGGATCCGTGCCGGCAGGACCTCCCCCTGAAACGGCACCATGAAGACGTGCACGGAGATGTTGTCCAGCTGCGCGAGCTCGCCTTCGAGCCGCTTGCAGTACGGGCAGGCGGGGTCCGAGAACACGTAAAGTGCGCGCTTGCCGTCCCCGTGGACGACGGTCAACGAATCGCTCATCGGCAACGCGGCGAGCTTCACGCGCGCATCGGAACGCTCTGGCGCCTGGCTGGCCTGGGCGAGGCTCTCGATGCGCGCCAGTTTCGCCGCCGTCAGGTCCTGCATCGTCTGGGTGTCGAAAAGTCGCCCGAAGACGAAATACCTTGGGTTGCGCTCCGACACCAGCGCCAGATTCGCACCCATCCACACCTCGTAAAGCCCCGGAACCGGCGTCTTCACCACGCTCGCGAACTGCGTGCCGGGATGCGCTTTCTTCAGCACAGCAAGCAGCCGATCTTCGTCGCTGGTCGCGGCTGCAGCAGCACTGGCGATGAACGCCAGGGCGAGTGCGGCCAATTGAGGTGCGCCTTTAGTAGTCGTCATCGTTGGACACCGTCTGATAGCGGCCATCGGGTGCTTGACTGCCCGAGCCGGATGTGGGGCGAGACTTCCCGCCGGTTCCAGAGTCAATGCGCACTCCCTTGGTGATCACGACGTCGATCTCGCGGCCAGCGTCGATCTCGATGATCGGGAACATGGCCTCGCTGAGCTTGATGTAGTACTGCGCCAGTCGATCCAGCGCCTTGCCGATGCCACTGCCCACGCCCGCCCGCAGCCCTTCGACGCCGCCGGTTGTGGCGACCGTTCCCCAAACCGATGTCGACGTTGTGGTGTTGTAGGTGGCGATGCCCTGGCCAATGCCGCTGACGACACCGGCCAGCAATGCATTGGCGAGCACCTGGCCTTGCTTCGTGACCAGTCGGCCGCGCATGCCGACCTTGCCGTCCTCGCCGAAGATGCTTCCGTGAATCTTCACTTCGAGCGTGCTGCCGTCATTGCGAACGCATGACAAGGATTCGGTGCGTATGTAGGCGCGCTCCGAACTGATGTCGCCATAGCCGGCGCCAATCACGAAGCACTCGCGGAACTCGGCGCGAAAACGATTCGGCAAGATTGAGTTGTCCGACAGCCGGACCAATACCGGATGCGGGTTGGATTGCGCCTGGCCTCCTGTGGGCGCATCCAGTCCTCCCAGCAGCACGCCACGCGTGAAACTCACGGGCAGGTACGTTTCGACAGACCCGGTTTTTGTGTCGCCGTCACCTCCCTTGGCGGCCGGCGCCGGCGTGCTCTTCTCGTCAGTCTTCGCCTGTGCGGCAACACTGACCCGCACCAACGCAGGCACCTGAATCCGATCAAGCTCGGGTACTGAGCCCGTCCCGGTTGGAGGAACGCCGCCGGGCATGGCTGCGGCCGAAATCCCTTGATACCCGGGTGGCGGTGGCAGCGGCCCGCGCGCGCCCTGGGCGGACCCCACCGATGGCATCGACGCCGACGGTGGAAACCCTGCACGCCCGGGAAGCAGCCCGGTCACGGGCGATGTTCCGACCGGAGGCTGTCCGGCAGACGACTCCACCTGGTTTTTCGTGGAATCGGCAATCCGCTGCTCGAGATCGCCGAAGCGCTTCATCACGCTGGCCGCAAAATCCTTCTGTTCCTTGTTGATGCGCTCTTGCTCCTGCCGCTCCCGCTCGTACTTATCGAGCTTGTGCCCCGCGGTTCCAACCCACGTGTCGAGCGCGCTGACCTGAGCGCCGGGCGGCATCACCCCGATGTTCGTCGGCGGACCGTTTCCGCTGGTGGACATAGTGCGCTGCAGACCGCCCGAGGAGCTTCCCGACGAAACCAGCAACACCACGTACAGGATCCCGAAGACGCCTGCACCAAGTCCGACCAACGTCAACCACTGCCGCTGCTTCGATGACAGCTTTTCAAACTGCGTCTTGAGCCACGCCATGGTCAGCTCCCCGACCTGATGACGTACACGCTCGTGCTCTCGCCCGGCCGCAGGTTGTGGTTTTCGATTGCGACGGCGCGCACATTGCCGTCCTCCCGATCGAACTCCTGTTCCGCAACCACGATCGGTTTTGCACTGACGTTGGTCAGCTGGTATTTCTCCCCGATCAGACCGCGTCCTTCGTAGATGCGCATGAGCGAAAAGCGCGCCTCCGCCCAGAGCTGCACCGGGCGATTCGCATCTTCGATACGGATGTCCGGGCTGACACGGTCGGATGCCATCGCAATCAGCATCGCCTTCAGCGATCGGACATGGTTGGGTGCCTGCCCCTGCAGGCGAATGGATTGACTTGCCGCCTCGGCAGCGGTCATCTTCCGGGGCGTCTTGTCGCGAAGGACAATCGTGTCGGCTGGGGTGTCCGAACGTCGCAGAAGCAGCGTGTAGGTCGCGCGCGCCGACGAAACAAAGAGGTTGACGGGCTTCGTCGTGCTGCCAACCGGCCGGACGTAGACCTCGCCCTTGTCCCGGTCACATTTGTAGGTCGCGCGCGCCGACGAAACAAAGAGGTTGACGGGCTTCGTCGTGCTGCCAACCGGCCGGACGTAGACCTCGCCCTTGTCCCGGTCACATTCAAGGACAACTTCGCCACTCGGATTGACCGCCTGCCCCGACTGCGGCGTTCCCGCCGCCTGTCCGCAGTTGCTCGAATAGATATTGCCGAACACGTCCGTGATCGGCGCGCCCTCTATTCGAATGCGCGTCGGCTCCCGCAGTGACAACGAAGCGTCGACCGTTACGCCATCGCGCGCCTCGACAAGCTGAAGCGCGAACGCGGGCGTGCTAGCGAGAAGCGGTACTGACAGAAGTAGAGGCGCCAGGAACCGTTTCATTCGGTATCTCCTTGAAGGATTTCAACTGGGCACGACCACCGAGGAAGTCGAACTCGGCCAGGTACGTCTTTGTGTCGTTGCTCGTTTCCTGCCCGTTGACGTCGGTCCGCAGACGTCCGCGGAGGATCACGGTTTGCCGCTCTTCGTTCGGAACCAGTTGTTGCGGCTTGAAGAACGTCGACGCCCCAATCCGCTTGAGTCGGTCCGCCTCAAGCGACATTCGCGTCTTGAAGGCCGCATGCTGCGAAGGCTCGACCCAGCCGAGCAGGGTTTCCGTCTTCCAGTCGACCACGTCCTTGTCGACGTCCAAAATCAGATAGGCGACGTACGCGGCCATCTGGTTGAGGTAGTCGTTACTACCGCGGTCGCCCGTCACCCAGAAAGACTTGTTGATCGACGGCGGGACGACAACGGTGCGCTCGGAACCAACGATCTTCAGGATGACAAGCAGGGCGATCAGCAGACCCGCGCCGAGCGCAGCCACGCCCAGCCCGAGATCACGATTGCGGGCGCGCAACTGCTTCATATCGTTGGAATGCCGTTCATGTTCCATTCAGTTTCTCCACGCTTGATCGGTCAGCCGACCATGCGCCGGATGTGAGAAGGCGGCGTCGCGCGTAACTTGGTCAGCGGAGTAGGTGGCATGTGCCAGTACATCCAGTGGATCGCGAACGCCGGGTGTTTGTCGGCTTTCTTGCGCGAGAACCACCGGCTGATTGCAAGGCCGGTCAGCGCACACAGGACGAAGGCCACTTTCGAACCGGAAACGAGGCCCACCATCAAGAAAAACAGGGTGGGAGCCGCGATGTCGACGTCCCACAGGCCAATCTTCCAGGAATCGTCGAGTCGCCGCGGAATGTAGGTATCGGACTGCATGCCACCCTCACGAGTCGATGTTCAGAGATCGGCTTCAGATGACCGCGCCCATGATGGCTCCGGCAATCGGCAGCCCCACCGTCGCGAAGATCGCCAATCCGAGATAGAACAGAACCGGGCCGAAGTTACGCAGCGCGGTGAGCGCGATCAGCGCGACGACGAAACCGAGGAAGCCGACGATCGCCTTGGCGCCGGGGCCCAAGGTCGCCAGCGTGGCCAGGGCCGTGGTCAGCGGGCCCGTGATACCGGTGAACGCCACCAGGTCGAGCGCGAACGATGGAGCGGCGGCGAACATCGTCAGCAGCATCGCCGCGGCGACCACCGCGCCGCGCGTGATGCGCGACGTGTCGAACGAGACAGGGGTCATCATCATTGCATTCATGGTCTTCTCCGAGAAAGAAAGGGTTTAGGGCTTGCGAACTTCAGATTTCAGGCGTGCGAGCGCCTGCTCCACGATGGCTTCCTCTCCTTGATCGAGCGCCATCTGCACGCACGCGTCGGTCAGATAGCTCAGGTCGATTCGAGGATTGACCGTGCCTTGCTGAATGTTCCGAAGCCGCAGAAACGTTTCCTTGTGGAGCAGGGTGCTTTTCCATCCAGGACGAAGACGTTTCTGAGGCGCCGGAGATGTCGGCTCCATGCGCGGCGCCGGCCGAGGCTTGGCCGTTGCCGTGCTGTGAACTCCGGGTATGAGCGTCGGGCGAGTTGTCATGAAACGCTCGTTCACGTCCCGCCCCCACTTCCGATGTTGAATGTGACTTCCACGCGCCGGTTCCGGCCCCGCCCTTGGGCGGTGTCGTTGCTGGCGACGAAGCAGCATTTCCCCCGTGCGTCGATCGAGATCACCCCCGGCATGTCGGGTGCGGCCTCGCGCAGGTAGTTTCGAACCGCGATCGCTCGCGTCAGCGCCAGCGACTGATTGACTGTGGCGTCACCCACGTCGTCGGTCCGGCCGCTGATGACGATGCGATCGGATACTCGCGCCGCCGGCATCGCCCGGTACAGAACCGAGCGCCCTTCCTGGGTGAGTTCCGACTTGCCGAACGCAAACAGCACAACCAACTGCTCGCGCTGCGAACGTTTCTCTTCAGATCCAGCCGGAGCGGTTTCAGACACCGCTGGCAGCGCCACCGCGGACATGGTGACTGGGCCGCTTTGCTGAAGAGCTGCTGCGGTGGGCTTCATGGCCGGCGCGTCAGACATCGGCGCAAATTGCGGCGCAGGCTGTAGCGCGTTCTGCGGTACCGGCACTGGCGTTACCGGGATGACCGACGCTGGCTCGGGACGCAGGGGTACGGTCTTCGGTGTGACGCGCGGGCACGCGGGCTCAATGCAAAGCGCGTAGTGCGCATCACGGCCAAACGTCAACTGAGCGATGCGCTCGCGTAGCCGCATCGCCTGGTCATGGCGCACGTCGCCTTGCTTCGCGCGCGTCGCGTCCGTCGATGCACACGCTGCAATCAGCAACACGGTCGATGTGACGGCAGCACACACCGTGACCATTCCGGCAACACGCGCACTCATCATTCCGAGACCCGCACAGAGAGGATGGTGCGTTGAGGCGCTTCGGCGGCGATCACAGCGACCTGTGTCAGCCTGTTGCGCTCTTTTGAGGCACGAGGCGATGTCTTGCCGGGCAGGCGCTCATAGACTCGCCATGCGTACCGCGAGCGGACGGCGTCGCACTCGGGCCCTGGTCCTTTGACACATGCGGCGTTGTACGCACCCACGGCGGTCCAGGTCGGGCCATACACATGGACGTTGTTGGCCAGGATCCACGCGCCGACCAGCAAGTTCTGGCAGGGGTCTGCGCGCAGGCTTGCCTCGGTGATGCCGTACTTCGCCAGTTGGGCCAGCCAGCGGCTATTGATCTGCATCAGTCCGATGTCGTACGAATTCGTGCGGACCAGATGCGAGTAGTTCATCGCCTCCGGGCGCTTGTTCGATTCAACGTCTGCGATCGCCTCGAGCAACTGACGGGCAACCCCGTATTTCGCGGACGCCTCATCCCAACACGTCGCTGCCGCCGACCAGCTCGCGGCGGCCAACGCAATCAAGAGAACCAGCCGGCGGCCTCTCACAAGGCCTCCTGATCGAAGCCATAGGTCTGGCGAGCCACGAAGTCGTTGCGCGCCTGTCTGTCGATCTGCGCCACCGCGTCCGGAGACTTGAGCAGCACCTTGACGGCAGCGCTTGCGAGGTCACACAGATCGAAGCGCGGCGACCCCTGTTGCAGACGCTGAACGGCCTGCAGCGCGCTGAAGGCATCGGACCACACGTACAGCTTGCGCCGGTTACTCGCGCCATCCCGGTCTTCTGCACACGCTTTGCCCATCGCAATCGCCAACATCCACGTTCCACTGTCGATTCGCTGCCGTCATTCCCGCAGCCCACGGATAGGTGAAAGGTACGGAAGAAATGGCCGGCGCCGCACACGAAAGTCGGGGCTCGGAGGTGCGTTTTTCTGCGACCCCCCCGCCAGGAAGCTGTGTCAGACGGCTTGGTGAAAGTGCGCGGCAATGCGCCACCCGCAGAACGCCAGAGCGAGCGGAACGCCTGCGAGCAGCAGCGGGTGAAACGGGCAGGGCAGGGTGAAGACGATGGGCAGCGCCGCCACCAGCACGACCGCTACGAGCTTGAACACGCCATAGATGGTCGGGTTATGGCTGCGGAACTCATGCGACCGGACTGTCCGCTCGACGAGTCCGTCAATCAACGCCAGAAAGATGAATGGAGCCAACAGCGGAAAGATCTCCCACAGGCTGGACAACCGGTACAGAACCAACGAGCCCATCAGGTCAAACGCCCGCACATAGTCGGTCCTCGCCAGGCGGGCAAAGACGTCGAATCCGGTGACGGGTGAAGTCCGGCCGTTGCCTCGCGTGTTGTCAGTCAACAGATGCGACTGCGCTTCCACGCGAAGGTCGCCCGTCCTCTTCAGAATCCGATCCGCCCGCTGTTGGCCCCAGATCTGCGCATTGCTCCGGTGCTCTGCCTCGAGCGTGTCGACGAACCGCGCAGGCGCGTGATGGGCTGGCTGGAACAGGAGCACGGCGAGCAGCGTCACCATCGCCATTTCGAGCACCAGCTTCATCGAGCCGCCACCTGCCGGTTCAGGATCGGAACCCGTCCCTTGTAGAGGCGACCGCCGGACACCGACGCGAAATACTGCAGGTTCGGAAGCTTCACGAGCACTTCGGTCGGCACGACATCTTCCCTCGTGCTCGACAACGATTTCGAAAGGCTCGCCGAGAATTCGTGAACGTGATCGTCGAATCGCGTCCCGTGCGACACGTTCACGTCGTGGATGTAGGTCTTGCCGAAGGTCTCGCTGATGAATTCCTGCGTCTGCAAGTCCTTCGACCGGAAGGCGATCAGGTTGTTGAGATTCCCGAGAGCCATCCGCGCCGCATCCGCGCTGCCGAGACGCTCCGCGAGATCCGAGAAGGTCTGCATCGCGCACACCACCTGCAGACCGGACTCGGCGCCCTTGTTCAGGATCTCGATCAGGGGCCGGTTGATGACGTTGCTCACCTCGTCCACAAAGAGGGTGATGCGCGAGTCCTGATGCTTGAGGTTGTATCGCATGCCGGATAGCGCGGCGAGGTCAGCGAGAATGATGGCTCCGATCGCTGAAGCCACCGTCGGATCGGGCAACGAGTCAAGCGCGATATACATGACGTGCCCGCCGCGCACGACTTTGCCCAAGTCCATGATCGGTCGCCTGTCTGACGGATCGAATGGGTCTGGCGCGAGCGACTTTCCGAGCGTGCCCGAGGTCAGCGCGTCAAGAACCGGCAACAGATTGGCGGTGATCTTCGCGTAGTGATCCCGGTTGTGGCGCAGGACGGCAATCAACGCATCAATGGACTGGTTTCTCTTCAACGCGGCCAGCTCGCGCTCGTAGTACGCGACGTACGCCACGAGCTGGTCGCTTGCCTGCTCCGAGGGCCGTCTGAGCTTCCCCTCGTTGGCGGCGCGCACCAGTGGCCGCACGGCCTCGCGCCATTCCGTCGGCCCCTCCGCCTGAATGAACCGCTCCAGCAGCGGCTCGAGCACACCCTCGATCCCCGAACGAACGAAATGAGCGAGCTTGCGCAGGTTCGGTCGATCTTCGATCTCGACCATCCCCTGGAACACGACATTGGCCGCGTTCCAGGCGAACGCGCCAAACGCGCCGTCCGTATTCGCCGGCAGGATCGAGTGAATCCGTGATGCCAGCTCGGTCGCTTTCTGCCAGTTCGCCATCGGGTCAAGCCGGATTCCCCTCTCAGGAAACGCCGGATGAAAGTCCAGCGGCGGCTCACGCCCGGCATCGGCGCACGCCCGGATCACGTTGTTCTTCAATCGTTCGCTGTTCTTTGGATCCAGGATGATCACCACGTCACCGCGATAGATCGCCTGGCTTGCCAGGATCGACATGCACACGCCTTTGCCGCTCTGAGTCGTGCCGACGATGCACGTACCACCTTCAAAGTTTTGCAGCGGGCGATAGATCGGGTGCTCTTGCGGTTCGACCCCGTGGATGTAGCTGACACCGATCTCCGTATCTGGCTGCGCTTCCGCGTTGAAACCGAAGAGACGAAGCCAAAATCGCGCAAGCGCGAAATCGCGCACGTTCACTTTCGACAACTCGTACACCCGCTGCGCGTGCTTTGGGCCCCACTCAAACCCGAAGCCGAGGAACACCTGATTGTTGTCCGAACACAATTTGCGCAGTCGCGCGGAGTCAATCGCTTCCATCGCCTTGCCCACCAGCGCCGCGCGAAGCTTCAGGATCCGGCTGGCGGCGAGCGCGCGCCACAAGCACAACCCCGCGCAGGTCACGGCCAGTCCGGTCAGCAGGTCGCGCGGACCCCCCTCCACGAACGCGAAGTAGGAGAAGTACGCGATGCCGGCGAACCACGCCCACGCCGAGTACCCCTCGTAGGCGACCCGCCACGGCATCTCGTAGCGACGGATCAGCATGGCTCTCTCTCCTCGAAGTCACGCCCGTCGAATCCGTTGACGAAGGCGACTCTCAGGACCACGCCGAGTGTTGCCTCGCGATCGAATTCGAGGCTCCGCGTCTTCGCGCCGTCCTTTGCGGGCACGATCATGTCCGCTGACGAAAGTGACCGAACCGCAAGGCTCGGCTCGATGCTTCTCGCCTCGAATGCCCGCAGTGGCACGAAAAGGCCTTGTCTAACCGACCGGCAGGCCGCCGAACTGCCCGGACCATTCAGCGTCTCGATGATCTCCGACAGCGCAGCGCGAACCGCCGGACTCAATTTCGGAGGAGCTTTCAGCGAATATCTTTGCGAGGTCACTGCCCGCGCGCTCTCGCCACGTTCGGATGGTGAATTGGCCGCGCGAGATGCACCGCCCTCTGGGTTCAAGGCAATCTCCAGCTGCGTTGCGTGCCTCCCGTTCGCTCTGCCAGGCGCGACGGCCGCCACGGTGGCCGATGCGTGAAGTGGCATCACCGACGGGCCCGCGCTCGCGGCGGCAGCATGCGCGCTGCCGGCTCCACCCACTGCGACCGACAATGATGCGTTCGGCGGAACTGGCCGACAAAGCTCGATATCCAGGGGCGGTGGCCCAGAGGGGAGCGCCGACAACAGAATCGTCGGTGACGAAAGCTTCACCGCATTCAACGCCACGCTCGCCCCAGGCGGGGCGATTTGCCATACCGCCGAGCCGTCCTGCGCCGCCTCGAAGGCGCCTGCCGCCACCAGGAGTTCGGCCAGCGTCTCCGGCGATTTCGGAATGCCAGGGAGTTCGTCCTTCTCAGCCAGCAGGCGAACGATTTCGGTTGCGCCTCCCGGCCAGACCAGGAAGAGCCCATCCCGCCCGAACCACACGCGCGACTTTTCGGCGTTGATCTGCCACACACGGCTCGCCACCAGACGACGCATCGCATCGACCAGATACCGTTCAAGGTGCGCTCCCTGTGCCGGCCGCCCGTATCGGTCGGCGCTCGAGCGCAGATCCGTGTCGATGACCACCGCAACGCACCGGCGCACCAGCTGGTCGATCACGCTGGCCTCGTGGTACGCGGGTAGCCCGCCGATCGAGCCCATCAACTGCGGCACGATGACCGTGTTGTCCTGGTTGAGCCAGTGCATGAGATCGGAGGGCACCACCTGCGGCAACACGAACAGCGCCGTCGCGCGGTTCTCCCGCGCTCGTTGCGTCCACCTCAGGAAGTAGCGATCCCTCCCGCACGATTCGCACCAGTCGACGACGCCACCCAGGTAGGCGGGCCAGGACTGTCCGTCCTCACCGATCACGATCAATTGGTTGAGCGCCCGGTGGACTTCCGAGAGCAGACCCGCGAGGAACGCCGCGTAGCGCCAGCGCGGCTCGAGCAGCCGCCGCTGGCTGATGGTCTGTCGGCCCCCGAAAATCTGCCCGTCCGTGCCCTGCAACGCGAAGAACCCGATCTCCAGGCCCATCCGCAGCAGGCCCCCTCGCTCGCGAAAGAAATTGTCCGGGGTGGCTGGCAACAGGTGGACGAACCGCGCATACCGTTCCACGACATCAACGATGAATCGCTTGAATGTGGCGTCATCGCACCCGTAACTCAGGCGTATCCGTTGCAGCAGATCCGTGTTGGCCTCCATCAGACGCACGACCGGAACGACTTCGATCCCGGTGTCGACCGGCGGGAACTGCGGCACCTGTGGTGCGCGCGGCGCAGCGGCTGCGGCTGGCGACTGCATCGGCGGTCGCGACCGGAATAAGTTCAGGAACATGGCAGTCCAGCATCAAGCGGCGCACGTCACTGGCGAATGCCGATTCGGTCGCTGCCCCGGGGGCTGGCCCAAATCAGGAGGCGGCGCTTTGACCGTGCTTTTTCTGTCCCGACGCTTCCGGCACCGGCTTCACTGCAGGCAGAAACGGCCGCAACCTCTGTGTCCGCGGTCGCCTCGATGCGCTTCACAGCCGCGAACTCCTTGAGGCTTCCGCCGTCGGCCGACCTTGCGAATAGATTCTTAACAAACAAATTGTTGTGTTCGAAATTCTTACGTAGCCGGCAGTACGGACACTCCTGTCCGTTCTTCGGCACCGCTCCAATGCAGGCGACATGTCTCGATCCGCAGCAACAACACGTTGTCAGCTGCAGCTCGCGGCTCCCCTCCCACGCGCCGAAGCACGCGCACACGATCTCGAACGCTTGATCGAAACTGATGCGCACGTGCTTCAACTCGAACACAGCCCGTTTTCGCGGCCCGCCGCGGCGCCCCCACCGCTTCTGGCGCGTCGCATAGACCCGATAGGTGGTGACAAGCGCTCGACCGTCGCTGACACCCAGCCGAAGCAATTCCTCGAACACGCGACAGATCTCGCTCGCCTCAATCGCGGTCATGATGCTTCGGCTGACGATGTTCCACACGGACATCGGCGGCCGGCCGGAGACGCGCAAAGTCGAGGAGGGCAGAAGCTGCTTGATGAGACAGGGCTTCAATCCGGTGAGGGTGCGCACCGTGATGAGGCGCGCACCCAGCTCGACACAGTCGCGCGCCAGCGTCAGCGCCTCGAGATGACGCTCAAACCCCCAGGGTTGCACAGGCGACGAGGCGCGCACCTAGCTCGACACAGTCGCCCGCCAGCGTCAGCGCCTCGAGATGACGCTCAAACCCCCAGGGTTGCACAACGGACCCGGCTACGCGTCCGCTGCCGTGCGCCCCCGCGCCGCAGCCATCACGCTGACCAGGGGCAAGGGAGCCTCCAGCAGGCCGCTCAGTTCGGCCGTTGACATGGCGGGTTTGACTAGCGCGCGGTCCATCGTCAATGCAAGGACGGAAAGCGCCTCGGTACTCATCGCGGCGATGCGCTCGATATCTGCGATCGGCAGATCGAATGCGTAGGCCGCGCTCGGCGGATCCTCCTGGGCCGCCGCACGCAGTCCAAGGAGGTACGCGTGATTGATCCGGTTGATGTCGTTGAGGACCTGCACTTGCACTGACATCGGCTCTCTCCGTGCACCCGTGTGCGGGCGGGCTGTGTTTGTCTGTGTAAACACGCTGACAACGGACGATGCACCGACTGCAAGCGCGTGCTGCGAGACTAAGTTTTGCCGACGAGCGAGGTCAAGGTTCGACGCCTATGCCAAATGGCGCAAGCGGGTTCACTTGCTCTGCGATGACACGCATACCGTGACGCTCACGGTCACGAAGTACCGGAGTTCGATCCGCGGAAGAAAAAGAGCCCCGCGAAAGCGGGGCTTCGGATCACTGCTGTTTGTTCGCCAAGGGCAACTGTGGTGGGTCAACGACGCGCTTGGAGACGATCTTCACATCGCCGGTGCGCCGGTATTTCGTTTTGAGAATGCGACGCGCATCCCTTGCCTTGTCGGCGAAAATGATCGCGCGCTGCCGGATGGCGCAGCGCGTCCTGGTTCCAAACGCCACGAACTCGACGACAAACTCGAACGTGGGCGGACTGCTTGGGTCGTTCAGAATGAGCATGTCCCTTCCGTGCGCCGCTTATGAAAGCGCACCGGCTCCGGTTGGTTAATGGGGAAAGAGGCGGTGGGGCGAGCCGCGGCTCAAACCCCACCGTCCAGATACGCAACTACTCTGCTGCGACGAGATCGACGAGTTCGCCCGCCGGCGCAGTCATCAGCGACCCGGCGATTGCCTCGAGCTCCGTGGCGCGGTCGTAGTCTTCGACGCCTGCAGACATGGTGGCTACGGCGCTGGCCAGCCCGAACGCGCTCAAATCACCGCCCCGCGCCAGCGCCTCCAGAATGCTGTCGCCCTCCCGATCGCTCAACACGTACTTCTGAGCCAGGACTTCGACAACTTTCTTCACGCTGCCGATGATCGGAATCCCCAGCGAACGCTGGATCTTCTCGCCGACCACTGCCAACTGCGCCTTTGAGACGCAGTGATCGACGACATCTCTGACCTTCTTGTAGAACGCCCGGTCCTCCGCTTCAAGCGTGTCGTCCTTGAAGACGGTGAACCCCTCGTCCTCCGCATCGAGAAGCCGGCCAACGTGCTTCTTCGCGAACCCCTTGTCGGGGATGATGAATCCCGACCCAGCCTTGCTCCTGACGACCAGAGGCTGGACCGACAATGACCCGCAGCCAACTTCGCTATTCGAAACCGCAACGCCGGCCTTGATCACGTCTGCCGGCGCGATCTCGTACGTTGTCGCCTCCGAGATCACCTTCAGGTACAGCTTCTTCTCCGTCAGGCAAGTCGAGGGGAAACTCGCGCTTGGCAATTTGCACAGCAGCGGCAGGATCGCTTCGCACAAATCGACGTTGTCTAGCCGCCGGTAACGACTCGACAGAATCGCGCGGACGTTTCCATCCAGAATGCGCACGAGCCGCTCTTCCTCGGTGGTCTGGAGCCACGTATTCACGTTCTGCTCCAAAAGGGTGCGCTGCTGACTCTCCATTCTCTGGAAGTACGCGAGCGGAATACCGAGTTTTTCCGCCAGCTGCTTGCGCGCAAGCTCGGTCGTCCCGTACTTTTCTTCGCCGCGAGGCAGATCGATGGTGATCTCGCTCACGGGACTGGCGCTGAACTTCAACAGATTCGACGGGGCTTTCAGGTCCCGCTTGCTTTCGACCTGCCGGCGAAGTTCAGCCGAAATGGCGCCAAGGGGCATTCCACTTTTCATGTCATCTCCAAATGAAAAGCGGGAACGCAGCCCCCTGTGGGGGCTATCGTCCCCGCAGGGTGTGTGAGATGCAACGCGGCACATCGCGCTGCCGTTTGAAGTGGCCATGGCCGCGAGGCCACGCGCCGATACGATGCTGCCTTCGGACAAGCGTCCCTGGATGGTCAGCGTCCAGTCAGAACAACTCAAACTCTAATAGCCCTCAACAACGACATCAAGCGCGCGATGCTTCACCCTCGAATCGCGACCCGCATCGTCTCGATGTCACGTTCTTTGCTTCGCTTTTCGGAAGGATCTGCCGTACAGATCTCTCTGAAAAGCGGGACGACCTTGCGGTCGTCCCCAAAACAGACCTATGCCGCTCGCTTCAGCCGACAACGCGCCAGCCAGAAGTCGGCCCAGTCCTTGTTGACGCCGGGCGCAACGTGCACTTCAACGTCGCGCTCGATGCCGCTCTTCCGTTCTTCAGATTTCAGCCGCCGCGCGAGCGCGAAGGCTGCCGCCTGGCCGGTGAACGATGCGTCGTTGTCCGCATAGATACGAACCTTTTTCACCGTCTCGGGCACCCACACCTGCTCCATGTTGCTAGCAGAGTAGGTGGCCCACGCCGGCTGCTTCGTCGACAAATGCACCGCCAACGCCGTTTCGATCCCCTCGGCCAGCGCCAGCACGTCTGTCGTCTCTCCATATTGCTAGCAGAGTAGGTGGCCCACGCCGGCTGCTTCGTCGACAAATGCACCGCCAACGCCGTTTCGATCCCCTCGGCCAGCGCCAGCACGTCTGTCGTCTCAAAGAGCCTGATGGCAGGCCCACCTGTGAAACTGTTGACGCACTTCTTCGGCGACGGCATGGGGGCCTTGCGACCCTCATGCACATACGTTCGATGCACCGTGACGGCTTCCCCATTCTGGTTCGTCAGCGGCGCGAGCATGGCGGGGAACTCCCCCATCTTCGTGGACTTCTTTGCCGCGAGATCCTTCTTTGCATACCACGCCAGCATGGGGTGGCAGCGCAGGCAGCTCGGATAAACGTCCATGCCGAGCCCCCGCGCACGCAGGTATTGATCGACCGGGTCGCC
>Ga0209683_10000133_pt1 | contig 28248 bp, 38 predicted proteins | sample DOMMetBare2Fresh_FD_187474 | JGI IMG/M metagenome (GOLD analysis project Ga0209683, IMG submission 187474) | Wetland sediment microbial communities from St. Louis River estuary, USA, under dissolved organic matter induced mercury methylation -... | ecosystem: Environmental > Aquatic >... | reverse complement strand
GAGAAAACTCATTTAGTTCCCCCACATATTTCCGGTTATGAGACCGTTGATAGCTCCTGTGGCTTTCTTCTTGTTTTTCTCCTCTTCACTCATAGGTGTAAAATCATACCAGTTTTGAGCTGATCCTTCGAAGTTAGCTGGTCTTCCTAGTAACATACTAATCTTGTCGTCACTAGCTTCTGGTATATAAGTTTTAATGATACTTTGTCCTTGATCAGCCGTCATCGTTCCCTTGGCCATTTCGTCTAAAACATATTTAGTCATAGCTTCGGCTGATTTGCTTCTCTCTGCGTCAGCGGCTGCTTTGGCCTTTATAGAGGCGGCTGTAGCGCTTGCAGCACGATCAGCTGCGGCATTGGCCATCTTAGCTTCTAAATCGTTTTTAGACTCCTGCATGTCTCCTAGACCGATAGTTCCAGAGATTCCGGCCTTAGCTCCTTCAAGTTGTCCTGCTAGATCTGAATTGTAGAATCCTAGAGCGGCGTTTGGAGTTATTGTTCTTTCTGCCACATTTAGACCGTTTTGGATTGAGCTGAGTCTATCTGGCATGGTAGCAGACTCTCTAGCGATCAATCTCTCTCCCATAGTCATTCCGTCTCCGGCAGAAGTAGGATTACCATAGTCAAGGTAGTTCGCCTCAGTGTTAGCCATGTTCTGCTTAGAGGCGGTAATCTGGTCCACAATAGGTTGTAACTCAGCTTTGTTAGCATTAATCATATCTAACATAGGCTGATTATTTGCGTTTTGAATCGGCTGTGTTTTTGCTGCTTGTGCCTGTAGTAAGGCTAATATTTCTTCTGTAGTCATCTTAGTAATTATTCTCGAAACCGTTTTTCAGGTATCCGTTAATTGCTGCAATAGTCGTAGGATCTCCTCCACCAAGTGCGGCGGCGATCTGTTCTCTGATGTTGTGATTCCAGATTCCTTGTCCGGAGTCTCTATACTTATTAACCATTAAACTAGCCATATTATCTACATTCTTGAATAATTGAGAATCGAATGAAGGACTCTTTGGAGCGCTTATCTGAGCTGCAGCAATAGTAGCGGCGCGAGCAGCTGCGGCGTTAGCGTTCTCAGCGTCAAGCCTCTCTTTACCGAACTGCATGTCATATAGACCCTTCTTGGCGTCTTGAGCGGCTTTAGCTGCATCAACCTTAGTCTGCCACTGCTCTTTGAGCTTGGCGATCATTCCGGCGATGTCCTTTGTCCTAGCGTCATACATAGCTCCGTAACGAGAACCTTCTTTTTGTGCTCCGCCCATATCTATATTCTGAAGCTTCATCTGTTGTTCAAGGGTAAGACCCTTGGTATAACCGCTATTTGGATTTAAGTAACTATTAATAATACCGCGCTGCTCGACAATGTTCTTGCCCTGAGCGTCAGTGATTCCCTTGTGATTTCCAACGGCGTCATTCAACCCTTTTGAGGTTGCTCCCTCATTCCAAGAGGCGATAGCATCTTGAACCTGCTGTATCGCTGATTGGTAGTCACTCATATATGTATCAGATAGTGCCATAGTCCTCCTTATGTCCAGTTAGTTTCAGCGTAACCGCCCGAACCCAAGAATTTATTTCGTAGATCAGCGTTATTAATTCCAGAATTAGCCCAAAGGGTATTCCAGTCGTTATTCTTGATAGTTTCTCTCTGGCTAGAAGCGTATCCCTGTATCTTAGTCTTATTATCTGCCTTGTATCCTCGTCTCCAGTCAGCCTCACCTGAGTTCATATTAGCAGAAGCGCCTGCGCCCTTCTCCCTAACCTCATTGACTCCGGCGTTTCTCATACCACCACGAATACCATTATCAGCGAATGTCTTAGCGGCCTCGTCTAGGCCCGTCATTGTTGAGTTCTCAAGATTAGCGGCCTGACCTAGATAAGCTCTAGCGTGAGCAGCAGAAGTAGCATTAAGCTCGTTATCATTAGCGTTAGCGGCAACCGTTCCCAAAAGCTCTAGCCATTTAGGTCCGAGAGCGTTCTTGAGCGTAGGGTTAGCTAGAAGTTCCTGAAGGGTGGCTTCCTGAGAAGGACCGGCTACTCCATCAGCTAATCTCTGAGCGTAATATGGATCTAGGTTTGGATTGTTTGTAAGTGTATCTAAAAATTTAGAGTAGAGCTCATTACCGGCGACATCAGTAGGATCGATGATATTCTTCCAGTCCTTCTTGAGAAGGTCGTAGTCAGCGATAACTCCGTTATATTTGTCTTCCTCTTCCTTAGCAGCAATCTGTTCTGGAGTAGGGCCAGCAGGAGCAGTTGAAGTAGGAGCAGAAGCTCCACCAGCACCAGTATCACCGTCCCAAGTAATAACTTCGCCCGGATATATTAAATTAGGATTCCCTGACTTGAAACCCTTTAATCTAGTATAGTAGGATCCGTTCCCCCATAACCGTTGCGCTATGCCCCAGAGGGTGTCACCAGATTTAACTGTAATTGGCATTCGTTAATCCTGTTTCTGCCGAACACGATTATCTATATATATTATACCATTTTTAAGATAACAAATCGATAAGTATCTCAACCTTTTCTTTGTCGCTGATCTTCTTATCCTTCACTTTTGCTATTTTAGCGGCTCTATCCGCCTTGATGCTATCACCGATAGCTAAGACTTCTTCTCGAGTCCTCTTGATTTTGACCCTTTCCTCTTCTGGCTTTTTGTGAACCTTGCCGTCAGTTACCCTGTATTCATCGGTAGCTGAGTCCAGAGAGTCATCTGGTATAATCATCGACTCTAGAACGATCCCGTCTATTTCCATAGACATTCCTTCTCCGTCACCATCGATTGTCCCCAAAAGGTCTCCGTTTTCTTTGTTAAAGAATACTTTCATAGTTCTCCTTACTTTAATCTATCTTTCATTATACAAACATTGAAATTATTAGAAGCTCCATAAGTTATGTAGATTCCGGCTATCCTCATCTTTATGACCACGCTAGAATTATTTGCGTAGAAGTGACAAGCGATATAATCAGTCCCATAAGAAGGCGTTGGTAGAACCTGACTCTTCATAACTTCAGCATATACCACTGGCGTATACCCGAGGCCATGAGAGATAGTGACTGTTCCAGAGCTAGAGCCTGCGGGGATAGTTATCTGATTATTAACTACCATCTGGATTCTAGATGACTGAACAGAAGATTTGTATGTTAAATCAGAATTAGCTGCCGTTTTAACATTCTTGCCTACTTTAGATACTTTTACTCCGTAATTAGACATCAGTCCATCCTATCATAATATAAAACCGCTCTTATATAAACTCTTCTAGCGGAGGCTACTCCCCATGTCCAGTCAACGGCCCAAGCCTCTACTCTCCCGTCTAGTGAATTACACGCTACACCTAGCTGATCGTATGGGGAGGCCGGGTTTCTATCATCAATCGGATACCAGTTTGTATCATCTAGGCTATAGAATGCCTTCATGTTCAGAACTCCAGAAGTCCCGGTAGATATTGTAATCGTATTTGAGAATGAGAATCCCGGGTTGGCATAGGGAATGTCTACATATCCGTTTACCACTGTTTTTACCTTCAGAAGGAAATCACTACTGCTGAGGACTAAATCGTCTCCAAAAGTATTAATATAAAACTTATCAGGTCCATCTGGATCCCAATATGGATTATAGTTTACAAGGTATCTACCGTCCCTTACCTTGTGTCCCTCTTTAGATATTTTTATTCCATAGCTCTCAGGCATTAGTATTCAGCTCCGTCATCTGCGGTAACGCAAATTATATAGTAATAGAAGGTAACGCTAAATGGTCCGGGATATGTCCCTCCCCATTGATCAGCAGTATTAGATGTTCTCCATGCTTGAAACTGTATGTTAGCACCGAATATAGCCGCCATTGGATAGAACCAACCCTGACCACCTATATATCTTGTCAAGAAACTACCTATGGCCGGTATTCCGTAAGGACCTTCTCCAAAGTCCAAGAATCCAATGATATGGATAGTGGATGTAGGGAAACTCTCTCCAAGATTAGGAGATCCAGATTTACCTAGAACTCCAGCCTGAACAGTAGGGCCAAATGCCTCATAAGAATCCTGAGCAAAGGTAGCGACAAGAGATCCCTTATTTATGACCCTGAAGGTGTTCTCACCGGAGGTAAAACTCATATCTGATATAAGAGATCTACGAGCGTCTTTACCCTCATTAGATATTTTAACGCCGTAACTCTGTCCCATTAGAACCCGTCTTTCTGGTATCCTATCAGAACTCTATCGTTCGTTCCGTCATTCATGACTATACCGTATCGGTCCATGGTAATCATGCCGTTGTTAATGTTCACACCCATATTGTTCAAGACCACGGCTTCTCCACCTGAATCATCTTTAATGATAATTCGTCCTGAAGTAAGCACTAGATCACCGGTAATATCTCCACCAGAAATAACTCCGGCACTAAAGCCTGAGAAATTCATGGCTGAATCAGCGGCAAAAGAGGTCTTTCCCTTCTGGTCGCTCTTCATCATCTTATTATCATAACCATAGTCTTCGTATGTTTCGGGGGTAGCTTGTTCGGCCATTACGCCTCCTGATCTATAAGACCTACAAGAGCATAACCTTCATATCCCGGGAATGAATCCGCTGAAACCTCGTTAAGCAGGAAGGATATAGTTACTCCTCTAGGGAGGTCGGTTAAGTCAAAATGAGTTACTTGTCCACTAATCTCACCAAGAGGGATAGGATCTCCAGAATCTATTGAGCAAGAAGCTGATAAAACAGTTCCGGGGACGGTAAAGAAGGTAACGCGCTTCCAGAGTTTAATCTTTGCTGGCTCGTCCATCTCATCGTCTTTAGTCTCAATAGACCATGCTATTTCAGCGCCATTGTCGCTAGTGCCGTCATTGAGCTTGTATATCTTGCCCGTAGAGTCCCCTACATATTGATCTCTGGACCCGTTTATGACTATCTCTGAATAGCAAGTAATCTCTCGTCCGGAGGCTGTGTCGCATTTATAGTTGTTCGTATCGGCTATAATCTCGGCCTTTTGTAGTGATTTTTCGGTCGTATCACCTATGTAAACCCGGTAAATACCGCTCTCTTCTGAGCCACCAGCGCACATTCCGAGGATATTCCCCGAGCTCATTCCAAGTAAATAAGGTTCAACCTTATTACTGATAGGGTAGCCACCATTCCCGTCAACGGCGATGATGTTCTTTTCATTGGCGAATATGACCATTTTACCCATGGTAGTGATAGTTTTAGGGGATCTAGTCCCGTATCCGGCGATTCTATCTAATCTGTTATCAGCGTATCTGTGGCATTCTGTCTCACCTACGATAAGTAGAGTTCCCATTTGATCGGCGGCTCCGATGACATTGTTTACCAAGAAGAAGTCACCATAGTTATCGTCTACATTCCACATAATTTGGTCAGTTGTATGGTAGTTCTGGTAGAATATCTCATCACCAGAGACGAGTCGTCCCGGAGTTTGTATCCATGACCACTTATTACCTGCTGTATGTCCAGTAACTGCCGTCCACTTGATCTTTACGCCTAATTCTAGGGTTATATCAGTGGTGGCCATATTAACATTACTAGACCAAGCAGTCGTAGTTAAGCTCTCGTTTGGACCATAAATAGTCCTCCATTTGAAGGTGTTTGTCCCAGCTCCACCGGCTACAACTTCAACCTCATATACCTTGCGATAGGTTCCTGTATATGCGCTTCCAGTGATAACCTCGTCATCTAATCCAGCTCCAGTGAAGGTAACTGCTGACATCATGGCTAATCCTGAAGCTATTTTGAACGATGTTAGGCCTTTTATCTCTGATATTGGCAAAATATACTTAGGATTGTCCTCTTTTGGCCCGTATACCTCTAAAACATCGTTTACGCGCATATATTTAGTAGCAGTGACATTTATAGTAACTGCGGAGGCTTCATGATCACCGACTATTTTGGCTATAATTCTGTTCTGAGTAGACGATTTATAGACCCTATTTTTGACCTTATCGAACGCATACATGGCACTTTTAGACATCTTTAGGAAGTCGCATACCGGTGCGCCCTTTGTATTTACGATTGCGTCATAAGTAACGCCGCCACTGGTGTGAATTACTGATTTAACGGCCCTAGAAGAATCAACTACCATTAGATAGTCGTCTATTACCTGTGGCTCATTATCGCCTACTACGGCCGCTCCAGACACCTTACCGTGGTTCTTATTATGGAGTTCAGTCCCGACAACAGCATATACCTCGTCACCAACCTGTTTTATGTGCTTTACTGCAGCTGCTACACCCGTATCCCAATATAAAGTCATTCCGGGGCGCTTTCCAAGAACACCGACCTTTTTGAAGTCAGTGTTAGTGGAGTGTTTCAGCTCTCCCGGTTTCATCAAATGCTTAGAAGCCGATCGGTTGATCCCCTCAGTTTGATTCAGATATGATTTTTCCATTTAAGCTACTCCGAATGACTGGTTGCCGCTATAGCGCTTATTACCTAGGCTCCTTAGTGCGTCCTGTGATTCATTCCAGTAAAGTTTAGATTGCTCAGTATTCTTCTTGGACGCCTCGATCTTTGATGCTGTAAAGAATACATGGAATTTGACTGAAGGGACCTTAGTAACATCAGTGTATTCTCTGAGGATAGATGGGCCAGCCCAATAACCGAACTCGATAGTCCCGTTTGTAGTGATAGGAGTAGGGCTGATTATTAGCTCTTCAGAGGCTTCATCTATAGTATAGATAGCAATCGTGTCAGAAGGATCTGCCAAGAAGTAATCTGTCATATAAGCGTTGTAGTCACGGCGCTGTAGTGGAGATACTATCCTTGATGTAGTAATCTCAACATCGTCTTCGTCATAGAACCTCTGGTCATTATAAACCTCCCTAGAACTCATCTTGAAGTCAGTAGGAAGTGGGTATCTTGAGGTATCGGCAGTTACATTATAAGTTTTACGCTCTTTGGCGAAATACCACTTATCTCGGTAATCATAGACTGTCTGCTCTGCTAGGTTTAGAAGAGAGATAATCTCATCGTCAGTTGGCACTTCACCTACGAGAGTGCGGACTCCTTCAATCATCTTAGCGACTGATAGAGGAGTGTATCCTGATCCAACAAGAGGGTCGCTCATTGTAGATTCAATATCTAATTCTGCGTTATAGTAAGCAGCTTTGTAGTATTTGTCTTCAGAACCGGCTGTATAATCGTATTTAGTTTGGTCATTATCTATATCTAGGTCAACGGTTGTGACTAGCGTATATGTTCCAGTAGCTGTATCTGACTCATAGAAACGGACTTTATTGTATTTAATAACGAATACCGGTGCATCTACGCTATGGCCGAAGGCTAAAGCAGCGTGAGAGACTGTATTCCCTGATTTACCAGTTAGAAGGACAATCTCAGTCTTTTCCTGACCGGGATTACCTATGACTATGTAATTATCAACCGCGATCCCTACTGCACTCTTTAGAGGCGTAGAAGTAGCTCCAGCGGCAACCGCTGTAGATAAATAGGACTTCTCATTGTTAAGATCTGGATGTTTGGCTGTTAGAATCATAATTTCTCCTCTATATATTATACCATTTTTATAGTGTCACTATCAATCGATACCTTTGGCTTATCGTCCTTAGAATTTACCTCCGGGTGGGTTATTTTCTTCTCTATTCCATACTTAGGGACTGTTTTATCTACATCGAGTGAGATGTCTACTGTTTCCTTGCGATATAGATTGGCGTCCATAGTAGCAGTCTTGATTTTGGTCCAGACTATCCAAGCGTCCATAGAGGCGTCCATTGTGCGCTCTTTATAGAGCAGGCCACTCATAGAAACTGGCATTAAACGCTCTTTTACCATCATCCCGTCCATAGAGGCCTGAAGGGTCCTAGTTCCCATCAAATCGGCGCTCATTCTTATATCTATTGTGCCAGTTTTCTGAAGTTTAGCGTCCATTTGAGCCTGAAGTGTCATTGTTTTATATATCAACCCGTCCATTTGAGCTGTTTTTGTCTGAACTTTCCATAGATCAGCGTCCATTTGGGCCGTTTTAGTCTGGACTTTCATCAGATCAGCGTCCATTTGGCATGTTTTGGTAGGATAGTCTATATATCTGACACCAAAGTCTAAATAAGTTGTTCCTGAGTCATAATATGTAGGCCCACCAGAATACTGCTCAAGTCTCATTTGGATCCCAGAAGCATGAACAGATGTCAGATTAGACCCTAGCCCCCATGTGCTCTCATTAGCGTATGAATAAATAGCTATTTCATTATCATACCAAGATGTAGTGCTCCACCCTATCCAATCAGACCAAGTAGTCCCATTATTTAATGATATTTTAATCCTAAAATAACCTCTCATAGTCTGAGATGAGTCACCGGTAGATGACCATGCGCTTAGTTTGAATCCTATGATCCTTTTAGCAGCTGGAAGGGTGAATGGGACCCAAAAGGTAGTTCCAGAATAATAACTATCGTTAGAATATGTATACGAACTATCATTATTATTTAGTTCCCAAGCATTCCAAGAAGCATCAGACCCGTGTCCGGAGTAATGCTGAGTTGAATCGCTTTGGATATTAGTTCCGACATTGAGCCTTCCCGAGTCTGTCTTAGCCATTACATCCTCGCTTTGTCAGATTTAGTGCCTATCGTGAAGTCTTTACTCTCTATATCATGTTTCAGTTTATCAAGTGTGACGCTACTTTGGAGTTTTCGCGTCACAGTATCTATCTTAGTTTCTGGCAGAATAATGTTTCCGCCCATAGGGAAGTCGGGAGCGTAGGTAGTTTCACCTGCGCCTTTGCCTCCGTTATAGAGGAATCCATTAAATACTCCAGAATTAAACATTACTGGGCTATCTCCATTACTACCATCATAGGAACGCCATAAGCATCACAAGATCCAGCGTCTACCCTCCATTGTAGCTTGTATGTATGCGTCCCAGCAGTCTCATTATCTTGATATGCCATCATAGTAAACGGAGAGTAAGAGGATACATTCGTTATGGTAAGACCCTTGGTGCTAGCGGTCATAGATCCGCCATCTCTTAGCAGTTGACCATAAGTGAAGTTCCCTGCTCCACCGTAGTGACGCATAACCCCATCAACCTGTATAAGTATCTTTGAACCGGCCCTAACATTATTTAGAGTAACTGTCATATTCGGACAGTCAACAAATGACGCACTAGAAGTAGCGGTTGAGTCAACACCGTATGCCGTTACCACTTGTAGCACTCCGTGTTTCTGAACTTGATTTGATACTTTATTTATTGCCATATTTACCTCGGTAAAATTATTACTCTTAATGCGACACCATTAATGGTGAATGTCCCCGTTCCAGAACCAAGCCCTACCCTAAATTCATAAGATGTCCCAGCCGTTAGACTTAGGGAATTCATTCCTGTTTGTGCCCTGTATGCGAAAGCTCCTGATGCCATGATATTATTAACTCCAGCACCAGTATCAAGTCCAGCAGTGGTCCATGCAGACCAAGCTCCAGCCCCAACCTTTGACCGGAATGCTACTCCCGTATCTATCTCTCCTGCTCCGTTTTGTATGCAAATATTAAAATCAAATATAGCTTTACAATTCACTGATGGAGTAAATGTTGCTGTAGTGCTATTAGGGACTGCAGTCAGAGCCACATTCCACTCAGTTCCAGTATTACCGACAGATCCAGATCCGGTAGCCGTAAGAACCGTGAAATAGTCTGGATGAAATTCATTCTTTGTTGTTTTTGTCTCTGCCATTTTAATTCTCCGCCAAGAAGGTAATACCCTCAAAGCTTAACCAACCGTTACCTGTTCCTGCTCCGTATGATACACCTGTGGTAGTTATTTTTATATGTCCGTTACCAACCGACCCGGCTGCCTGCATGTGGAGTGTTCCACTGGCCCTATATCCAGCTGGAAGTGCGAATATCTGGACTGAATCAGTAGCAGTCCCATTTTTTACAAATCCTCTCAAATGAACATATCCCATAGCATCTTTTCTATAGCCTGCTTCAGGATAGCCACCATAGTTTACCCAGTTGTTTTGAAGAGTAGGTGCTATCCACCCAGTGTCGGGAGCTGACAGATAATCTGTTTTTACTTTTAGGGCATCAGAGAATGTCTGACGAGTGAAGGTTGCTTCGTGGAATCCGTCTAAAGTGTCGGCGTTACCAGATACAGATACTGCTGATTGATAGTCAATCAAGACTTCAGAGCCAGTGAGAGGGGCCGATGAGAAGGTAATAGTCGTGCTATTAGTCTCCGTATAATCTACCCCACGCCGCATTCTTACTCCGTCAAGGAATACTGCTGTTGATAACGACACATACGATGAAGCTGTGGTGAATGCTGTGAGAGTTCCATTGGGAGTGCCACCGCACAACTCAGAATATATAAAGCTAGTGCTACCAGTAGCAAATACGCTAGGGACAGTATTATAGTCAACCAGAAGAACGGTTCCTGTTGCCGGAGCCGTAACCATTGTGAAGCCATTAGCGACCTCAGTGTAGTCATTCCCACCTCCTTTTAGTCTTATTCCATTTTTGAATACCTTTAATGACCCCGTAGTATAGGCTGAGGCCGTTGTGAATGCCGTCAGGACGCCGTTTGGAGTCCCGCCCGGTATTTCCCCATTTACAAGAGATGAGGTGCTTAGAGAGCCTCCTGCGTTGCCTGCACCTGAGTGATTATGCTCTTTCCAGTGAAGATCTGTAGAGTCTAAATGGGGGATAACTTCTTCTGTCTCAAATGTCTGTATTTCATCTACTGCGTCAGTTATATCTGTGATGTGCTTTGTGATTACTCTGAGTTCTACTTTAGCTCCGGAAGCGTGGTCAGAAGCTTCGGACCCGTCATACGCGCGCTCAACCGTGAGGGTATCTGTGGTCCGAGACGAGCAATACATCTTCTCATTATCTATAGTTAAAGCAAAACCAGCCGAAGGGAACTTCTGGCCTTGATTTACATTTAGGGGGATCTCTGTAACAAAAGAATCTATGTTATTTAATAGAGTTCCCTCTGCGTTATCTTTTACTGCTAACCATGTCATAGTTTACTTCCCATATAATCCACCAACCTTTATATCAATACCATATAGCTTATTGTGCTCTTCAGTTGATAACCCTGAACCCGTAGAGATCATGATAGCAGTGGCCGGAGCGTTAAAGTTCCAAGTCACCTGCTCACCCGATACTGCAGCGGTTGTCTTAGGATTACCGAACATCGTTACTAGCGTTCCTGCGACATTTATCGTAGTCCCGGTAGCATATCCGTCAGGTTGGAATGTCCACCCATAATTTAGGGTGAAACGAAGGTCAACCGTGGCATCAAGGGGAGAATGATACTGCATGTTATCTTCATCATCCTCCCACTCTTTTGCGGCAGCATAAATATCCACCATCTGAAAATCAGTTTCAGTAGTGACAGTGATTATCTTAGAAGGGCCGTCAAAAGAAATTGCCATTTAGTTCTCCTTAAATATAAACCGTATCAGGTTCGTTGATTGAGGTTACTGATAAACCAGCTGATGTTAGGACTGAGCCAACCTCAAATGGCTTATATCCTGCCTTACGCACGCGAGTGACCGTATATAGGTCCGTAGTGTATGTAAGGGTCGTAGAGGCGTTACCTGAACCATCTAGTGTAGTTGAGAGTAGGGTAGCTACGATAGAAGTAGCTGGATTCCAAGTAGTTGGATCGTAAGCTGCTGCTAGTTTGTAAACTACTACTCGTCCACCGCTCATAGCCGCGCTAGATACGATTGTGATAGGGACTGATACTGGAGGAGTATGCAGAGTTCCAGTGTTATCAGTATATTTAATCTTGTTAGCGTCTGCGGCTGCGAAGTTCTGTATCCAAACACCCTGTTTGGTAATCATTGAACCCGTGAATGAGACTAACTCGCCAGTAATATAACCGAGTTTAGTTCCACCACCGTCATCAATATCTGTAGATTGTAGAAGTTCTCTCTGAATCCAGTTGTAAGCTTCTTTGAGTGTCTTACCGCCTGCGTCAATTACAACTCCGTAAGCAACCGCTCCAGCGCCATCTCCAGCGTCCTTAGTGGTAGCTCCCCAAGTAATAGACATTCCAGTGTAAGCAGCGACTGTGACATCTGCTATATCTAACTGAGGGTCAGAAGCCGTAGCCAACGGACAGTTAGATACGATAGCTCCACCGGTTGTGGCGAATGAGCTATAAGTTTGTTGGAATTTACGAGCATAAACTGTAAATGCCTTTGAAGCGATGTCAGTCCCTGCGTTACGAACCTTCAGCAGCATATTTATGTGGCCGGTGGTCCCTGCGGTCCAAGCAACTGAGCCATTTTGCTCTATATAGAGGGTAGTCCCAGTTACGATAGAACCCAGAGTCTGAACATTCGTCCAGATATTGTCTCCGGCCGCATCTTGTAGCGCCGCCGAGGTCAGATACTGGATTGATCCAGCCGAGAATGTCCAACCGTTAATTAATGTGAAAAGGGTCGGCGTGTCCGCCCTTAGAGGAACTAGGTCATCCATCTGAGCTGCGTCATCAAACACATTCATAGAGTCAGAGTAAACTGCTCTTAGAGTGGCTGTGGCATCAACTGTAATGACCTTGGTCGTGTAATTGTAGGAAATTGCCATTTCTTACTCCTTCTCTGCTTCCGCAGCTTTAATTATACCTTCTTTAATAAGCTTTTTCGCGAACTTATCATTCATCCCAACTATATCGCCTTTTTTGAACCCGTGTTCTGGGTAATCTTTAATCGCTATATAGGTCATACATATACTCCATCTACCGTTTGTGAAACATTTATTGATAATCCATTCTGGGTGATCGTGCCATTTACCTCAAACGGTAGGTATCCGGCCTTACGAACCCTCACTGTCACTCCCAAATCTACTGACCACTTATATCTAGCCGTATTTACGGTTGTGCCTGCGGCAGTCCCCGAGAATATTGCTGTGTTATCAGAAGTCTTTGATATTCTATAGGTTGATCCAGTGACTACGCCTGTTAGAGTGACTGGAGCATAGGCGAATGTTAGAGTTCCGCCTGAGTTCTGTTCTTTGAGGATTTTACCGTCTGAAGCTAGGTAAGTTTCTGCTCCTTCAATGAGCCAACCTTTACCGGCGGTGAAGTTGATACCGTCAGTAGTGACGATAGGTTCGTCATAGGCCATGTTAGCACCTAGAGAAGCCCAGTATTGTGAGTAGTCGTATAGATGCTGGATTGTAGAGGCAGCCCCGACATGGATGTGTTTGTCGTTACCCTGTATTTCAATCTGGTCTGAAGAGGCATAGGCGGCTGCAGCTGAACTTGAAGCGACTACGAATGGATTTGTTGCCATAACTGCCGATCCTATATCTTTAGAAGTAATAGCCTTAGTGATAGTTTGGAAGATATACCCATATTTTCTGAGTTTGAACACATAAGGATTGTAGGATATTTCTCTCTGGACGGCATCATTATAAGGAGCTGGAGTATCAACTCCATACCAGATCTCTTTAACCTCTAACAATGTTTGCTGAGGAGTATTACCTAGTGAATTTGTAGTTAAATATGGAGTAGACAGATAAACAGGAAGAGTAGTAGCTCCATTCATATTGTGAGCCGCTATGTGAGTATCCCATTGTGCACGCGTGAGAGTAAGAGTATTTGTAACCCTAGTTTGAGCCATCACCTCGGAGTCGATCTTTATCATAGCACCAGTGGTAATTTTGGTCCCGTCTACGACATCTATATACGCTTGACCCCAAGAACCGGTTGTATCAATGGCTTCAAGTTTATTAGCTGCGACTGTGGTAGTTGAATCTATCCAAGTAGCCAATCTACCGAATCCATCTCTGATTTCTACATTTACATCTGCCAGTAGCGATCCGGCCGTGTCTTTGACATTCAAGTCCGATGTCCATTTGAAGAATGATTCAGTCCTTAGCTTTGTGTTCGTAAGTGCTACTGACCATAGTGTTCTTTCCGGGATAACTGTATTGATAGCGGTAAGAGCAGCATATTTAATCTGACCTGCCGTAGAAGCAGAGCGAGATGTCCAGTTTGAACCTGCATTTCTGATCGTAGCACAGTTTAGAAGCGTAGGATGATAGCCCGGGTCTAGCGAGAACATAGAGTTCTGGAAGAATACATCGTCCCAAACTGATGCCGGAGTAGTGAATAGGTAAGTAGCGGCTGCTGTGTTCAAGTTTAGAATAGTAGCACGCTTATAAGTAGCAGTTCCACCGATAACACCCTGATATGGCTGAATGATGAAGTTCTGATAGTAGTTATCAGTCCCAAGAGTATACCAACCATGGTAGTAGAAGATACGAGCCAACCCGGCGTAAAGATAGAAGTTACCTTGCATATACATGTAGTTACAACCTGAGTTGTAGTGAAGTATTACAGAACCGTTCTTAGTTCTATCTGGATTCCTCCAATCAACCTCACCAGAGACGAAGTAAGTTCCAGCGGCGTTAGTCCACTCATAACCATAATCCTCAGTTCCGATTGAGATATTCTCACTGACTGTGGAGACATGACCATTTGTGGTCTGTCTGATATGAGCCTTGATCGTATAGTTTGCTCTATCTTTTGTGCAGATTCCCCAACCTCCGGCCGTATCAGCGTCTTTGATGTCTTGGAATGTATGGAATACTGCGTAAGTAGAAGTATTGTCTGGATCAGTTGTCCAAGGCAAGCTAACTGTGAGTGAATCAGCACCGTTACCAGTTATTTTTCTCATTTGTCCAGCACCAGTTCCACCCGTTATTCTGATATACCTATTAGTCCTAGCGCCAACAGTCCAAGAAGCGCCGGTGGCTCTAAGACCTCCTAGCGTATAAGCTGAACCTCTATTAGCGGTCATATTCTCACCGATTCTTGTGTATGTAAAAGTAGTAGCCGAAGGGACTGACTCTACGAAGAATGTCCCAGTTACGGTTGTAACTGCGACAGTTCCACCAGTAGTAGAAGTTCCATTCTCACCAGTCTGAGCGTAGGTGAAGGTATTCGCACCAGTAACGGTGATTGTGGCAGTTGCATTTGTGAATGGAGTTGCCCCGGCATATCCCACACCAGCGACAGACACTATCTGGCCCGTAATGAATCCGTGTGCGTCCGTGGTAGTTATTGTAACTACATTAGTGGCTCTAACAGCTCCGGCGTTAGCTACAAAAGCAGAAATATTTCCTACCTGAACAGGCATTCCTACTGCTAGATAATGATTAGCTGCGGTAGTAACCGTAACCACATTAGAGGTTCTGGATATTGAGGTGACATTCTTATTAACTACAGTTCCTATATTTGCTACACCGGTTCCATTCTCACCAGTAGATGCGAATGTGAGAGTAGTCGAGGTCGGGACCGATGCTATAACTGTTTGCCCGTTGAAGGAAGTAGCACCGGTATATACGGTTCCACCTACGAGGATAGTATCTCCGTTTGAGAATCCGTGAGGAGTTTGAGTAGTAATTGTTACCACATTACTTGATCTGGCGATACTTGCTATCTGGCCAATACCAATCAAAGATCCAGAAGCAGTTCCGGAGGCGTATCCGTCAATCTGAAGGGTGTTATCGTCCCACTGCCATGCAGCGTTAGTAGCTCCACCCTCGGTAACACCTGAAGAAGTAGCAACTACGCACTTGATCATAGCACCCTGAGTAGCCTGAGCTGAGGTAAGACCTTCACCTGTATAAGGAATAAAGTTGGTGCAACTCATTCCCGGCATAGATTCAATAGGTAGTTCAATCGCTCTTTCACCAGTGAGAGTGAATCCGGCAGAAGCATCTGATGTTGGAGTAAACTCTACCCAAGATCCACGGCCCGTTTGAGGGATAGTCCCGTCCCATTTGTAGTAATACCACTTGAATGTAACCGTTCCGTTACGAGGGGTTCCAACTGTGACATAAATCTTTCTGGTCTTAGCGTATGTAAATAAGTATAAAGTTTCTCCTACGGCACAAGTATTTGTGAATAGGTCATGAGCGGTAGAAGTAGTAAGATCTGCAGATAATGTAGTCAGATTATAAGTATAAATAGCACGATAACCAACACCAGCAGCGTGAACCCCTGATCCGTTTCCCGTATTCCATGCTCGCTTTGTATTATATGTTACTGCCATTACTGCTTATCCTCTGGTAAATTTTCTCTTTCAACAAGACACCGCAACTCATCATTACAAGTGCACTCTTCTTCATCGTTTCCACAACTAGCACAATATAATTTAGCCAAGGTGAACCTCACTCTCCGGGACCATTATCTCAAAATTACCGAATGCGAAGGTTACAAAACCATTCTCAATCGTATAGTTCTCGCATAATATCTCAAGATTTCTCCATTTAATAAGTTTCATTAAATTGGTCCTCCATATTCTAGCGTATCTTTTATGGCCCATAGAGTTGGTAAGTCTCCAAATGGATCATAAGTTTGTCTGTAATAATATTCCCAAATAGTAGTAGTTAGGTGTTGCCTAGTTATATAGTAACCTCCTGCAGCACCGTTATCCTTAAATGCCATATACATATAACTTCCTTCTACTAATGGTCCTGCCATTATCGGAGCATATCTTGATGGGCTGATGTGATTTCCTTGAGGATCTTTTGGCTTTGCTGCTACTCCGTCACTCCAGAAATTATCAAAGTCAGCAGATTTAGCCAGTCCAGCTGCGTTTAGGACTCCGATAGCATCTACGACTGCTTGGACTGTAAATTCTGTGGCAGGGTTCACAGCATACATTCCAGAAGAATCCATTAACATAGTTCTCTGGGTTCCGTTTGTCAGTCTATCCGCTATTGCATTTAATGTATTATTACCTGTAGTTTGTGCATCTTCTGTAGCTGGATTTATTCTAATATCTGAAGCATTTTTAATACCGACTATCTCATAGCCGCCGCCACCTCCACCGCCTCCGATAACTTTAACATGAAGAGCGCCATCTTCAATGATGACCTCTTCATTAGTCTCTGGATTCCATATTCCTACTTTTGCATTACCTACAGACATTGTTCTCCTTATGCCTCGTCAAATTGCCATGTTAGATTCTCGAAGATAGCGTTTAGATCTCCCGGAGTAGCCCCTGCTGGAACTACCATCTGAAGTTCTACATATTGGATACTACCCCTACCAGTAGCTCCGGCCCCGATTGTCCCTGTAAGAGTCAATGGAGAAGCCTGAGTTTTAGTAAAGAAGTCTACTCCACCAGTCATCTGCGATGCGTCAGTAGCCTGTGTATAACTTGAAACGGCCTTGGCATATACAGTAACGCCGTTACCGAATCCATTGTTTCCATCGGTGTAGACTCTAACATTCGAGATAGATACGGAGGGACCGGTTGTAGCGTGAAGGCAGATAGTCTTCTTGAATGAGTAGTTAGTTCCAGCGTCAGGTATCTGAACTGGATTCACCATATCGTCAGTATTATTATCTGCGTTTTTGAATCTTAATTGATCTCCACTATCAGCTCCGGTCCCACCAGCGCCAGTGTAGACATAAGTCTTTAATACTGCTGCCATTAGATTATTCCGATCTCTTCAAGCTTGGCTCGTTTGATTTCCTCTCGAAGTTTTGCCTTAGCAATAGTTAGGTCGTCATCTCTTTGGATTACGGCTTGTTCTCGATCGTTGACTTCTTTTTCCTTGATTGCGAAGGCGTCCTTAGCGATCAAAAGCTCTGCTTCTTGATTAGAAATATCTTCACGGATCTTCTTCAGCCGATCTAGTTCCTCAGCGTTGAGTTTCTTTGCGTCCTCGAGCTCTCTGAGGCCCTGTGCGAGCTTTTCTTCTCTTGGAGCTAGCTCTGAGTCTTTAGCGGCTACAAAGGCCTTAGCGACCTCCATTTGCTTCTCAGACTCTTTTAGTTTTGCGATTACAGACTCAAGTTCTTTTTGAGCAGTCTGTCTCTTCAAACAAGTGGCTTCTAATTCTACCATGACTTCAGCATTAACAACCTGCTTTATATCAATTTCTTCTAGGACTGCTTTTACTTCGTCCTTGAGTTCCTTGATCTTGTCATGGCCGGACTCTACGCTCTTGTCTAAATCTTCAAGAACTTGTCTTTGTTTATCAGATTCTTTAACGAGAGTTGTAATATCTTCGTTAATATCTTTGAGTGATTTCTTGGCTGACTTAATATCAGCGTCAAGAGTAGAGATGGCTTTTACCTTCTCTTTTATTTCTCTGGCATATCCTTCAAGATCAGCCTTCAGATTGCTAATTTCATTTTTAGAAGTTTCGGTAAACTTTGCGACTTCAGTCTCTAGTAATTCCTTCTCTTCTTCTAATTGTTTAACAATAGGGGTCAGCTGGCTCTCACGATACGCGAGATCTTCGATACTTTGTTGTATCTCTTCTCGGTTTCTTTGTCGTGCCATGTGTCCTCCTATCCGGCAATTACGATTTTAACTGTAGCTGCGTTTCCTGATGCGTTACTAATGAATAGATTTTCGACCTGAGCCCAGTCAATGATATATGGTGAATCTGCGGCTAGAACATCGATCCCGGCATTGTCTGTAGAATTAATCTTTACCGTGATTGCGTGGCTAGTTCTGATCTCTGTGTAATATGATGTGGCTAAATTAGCGAACATCGCTCCGGTAGTTTTACAGTTATAGTCAGTAGCTCCGTTAGCTACTGTTAGAGTCTTGGCCTCATAGTCTCTGGAAGCAAGTCCGGCAGTTGCTACTGCGCTAGATTTGTCCTTCTTAAACAGTTGGCTCATCGATTACCTCGTTTTCTGCCGACTCAATTATTTCTTTTGTTTCTACTACATTTTCTTCAATGGCTGTTTTGTGAGCTGCGCTACGAACATGCGAAGCAACGCCTAGTTTAGAGGCGTTCATAGTTTTATCACAAACTACACACTTTACTTTGCCATCTCCAATGTCTTTGATTCCCTCTGGGAATACAACCTCTTCGGTTGTTTCTGCTTTATTAGCATAAAGATTTGGATCTGTTGGCCCACATGTAGGGCGTTCACTTGTTGCGAAATTAGTGTTAGGGTAACATCCCATAATTATTCTCCTTTTTTAATAAGGTTGGGGGCTTTTGCCCGCCCCCATAGGGGCTTAACCGAAGTTAGCTGTAAGAACGCTGTATACAGTTGGTAACTCACCCATAGGAGTGGATACGCAAACTTTATTCTGTGTCTTAGCGGTGTCGGTGATTTCAAGAACGAATGTTCCGTCTGCTTTAGTCTGAACCAGTAAAGCCTTCTTAGCTGTTAAAGCGTTGATAACTGTTCCTGAGTTAGTCTTAGCTTGAACCGTTCCGGAAGCTGCAGTAGCTGTAAGACCTTCGCCTGCTGCTGAGTCTGATAACCAAACTAGCAAGAATTGAGGGCGTGCAACACCAGTAGTGATAGTGATGTTGGCTACATTGGCTGCACCAGCGGCTCCGGTGATTACTGGAGCTGTAGCTAGACCGTCTACCATGTTCAGTTCAGCTGCAGATGCAGTAAGACCATTGATAGTGGCTACTTCTGCCATAGCTGCAGTGACATCTACACCAGCGACTGTGAGCTTGTCAGCGACAACCTCGGTGAGGTTTGTTTGTTTGTATTCTGACATATTGTCTCCTTTTTAATAAGCTGGGGCCTATATCCCGGCCCCGAGGGTTAACAACCTAAGATTAGGCAGTAGTTCCGTTAGAACCGTAGATACCGTGCCAGTCGCTGAATCCGCAAGAGAATCGGCAACGAGTCTTGTATTTACGAGCATCTGTGTCGAAAGAATTCTCTTCAGTGAATGAAGGTTTCTCTCTCCAGAAGAAGTTGAGCTCATTCAAGCTGGAATCGATAAGGAACCAATATTCCTGCTTGTCTGCGTCCATATATTCGTAAATTACGAGTTCTAGAGCACCCTTGATTGGGTTGATGTCGTTATTAGCTGTAGAAGTTCTTTGAGCGGACTCAAGAAGAATTCTAGCAGTTGCTTCCTTGGTAGGGCTAGTAACGAGTTTGTTAGGCTTAACCATGATCTTCTGACCTTGGTCGTCAAGCAGGCTACGCATTTGTAGCATACCGGCGATAAGGTTAGGCTCTGTAAGTTTGCCTGTTCCCATGTTTGACTGAGCTGTTCCACCATCTTTACGAGGGTGATCAGTTGCGATGAGGGCTTTACCATCGCCACCTGTTACAACTGTAGTTCCGAAAGCGCCATTGATGACTTTAGCAGCTTCTGTTTCAACTGTTCTACGAACAGCTTTAGCAAGAGCGCCGGCTTTTTTCTTCATTACATTGTATTGGTCGTCATCAAGCATTTCCTTAGTAACGGTGAAACCACCCTTAAAAGTATCATGCTTGTAGGTTACGCTGTAACCCGGTAGTGGATCTTGGTAACTAACTGGCTGATTTTCGTTGACCTTATCAAGCAGTTTGAAACCAGTTACGCTGTAGTCGGTTTCCTCAGACATTTCAGATGTTTGCACATTGAAAAGCTTAGAATATTGTTCGTCCCACTCTTTGTAGACATCATCGTAAACCTTACGAAGGCCCTTAAAGAGAAGAGGACTGAATTGTAGTCTATTTGCTGACATTTATCTGTTCTCCTTCTTTATACGACACGCTCAAAGATGGTGAAAACACCTTCTGTGGCACTGATGAATTTAATTAATGTTAACTGGGCTGTGGCTGTCTTGTGGTCACTTCCGTCAGCTTTTTGAGCTCCGGTAGTTCCCTCAATGTCCATGTGTTCACCTACCATAGCGGCAGTGAGGTCGGTTGCTGGCATAACGACAACTTGAAGTGGGTCACAGTTGACGAGAACTTGTTCGCCATCTGCTGCGCTATTTACTGCAGTTCCGAGGATAACCTCAGTAGCAGCAGCACATATAACTTCACCACCAGAGATTGAAACTAGATCACCTTTGGTGATAGTCTCAGCTGCAGTGAACTCATATAGAGCGCCTTCAAAGTTTCCGCTTAGAGATCCAATAGTTCTCATAAGTTTAGTCCTTTTTTTAATGTTTTAATCTTGTTGAGCGGCCGCTTCCTCTGCTGTCAGTCCGAATGCTTTTGCAAGCTTTAGTTCCTTAGCTGTTAATGCGGGAGCGACTTTTTTAGATCCTGTAGATCCGGCTGATCCGGTAGTTGTAACGGTAGCACCGTCCCTCTTAGCTGCGCGCACGCGAGCGGCTTCTTCAAGCTTCTCTTTTTCGGCGGCAAATGCTCGGTCTGGAAATGTTGCTTTGAATGATCGCTCAAGAGCTTCATGCAAAGGTATCTTCAAACTAGCTTCTAGGATTGCTGTCTGGGTAGCGAGAATTCCTCTCTCTTCTGAGGTTAGACCGGGGTGGGCTGCTTCAAAGGCTACGATTGCGTCTCCGCGCTCTTTCTCAGTCTTTTCCTTAGCATCGTTGAGCATTTTCAGCCCATCTTCGCCAATAGTCTTTTTGACTGCCTCATCAATAATTGTCTGATCCACCACAGGTGCGACCGGTTTCTGGACGGGAACATAGTTCTCTGCCACTTCCGTGAACTTGTTTAGGAGTTCAGGGTCGCTACGCAGAATCCCACGAATCTCTTCCTTCTCCGAATCCCACTTGGTCTTCTCTGCCAAGAGATCATCACGCTCCTTTTTAGCTGGGAGCAATACTTCGACAACCTCGCGTTGTGAGTCGATGTATCTCTTCTCATAATCAACAACGGGTTTTTCAGGTTCTACTACTGGTTCTTTGGGCTTCTCGTCCTCGGATTCCTTCTCTGTTTCCAGAGGTTCGGTCCCCTCGTCTTCCTCGTCCTCAGTCTCAGACTCCTTATCAGGAGTAACCTCTTCTTCTTCGTCAGGCTCGATTCCGAACGCTTCCATGAGTTTCGCGTCTTTCTCCTCGTCTAGTGGCTCTCCGTTAAAGAGATCCTCATCGGCGACTTCAGTTGAGACTTCTGTCTCTTCGGTGTCTGGTCCATCCAGATTCACTTCGGTTACATTCTCCTCGGCTGACTCTGACAAGTCTGGTTTCATTGACATGTTAATGTCCTTTCTGTGCGGTCCCTTTCGGGGTTGCGCTACTTTTTTATTTATAGGCCGGCTTGTGCCGGGTTGCTATCTAACTAAAAAAGGCCTCCATCTGGAAGCCTTTATAGCTCTGAAGGGGTTCGGCTTACCTTCAGAAGCTAAAAACACTTCCAGATGATTGCCGAACCCTCTGTTATCAAGATACTAAATTGTTCTATATATATTATACCATTTATTTAGTAGTGATAGTATCCTTTTCCACCTTCAGGGACTCTGCTAGAATTTTCTTATGCTCTGCATAACTAGCCTTCTGTTGTTCGCTGAGTTCCTGATATGAAATCATTGGGACTAATCCGTTGATTGAAACATCAATAAATGCGTCAATTCTAACGCCATTATCTAGTCCCCACTCCTGCAGCTCTTCTACCTTGGACTTGAACTGTAGGTTGAACTCTGGGCTAACCGTTGTAGGTTGTGGTGTTTTCTTGCTCATCTTCATCCTCTTTCTCGAAGCTCTTACCGGCTTCGGCTATTCCTTTAATTAACTTTTTCACACCTGCGATTCGACCTTGCGCAAATGCTAGATCCTCCATTGAGGTTGTATTTTCCATCTCTCGATGTATGATCTCTCTTTCGTTTTCCCCGAATATCCTAACTACGACCTCCCAGTCTTTGCTGTGGTAGATCCTAGATAGGGCTTCCCTGTCTTCAAATTTAATTTTACCGATCAGTATCATGCCGAACCTCCTTTATTATTGTATTGAAGCGTTAACGCCTTGCTGTTGTCCATCTGCACTCATGTCAGGTAGCATTGGATTCCCACCTTGAGGTTGTCCCGGGACGCCTGCGGCTTGTGGCATTCCGGCTGGAGTCGGAGCACCGCCTTCAGGACCAGTCATTTGACCTTCCATAGGAGCAGACCCGGTAGGTCCACCAACGCTCATAGGAGCGCCCTCTGCGCCAACTGGGGCAGCTAGGCCACCTACACCGGCAGGAGTCACTGGATTCAACTCAGAATTGATGTGAGTAGTGAAGATCTGGTCGATATTCTCAGGGATAACCCAAGCATTCTCTCTAACATACATCAAGTGCTTCATGGTGTGTTCAGGAGTAGCACCGATAGTGCCCGGTAATTGACCACCCTGCATCATTCTAGCGTTCTCTTCGGAGGCTAGTTCTGGACCAGCAGTATCAATGTTATCAAATAGGACTGCGTAAGGGTCTTCTTGGTGGGCTGTCATCAGCCATTTAGTAGCTTTGGTAGGATCTGTGGTAGGTAGCTGGATAAGACGGTCAAATAGCATTTCAGATCTCTGTTCTTGTAGTGCTTTAGATAGTGGAATCGAGCTCATAGACTCACTTCTGTAGTGATATTCACCACGGATTTCATCTGGATTAACCGTAATTGAGCTTAAAGCGCCTGTTTTAGGGTCTTCAACTTGGATCTGACGATAAACTGCGTCAGCTTTTACCTCTCCATCAGCCCCAGTAACCTCGTTTACCTTCATAGGATCACGATAAGCAGCTAGGATATTGGCCAAACGAAGGCGTCCAAGACGATTTGTATAGGTAACACGGAAGATATTCATGCCCGCGCGGATTCTTTTTAGGGTAGATTCCTTAACAATGGCTGATTCGGTGGCTGTAGCACCTGAAACAGTGGCCATTGAAGGGTCAGAAACACCAGTTCCAAGCTGTGAATCATGGAATAATGCGTCTTCTTCCTTGTAAGCTGACATTCCAGTGTCTGAAAAGTCCAGTGTTTTGACTGAATTGTTAGGATCTTGAACATTAATACGCATTCCGGGACGAACAAGTAGCTCGTCATCGTCAATATCAGCACGCTCTGAGATAAGGAATACCTTAGCGATGTTCAATTTGGCTCTATCCATTCTCAAACGGCGTAAAGTATTGAGCTCAGACTGCGTTCCAGCGATGATTTCTGGTAGTGATAGACCCCAGAAGTGGTTCAAACGCTTGATATAGCAACCTTCTGCGAATGGAAGCATCTTATGTTCATCTGGTAGAGATGATTCAAACTCGTTTAATAGGATTCCATTAGCGACAATCCAGTAAGTATCTTGAGGTTTGTTGTAATAGTGAAGTATTTCCACCATTTGCTTCTGGTCTCCGACTGGACGAGGATTTGGTTCCTTCTGGTCAGTCTCACCACCGGCAGTAACATCAGCTGCCTTCTCATATTTCTTATAAGCGTCCTTAAATACATGAAGTTCCATAGATTCTCTGCGGATACAGTCGATCATATTCCCCATAGTGGTAGCATTTTCATGAGGATAGAAGTCCCAAGGTGAGATTACCTTGCGGTAAGGGTCGTTAAACTCTGTAGTTTCATAAATATCCCAAGTCTTGATACCTTTTTTATCCACAGACTTGAGGTCTTTGACGATTACTGGGTCTTCTCTGTAGTATTCCCAAGCAATAGCCGTTCCATACATACCCATAGAACGATAGGCGACATTATCTTCTAGATCAGCGTCACCCTTCATCTCGGTATATTTCTTAATATCTGAAATTATCTTAGCGCCGTGGTCATAAGATTCCTGACCGGCGTCAATAAATGATTTTGGTTGTGAGTCAGCGTATTCTGCGACTACAGTTTCTACCATACCATGAGTAAGAGGGACGGTCATTGTAGATCTCCACTCTTCACCAACGATAGTAGTTCCCTGTTTAACTAGGTAGGCTTCTTCGTTTGCAGTCCAAATTGCTTCGTAGGGTTGACGAGCAGCGGCCATAGACTTGCGTCTGTCGTTGACCCAAATGGCGGCCTTCTCTTCATCAGTGCCGTCAATTTCTTTATCTAAAAATGAGGGATACCATGATTTTACTAAAACCTTTTCAACGATTTCACCTTCAGCTCCGTCCGGTTGAACCGTATCCATCGCTTCGGTGGTTTCAATTTGTTCTGCTGGCATTTAGCCTCCTAATAATTAGTGATTCCATCCATCGGTTTTCGAGTCTTTTTGCGTTCATCTCTCTCTTTTTTGCGAGGAGGATACGCGATGTCTAACATATATGCGAGCGCGTCAATCATGTCATCATGAGTTCCGGTAGGGAACCTCAACAGCTGATCAACAAACTTTTCTGAATTCTTATCATTTCTCCGTATATATATTATACCATTTTCAAAACGCGGTTGTAAGCCTCTAATGCGATTTACCTTTGATCTGGCGTTAGGTTTTAGTTCAGTTATCGGAATGAAGTTATTCAGTTCTTTCATCTTGTCATTGACCATATACTGTAGAACCTTCTGGAATGCTACGCCCTCAACACCGGTAGTCTTGGGTTTATACTCTTCATCGTGGTCAAACATCTTATCGATAATTACGCCGGGAGTGAATTTACCAACAGAAGGGAAGCTCACATACCAGTTGTTATCCTCATCAACCGCAGTGTGACAGAAGACTGTATCATCGTTTCTATCAGACTGACCGATCGCTGGGTCAACAGTTATGAAGTGATTCATCTTTTTAATTGGATCACCATTCTTATCCACAACATCTTCGTCATCATAATACTGTAGCCATTCCTTCATAAAGATGGCGTCATCAGCATTGATCGGGTCATTGTAATACTGACAAGAGAAGGTGTAAGCGGACTGGTTAGCTCTAATATCAGCGATATGTTCTTCATTAAACTTGAACGGCCAGATAGGTTTGCCGTCCTCTATAACTCTTCGTATATAAATATTGTAAGGCTTAGGCGCAGCATCATTTTTCTCAATCAGTTCGCCATAGAGATCGTCATCATGATAACGCGTGCCAACGATTCTCCAGCGAGTCTTCTCACCATCTCCAAGAGACTGTGATAGGCCCCACCACTCTTTTACCTTGTCTATCTGCTCTTTGGTGGTGACATTAGTTTCGTTAACTACATCGTCCGGGATAATCAAATCGTAGTGCTGTGAGACAAGTGAAGCACCTACACCGGAACACTTAATCGTATTCTCTTTGAGAGAGGGGTTCGTTCTCTTGGATGTAACGATCTCCCCCTCGTTCCACTTCTTACCCACATAATCTCCGTAGAGCATGCGTAGCTTTTGATTGGACTCAAAGTGTCCCTTGATCGCTGTGAGGAAGGATTCGGCATTATCCGCCTTAGCGTTCATGAGACATATCCTGATATTAGGATCTAAAATTATATTCCAAACAGAGAACCCAATGGTCAATATCTGGGATTTCAAATGACCACGGGGGATCAGCGTGAGCTGTCTCTCTGGTCCGTATTGAGCTAGTTCACATAAATCGTGGTGAACATCTGATAGATTCCCGCAGCCTAGTATGAACTCGTTAAAGAAATCAAAGTTCAGCAGCCCCAGTTTCGCTTCCGTCTCGGAGAGTAATTTCATCAAGGAGGTTATCCTCTCTTGATTCGATTGGTTGATCTTCTCCACCTCCAACGAGGATAGCAAACTGTTTCTCAAGCTCTTCAGTCGATTGACCTCCGATAACTCCGAGGCCGACATTAATCCCAATCTTGTTCCCGTCATTGTATTCTCCTCTAGTCTTAGTTACAAACTCCGCTACCTTGATTACATCCCCTACAGTAGCAGCATTATCAAAAGCGTCCGCCACCTTATTCGCGATCTTCGCCGGTGACAGCCTCTCTTCTCCTTCTAAGGCCTTCTTTATTGTAGATTGTATGAATGTATTTTCCAACTGTCTCATTCCCCATTTTCTAGCCGAAGCTTGTTTTGTTATTCTTGTGTTTGCCTTGAACGCCGCGATCTCTGGATCTCCCTCCCGTAGGTATTCTTGCATGAACACTAGCTGCTGGTATGTTATCTTCTTCAGTCCGGCGTATATTCCGGTAGATTTCTTTAGGAAGTCGATTCTCTGATTGATTCTTCCTACCTCAGCGATTAGTTTCTGATCAACCCGGGAGTTTGATGAAAGGTCTCGGATACCATCGCTTACTTTTTTCATCGTAATATACTCCTTTTAACGCATTCTTCCTCGGACGAGGGTCAATAATTGGGCCACCGGGATACGAATAGGCTGTTTGTAGCCATATCTTCTCTGCTTCTACTAACCTACCCGGGGGCATCTTTGATAAGTCATCAAACCTCTTGGGATTAATGAACTCAAAGATCTCCTCGAGATACGATGGTGAGATCGCGATACCGCGTTTTGATAGCTCCTCGTATTCCCTGCCTGTCTCAAACCAGTTATAGAAACTCTGGCGTGACACATTAGGATATATCCGGGCCATTAGTGAGTAATCTAAATCTGGCTTTCTCATTTCTTTCTCCTAGCGCGTTGTCGTAGCTTGTGATTAATCTTCCAATACCAGAACAGAAATATAGGTTCAGGCAACTTCTGCATGAAGTAATATAGCTTTCCATTTCTATCTGTATACAATTTCATAGCATCACCATCCTTAGCCATATTAGGATAAAGAATAGACCTATGGCAGCCCAGAACAAACAAAACGCCACCACGCCTATCACAGCGACCACAGCGAGGCCTTTGAGTATGTTTAACATAGATGCCTCCCTGTATCGCTTGTAGTAGAACAATAAATCTGAGGCCATTTAGGATATGTAGTTTGAGGGACATAGATGTATTTGTATTCTATTCTCTCTTCAATCTGAGTAACGGCGTGACCGAAAATCCTGCCACATTTAAGACAGACAGCGTGATCATATTTCTCGAAGTATTTGATGTCTTCGTGCTTACATTCAGCCATTATAAACCTCCTACCATGTTATCTATCTCTTCTTGAGTAGCGCCGTCTCGCTCACCATAAGCTAGCTCCTTGACCTTTTTATCGGCCTCAGCATAGGCTGTAGTGTCTTTGAAGATCTCTCCGGTCTTCTTGTCGATGACGCGCTTCTTTGGCATAAGCTTGGATACGGGTTCGGGAGCGGTGACGCCGACTTCCCTATCTGCTAAAGACGATAGGTGCTTACCAATGGCATTTCCATGCTCACTGTAAAGCCGTGCATAGGTCCCGTTCGATAAATATACTCCTACTGTAGGCATATTAGTCTCCTTTATTTTATAAAAAAATTATTTTTTAGGTGAAGCGTTCAGGACCCTCCCCTGAAGTTGATACGCAATCGGCGTTCATTACGCTTCATATAGTGCAACCATGGGGAAGGGGGTATCCAAAACCACAGTTACACATAGCAGAGCACTAGATCACCTGCATTCGCCATTTAGTAGGATCCCTCTCTCCGCCGCAGGCTGGATTAATTTATGGATACCCAGATCCTAATGACTCCTAATGCTCTATATATAGTATATATTATATGTATAAGACATGTCAAGAACTATCTTCTATCTATACTATATACTATATATATAAGACATTGTAATTTGGTGAGAAAATTAGATCCACAAGGTATACTTCGCAACGGGGGGCACGC
>Ga0209683_10000132_pt1 | contig 28331 bp, 15 predicted proteins | sample DOMMetBare2Fresh_FD_187474 | JGI IMG/M metagenome (GOLD analysis project Ga0209683, IMG submission 187474) | Wetland sediment microbial communities from St. Louis River estuary, USA, under dissolved organic matter induced mercury methylation -... | ecosystem: Environmental > Aquatic >... | reverse complement strand
GCGGCGCGCTTCTTCGTCGGTGAGGTCCAGGATGTTTTTCCCGAAGACAACGCGCAGTTCGGCGCCCTTCATCCCGATCCCGGTCATGGCGCGGGCGGCCCGCTCCAGGTCCGGGCAGAACTCATCCGTTATGGCGGCGATACGGAGCCTCGGATTCATTGGCAGCTATTGTAACTGTTAGCGGGCGGCGTGCGCGACGAGCCCCTTGCCTTCCTCGATAGTAAGGAACTGGTTCGCTGCGACGTTCACCGAGCGCTCGCGTGCACCGCTCGGCCATTCGACTTCGACGCTGGTGGCGCGCGTTTCGCCGCCCAGCCCGAAGGTCAGGGCGAGATCGCTCTGCGAGCAGTAACTGGAGCCACTGTGAACGCGTTGGCGCTGCCGCCCCGACGCGGTCGTGACGATGACGACGGCGCCGATGCCGTCGCGATTCGAGCGAGTCCCGGCTAATCGGACGGAGAGCCAATGACTGCGGTTGCCGCCGTCGTTGCGGAAGAGATGCGCGGGTCCATGATTCGTGGTGATAAGAACGTCGAGGTCGCCGTCGCGATCGAAATCGGCGTAGGCGGCTCCGCGCGCGACCATCGGGCGGGCGAAATCCGCGCCCGCGCCGCGTGAGACGTCCTCGAAGCGGCCTTTGCCCAGGTTGCGGAACAGCAGCGGCGGCTCGCGGAACTGGATGCGCGGCTGCACCCGCCCGATTTCTTCTTCGATATGCCCGTTTGCCGCGAGGATATCGGGCCGCCCGTCCAGATCGTAGTCGAAGAAGAATGCGCCAAACGTCAGCGAGAGCAGGCTGGCGCGTCCAACAGACGAGCGCGGAGCCTCGTCGACAAACAGGCCGTTGCCCTCGTTGTGGTACAGCCCCAGCATCTGATTCGAGAAGTTGCCGACGAGCAGGTGCTCGCGGCCGGAGCCGTCGTAGTCGGCTGCGTCCACTCCCATCGCTCCGCGCGCGACGCCATCCTCGCTGTAGGCGACGCCGGCGGTCAAACCCGCTTCGGTGAAGCTGCCGTTGCCGTTATTGCGGTAGAGTCTGTTTGGTTCGGTGTCGTTGGCGACGAACAGGTCGGGCCAGCCGTCGTTGTTGTAGTCGAGGACGGCGACGCCGAGGGACTTGCTGGTTGGGTTCGCGAGGCCCGCTCGCACCGTGACGTCTTCGAACTTGCCGCCGCCCAAGTTGCGATAGAGGCGCGAGGACGTTCCTTTGTAGGACTCCGGCGTGCAATAAGACTTGCTCGAACCGTCGAGCGAACACCACAGATCGCCTTTCGGAGTCCATTGGACGTAGTTGGCGACGAACAGGTCGAGCTTGCCGTCGCGGTCGAAGTCGAACCAGACGGCGCTGGCGGAGAACGCGCTGTTCGCGACGCCGGATTCGCGCGTCACGTCGCGGAACTTGCCGCGCCCCTCGTTGTGGAAGAGGCGATCGCCGCCGAGAGCGGTGACGTAGACGTCGTCGCGGCCGTCGTTATCGTAATCGCCGGCGGCGACGCCCATGCCGTAGATCTCGATGTCGAGCCCGCTGCCGCGAGTGATATCGGTGAAGGTTCCGTTGTGGTTGTTGCGGTACAGAGCGGCGGTGGACCGGCGGCCGCCGGGCGCCCAATCCTTGCCGTTGATGAGGAGGATGTCCGGCCAGCCGTCGCCGTCGGCGTCGAAGAAGGCGCAGCCGGATCCCATCGTCTCCGGCAGCCACTTCTTTCCGGCTCGCCCGCTGTTGTGTGTGAAGCGTATGCCGGCCGCAGCGGCGACGTCGATGAACTGGACTGCAGGCGGCGCGGCTGCGAGCGCCGCGGCGGCGAGTAACGCAATCGACGCTTTCATGGCAGGGGAACGCTCTCGTGCTCGTGGATCATCTGCCGCTCGTTATTGTCTTCCGGACTCAGCATGCGCGGGATGGCTGTGATGGCCTGGGAGGACTCGTCGGCCTTGAAGCGTTTGAAGAGCGCTTCCTCGCGCGTGGCGCGGCCGAGGTCGCCCAGCCCGCGATAGCAGAGCATCAGGTTGTAGTGGGCCTGGACGTCTTCCGGGTCGATGGCCAGCACGCGCTCGAGCGCGCGCACGGCCTCGGTGTACTCCCGCTTCAGGAACAGCACGCGGCCGATCTGGTTCAGGACGACGCGATCGCGCGGGTACTTCGACTCGCAGGCGCGCAGCGAGGCGAGCGCGGCGTCATAGTCGCCATCGGCTTTCTGCGTCAAGGCCTTGAAGAAGTGAGCGCGCCCGAGCTGCGCGTTGATCGCCAGCGCGCGCTCGAGGTAGGGTTTGGCGGCGTCGATTTCGCCTTCCTGTATGAGCGCGCGGGCGACATTGAGCCAGCCATCGGCGTAGCCGGGATCGGCTTCGGTCACTTTCTGGAACGCGTACTCGGCGCCCTTCAGGTCGCCCTGGAGCAGCAGGCCGATGCCCCAGTCGTTCCAGCGCTCGCGGTCTTCTTTGCGGACCACCGGCGCCCACTGGGCGCTTCCGCCGAGCGGCAGCAGCGCGTGAGCCGCCGCCAGCGTGACGATGGGCAGGTTCGGAATCCCGCCCTTCACGGTCCCGGAAACGTTCTTGGGAACGCTCGCGGGGAGGAACGTGAACTCGCGGCTGTCGTGATCGAGGCCGGAGCTTCCCGGGCGCGGCTCTCCGGCGTAAGCGAACTGGGTGTAGTAGTGCGAGAACTTACGATAGTTGAGACGGGCGTTGAGGCGGATTGGCCCGCGCGCGGCGGGCGGTATCCTGACGCGGAAGTGCGCTACGTCGGCCGCGCCAGGAGGAATCAAGCGGACGTACAGGGCGCTGCGGGCCATCCACGCGTTGCGCTTGTTGATGGGATTGCCCTGGCCATCCAGCAGAAACGCGCGATAGAAATGCGCGCCGCGCTCGACGGGTCCGCGTCCGCCGCCGTCTACGCGGCCGCTCCAGAAGACCGTCCGGCCATCGGCGTCCTGGCCCTCCAATTCCAGCCAGACATCGAACGCGTCGACCGTGCCGCCCGGGAAGAAGTGGCCGATCGCGCGCGTGCGCACCACCACGTCGACGCGCACCGTGGAACCGGGTTCGAATGTAGCGCCCGTCCGGTCGATGGGCGCGGAAATGCGCCCGACATCGCGGAGAAAAGCGCGACCCGCCTGCTCGGCTTCTTCCCCTACGGCGAAAGTCGAGCTGAGCTGCGGACCTTCACCCGAGCGCCGCCACATCGGCGCGGGCGTTCGTTCGTCGGCGGGCGCGGCGGCAAAGATGTCCACCGTGACGAATCCGGATTTCAAGAAGCTCTCCACCGCCTTGAGCTGCCCGGCGTCGCGGTTTGCATAGGCGACCGCCATATTCGCCGCCGGAAAGCGGTGCGAGTGAACGTTCCCGGCGATGTTCCCCGGATCGCTCGACGGAACAAGCGGCATGTGGCAGTCCGCGCAATTCATGGACTTCGGCGGGTAGTAGAACGAGCGGGCGCCCTGGCCGGAAACCCCGCTCGCCTGCCAGTTGTCGTAGTCGTTGAAGCCTCGAATCCAGCGGTAGGCGTTTACCGGAACGTCCAGATGCACCTTGTGACAGGTGGAGCAGAACTCGGCCGGCTGCTCGCGCATGAAAGGCTTGAGGAACGTGCGGCGGTGCGGCTCGGGGTCGAGGTAGGTGAGGAAGCGGTCCAGCGTGCGCAGGTACGGGTTGCGGCTGCCGGCAAGCTCATGCAGCTTGGGGTACTCGATCGTGAAACCGCCGTTGCCCATCGTGCTATCGACGTGCGTGATCGAGTGGCAGGAGACGCAGCCCAGTCCTGCGTGGGCTTCGGGCGTGTCGATCTGATCGGCGATTGGCTTGTCGAAACGGCCGTTGAAGAACACGGCGTGATCGTGGCACCCGGCGCACCACTTGCTCGGCCTTACGCCTGCGACACTCTGCATGTATTCGATGGACTTCCGATAGAACTGGTTGTTGAAGCTCGCGAAGTGGTGCACCGAGCTCTTCCATTGCTGGTAGATGTCCTTGTGACATTCGCCGCAGAGCTCGGAATCCATGAAGAAGCCCGAAGGAATGACGCCGCCGACGTTGGTCTTCGCTGCGGAGGGGAAAAAAGGCGATCGCGGACCGCCTCCCTCCTCCTCCATCGAAGTGGGTACGATGTGCGGGTTCCGGATTTGATCGTTCGGGTTGGGGAACCAGCGTTCATACAATCGGGCGGCCAGCGGGACGGCCACAAGGGCGATCAAACAGAGGCGGAAGGCGGTGTAGTAGGCGGGCGGTGCGTTTTGGCGAATGAACGGCGCGAGCGCGCCGACGGCGAGCGCCGCCGTCAGGATATGCGCCCAGAGCGCCCAGCGGTGGGGAGTGGTGGCGCCGAACGCCGTGAGGAACAGACCCAACGCGAGCGCAATGCCGCCCGCGGCGAGGGCGAGGCGTGGCGCGCGACGCCAAAACGCAAAGAAGCCCGCTGCGACGGCTAGCCCGAGCGCAACGTGCAACAGCACGTTGCCCATGTAGAGAACCGTGGGCGAAGCGAACGCCCAGATGTATACCGTGTTGAGAAGCAGCAGCAGAAAGCCCGCGGCTGTCCACCGTGCGAGCCGGGAACTCCTCATACCCCTCCGTCGTGCGATGGAACCAGGATACCGCAAAGGCGGAGCCGGTTGGCGCGGTGAGTGTTTCCGGTGAGTGTTTCCGGCCGGCCGGCGCAGCGTGGCTAAGCGGGATCGCCTCGCTGGCGCGCGGCCGGCCGGAATCTTGTCACCCTGCGCTCAGGTAAGCGAACCTGGCGATGAACAGGGCGGTGAGAAAGTAAACCAGCCAGCTTACGTCGCGGAACTCTCCGCGGAGCGTCCGCAACAGCGTGTACGAGATAAAGCCAAAGGCGATGCCGTTGGCGATACTGAAGGTGAGCGGGATGGTCAGCATCGTCAGAAACGCGGGGATCGCGAGCGCCGGGTCCGACCAGCGGATGTCGGCCACGGTCGAAACCATAAGGCTCCCCACAACGATCAGCGCGGGTGCGGTGGCGGCGGCTGGTATGAATCCCGCAACCGGCGCGAGGAACAGCGCGAGAACGAAAAGCAGGCCAACCACGACCGCGGTCACGCCGGTGCGGCCGCCCGCCATGATGCCCGCGGCGCTTTCGATGTAGCTCACGACCGTCGACGTCCCAGCGAGCGAGCCGACGATCGTGGCGCTGGCGTCGGCAAACAGGATGCGGCCCACGCGCGGGATGCGGTTCTGCGCGTCCAGCATCCCGGCCTTCTTCGCCACGCCGACGAGCGTTCCCAAATTGTCGAACAGGTCGATGAAAAGGAACACGAAAACAATCTCGAGGAAACCCACCCGCAGAATCGCCGGGACGTCAAGCTTGCCGGCGGTGGCCGTGATGTCGGACCAGCGGAACGCCTGCGGCTGCCAATGGACCAGACCGAGCGCCGCGGCGAGAGCAGTGGTAGCGAGAATCCCGATGAGCATCGCCGCGCGGACGCGCCAGGCCATCAAAGCGGCGATCAACAGCAGACCGAAGATCGCCAGCAGCGTCGCCGGCCGGCGCAGGTTGCCCAGCGCGACCAGTGTTTGCGGGTGAGCGACGATAATGCCGGAATTCTGCAGGCCGATCAGCGCGATGAATAAACCGATGCCGGCGGCCACCGATGCATAGAGCTCGGGCGGCAGTGCGGACAGGATCAACTGGCGAACGCCCGTGAAGGTCAACAGCAGGAACACGACGCCGGAGAGAAACACGGCGCCGAGCGCCGCCTGCCAGGGCAGGCCGAGGCCTTTCACCACCGAGTATGCGAAGTACGCGTTGAGTCCCATGCCGGGCGCGAGTGCGATCGGGTAACGCGCGAAGGCGCCCATCAACACGCTGCCGAACGCGGCCGAAACGCACGTGGCCGCCATCGTCGCCTGCACTGGCATGCCCGCGTCGCGCAGGATCGACGGGTTCACGAAAATGATGTAGGCCATCGTGAGGAATGTAGTGACGCCGGCGAGCGTTTCCGTTCGCCAGGTTGCGCCGAGTTCCTCAAACTGGAAGTAGCTTTCGAGCCTGTGCCGGATCGACATGCGATGAGGCGGGGCGGGAAGCTCCCGCCCCGCACGAAGCGGGTCTATGCGTAGCTCGCGGAGGCGCCGAGGTTGCGCTCGGAGCGCTCCTTCGTGGCGCGCTCGATGTAGCCCGATCCGCGGAACGCCGCGAGTGGATTCTCCGGCAGTCCTTTCGCCTTCCGCCACTCGCGGATCGCGGGGCGGACGTCGGTCGCGAAAGCGGCCTTGAGGCACTCTTCGGCGTCCACCAGGTCGCATTTCTTCTGATGAACGGCCAGCGTCTCATGATCGACAATCGCGGCCTTGGCGTAGAGTTCCTGCGCGGTGGCGGCCGTCTGGATCATCTCCTCGATCTTGCCTTTCAGGTTGTGGCTCTGATCGACCATGTAGGCGATATCGGCGCGCTTGCCGCTCTCCCACTCGAAGTGGCCAATCTCGAAAAAGATGCGGAAGATCTGGTACGGATCGATGGACGCCATGGTGAGGTCGTCGTCGGCGTAACGGCGGTCGTTGAAATGGAAGCCGCCGAGCATGTCCTCGCTGAGCAGCCACGCAACGATCTGCTCGATGTTTTGCGCCTGGTAGTGATGACCGGTATCGACCAGCACCTTCGCGCGCGGGCCAGCGTGGCGCGAGAATAGCAGCGACATGCCCCAGTCCGCGATGTCGGTGTGATAAAAAGCCGGCTCGAACGGCTTGTACTCGACCAACATGCGCTGATTCCCGCTGAGCTTCGCGTGCACCGCTTTCAACGAATCCACAAACCACTGCTTGCGGTGGCGGATGTTCGCCGTTCCCGGGAAATTGGAGCCGTCCGCGAACCAGAGGGACAAGTCGCGGCTCCCGGTAGCGCCGGCGATCTCGATGCAGTCGAAGATGTGCTGCAGGGCGGCGTGCCGCACCTGGGGGTCGGGATTGCCGAGCGAACCATATTTATAGATCTGATCCTGGAAGACATTGGGATTAATCGCGCCGATGCGGACGCCGTACTTGGCGGCAGCGCCCTTTACTTCGCCGACGCTCTTGGTTCCTTGGGGAAAATCCCAAAGCACGTGCATGGCGACGCTGGGGCAGCAGCCGGTAAAGCGATGCACCTGGCCGGCGTCGCTCAGCTTTTCGTCCGTGGATGTGGCGGCCGCCGCCTGCACGAATTTTCCGAAACGAGTTCCGGTGTTGGCGAAGCCCCAGGAGGGCAGTTCGATCTGGAAAGCGTCGAGCGCGGTAAGGATAATCTCGTCTGTCTTCGCGGGCATGGTGTGTCTCCTCTAAACGAAGCATCTAGGCTAGCATGGGCGCGACCGGGGCAGTTTCGCCCCGCGCCCGCCGCCCGCGCCCCGCCAGTTAGCAGTTGGCTTGCGCAATGGACCTATTGTCGATATACTTATAGGTAATTCTATGGCGCCGGCTGGCAGACGCAGGGTGTACGTGGTGGGCGCGGGTCCGGGCGATCCGGAGCTGCTCACCGTGAAAGCGCGCAGAATCCTGAAAGAGGCGGAGGTCGTCGTCTACGACAGGCTGGTGGCGCCGGAGATTCTGGCGGTGGCGAATCCGGCCGCCGACCTTGTCTACGCCGGAAAGCGCGAGGGCGAGCAGGAAACCGTCCAGGCGTGGATCCTCGAGAAGCTCGTCGAGCAGGCGAACGCAGGCCGTCTGGTGGTTCGGCTCAAGGGCGGCGATCCTTGCGTGTTCGGGCGTGGCGGTGAGGAGGTGCGCCGCCTGCGCGAGCTGGGAGTTGAGTCGGAACTCGTGCCCGGGCTGAGTTCGGCCATCGCGGTTCCGGAGCTGGCGGGAATCCCGGTGACGTTCCGAGGAGTGTCGCGGGGCTTCGCCGTTGTGACCGGTCATTGCCCAAGCAATGATTCGCCCGACTGGGCGAGCTACGCGCGCATCGACACCCTGGTGATCCTGATGGGCGTGGGGCGCCGCGATTCGATCGCACTCGCGCTGATCGCGGCGGGACGCGACCCGGAAGAACCGGTGGCGTTCGTCGAGCGAGGCAGCACCCCGGAGGAGCGGGTGACGATTTCGACGCTGGAGGAGGTCGCCCGCGGGAACGTGCAGGCCGAGGCGCCCGCGGTGTTCGTGGTGGGCCGCGTCGTGAATCTGCGTTGCGAACTGCTGGCGGCGCTGGAGCCGGCCCTCGCGTTCCCTGATCGAGGGATCCCCACTCCGGAGTTCCGATGATCCCGTCGAATGAGCGGTCGCAGGTGGAGATCCTCAAGGAGAACAGCCGCAGCCTGCGCGGGCAGATCGTCGAGGAGATCGCGCTGGAGACGCCCAGCTTCGCGAAACAGACCGTACACATTCTGAAGTTCCACGGCGCGTACCAGCAGTCCGATCGCGATGCGCGCAAGCAGGGCGACGCGCAGTACAGCTCGATGGTTCGGGTTTCCGTACCAGGCGGAATTCTCACACCCGCACAATACCTGACACTGGACCGACTTGCCGGCGAGTTCGGAGACGGGAGCCTGCGGGCGACCACGCGGCAGGACATTCAGTTCTACCGTGTGGGGAAGACGAACCTGCGCGCGCTGATCTCGGCGCTCAACGAAGGTTTGCTCACAACGCTAGCCGCCTGCGGAGATGTGGTCCGCAACGTTGTTTGCTGCCCGGCGCCGTATCGGGACGGCCGGCGCAACGGTCTCGAGAGCTATGTTCGCGAGCTTTCGCAAAGGTTCAAGCCGAAGACGCGGGGCTACTACGAGATTTGGGTGGACGGGGAGAAGAGCGTCGCGGCCGAGAGCGCCGGCGACCCGGAGCCGCTCTACGGCGCCACGTACCTTCCGCGAAAGTTCAAGATCGGGTTCGCCGCTCCGGGGGACAATTGCATCGACGTCTACACAAACGACGTTGGGATCGTACCGGTCTACGGCGACGGCGGCCTCGAGGCGTTCACAATCGTAGTGGGCGGCGGACTCGCGATGAGCGTGGGGGCGAAGGGGACTCACCCGCGGCTCGCCGATCCGTTGGCCACGATTTCCCCCGAGGACCTGACGTCCGTGGCCGAGGCGATCATCACGATTCATCGCGATTTCGGGAATCGCGCGAACCGAAAGTTCGCCCGGCTGAAGTATGTTGTCGAGGAGTGGGGCCTGGAGCGTTTTCGGGCGGAAGTCGAGCGCCGCGTTGGCAAGCCGTTCCCAGCCGCTCGACCGCTCGCGTGGTCGAATGGCCAGGATCATCTCGGATGGCGGCCGCAGGGAGACGGTTCCTGGTTCCTCGGCCTACCGGTGGCGAGCGGGCGCATCGCGGACCGCGGCCGCACTACGCTCCGCACCTATCTGCGCGAATTGGTGGAGCGGTTCCAGCCCGGCGTGCGATTGACGTCGCACCAGAACGTGCTGCTGACGGATATCGCGCCGGAGGCGCGGGCCGAAATCGAGGCGGCATTGCGAGCGCACGGCGCGCCGCTTGCCGCTGAGCTGCCGCCCATCGTACAGCACGCGCTGGCATGTCCTGCCTTGCCGACCTGCGGACTTGCAATCACGGAAGCGGAGCGCATCCTTCCGGACCTTACGGCGGAGATACAATCCGCGCTCGACCGCGCCGGCCTCGGCCGGCAGAACATCTCGTTACGGGTGACAGGCTGCCCCAACGGCTGTGCACGGCCCTACACCGCGGAAATCGGGATAGTCGGCCTCAGCGTAAATATGTACGGCATATGGCTGGGGGCCTCGCCCTTTGGGACGCGGCTCGGCTTCCAGTTCGCCGTGAATCTTCCGCGGCCGCGGATCGTGGAGACGCTCGAACCGGTGTTCGACCTCTTCCGCGAGAACCGGCGCGACGGCGAGGCGTTCGGCGATTTCTGCCATCGGATTGGACTCGAGGCGCTGCGCAGCGCTACGCAAGCGGCGCCGCAATGAGCTTCCAGTTTCCGGTCATGCTCGATGTTGAGGGCCAGCCCTGCCTGGTGATTGGCGGCGGGGCTTTCGCTCTGGACAAGGTGCGTTCGCTCCTGGCGGCCAACGCCCGGGTTGCGGCGCTCGCCGCGGAGCTTTCCCCGGAGCTCGCCGAGATGGCGGCCGAGGGGCGCATCGAGTGGATCGAGCGCGACTATGAGCCGGGAGACCTCGAGGGGCGGCTCGTAGCGATCGCGGCGACGGGCGACCATGTGCTGAACGCGCGCATCTGGGAGGAAGCGCAGGCGCGCGGGACGCTGTTCAACGCGGTCGACGATCCTTCCCACTGCCGGTTCACCTTCCCCGCGGTCCACCGCCAGGGAGATCTGCTGGTGGCGGTCTCCTCGAACGGCAAAAGCCCGGCCGTCGCTTCGCGCCTGCGCGATCGGATTGCCCGGGAACTAGGGCCGGAGTACGCCGAGTTGCTCGAACTGCTGGGCGATCTGCGGCAGGCGATTGCGAGCCGTCACCCCGATTTCGAGAGCCGCCGGCGCGTCTGGTACAAACTGATCGACTCCCAAGCGCTCGACCTCATCCGAGAGGGCGGACGGGAGCCCGCCGAAAAGCTCTTGCGGCAGCTCCTGGACGACCTGGATCGCCCCTAGCGCCACACTGAACGTCAGAACGCATAAGAGGCGCTGACGAAGACGCTGCGGCCGGGCTCCGGGACTTTTACACCGAAGCGGAATGGATCGCGCTGGTACGAACCGTGCTCGTAGTAGAAGCGGTTCAGCACATTGTCCAGACCCGCTGCGAGGTTGAGCTTGGCCGTATGGACGCCAGCTCTCATGTTCATGACCGCATAGCCGGGCGTGCGCTGTTCGCGCAGGTCGGTATCGACATGGTCTTGCGCCGCAGCGGCCAGACCCTGGATCTCCGCGAAGAAGATGCGGGTTCCGTAGCGCAGCGAGGCGGTCGACTTGAGCGGCGGCGTCTCGGAGAGGTTGCGGCTGAAAATCAGGTCGGCGGGTCTGGCCTGCTTGATCCCCCTCACATACGACAAGCCGCCCGAGGCGATCAGCGTGCGGCTGAGCCGGATGTTGTAAGCGAGTTCGCCGCCGTACATTCTGGCGTCCACGTTCTCGTAGGAGCGCGCCGCGGCGTTCATGATCCCCGGCAGCATGTTGATTCTGACCTGGTCGTGCAGGGTGATGAAGTCCGCCAGCCGGCTGTAGAACGCGGTGGACCGCACGTTCAGCCAACGGTTCCTGTAACTGATTCCCAGGTCTCCCTCGGTGTTCCGAGTGGCTCGTAGGCTGGGGTTTCCCACCCAGTCCGAGCCGCCGCGCTTCAGCGCGAAGTAGCGTTCCGTAGGGTCTGGCAGCCTGGCGGCGTGTCCGACGCCGGCGAACGCCTGGAAACCGGCGGGGAGGGCGTAGGTCAGGCGCAGGCTCGCCGACGGATTCACGTCGGCCTCCGAAGCGGCCCTTGTTCCCTGGTATACGAAATAGAGATCGGTGTTCAGACCGGCGCTCCTGGCCTCGCTCGTGGCGCCGTCGAGCCTCGCGCCACCGCTCAACTCCGCCTTCGGCCCGAGGGTACGGCGATACATGGCGTACAAGCCGGCGACGGTCATGTTCACATCGGGGATGGCCGGTTGGTCCATGTACATTCCAGCCATGCGCATGGTATTCACGGCGTTCCAGTTCCTGCGATAACCCTCGAATCCCACGGTGACGCCGGAGAGTTCCGCTTCCACTCGCGCGCCGAGCGCCTTGGTCCCTGCAAAAGTCGCCATGCTGTATGGCCGCGGTGTGGTTGCGGCGCTGAGGCGAAGCTCGTCGGTCATCCAGTGCTTGACTCGGGTGAAATAGCTCTGGACTCTCAACTGGGTCAAGATTCCGTGACGGCCGGCGATGAGATACGACGCCGCCAGCCGGTCCGCGTTGTCGTATCCGGCGTCCATCATCAAGTAGGGATAGAGAACCCGGCCGCTCTGCTGGCGTGTGTACGTGACCTCGGTGCGCTGATTGTCGCTGGGCGTGGCGCCGAAGCGGAACCATCCCGTGCGCACATCGAATGCGCTCAAGTCCTGCGCATCGGACTTGTAGTTGGCGTACTCCGTGAACCGCCTGCCCGCTCCGTCGCGGTAGGGGCCGGAGCGGCGGTAGGAGGCTCCCGCCAGCGCCCACACCTTTTCGTTGGAGAGCGAGGCGGTCATGGCGGGATTGATGTAGCCGAACGATCCCGCCGAGAAGTTGGGCGTCACCTGCAGGCCGCCCAAAGGGGTTCTGCTGATGATGTTGACCGACCCGCCCAGATTCCCCTGGTTGCGGACGTCGAACGGGCCCTTGGAAATCTCAACCTGCTGGATCTCGGAGAAATCGACGTGGTAGGCGGCCGGGTCCATATGATTCGGGCAGGCGCCGTAGATGCGCGCGCCATCGATGAGGACGTTGATGTTACCCTGCTGGAAGCCGCGGATTAGCACGTCATTGGCGATGCCGCCTTTGCGGATCTTCCAGACGCCTTCCACCGAGGCCAGGGCCTCGCCGGCGTCTCTCGCGCCACTCTCCTTCACTTGCCGGTGCTCGAGCGCCTCCACCATGTCCGCCGCTTTCGCCGTCACCGTCACTTGCTCCGCCATGGCGCTGATCGCCAGCCGGGCGGTCACGACGGCGGACGCGCCCGCGGTCACGGCTACGCGTTCCTGCGAGAAGCGCTCGAATCCGGGCGCTTCCACCGATACGCTGTAGTCGCCGGGAAGGAGACGTATCGCGAACCTGCCTTGCGAATCAGCGATGACCTGAACCGGTTCGCCGGTGGAACCGCTCTTAACGGCGACCGCGGCCCCTGGGATCGCTGCGCCCGAAGGATCCAGCACCCGTCCCGCCACCGTTCCGCGCTGCACGCTCTGCGCATGCACCGAGAACGCAATCATGCCCAAAACCAGAATGATCCTCATACACTACGCCCTCCTGAATGCAATCTGACTGCCTACGGCTCCGGCTTAGCCCGGAGCCGCCACTGGAGACGCCTATGGGGCGGCGTCAGGAGGAGGGCGTTGATAGAGGACCGCAGACCGCGGGGAGTTGGCAGCGAACCGGTCGAGAGACCGCGGTTCGCCGCAGCGTCTGCGGGCGAGCGGTTCATGACTCGCGGGCGGCAGGGCCACGGTTGAATGAAATACGAGCAACTGCACCGCCGGGCGCGTGCAGTCGTCCGCGCAACTCGGAGCGGAGGAGAGGGTTGGACGGCCTGCGGCGGCTCTGCGGCAGCAGCAGGGCCCGCTCGAACGCGCGCAGCCGCACTGGCACTCGTGGCGCGGCGCGAGCGCACTCAGCGCCGGCGCTGCATAGAATGCAGCGAGGATCGCCGCCAGGAGCGCCGAAATGAGGCTACGCGCGCGAATCACAAAGTTCCCGCACCTCAGTATCGGATGGGCGGGCGGCCCGCATGACGCGGCCGCGCCACCGCCACACTTCGTAGATCGCCGGATAAACCAGCAATTCCAGTAAGAACGACGTGAGGATGCCGCCCACCATCGGCGCGGCGATCCGCTTCATTACGTCCGATCCAGTCCCCGTCGCCCACAAGATCGGGACGAGACCGATGAACATTGTCGCAGCCGTCATGAACTTCGGCCGGATGCGGCGCGCCGCGCCGGCCACGATGGCCTCGTGCAGATCTTCGCGCGACTGCATGCGGCCTTCCCGGACGGCGCGCTCGAACGCCAGATCCAGGTAGAGCAGCATGAAGATGCCCGTTTCGGCGTCCACACCGAGCAGCGCGATCAACCCAACCCAGACCGCAACGCTCAGGTTGTAGCCGAGGGCGTAGAGGAACCAGAACGCACCGACGGCGGAGAAGGGAACCGCCAGCAGGACGATCAACGACTTGGCCAGCGACTTGGTGTTGAGCCACAGCAGCAGCAGCACGAGGAAGAGCGTCGCCGGCGCCACGACGCGCAGCCGCTCCGCGACGCGCTCCATGGCTTCGTACTGGCCGGTCCAGCGGAGCGAATACCCGGCGGGCAACTGGAGCTTACCCGCCAGCGCCTGCTTGGCGTCCTTGATAAAGCCGCTGATGTCGCGCCCGGCCACATCAATGTAGACGTAGCCGGTAATCAATCCATCCTCGTCCCGAATCATCGCGGGACCCGAAGCGGTGCGCACGGTCGCGAGGTCCGCGAGCGGAATCTGCCGCCTGCCCTCGCCCACCGGAACCAGCACACGGCCGATCGCTTCCGGGTCGCTGCGGAAATCCCGCATGTAACGGACATTCACCGGGTAACGCGCGCGGCCCTCCACGGTCGTGGTGACGTTCTCACCGCCGATGGCGCTCGCCAGCGTCTCCGCGGCCTGTCCGATCGTAATGCCGTACCGGGCCAGCTTGTCGCGATTCCAGATAATGTCGATGAAGTAGCCGTCACCGGTGCGTTCCGAGAAAACGCTCCGCGCGCCCGGAACGGAGCGCAGCGCTCCTTCGATCTCCTCGCCGATCCGGCCCACTTCCTGCGGATCCGAGCCGAGTACCTTTATGCCGGCCGGCGTGCGCACGCCCGTGGTCAGCATATCGATGCGGCCCTTGATCGGCATGGTCCAGGCGTTCGTCACACCCGGAACCTTGAGCGCCTCGTTCAGCTCGGCTACCAACTGCTCCTGGGAGATACTGTCCGAGGTGATGTGCCGGAGCGCCGGCTTCAGCCACTCCGGCGACCAGCCCGAATACCAGGTCGGGATGCGCCGCCACTGCGACTTGGGTTTCAGCGTGATGACCGTCTCGAGCATGGAGAGCGGCGCTGGATCGGTGGCGGTGTCCGCCCGGCCGGCTTTGCCAAGGACGCGATCGACCTCCGGGAACTGGTGGATGATCCGGTCGGTCACCTGCAAGAGCCGCTGGGCTTCGGTAATCGAAATGCCCGGCATCGCGGACGGCATGTAGAGCAGCGCGCCTTCATCGAGCGGCGGCATGAACTCCGAGCCCAGTTGCATCACCACCGGCGCCGTACAGACGACCATCGCCACCGCTGCGCCAATCACGAGGAAGCGGTGCTGCAGCGACCAGCGCACCACCGGCTCGTAGGATCGCACCAGAAACCGCGAGATCGGGTGCCGGTCCTCCTGTTGAATATGGCCGACGAAGACCGCGTTCGCCGCTCTGGCCAGCCAGAGCGGGCGGAAACTGAAGTTGCGCAAGTGGGTGAGCGTCAGCCGCAGCGCCGGGTCCAGAGTAATCGCGAGGACCGCCGCCACCACCATCGCCAGCGTCTTGGTGTAGGCCAGCGGCTTGAACATACGGCCTTCCTGCGCTTCGAGCGCCAGCACCGGCAGGAAGGAAACGCCGATCACGAGCAACGCAAAGAAACTGGGGCCGGCCACCTCCTTAACGGCAGCGATCACGACGCTGCTGTAGTCGCCCGGGCGGCCGGCCGCCTCCCATTCCTCTAACTTCTTGTGCGTCTGCTCCACGACCACAATCGCGGCGTCCACCAGCGCCCCGATGGCGATCGCGATGCCGCCCAGCGACATGATGTTCGCGGTGACGCCCATCTGCCGGAATGGGATGAACGAAATCAGGACTGCGATCGGGATGGTGATCGCCGGGATCAGCGCGCTCGGGATGTGCCAGAGGAATAGCAGGATCACCACGACCACCGTGAGAATCACCTCGACGATCGTCAGCTTCAGATTGCCGATGGAGCGCTCGATCAGTTCGGAGCGGTCGTAGATCGGGACGATCTTCACGCCTTTCGGCAGGCCTGGCTCGATTTCCTTCAGCCGCGCCTTTACCCGCTCGATCACGTCGGGCGCATTCTCGCTGTGCCGCATCACGACGATGCCGGAGACGACTTCACCCGTTCCATCCAGATCCGCCACTCCACGGCGGAAGTCCGGCCCGGCGGCTACCTGGCCCACATCGCGAACTCGGATGGGAGTGCCGTCCTCCGTAGCCGTGATGACGCTGTCCTCGAGATCGTGCGGCGACTTGGCGTAGCCGGCGCCGCGAACCATATACTCGGCGCCGCCGAACTCGATGAGGCGCGCTCCGGTCTCCACATTGCCGCCGCGCACCGCCTCGACCACCTTGTTGATTCCGATCCCGAACGCCTGCAGCTTCTGCGGATCGACGTTGATCTGGTACTGGCGCGTGAACCCGCCGACTGCCGCTACCTCGCTCACGCCCGGCACGGCCTTCAAGTGATACCGCACGTACCAATCCTGGGTCGAGCGCAGATCCGCCAGGCTGTGCTGGCCCGACGTGTCCACCAGAACGTATTGGAAGATCCATCCAAGGCCCGTTGCATCGGGGCCGAGCGTCGTCTTCACGCCCTCCGGAAGATTCGGCAGCACCCCGGCGAGGTACTCCTGTGTGCGCGACCGCGCCCAGTAGAGATCCGTGCCGTCCTCGAAGATCGCGTAGACATAGGAGTAACCGAAATCGGAGAAGCCGCGGACCGCTTTCACTTTCGGAGCGCCCAGCAGAGCCGTCACGATCGGATACGTGACCTGATCTTCCACGACCTCGGGACTGCGATCCCACCTTGAGTAGACGATAACCTGCGTGTCGGACAGATCGGGAATTGCATCGAGTGGCGCGTGGCGCATCGACCACCAACCGAAAAGACACGCCGCTCCTGTCAGCGTGAACACCAGCAGCCGGTTACGCGCGCAGTACTCGATGATGCGGTCGATCACCGTTTTTCCTTCTTCGTGAATCCCGACGGGTCCTTGTCGAATTCCTCCTTGCAGTTCTTCGAGCAGAAGTAGTAAGTCTTGCCCTCATACACGGATTGGGGGGCCGTCTTGGACGGCTCGACCTCCATCCCGCAGACGGGATCGGTCTTCGCGGCCGGGGCCGGGGCGGGCTTCGGCGCGGGTTTGTCCGCGCTGGCCGAAGCCAGTTGCAGGCGGCTCTCCGAGTCCAGCAGGAACAACCCGGATACAACCACGTTCTCGCCCCCCTGGAGGCCTCCTGCGATTTGTACACGGTCGCCGTAGCGCGGGCCGGTGACTACTTCGCGAGGTTCGAAAGCGCCAGGGCCGGCCGATACGAACACGGCCTTCCGCCGTCCCGAATCGAGCACCGCGTCCACGGGCACGCTGATTCCTTCCGGCTCCCGCACGTCGAATTCGACATCGACGAACATGTCTGGCCGCAGCAGGAGGCCGGGATTGTCGAGGTCCAACCGAACCTTCAATGTGCGCGACTCGGGATCGAACTGCCGGGCGTCGCCGACCGAAGCCGCGTATGTGCGTCCCTGATAGCGGACCCGCGCCGCCGAGCCGGGCCGGATCAGCCCGCTCTCGTTTTCAAACAGGTCCGCCAGAACCCAGACGCGGGTCAGATCGGCGACCCGGAACACTTCACCACCGCGCTCCAGCCTCTGCCCCATGGAAACGTTGCGGGCGAGAATCAGCCCTGCGGCCGGCGCGCGGAACTCGATATCGCGCGTCACCTGCCTTGTGCGGGCGAGTTCGACAATCTGCGTTTCGGTGAGGCCGTAGGTCTGAAGCAGTTCCTCCGACAGCCGGAGCTGCGCTCTGGAGGCGTCGAGGATCCCCTGAGGGTTCAAGGCGATTCCCTGATCCCGGGCGTTCATCGCCACAAAATAGGACTGGATGGCGCTGTACAGCTCCGGTGTGGTCACAAAGTACTTGGCCAGCAGATCGTTCTTCTGCACGAAACTGCCGGCAGCGTAGTTGGACACCTGGCGGACGACGCCTTCGACCTGCGCGGTGACGCGGTGAACGCGCGTCTCGTCCACGGCGACTCGGCCGAGCGCGCGCAGGGTGTGCGACCCCGAGCTGCGAACCACCTTCGCCGTCCGCAAGCCCATGAGCTGCTGTCTTTCCGTGCTGATCTGAACGGCTCCCGGCGTTGCGGGCGCGGCGCCTTCCGCGTATACCGGCGTCAGCTCCATTCCACAGCATGGCGCGGCGCCGGGTTTGCCGGACCTGTACGCGGGGTGCATCGGGCAATGGTAGTAGAGCGGCTTCCCTGCAGCGGTCTGCGAGGCGGCCGCGGGCGGCTGGTGCATCCAGTAGCCGGCCACGAAGCCCGCCGACAGCAGGGCGAGAAAGAGGAGGATTCGGTGTGCGAGTGACATATGCGCCTACTTGATGTTTACCCTCACCACGTTTGCGGCTTTTCCGTCGACAGTCAGCGTCACATCGACATCGCCGCGGCCCGCGAGCGCACGCGGAATCGCCAGATTCACCTGGTCGAGACCGGCGAGCTGCGGCTGCGCGCCAGCGTACTGCACCGGAGCGCCGATCCCGCCAATTGCGGCGGTGACGCCGGCAAGCGAGGTGAGCCCGCGGATGCCGGTTCCGTAGAGGCTGAGGAAGACCTGCGTTCCCGCCGGGCCAAGGTCGATCGGCCGTGTCGCACAACTCCCGGCCGTGGCGCCGCATTGGGCCAGCGGTTGCCTTGTCTGCGTCTGGTCCGGTGCGACCATGATCGCCTCGCCGGCCGGAGCGCCCTGTCCGTCCTGGTTGGCGGTGAACAAGCCAGGCGCGACCGGGGCGATGTTGACCGCCCCTGTGGCGGCGACCCGTCCTTGGCTTGTGACGATCAGCGTGGCGTAACCCGGCGCCGCTCCGTCCGGCGCCAGATAGTTGATCTGTCCCGCACTCACGTAAAACAACGGCGCGGGCCACTGAACGCCTGCGCTGTCCTGCAACGCGATTGCTGTGTTCGCGAGCGTCGTGGGCAGGGGCAGAGCGACCGCCTGCTCGGTAAATGGCGCCAGCCCCTGTCCAAACCCGCTGGCGATCGAGCCGGGCGCCAGCGATGCGCCGCTCGCGTAACTCGCGGCCGAAACACTGGCAAAGGCCTCGGTAGCGACATACAGCGCGCGGTCGTTTCCGAAGTTCACCACGAAGGCGCAACTGGCGCCAAATAGCGCGGCAGGACCCGGGTCGGCGACAGCCTGTACCGCCCGCCCGTCGAGAAGATCGCCCGTGCCGATGATCCGTGCAATCAAGCCACTGCTTTTCCAAACGTAGAGTCCGCTCGCACCCGTGGCGTCAGTGGCCTGAAACAACACCGATCCCCGATGGACCGCAACACCGCTCAGCGCGATGGCGGTCAGCCTTCCCAGGCCGGGCAGCGTGGAATTGGCGTCTGCGATCTTGCCGATCGTGTGTGAGGCGAGGTCGGTGGTGTACAGGCCGAAAAGGCCGGCTGGGTTCGTTGGGGAGCCGCTGTTCGAATCGGTCGCATGAAACGCAACGAGGGTTCCATCGAACGCCAGGACCGGAACGTCGAAACGGGTATGGAAGCCGGCGTTCGTGTTGCCCGGGAGCTGCTGGCCCGAGTTCAGCAACTCCATCGCGGCGCCATTCCCGCCCACCGAGCCGAGATAGATTCCGTTGTAGCCCGCGTTGTTCGCCGTACCGTCCGTTCCGATCATGACGACATTGCCGCCGCTGATCGCCGGCGCGTAGAAGCCGTTGATCCTGCCGTTCTGCGCGGGATGCAGGCTGTCGGCGACCAGGACGAGCGAGGAGCCATCCGGTTTCGCCGAGTAGCTGCCTGGAACCTGCGCGCCGTTGGTGGCGTTGAACACAGCCGTTGTTCCGTCGAAAGCCAAGCCGCCCATCTGCTTCCCGGCGACGTCGAACACCGTGAATACTCCGCCGGTCGGGTCGGCGGTATCGCGGTCCGCGATTCTCGTGATTGCGCCGCCGCCGGCCGGAACCGAGTACAGACCCTGCCGGGCCGCCGTATCGCGGGCGAGAAACACGACAACGCCATTGCGGACGATCGGGGCGGAGTCCTGAAGCTGGAAGTCGTGGAAGAGGGTGGCGCCCCCGGGGACCGTGGTGTTGAAGTCTACGAGCTTGTGAAAGGTTCGGTCCTGCGTGTTGAAGGACCAGATGGCGGCGTGACTGCCGTCGTCGTTCTGCGGCCCGGGATCGCGGAATACAACCCACCTGCCGTCGAAGGCGGGCGTGGTGCGGGAGTAGGTGATGTAGAAAACGCCGAGGCCGTCCGGACGCTGGGTTGCGCCGTCCAGGACCTTGGTGAAACGGTAGGACTGGCATGCCGCCGGCCGTGGCAGCCCCATCAGCAATCCGCCAGCGATGCACACGATGCAGAATCTTCTGGCGCCCATCGCACACCCCTCGAAGAACAAAAGTCGAGGGACCGGCGCGGCCGCCGGCCCCTCCGTGAAGCAGACTCCGCTTCTAAGAACTACGATATACGCTTCCAGAGCCGCCGGGCGCCGAGTCCCGCCAAGCCGAAGACGAGGAGAAGAAGCGTGCCCGGCTCGGGGACGGCAGTAAACGACATGTCATTGGCTGTGAGGAGCGTTTGGCCGTAGGTCAGTATCCCAGTGTCGGGGTCTGGCAGTGCGTACGGCGTGAAGATCAGGTCAACCCTGGTGAACGGATGGCCGCTATAGGCGAGCGTGCCTGAGCAAGTTCCCGCCCCGTCGCAGACCAACGACTGGCCTGCCGTAGGGACAAGGAGAATGTCAGGGAGAGGGCCGCCAGTAATAAACGACGCTTGGACGCTGAAGTCCGCATCCGCATGAGGGACAGTCGAGGTGATCCCAAAGAAGAACTGGAACTGGTATGCCGCGGTTGGGAAGGTGAGGGTGTACATGCCATCCGTTGTCCCGTTGAGACCTGACGGGTCGACCTGAGCGCCGACACATGCCAAGTTCCACTCGGTTCCCCCGAGGCCGGCGTCGAACCCGCAAATGGGTGGAGGATCTGCTGGATCGCCTCCGGGGGCGTACTGAAATGTGACCCCGCTCACCTGGTGACCAGCGTTTTGGGTGATGTCGTAGAAGAACGGCGGGCCCAGCGAACCGAAAGCGACTGTTATCGGACTTGCCGCTGCGATTCCCGCGACTAGCGCCACCAGCAGAATTGATTTCATGCCCGGCTTCATGTGCATCTCTTTCCTCTATATATAGGCCGGTGAGGGGTGACCCTCACCGGCCCATTCTGTCTATTTCGTGGTCACCGTGATTGGAGTGGACGGCGCCGAGGTTGCGGCTGGGTTCCCATTCTGGGCTATCACCCGGAACATGTAGGTGGTCTTGGTGGTCAAACCGATCACGCGGAAGACCTGTGTCGCGGACGTGCCCACCACTTGCCAGGTCGCACCGCTATTGGTGCTGCGTTGGATTGTGTAACCGGTCGCTCCGCTTACCGCCGTCCACATCAGGGTGACGGCCGTGGGGGCTACCAGAGCTGATGGCGCTGTCAGATTGGTTGGGGCCGGCAAGGGTGTCGTAGGAGCGGCAGGCGTCGTAACGGTTGCGGTAATGGACGGCAGAGACGCGCCGCTCGCGTTGAACGCGATGACCCGATACGAGTAAGTTGTTCCGAACGCCACTGTGGCGTCGACGAAACTCGTCAGGGCTACGTTCGTGATCGTTGCGATGTTGGCGGTAGTAGCGCCAGTGCTTCGCACGATCCGGAAAGCAGTCGCCGGGTTGGCCGGGTTCTGCGTGTACGTCCAACCGACGGTCACTTGGAGAGGCGTTGCGGTCGCGGTGGCCGTCACGCTCTGCGGAACGGCGATGGGCTGGACCTTGAACACGATCGGCCGCATCATGTCGTTCTCTTCGTGGCCCAGGAGGTGGCAGTGCCAGACGTACTCCCACCCGAAGTTGGTCATCTGGTTGAACACCGTGATCGGGTTGTTCGTCAGCGGATCGATGTTGGTGAACTGACCCGTGGACCCGATCGGCTTCGTCACATCGAGAGGCCGCTGGCTTTCGATCACGCCGAACGGCAGGACCTGCTTCATGGGCCGTATTGCGACGATCGCATCTTCCAGCGGGTTCATCCGAACGGTTTCCTTGAAGCCGAGCTCGTTCGGGTCGGGAGGTCTGATGGCGCCATCCCAGCCAACCCGGTTGATCACCTGGACATTGAACAGGTGGAAGTGGACCGCGTGCGTGTCTACACCGTTGTGCGTGATCTTCCAGACTTGGGTCTGGCCATCATTCATGACCTCGGTCGGCGGATCGATGTAAGCCAGCGGGATCGTCGTCTGGATGGTAGCGTTGCTGTTCGGCAGCTCAACCCCGAGCGTGGCGTTCATCCGTCCGTAGTCGGTGGTGAACAACTCCTGGATGGCCTTCGGCTGCAAATCGATCGGCGCCGGCGCGGTGGTCTGGCCGATCGGCGTGAAGGTCATCTTGTTGTCCTGAATCCGAGCGTACGTGTCGGCATACGGCGTCGCGGGGTTGTACACCGGATTGTAGGCGGACTCCGGAACCATAGGATGTTCCCCGGTCAGCGGGAACGACGCGGCAAAGGCCTGGGGCAGCGCTGTTTGCAGGGCCGCCAGGCTGAACGCCGCCGGAGTTCCTGTGGGCGCCACCACCCGAATCTGCATGATGGTTCGCGTGTTCGGACCAAAGCCCGGCAGAGTCGTGGGCGCGCCGCCGGTGTCACTCAGATCCGGATCGCCGGTGTAGTAGTCGAAGCGTGGGTCGGACGCCGGTACCGGCGCTGGCGAGTCGTTATAGAGAATCAAGGTTTTGCCAGCGTAGCCGGAGAAGTCGACAATAATGTCGGCGCGCTCAGCCGGCCCCAGGAAGAGCGCTTTCTCCTGGACATTCAGCACCACGATGTCACGCCGGTTATAGTTGTACCCGACCGGCTGGGAGGGGATTACCACCGGCGCGGGCAGCAACCCGCCTTCTGTTCCGATCTGGATCATCGCAGGGCCAGCGGTGGTCGGATCCGGCACACCGCCATCCCTTCCGTCCTTCGGCCAAGCAGCCGGCCAGCAGAACTGAGGCAGACCCGTTCGCTTTCCTGCGAGATAGAGCGCGCCGGGCGCCGGTTCCGGAGCGGGGCAGGGCGGCAGCGCGCCAGGCGGCGGGTTAACGCCAGGATGCGGCAGCGCATCCGCCATTTTGACTTCCGTGTTGACCGAAGCGATTGCCGTCGCGCCCACGCCCGTCGTATCGCCGGCCGCGTTCGTGAAGCTGACGAGCGGAGGAAGCGTGTAGCCGCTTCCCGGGTTCGTGACGGTCACGCCGATGACTGCGCCAGCCGGGGTGATCAAGGACGCTGCCGTCGCGCCCGTGCCCGGGCCCGCGTCTGTGATGGTAACGGTGGGAGCGGTCACGTAGCCGGATCCCCCGGCCGTCATCACGATGCCCGTGATGATCCCGTTGGTCACCGCCGCCGTTGCAGCAGCGCCCGTGCCGCCGCCGCCCGAGAAGGCGACCGTGGGCGCGGCGTAGTTGGCGCCTCCAGTCAGAACAGCGACATCGGTGACCGATCCGGTGGACAACACCGCTGTGCCGGCGGCGCCCGACCCTGTGTCACCCGGCTGCGTAGTGAAAGCAACCGTCGGAGGAAGCGTATAGTCACTGCCGCCATTCGTGATCGCTACCGTCAACGGCTCAGCCACGTAGAGCTGCAGGTTGAGGTGGCGATCGTTCGTCGCGTTCAGAATCCGAAACCGATAGGGCTTCGCCTCCAACGTGGCGAATGGGTAGGCGGCGCCGTTGATGATCGGCGTATCCATGAAGGCTTCGGGCACTCCGGACGGATTGGGCGTCCCTGGGCACGTCTGAGCGGGATTTTCCGCCGTCGGGCAGGGCACGGCGCCGTACAACAGACCCGTATACGGAGGCCAGAACCACGGACCGTAGTCCCACCGGCCCATGGCGTTCGCCCCGCTGAGGTCGCCGGGATTCTGGTTCGGCATATAAACGTGCGGGAACCAGAGATCGCCCGCCTGGGCGCCCGCCGGGACGACGCTCGGCCATGTCGGATCGGTGAAGAACGTGCCGGTAGCCGGGGCGCCGGGCGCGCCCGACACGAAACCCTTGTCCTGGATGACCAGAGGGATGCCATAGGCGTAGGCGTTCGTCGCCAGATTCAACGGAGCGCCGGGAATGACTCCGCTGTTGATCAGGCCGTCCTCAACCGCGTCCGTCAGCAGGTAGCCCGCCGCCTCGCCGCCGTAGACATTCAGGCGCGTGGTGCCATAGGAGTGGTCGTGGTAGAACATCAGGCGGCCGCTCTGCTGGTTCGTATAGTAGTAGGTCGCCAGACCGTCGTTCGTGTTGGGGCTCGGGATCGTTAGCCCCGGGCCAACCATGTCTGGAACATTCTGGAAGCTCATCCCTTTCAGGTAGGTGGTGCTGACCTCACCAGCCGGCGTGACCCACTGGTGCGGTGTTCCGTCGCTGATCCAGGGCGTGTTGCCGCCGTGCAAATGGAGGACGGCGCGGTTGTCCGTGTAGCTGTGAATGCCGTCAGGCCCGAGTCCAGTACCCATGTACGTGGTGTCCACCGGCAGGAAGAGCTTGCCGGCGGCGCCTAGGGGGAGCTGGTTGCTGAACTTGATGCGGACGGCCTTGTCTCGTCTGGCTACGATCAGCGGTCCCAGGTAGCGTGGCGTTGGAGTGGCCGAGTTGAGGTCGACATAGCCGCGCAGCTTAGTGCCGATGGCGGGTAGGTCCGAATGCATCCGCTGCCGGTACTCCACCAGTCCGATCTCGTAATAGTCGTCCGACGGATAGAGCGGGTTCGCTTTCGGCTGCGCGATCGGGATGTACTGCCCGAGGTTGTTCGCGTTCCCAGGTCCCAGCCCCGGCAGGGAATCGACGAACTTCCGCAGCACTGGGCTGTTGCTCCAGTTGGGGCAAAGGCCCATGTAGTCCGCATTCGCCGCTCCCGTGGGGGCGTTGCAGACAATGAGTGGCGCGGCTGTCGCAGAGGCGGCCGTTCGCGCCATTCCGCTCTTTCTCGCGCCGGCAGTGGTTGCGGCCAGCGCCGCCCTGGCGCGCTCCGCCGCGGCGGCCCTCTGGGCTTGTGTGGTGTAGCGCATTCTGCTCAGAGTGCGTGTGGCGGTCACCGAATTGCCGCTTCCCTGCGCAGGCGCGTTTGCCGGGGTCTGCGCTTGACCCTGTCCGAGTCCCAAGCCGAACGTGACGGCCACTAGCGCCACAGCTTGGCGCGTGACGGAGAATCTTTCCCCATGCATAATCGTTGTTCCTTCCTCCCTCTGTACGAGTCGGCGTTCAAGAGCGGGAGATTCGCACACGTCGAGCGTGCTTCTGAGGCCAGCAGGCGGGGCTGGCGTCACTATCGAGGTCCCCTCCAACTCCCGTGACGTCCAGGTTCCAGAGATTGAGTTTGAGAGCTTCAACTCCTGGACTCAGTTAGGAAAGTAGCATGGGGTGTTGTTATGCCGATACTCGTAGTATTACGAGTCTCGTACGAGGGTAAGGGTACTGGTAGTTATGCCGAGATCCAGGTACTACCATGGGCCACCGAGGCTAGAACACCTGTTTACATTAAGACTATTTTATAATACGGCCTCCTTCGTGTATACTTTCTCCTGAATATTCGGACCGGGGAAGACGAGGTTCCGCCACGGTCCCGAGATCCAACAACCAAGATGAACGTCCGTTATTCCGCCAGGCGGCGCTTCGAGGTTCAAGCGGGGGATCCGCGCCCCGTGTTGGCCCAGGGCAGTAAGTTCGCGTCGATCCAACGAAGACCGCCTCCCCCCAGAGTGGGTGAAATGACCCCGGCGCCTGAGCGGCGAACGGTCCTGGGGATGGCGGCCAGCTTCGTCCGCGGCCAGGAGGCTGAGAAACAGAATCTGGCGCGTGAGCTGCACGACGTACTCAGCCAGAAGCTCGCCGTGGTGGGCCTGGAACTGTCCTCGCTGGGCCAGCGGCCCCCTCGGTCACAGGCGGCGCTCCGTGAACGGCTGCAGGCGTTGGGAGAACAGATCGACGAGTTGGCCGGGGACATACACCAGATGTCCCGCAGGCTTCACCCGGTGATCGTGAAAGACCTCGGGCTCCCCACCGCGCTGAAGAACGAATGTTCCGATTTCTCCAGGCGGTGTGGCGTTCGGGTGAAGTTCACAGCGACGGGATGTCCGGCGACGCTCCCTAGCGACATCTCGTTGTGCTTGTACCGCGTCGCGCAGGAGAGCCTACGAAACATCGCGCGGCACGCCGGCAAAGCTGAGGTCGCTGTGGTTCTGGCCGGCAACGCACGGGAGATCGTTTTGTCCGTTCAGGATACGGGCAAGGGTTTCAATCCCAAGGCGAACCGCAGAAGAGGGGGCGTTGGGTTGGCGAGCATGGAAGAACGAGTCCGCCTCGTGAATGGGAGGTTTTCAGTGGTCTCCCAACCGGGAAAGGGCGTCCGCGTTGAAGTACGCGTTCCGCTGGAGTGCCGGAAGCTCGTATGAAGAAGAGACTGAGAGTGGTGGTGGCAGACGACCACCCCCTCGTTCTCGAGGGGTTGCTCCGGATTCTGGAACCTGACTTCGAGGTGGTGGGCGCGGTGGCGGATGGGGAGGCTCTGGTTGCCGCCGCCCGAACGCTCCAGCCGGACATTGTAGTCGCCGATGTCAGTATGCCCCTCCTCAGTGGAATCGAGGCAGTGCGGCTCATCCGGCAATCGGACCTCCGGGTTGTTGTGATCTTCCTCACGATGCACCCGGATTCGTCCTATGCGAAGGAGGCCCTGGCGGCTGGCGGTTCGGGCTATGTGCTGAAGACTTCCGCGGGCGATGAGCTGATCAACGCCATCGGCCAAGCCTTGGAGGGGAAGGTCTTCATCACGCCATTGGTTTCCCAGGCGGCGGCTCCGGAACACCCGGCTCCTGCTGCCAATCCGGCAGCCGCTATTCGCTGCCTTACAGCGCGGCAGCGCGAGGTTCTGCGATCGGTGGCGGAGGGCCGGACCGCCAAGGAAATCGCCGGGCTTCTGCAAGTGTCCCCGCGAACGGTGGAATTCCACAAATACCGCCTCATGAGTGAACTGGCGGTTCGCACTACGGCCGAGCTCATCCAGTTCGCCATCAAGTGCGGTGTGGTGTGAAGTAGCCGGCTCGATCCATCCCAGTTACATCCCGGCCCGCAGCGCCGCCCGAAGCTGCGATCCCTCCACAGCGCAGCGGCCCTTCTCGAATTCACACTGGGACGCCGGCGTCGCGTTCACTCCACGCAGGGCAATTCGCCACATTAATCTAGCACCCTGTCAATATGCTGCACAACTATTCTTGATGATTCCGTCTATTTCGGTCACTATGGCGTACTGTGCGTCCAGTCATTAGTAGGATTAACGCTCCGTAAATGGCTGGCCGCGAAGAGGAGAGCACGTACTGTACCGTATTGTCCTGAGCATCGGATCAAAAAAGACTTACGCTCTCTGGGGAAAATGAGGCCGGCACTCCAGGGACGGATCGCACAACCAGTCAGGGCGCTTGAGGCGGGCAGGGTGAACAAGGTGAGCCCCCGCAATCTTGCCGCACCTTCTGCGCTCCGTGCGACGCTCACCGTTCGTCCCTCGGGCCGGCGTCGATCCAGGCTGCAACCGCTGAAGCCGGCCGGAGCCGTTCCACTCGCCGGCGGCCGGCTATGAAGGCGGACTGACCGACTCACTGTCCTGGCGATGCTATATCGCAGTGGGAGTATGCGCTTGAACTGCGCCCGCCGGTAGGGGATCGAGAGAGGAAACCATGAAGGTTTCGATTAATAATCGGCCGGAGTTTTCTTGCTTCCAGCAGGCCTTGGCGAATACGGACGCAACAATTCCCACCAGGATTACCGGCAATTATGTGGAGAGCGCATCCAGACAGTGGCGTCGTCCGCCCCGACCAGAGTGTTACAAAAGCCCGCACGCAAGGACGGCTGGCCGGTACGCGGCCCGGTGTAGCGGGAAGTCCATTCACGCTCAAAGGAGAGAGGGAATGATCCGTAAAAATGCCCGGCGGCTTGGCGCCCTGTGCGCGGCCGCAGTCCTTCTAGCATCGAGCGCCGCGGCTCAGTCAGGCGCCAGTTGCAGCGCTTCGTACTCGATCCTGAACAGTTGGCCCGGCAATTTCCAGGCGGCCGTCACAATCAGGAACATGGGGACGACCGCAATGAGCGACTGGACTCTGGCCTGGACCTTCGGTGGCAACCAGATGGTCACGCAGCTATGGAATGGCTCGGTTACCCAGACGGGCCCCGCAGTGACGGTCAGGAATCTCAGTTACAACGGTTCGATTCCCGCCGGCGCCACGTATTCCGGCATTGGCTTCCTGGCGAGTGTGACTGGCGCAAACGCTGTGCCGCTGCTAACCTGCCAGGCGGGCGGGACACAAACGCCCGACTTTTCGCTGACCGCGGCGCCCGCCACGCTGACCGTGAACCGCGGAACAAGCGGCTCCAGCGCCATCGCCGTTGTCCCCACCGGCGGCTTCACGGGTGCGGTGGCCTTCACGGCCGGCGCGCTGCCGGCCGGTGTCACCGCCACGTTTGCACCGGCGTCGAGCGCAACGGGAACCGCGCTCACACTGGCCGCGTCGAGCGCGGCGACGCTCGGACCGGCGATTGTGATCGTGACCGGCGCGAGCGGCGCGCTTTCCCGCAGCGTCCCGATCAATCTGACGGTGAACCCGGCGCCGGCGGGCGACTTTTCGCTCTCGGCCGCTCCCGCCCTGTTGACCGTGAACCAGGGCGCAAGCGCAACCAGCACTGTC